>Ga0224722_1000398_pt1 | contig 25392 bp, 20 predicted proteins | sample Balambano_FR1_Me_FD_161646 | JGI IMG/M metagenome (GOLD analysis project Ga0224722, IMG submission 161646) | Freshwater sediment microbial communities from Lake Towuti, South Sulawesi, Indonesia - Balambano_FR1_MetaG | ecosystem: Environmental > Aquatic > Freshwater > Lake > Sediment | place... | reverse complement strand
ATACTTTTTTACCCTGTTGATGCTTATCTGCAGCCTGTTGCCGGCGATGGCGCAATCAGATACCCCCCCACCGGCACCCGATTTTACCATTACGACCTCGGATGGAGTTCAGCGCCGCTTGTACGCCGATTATCTGGATCAGGGCAAAGCAGTTGTGTTACAATTATTTTTTACTACTTGCCCAATTTGTGTGGAAATGGCACCTTTTCTGGAAACGTTTTACTACGAATGGGGCAGCGGGCAAGGGTCGGCGGAGTTTATCAGCCTGAGTGTGCGTGCCAACGACAGCAACGCCGACGTGGAGCGGTACAAGGCGCGGGTAAACGGCACTTTTCCGGGGGCAGGCAATGACGGCGGTGGCTTGGCGGCCACCCAACCTTACACCAATGGCACGTATGGCGTTTTCCTCGGCTCGCCTACTTTTGTGGTCATCGCACCCGACCGCACGGTGACGTACAACCCCAAAGGCAGTTCTTTTGCAGCAACTATTGACTCCCTCGAACGGGCCTTGCGAAGCACAGGCGTCGCGAAGCCCGCTGTTTTCTTTACCCTCACCGGCAAGGTGCAAAACCCGGATAGCATTGGCATCGGAAAGGTACACCTCAAGGTGCGCAACGCCGACCCTGATTCTACTTACAGCGACAGTACCGGTGCTTTTGAATGGACTACAAAACTGGTGGCGCGCGACCGTTATCGCCTGCAGTTGGAAAGAAACGACGACCATGCCAACGGGCTTAGTTCTTTTGACATCATCCGAATACAACGGCATTTGTTGGGGGTAGAACCATTCACCAATCCCTATGAGTTACTTGCGGCGGATGTGGATCGGTCGGGGGCGGTAAGTCTGATTGATATTTTGCAAATACGGCGGTTATTGTTGCGCATTGATACAGAATTGTCTAAAAATAAATCCTGGCTGCTGCTCAATGGTGATTATCAATTCAATGACCCGACGAATCCATTTTTTGAAGCCTATACCGGCGAGGCGGCTTCGTTCGGATTCCGCTCGGTGGACAAAACCGTAGCACCGTTTTCGATTATTGCCATTAAGATTGGGGATGTGAATTTTAGTGCGCGGTGATAATTTGCTAGTTTGCCGGTGTGTCAATGTGCTGGTGCACGCAGCGTTTGAATATGGATTAAATTTTTGGTGATGGGTCAGAATAGTTGTTTTTGCTTTTTAAATTTCGCAAATCTCAAAGATTTACGAAATCCACTCATTTGACTCACTATCACCTGTCTTACCGTTGGAAGAAACTCAATGATTTTGTAGTATTTGTAGTGTGAAAATACGATGCAGGCTACATTCGCTAACTTTACACCGCCGCTAAGGATTCAGCCGTACCCGCACCCCGGTAAAAATGGACATGGTGTTAATCCGATCTTTATCCGGTCCGATACCCTGGGTAAAATAATTAAGGGATTGATGGTAAGTTGGTTGTGCAAAAAGGCTCCAGCGCCCGGTGATATAGCGTTCCAAACCAATGCCGATATTGCCGCTGATGTAGCCGTTTTGCCACAGCGAGCCGCCATCGAGCCAGCCGCCGGGCAGGTCGGTCGTTACTTCCGGGGTATAATTCACATTAGATTGAGCAAATCTATATATATTTTTGAAAGAAGCAGCATCTGCGTAGTAATAATTCGTTTGAAAATTCACATGCAATGCTAAGCCCAATGTAGCATATGCCCGCCACTTGTTGTGATAAATAAAATTGTAGCGGAAATAAACCGGCAGTTGTACCATGTTCAATTCAACGGAACGCAATCCTTCTCCGTCGTAGCCATCCACAAAATTTCCTCCGATGTGCAGCACCGGGCGCGGCTGATACTTCTTAGCTGAATAGACCGCACCCCCGCCAATTTCCCAGCGCCCGAGTTCCAAACCAACGGTGATACCCCCACCGTATCCCGGTGCATAGCGGCGAATTCCTTCCCGGTATTCCTCCGCAATCACAGCAGGAGGTGTGAGAACCTGGTTATAATCGCCGTTGCCAAACATACCGACCACCCAACCCGACCGCCGGGGCAGCAGGGTGCGAACAATGTTGGGGGCGTGTGCCGACTGCGACTGGTATTGCAGTTCGGTAAGGATGCCGCGTTTCAAGGTATAAAACGACTCCAACTGCTGCGGCGTGGTGGAAGTCAAATCGCTTGTATTACCGTTGATCAGGTTTTCGTCAAGTGCCGGTGCTTTGATCGGTATATTGGAGGCTTCCAGTGACAGTTGCGTCAGATGCGGACTCCCGTCGGGGTGTTTGGGGAAATATTTCTTTGCAACCGGAGGAGTTGTTTTGGTTTTCGTTGAGGCGGAGTTGGATGCGTTTGCTACTGGGCGAACTTGGGTGATGTCAATCGTTGGTTGTAAAGTAGGGGAAGTAACAGGCTGATTTTTTGATGCCAGCGGATCGTTGGCAGTATTTTTATGTACAAAATTATTATCAATAGTAGCATTTGGCTCTTGCAAGGCGACGGGCTGTTTGGATTTAGGCGTGTTCTTAGCAGAACGAACCGGAAAATTCTGCCCAACCATCAACAGCAGCAATAACACCAGGGAAGCCTCCATGAGTTTGTAAGCCAGCAGCTTTTGGTACACATCCACCTGCTCGTTGAGGCGTGCTGCCAGTTTGCCCCAGTGGGCTGCCCGGCTTCCTGCCAGGAAGGTGTGCATTTTTTCAAATACAATTTCATCCAGGCTGCGGTCGGTTGTTACGGGGGTACCTGCCTCCCGTTTGTCCAGTAGTTCTTCGAATTGCTCCCAGCGTTGCGGGTTGTATTCGACGTGTAGTTGATTGAGTTTGTCCCGTATCTGGTCATCCAGCGGGTCCTTCTTCTTCTTCATAGCCGTAGTATCTCGACGATAAAATGTCTTTCAGTTTCAAGCGGGCTTTCACCAGGTTAGAGCGCGAAGTGCTTTCGGTGATCTCCAGCAAATCGGCAATTTCCTTGTGCGAATACCCTTCCAGGACGTAGAGGTTGAACACCGCGCGGTAGGCGGGCGATAGCTGCTGAATGGCTTCCAGAATTTCCTGCTCGCTGCACTGGCTCACGGCGTCGGCATCGGGGCTGCTCAGGTCATATGCCTGCTCGATATCCTCGGTGCGCCGCCGGATGCTTTTTCGATAGTAATCAATAGCCGTGTTGACCATGATGCGCCGGATCCACGATGCCAAAGACGTGCCCGGCTGGTATTTGCCAATATGGTTGAACACCTTGATAAATCCCTCATGCAGAATGTCCAGCGCGTCTTCCTCGTGGTTGGCGTAGCGCAGGCACAAGCCCATCATCGAGCCGTAATACTCCTCGTACAACAGCTTCTGTGCCCATCTTTCCTTCCGTATGCAGGCTTTGATCAGGTCTCGCTCTCCGTGTTGCAGGTGCAAGGCGATATCCATGTAAGAACCTTTCTTTGAATCAAAGGTAATGGAAATCTCTCACATTTCCAACTGCTGCGGCGCATCTTGCGTATGCTGGGAGAACGTTTGGTCAAAACAGATAGCTGCCTGACAAAACAGAATTATTTTTGCCCTGCCGTGAACTTTTTCACGCCCCTACCCTATCCTAACGGCAATTGTTTGCAATCGTTACAAAAAAAGAGAAGATTTATATTAAAAAATTTTAAAGTGATAACGGGGTTCCCTTTTCTGCGACAAACTCGGCGTGTTGGTCAAACAAATCATTTCTCTACTAAATTTATTTGTTTCTTTTTCGAAAAAAGCCTATATTTGACCATCCCAAAATTTCTCAATTTATGAACCGCATCATCCCCGTTTTGCGCATCTTCGACCTTGCCAAAGCAAAGGAATTTTACCTTGACTGGCTGGGCTTCACCCTTGATTGGGAGCATGAGTTTGAATCCGGTATGCCCAAATACCTGCAGGTTACACGCGGCGACCTGCGTTTGCACCTTAGCGAACACCACGGCGAGGGCACGCCCGGCACTAAATTGTTTATAGAATATCAAAACTTGCAAGCCTTACACGTCGAACTCACCGCCAAACCCTACCAATACTACCGCCCCGGCTTGGAGCGCGCCTTTTGGAATGCCTGGACGATGGAGGTACAAGACCCGTTTGGGAATAAGTTGTTGTTTAGTGAAGCGGATGAGTAAGGTGCCCGCGAGCTTTCCTGACCGCTTTTGGAGGTAGTCGCCGATCGAATAAAAAAATGGTAGTGGGTCAAAAGGGTGGACGTGATTTCGTAAATCTTCAAGATTTGCGAAATCTGAACCGGCTAACAACCCTTTTGACCCATTACCAAAAAAATCATGTAGAAACATCTTTTTTTTGAAAAAACCCAGTATATTTAGCCTGATTTTTAATATTAATATTCTGATAATTAAAACAAAACGAAATGAACACCAATCGTATGCTGCTTGCCGGTATTGCCGGTGGCGTTGTCTTTTTCCTGCTCGGATTTCTGTTCTACGGCGTGTTACTCGCCAAATTCTTTGCCGCCAATCAGGGTACCGCACAAGGCGTGATGAAAGAGCCGCCTACCTGGTGGGCTTTGATCCTGGGCAATCTTGCCTACGGCTTCCTGCTGGCTGTTATCTACGAGCGTTGGGCGAGCATCAGCACCTTCGCCACCGGTGCGCGGGCGGGTGCAATCATCGGCGCACTCGTAGCCTTCAGTGTGGATTTCAATATGCTCGGCACTACCAACATCAGCACGCTCAACGGCGCGTTGGTTGATGTGGTCGTGTTTACGGTGATGAGCGCGGTAGTGGGCGGCGTGGTCGGGCTGGTATTGGGCAGAGGCGGGAAGGTGTAAGAAGCGTGTACTGGCGGGCTTTAGCCGCCGAAAGGCGGAGTGGCGCGGCGACTAAAGCTCGCCGGTACATCAAATAACAGGTCAATTCTTTTTCCTAAACAAATTCTTCACTGTTGCTATAAAATCTTGCATATCCTCAAACATAGTTAAAATTGTTTCTTTCCAAATTCAACATACGCATCGTAATCGCCTTTTGTACGCCGATTGAACGCTTTATTGACCAACTTTCCGTACTTTGCATCCATCAGACCGCCATGAATAAAATGCTGATTAAACCAGCCAATTAGCTTAGCGTGCTTGGAAGTTTCAAAATGATTGGCTACACCTAAAGCGACCAAAGCATAGAAAATACCGTAATAAATGCGATTGACGGCTGACCGAAAGCGGTCTTTGGCAAGCAGCAATGCTACGTCCACGATCGTTTCTTCCGCCTGTTCAAGCCGATAAACAATTAAATCTTGGCGTTCTTGTTCTTCCAAACTCATGCGTATATCCCAGCATTTAGCGCGTTTTTAAAAATCGGTTGCCGACCACGCGGTGTGTTCAACTCCGTTACGGAAAGTAAATGCACATCCAATAAAATATTATATTTTAGGTCAATATCATAACACAAATCTAAAATCGCATCCTCATCCGCCGGCGTATAATCTTTATCCAACACAATCAGCACATCATAATCCGAATCCTCCTGCGCCCCGCCGTACGCGCGTGAGCCGAATAGGATGACTTCTTTGATGACGTTTGAAAATTGCTGTTGCAAATACATTTTCAAATTGCTTACTATTTGGTGATTGTCATTCATCTCTTACGTTCTTCAAAATTGGAAGTTGGATGATTTTTATATTCGCAAAAATAAGCATTGTAGCCTGAAAACCCAATACTTTAATTTTCAATCCGTTCAAACTTGCCATTTACTATATCAAAATCACTGTCATTTATTACTTTTACCCAATGCAGGGCAGCTTGTAGGGGTCTTTTGTCAGATACACAAGTTACACACATTTCAACGGCTGCATTTTGTTTTAGTAAATGTTTTACAATCCGAGATTCTTCTTTTGACAAAGCAATACAGCGTTCCTTCATCGCCAACAATCCTATTACGCCATACGCTTGTATTTCTGGAACGATGGAACGTATAAATAAATTCAGCGGTTTTTTATCTGCTTTTTGAACACTTTGCAGCATTATTTTAGCTTCAGGCGCGTAATAAGTACCTGCATAGCCACAAGCGATTTGTACGCTTTTCTTATTCTTTGAGAATGAATGAAAGTCATTATAATTAAAGTTTGTTTTATATAAATTATTATGATTTTCTACATAATATTGTATGAAAGAAATGTTATTTTTAAAATATAAAAACTTATTTTCTAATTCAACCAATCCAAACTGGATAGAATCATTTTGTATCAAGCCGATAATATTTATTCTATGACGTTCCTCTTTTCGTACAATCAAACCATAGGTTTTAAATTGTTTGACTCTAAAATCCAAATCCCGAATCCAAATAAGATTGTGAGTACCTCTTCCCGGCACATAGTCCAATAACGCTTCCAGTGTTTTACAATTTGCAAGCGTTTGAACGGCTTCTGCAAAATTACTGCCGACGGAACGCGGCTCCCAATGTGTCGGTTCAGCCGGTTTCGCATTGCTTTTTTCAAATGTCTCGTCGGCATTGAAATCAAACAAATCCTTCCCTGGTTGAGTTATCAAAAATCCGAGTAAGATAAAATAAATGACAAACTTCATAAATCAGATGCTTTCAAAATAAACGGAATTTTACCTTGAAAGGCACATTGACAGAAAATTTAGGTTGAATCAAAAAATTTCAAAAAATTTGTTTGCCCATTCAAAAACTTTTTGTTTTAAAACCCAATTCTCCGTATATTCGTCCGCAAAATGGTGCGATAGTCTGGAGTGTTAGGGTGCTTTGGTGAAAACCACTTTTGCGTTTCTACCACATTTGCTCTATTTTTGAACTCTTGAATTTTAAACTTTTGAATCTTAAACCCAATTCAACCCTTCAACCCCATCCACCTTTCAACTCAAAAAAAATGAGCGACAAAATAACCAAAATAGACTTAAACGGTGCCGCCCACGTCACCACCCTCAACGGCATGTACCAAGATTATTTTTTGGACTACGCCTCTTATGTGATTCTGGAACGCGCCGTGCCTTCGGTGTGGGATGGCTTGAAGCCCGTGCAACGCCGCATCCTGCACGCGCTCAAGGAGATGGACGACGGGCGCTACCACAAAATTGCCAACGTGATTGGGCAGACGATGCAGTACCACCCGCACGGCGACGCGGCAATCGGCGAGGCACTCGTAAACCTGGGGCAGAAGGAACTGCTCATTGACCCGCAGGGCAACTGGGGCGACGTACGCACGGGCGACGACCCGGCGGCTCCGCGCTACATCGAGGGGCGACTGACGAAATTCGCGCTGGAGGTGGCATTTAATCCACAGACGACCGAGTGGCAAATGACCTACGACGGGCGCAAGCGCGAGCCGATTGACCTGCCGATGAAGTTTCCGCTGCTGCTGGCGCAAGGCGCGGAGGGCATCGCGGTGGGGCTTTCCACCAAGATTTTGCCGCATAATTTTGTGGAACTCATCAAGGCTTCGATTCAGTTGTTGAAAGGCAAAGACGTTCAAATCTTTCCCGATTTTATCCTCGGCGGCTCGATGGATGTGACGGATTATCAGGGCGGCAAACGCGGCGGCAGAGTGAAAATCCGCGCCAAGATCGAAGCAGTGGATAAAAGCAACCTCGTTATCAAAGAAATTCCCTACGGCACCACGACGGGTTCCATCCAGGAAAGCATTGTAAAAGCGACCGAAAAGGGCAAAATCAAAATTAAAAAAGTCACCGACAACACCGCCAAAGACGTAGAAATCGCCGTGGAACTTGCCCCCGGCACCTCGCCCGACGTGACCATTGACGCGCTCTATGCCTTCACGGATTGTGAGGTTTCGATTTCGCCCAATGCCTGTGTGATTATTGACGACAAACCGCATTTTCTAACGGTAGAGGAAATTCTGAAAATTTCGACCGAACACACCAAAGAACTGCTGCGCAAGGAGTTGGAAATACAGGAACACGAATTGATGGAGAAATGGCTGTTTGCCAGTTTGGAAAAGATTTTCATTGAAAAACGGATTTATCGGCAGATTGAAGAGTGCGAAACCTGGGAGGCGGTGATTGAAACGATTGATAAAGGTTTGCGGAAATACATTCTAACACCAAATGACAAACCCAAGCCGAATGACACGCGGTTGAAGATATTCAGAGATATTACAGAAGATGATATTGTAAGACTGACTGAAATTAAAATCAAACGCATCTCCAAATTCAATTCGTTCAAAGCCGACGAGTTGATTGCCGATTTGGAAAAACAATTGGCGGACACGCGCCACCATTTGGAACACCTCACCGATTATGCGATTGCCTATTTTGAAAATTTGTTAAAAAAATATGGCAAGGGTCGCGAACGACGCACCACGATTGCAACTTTCGGAACGATTCAGGCGACGGAAGTGGCGGCAAACAATGCCAAATTGTACGTGGATCGTGCAGAGGGTTTCATCGGTTGGGGATTGAAAAAAGACGAATTTGTAGCGGATTGCTCCGATATTGACGACATCATCGTGTTTCGGCGCGATGGCAAATTTCAGGTGGTGCGCATCGGCGAGAAGGTGTTTGTAGGCAAAGACATCATTCACGTAGCCGTTTGGAAAAAAGGCGACGACCGCACCACTTACAACCTAGCCTACGTGGACGCGGGCAGCGGACGCACGCTCGTGAAGCGCTTCAACGTGACCGCCATCACCCGCAGCACCGAGTACGACCTCACGGCAGGCGCACCCAATTCCAAAGTGCATTATTTTTCGGCGAATCTCAACGGCGAAGCGGAGGTCATCACGGTGTATCTCACGGCGGGCAGCGCGGCGAAAATTAAAACCTTCGACTTTGACTTTAGCGAATTGCTCATCAAGGGGCGCAGTTCGCAAGGCAATGTTTTAACAAAATACCCCGTCCGCAAAATCACCCTCAAGGAGACGGGCAAGTCCACTATCGGCGCGCAGCAATGGTGGTACGACCCCATCACCGGCAAACTCAACACCGACGAGCGCGGCAACCCACTCGGCGATTTCGACACGGGCGATTACCTACTGGCATTGTACAAAGACGGCACATTTGAAGTGTTTGAACCCGAAACTATTAAACACTTTGAACCTAATGACGTGCTGCACCTCGCTAAATTCGACCCGGAAACAATTGTAAACGCTGTACATCTCGACGGCAACAAAGGCTGGACGATGGTGAAACGCTTCCGAATCGAAAAATTCACGCCCGGGCAGCGCAGTTCTTACCTCAGCGAGCACAAAGACAGCAAGCTGCTCTTCGCCTCCGTGCAGCCCGCACCCGTCATCCGCTACGCCGTGCGCGTGAAAAACCGCAAAATCGAAGGCGAAGTGAACCTCGCTGAATTCATGGACGTGAAAGGCTGGAAAGCCCTCGGCAATCGCCTAAGCGACCAAAAACTCAGCTCCATCAAAGCACTCACGCCTGAAGAAATCGCCGCCAACCAGCCGCCGCCGCTACCGGATAAGCTGCAAGCGGGAGACAGTGTGGAGTTTGAGGTGCCGAAGAATGGGAAGGGGAATCAAGGGAAGTTGTTCTGAAAGTAGAAACACCCCAGACGCAGTCCCAGCGCGAGTGGGGCAGACCGGCGGGCAATACAGTGAACGAAGTGTGCAAAAGATTTTTACCGAAGCCGAATTAAAAGCTTGCATTAATTCGGATGCCGCCGTACATACCCTGCGCCATTCTTTTGCTACTCCTCTACTTGAAAAAGGCGTTGACCTCCGTTACATTCAAGAACTACTTGGCTATGAAAGTAGTAAAACTACCGAAATTTATACCCAAATCACCCATAAAGGATGGAATAAAATCAAAAACCTGATTGATGACCTGAAAATTTAATTTAAATGTTTGTAAGTAGTCAAGCAGTTTGACAAATGTTGTATGTTTTCAGGCATTTGTCTGATTTACAAGACCGATCGCAACAATTGCAGGACAAAATATTCCAGCGATTATTTGAAGCGGCAGAAATTAGCAAAATTTAGTCCGGCAGAGCAGGAAGCGTATGAAGAAAGTTTGAAATACTATCGCGATTTGAAGAATGTGGTGGATACTTCGCGGGAAGAAGGAGTGTTAGAGGGCATTGAAAAAAGGGGTAGTGGGTCAAAAGGGTGGACATGATTTCGTAAATCTTCAAGATTTGCGAAATCTCAACCGGCTACCAACCCTTTTGACCCACTACCAAAAAAGGAATATTGAAATTGCCAAAAAAAATGAAAGAAAGAGGAATGTCAAATGCAGCGATTTTAGAATTAACCGGATTGAGGGAGGAGAAGATTAAAGAATTATAAAACTGCCAGCCTGCAACATTGCAGCTACAACCATGCCTTCCAAACGTCGGCACAGCGTAGCTGCCAACCGTTGTCGGGACAAACCACAGGGGCATTTACACGACTGGCGCGGCACCCAGCGGTGGAAAAATTACCTGCTTACTACTGCTTGGGCTATCTAAAATGATAGACTGCTATCATTCTCCATTGGCAGTTGCCAGCTATTGTCAGAAATTATTCTTATTTAGTTCAAAAAAAAACGGTGTAATATTGTACATTACACCGTTTTTATTTCACAATACGGATTGTCAACGTTTTGAGGAACTACCTACCGCCAACTGCCACTTTTAATACCCCGGATTCTGCGGAAAAGCACTTGCTCCGCCGGCAGTGCGGTCTATCTGGTCTTGCGGAATGGGGCGCAGCACATGGAAATCTTTAATGTTGGCAGCCGCATCAGGATTGTGTTTTTTCACCCGATCTACCAGCGTTTTGGTGCGTTTCAGGTCAAACCAGCGGTCTTGCTCGCCGGAGAGTTCGCGTCCGCGTTCATCCAGAATGAAGTCGAGGTTGATTTTATCGGCAGTAATTTCCATCGCACTTTCCTTGCCCGGATAGGCAGCACGGCGGCGCACGGCATTGATAAACGTAACGGATTCATCTGCTTTGCCCGTATAAAACAAGGCTTCGGCAGCAATCAGGTACGTTTCGGCGAGGCGGAACGCAAGGAAGTCGCGCGAACCTTCAAACGTGGTGCGATCCGGGCGCAAGGGGTCAAGGAATTTGGTCAAACTCGGATACAATTTCGGCGTGTACTTGCTCGGCGGGATGACCTGGTAGCGTTTGGCGGCGATTTCGGCGGCAGTCAATTCATAGCCCGGCAGCCAGATGGCGGTGTCACCCAGCACATACTTCGGTTTACCGGCAGCATCTTTCGGGATAGTCCTTTCATTATTAGCAAGAAAGACCGTTTTAAAACTTTTTTCGTACCGTGAATCCACCGTTCGATCCCACAAGCCGAGCGTGTACTTGGTGGGCAGGAAACGTTTGAACGGACGACCGTTTTGCACGTCGCGCTGCATACCGGGTTGCACATCGTACTCCATGAGGAAAAACACATGGGCGTTGTTGCCGCCGCCGTTGGTAAGCGGGTCGTTGGTATATTGCACGGAGAAAATGACCTCGTCGTTGATTTCCCCCGCGCCCTGGTCAAATACGCGCGCAAAGTCGGTCAGCAGCCGATAACCGTACTTACTGATGGCATTTTTAGCGTGTTCGGCGGCTTTGGCGTAGTCGTCGGGCTGAGCAGCTTCGGAGGTAGCTTTCGTCAGATACACTTTTGCTAATAAATGCTCCGCCGCGCCTTTGCTGGCACGTCCCCAATCCACCGGTTTTGCCTCTAACGCGGGCAGTGCTTCCTGCAAATCTTTCAAAATGGCAGCATAAATTTCCGGCACAGGCGAGCGCTTGGCTTCGGTGACAATGCCGGTGTTTTCGGTAAGCGTAAGATGCACAGGTCCAAACATTTGCACCAAAACAAAGTAGTAATGCGCGCGCAAAAACTTGGTTTCCGCCACGCGAATGGCTTTACGAGCGGGGTCTAAACCGGGCACGGCATCGGCGCGGGCAATGACAGCATTAGCGGTGTTGATGGCGCGGTAAAATTCGTTCCACACTTCGGTGAGCAGGCTGGTGCGCGGGTCGAGCTGCGAGGTGTATTGGTTTACAAATTTAAAACTCCCGTCCGAACCCATTGTGTAAGTGTCCGTTCCAAAAACGGTCAAGGACATCCCGCGCTCCGTGGCGTAAAAATTGCGCAGCGAAGAATACACGGCTTTCACGCCGTCTTCAAAACCCGTCGGCGTGTTGATATAGTCAATCGGCACGCCGGAGATCACCTCTTCTTCTAAAATTTCGCTACAAGCTTGGCTCATTATCAAAATGGCACTAAATAGCCAGATTTTTATTGATTTCATGATATAATTTACGATTTTAGAATTGATTTACCAAATTTTAAAAATTTGGTAAATTTGATTACAAAAAAGATTTACTAAATCTTCAAGATTTCGCAAATCCATCAAAACTTCACATTCAAACCCAGCAAAAACAGCCGCGTACTCGGCGTGTCGGCACCTACTTCGGCGTTGCGTTCCTGGTTGTTGCCGTCGGGTGTGCGGGCGCGTTCCGGGTCAATGCCTTTATGTTCGCTCACGTAACTGCTGAAAATCAACGGATTCTGAGCACTCAGGTACAAACGCATAGATTGTAATTTGATACGATCGGTCAAGGAACTCGGGAAAGTGTAGCCCAGCGTCACGTTGCGCACCTTGATGAACGAGCCGTCGAAATAAGACAAGGTAGAACTGTACACCGGAAACTCCTGATTCTGGTTCGGGCGTGGGTAAGCGTTGGTCGGATTATTAGGCGTCCAATAATCCACATCAATATTGTTGTAACGACCAAAAAGCGTGTTATAGTCGTCATGGAAACGGCTGCGAATCATATTGCCCTGTCGTGCAAAGATGAAAATGGACAAATCCACGCCTTTAAATTCAAAAGTATTGGTCATGCCGCCGCTCCAGTCAGGAATATCGGAACCCAAAATAATGCGGTCAGCCGCATCAATTTTGCCGTCGCCGTTTTGGTCGCGCACCTTGATTTCGCCCACTTTGCGCTGGTATTTCGTGGCTTCGTCCACTTCGTTGCTCTGCCAGATGCCGATTTTTTCAAAATCATAATACACCGTAATCGGCTCGCCGATAAACCAGTTATTGCCCACATCGTTCTGATTGCCGCCGTACAACGACACAATTTCCTCGGTATTGGTAAAGAAATTCAAATCAGTCGTCCAACGGAAGCCATTGTCGGAATCAATATTGGCGGTGGAAAGCGTGGCTTCAAAACCCGTGTTGCGCGTCTCGCCGATATTTTCCAACACGCTGCTGTAACCACTCGTGATGGGCAATTGCCTCCGCAGCAGCAAATCCGACGTGTTTGTTTGGTAAAATTCCACACTGCCGGAAATACGGTTTTTGAAAAAGCCAAAGTCCACGCCAATATTCAAAGTAGTAGAAGTTTCCCATTGCAAGTTGGGGTTGCCGATCACGTTCGGGCGGTAGCCGTACGCGCCGCTGGAGCCGAAAGCATACACCGTTCTTGCCAGGAGTGCCTGGGTTTGGTAGGGTTGCACCGCCGAGTTGCCGGTGGCACCGTAGCTGGCGCGGAGCTTGAGGTTGTCAATGAGGTTGCTGTTTTTGATAAACGCCTCTTCGCTGAGATTCCAACCCACTGCCACCGAAGGGAAAAAGCCGTATTTGTTGCCCTCTGCCAAACGCGAAGAGCCATCCACGCGACCGGTGAGCGTCAGTAAATATTTGTTGTTAAAACTATAATTGGCGCGTCCCATGAACGACTGCAAGCCCCATTCTACCAGCGTACTGCTCACGCCCTGAATGATGGTGGCAGCACCCAGGTTGTAAAACTCCTGCGTCTCCGCCGGTACGCCGCGCACATCGGTGGTGTAACGCTCGAAACGGTCTTTTTGAATACTGTGTAATAAAGTAAGATTCAGATTATGAACCGTGCTAAATGTTTTGGTGTAATTAATAATATTTTCCAAAGTATAATTAAATACCGAACCGTTCAAATTAAAAGCCGTGGGGTCGCCACCGCGCCGGGCGTTGGTTTGGCTGCCTTGAAAACGACCATAGCGAAAATTTTGCAAATCGGGTCCGAAATTCAAGCGATACGACAAGCCGTCGAATAATTTAATTTCCCCGTAAATACTGCTGAAAATGCGGTTGCGTTTGGTTTCGTCAATGTTGGCACCGGGTACGACCTCCGCCGCCGGATTGGTGCGCAGACCGTCTGTAGTGGGCAAAAAAATCAGTCTGCCATTATCATCAAAGGGTTTGCCGAGCGGATTTTCCTGCAAGGCACCGCCGTAGGGATTAAATCCTTCGCCATTCAACAAACTGAACACGCCAAGCGTAGAAGTGCCGATGCGAATACGGTCGTTGATCTGATGGTCAATGTTGAGCCGCAGCGTGTAGCGGGTGAAATCCTGATTGTAAACAATGCCCTGTTCTTCAAAATAATTGGCAGAAATGCCGAATTGCGTCTTTTCATTGCCGCCCGTCACACCTAATTGATGGCTTTGCTGATAGCCGTCGCGCAGGAGCAGGTCTTGGTAATCGGTGGTTCTGCCGTTTTTAATACCGTCCAGTTCTACCGGGTCAAAAATTCGTGCGTCAGAGCCGGCTGGGTCAGCATCGTTGTAACTGCCGGTAGCTCGGCGCGATTCGCGTTTGTACTCCGCAAATTCTGCTCCGTCAAATAAATCTACCTTGTTGACCGGTTCTGACAAGCCGTAGTAAGCATCGTACGCCACCGTCGTTCTGCCGGTTCTGCCGCGTTTGGTGGTGATGAGCACCACGCCGTTTGCACCGCGGGAGCCGTAAATCGCAGTTGCCGAGGCATCTTTCAAAATCTCCATGGATTGAATATCCTGCTGGTTGATATCGCCCAAACCGCCGGAGAGCGGAATGCCGTCCAAGACGTAGAGCGGCTCATTGCCCGCCGAAAACGAGCGTCGTCCGCGAATGCGCACACTCACATCCGAGCCTGGGCGCGAGCCGGTCGCCACCACATCCACGCCTGCCGCCCGACCTTGCAGGGCTTGCTGGGCGTTCGTCACGGGCAACCGCCCGATTTCTTCTTCCGAAATGGACGAAATGGCACCGGTGGACTGGCTTTTGCGCAGCGAGCCATAGCCTACCACGACCACTTCGTCCAAAGCCAGATCATCTTCCCCCAATGTGATGTCAATCGTAGTACGCCCGTTGATTTCAATTTCCAGCCGTTCATAACCGGTGTACGAAAAAATGAGCGTCGTCGCGCCGTCGGGTACTTGCAGTTCATATTTACCTTGCGCGTCGGTCACGGTGCCGCGCGCGGTGCCTTTGATTTGGATGGTCACGCCCTCCAGAGGTTCGTTCGTTTCGGTGGCGCGTACCGTGCCGCTCACCGTGATGTCGTTTTGCGCAGGTGTGTAGGTATTGGCGCGGGTCATTTGCCAGCAGTTCAACAGAAGCAGGAGCAGCAAACCGCCACGCCGCAATGGAGTAAAAAGAAACATAAGCGAAGGTTTTGTGAGTGTTGAATGATTTTGAAAGAAGACGTTGCTGTTTAGGATGTCCCCGACAAAAAAAATTTTATATATGAACGATTTCCAAATTTTATCTTTTACAAATCACAGAGGTAGAACATTGATTTAAAACTAAGCAAAATATTAAAATTTTGTAAGTATTGCATGGTAGGTAAAGACTGCAATAGGTTAAACGCATTAAAATGCGTTCAAAGCGGCAGGATCGCACACAGATTTTGACGGACACAACGGATTGATATGGATTTTCGTTTCCTCTTACCCTTAAATCCGTGCAAAACGGATGTTCTGCCGTCGGCAGAACAGACAGATTGTCCGTTGGATACCGACTGAGCAGTGCAAGGAGAAAAAATCCGTGTACAACCGTAGTGATTTTGCTAATCTGTGTGCGATCCTGCCTATTCGGCACTATATGTTTTAATGCGTTTAACCTGAAGACTGCAATTTATTATTTGCTATCTTCCAGCAAATGCTGTATTTTTGAACAAAATTATCATAGTATGATTGACCCACGCATTTTAGAAAAATTTAACCACCTGCCGGAACACGCGCAGGATGCCGTTTCGGAATACATTGAATATTTGTACGATAAGTACGACTCAGACGCAGAAGATGACCAGTGGGAACTCACACCCGAAGGAGCAGCTTTTTTGCAGATGCGTTTAAGGGAAGTAGAGGAACATCCAGAGCAGATGCGTCCGTGGACGGAAGTAAAAAATGAAATTTACGAAAAACACGGTTGGAAATGAGCGCGTTTACCGCCAATCTTACTCCAAAAGCAATCAAAGATGCAGAAGCAGCCGTTAATTAGTATGAAGAACAAAAATTGGGTTTAGGATTCGACTTTTCTGTTGAACTAACCAATGTACTTGAACAAATTGCTGACAACCCGGATGGTGGACGTTTTCTGCAAAAGGACGTTCGATTCAAAAAATTAAAAATTTTCCCATATTTGGTTTTCTACAAGATTTTAGAAGCAAACTAGATAATGGGCGTTTTCGCAATCTTACACACCAAGCGTCCGCCTTCACTCTGGCAAAAACGATTGAATCAATTTAAGTAAATCCTATTTAAAACGATATTTGCCTCATTGATGTAAAAACGGTATAATTCTTTATTTTTAACTTTTTTCTAAAAATTTTCACCAACTTTCAAAGATTTTTTCTATCATTGCGCAAACGATTGCACACTTTAAGAATTGATAGGTCTTATAAAACCTGTCAGGTCTTAAACCTGCTGCTTCAACTTCGGTTTGAATGACCAAAAAATCCACAATTCACGATATCGCCAAAGAACTGAACATCACCGCTTCTACCGTTTCACGGGCTTTGAACGGCAATACGCGCATCAGCGAAGCCACACGGGAAGCCGTGCAGGAGGCGGCACGCAAGTTGAATTACCATCATAATCAAATCGCCTCGGCATTGCGCAGCGGGCGAAGCTATACGGTGGGCGTGATTGTGCCGACGGCTGACCGGAGTTTTTTCTCTAAAGTGGTGCGCGGCATCGAAGAAGAATTGGATAAATCGGGTTACAACGTTATTATCTGTCAATCCAACGACCGCTACGAAAGTGAAAAACGCCACATTGAAGCCTTATTGCGGCTTCGGGCGGATGGCATTATTTTATCGGTTGCCAAACAAACGCGGGATTATGCACACTTCACCCAGCTTAAACAGAAGAATGTTCCGTTGGTATTTTTTGATCGGGTGAACGACAAGTTGGGTGTGAGTAGTGTTTCAGTGGATGATTTCAGTGGTGCCTATCAGGCTACGCAGCATTTAATTCAACAGGGTTGCAAAAGAATTGCCCATTTTGCGGGGTTGCAACATATCGGCATTTATCGGGAGCGTTTGAGAGGTTACATCGAAGCTTTACAAGATGCTGGTTTTCAAACAGATGAATCGTTAATTTATTACTCGAATGACCTTTTCCCCGAAGACGGAGCCGCTGGTATGCGTCAATTACTTCAACATCCACATCCGCCGGATGCCGTTTTTTCTGCCAGTGACTACGCGGCTTTGGGTGCCATGCAGGTGTTGAAAGAACACAAAATTGCCATTCCGCAGGATATTGCTTTAGCCGGTTTTGCCAATGAGCCGCTGGGTTCTTTTGTAGAGCCGGGATTGACCACCGTTAATCAACACGGTTTGCAAATGGGTGCTGCCGCTGCCAAATTATTTTTGGAACAAATAGAACAACATGCTTACGCACCCCGCAAAATGGTACTCAACCCGGAATTATTAGTTCGAGCATCTTCACTGCGAAGAACATAAATTTTTTTAATTTTATTGTGCAATCGATTGCATTAACATCTAAAATTGAATATCATGGTAATGTATGCACCTTCTGTTTTTAAATCCACGCTACCAATTCACCACACCGAACAAAATTTTGAGCAACTGTTTCACCGCTATTACGAACCGCTCTGCCGCTTTGCCCTGAGCATGGTAGATTCTGTAGAAATGGCAGAAGAAATCGTATCGGATGTGTTTGTAAAAATTTGGAAAAATCAGGACAACCTGACCATTCGCACCTCGCTGCACTCGTATTTGTTTACGTCTGTACGCAACCAATCCATTGATTATCTGCGCAAAGCGATGCGCCAACGCACCCAGTCGGACGAAATTTGCGCGGAATTTGCTTCTGATTACGACAGCCCGGAAGAGCGTGCTATTTCCGAAGAATTGGAAGTTGCCATTGAGTCGGCTATTGAAATGCTGCCGCCGCAGGGCAAAAAAATATTTCGCCTGAGTCGCGATCAGGGCATGAAATACCACGAAATTGCCGCGCATTTGAATCTCTCTATCAAAACGGTGGAAACGCACATGGGGCGTTCGCTGAAATACCTGCGTGAGACGCTGTTGGAAAAGAATGTTTTGTGATAAGACTATTTTTGTAGAAATATAAAATTTTGCTCTCGTTAGTCAGGGTTGGAAGCATAAAGTAAAGTCTTTGCTGAAAACGCCTACGAATGAAGGAAGACTATTGGAACCTAGTGGCAAAATACGTGAGTGACAACAGCACGCAAGAACAAGAAGAAGAATTGTGTAACTGGTTGGAAATCAAGAAAGAAGACTGGAGTATACTAGCGGACGCAACTTTGATTTGGAATTCAACGAAAGCGCAAACCATTCCATTTGATAGTCAGAAAGCATGGCGGCAATTAAAAGCCAAATAATATTTTGAACGGATTATGTACTTAGAACAAACCTGGCGTTGGTTCGGACCCAAAGACCCCATTCCGCTCGCCCACATCCGGCAGGCAGGTGCGACGGGCATTGTGACAGCATTGCATCATGTCCCAAATGGCGAGGTATGGTCAGTAGCCGAAATTTTACAACGCAAAAACGTCATTGAGCAAGCCGGATTGCGTTGGTCGGTCGTGGAAAGCGTACCGGTGCATGAGGATATTAAACAACAAACAGGTAACTGGCAAAATTATATTCGGAATTACCAGCAAACGCTTCGTAATCTCGGTGCTTGCGGCATTCCAACGGTGTGTTACAACTTCATGCCTGTGCTGGACTGGACGCGCACCGACTTGCATTATGTGGTGGAAGACGGTTCGGAGGCGTTGCGGTTTGACATGACGGCGTTGGCAGCTTTTGATATGTATATTTTACAACGTCCGGCAGCACATTTAGATTACATCCCTGAAATTATTACACAAGCGGAAAATTATTTTAATAATTGTAACAACGAAGATAAAGCCCGGCTGCAAGCCACGATTTTAGCGGGGTTGCCCGGTTCGGAAGAGACCTACACGTTGAATGATTTTCGAGAAAAGTTAAACGCTTACGCGAATATGGATGCCGAGCGGCTACGTTCCAATTTGCTGGATTTCATTCGCGCGGTCGCACCGGTGGCAGAGGAAGCGGGCATCCGCCTGGCGATTCACCCGGACGACCCGCCGTTCTCCATCTTCGGTTTGCCACGCGTGGTCAGCACTGCCGATGATGTGGAAAAAATTTATGCTGTTTATGATGTCGAATGTAATGGTTTGTGTTTTTGCACAGGTTCGTTCGGCGCGCGCGCGGACAATGATTTACCCAAAATGTTTCGACAATTAGGCAGACGAACGAATTTTCTACATTTGCGCAGCGTACAACTCGAACCCAACGGCAGTTTTTATGAAGCTAATCATTTGGAAGGCAGTCATGATGTAGCTAATATCCTATTAGAAATTGTAAAAGAACAAAATAAACGAACTCTACCCATTCCAATGCGCCCTGACCATGGGCACCGAATGCTGGATGATTTGACCAAAACGGTGAATCCGGGCTATTCGGCGATTGGCAGATTGCGTGGACTGGCGGAGTTGCGCGGTTTGGAGATGGGCATTCACAGAACGTCACAAAGTAGTATATTTTAATTGACAGAGATTTGCCCAATCTCAAAGATTTGGTAAATCTTTACAAAATATAAAGTAACTTATCAAGATTAAAGATGAATAATTTAAATAAAAAGTATTTCACACAATCAAATTCTCAATATTTATTACAATTGCCGGAAAAAGTATTGCAATTCGGTACGGGGGTGCTATTGCGTGGATTGCCAGATTATTTGATTGATAACGCCAATCGACAAGGTGTTTTCAACGGGCGGGTGGTGGTGGTGAAGTCAACGGATGGCGGCGACGCGGCGGCGTTTGAGCGACAGGATAATCTTTACACATTGTGCATTCGCGGGGTAGAGCATGGAAACACGATAGAAGAAAATGTGATTTGTTCGGCGATCAGTCGGGTGTTGTCGGCGAAAAGCGCGTGGCAGGAGATATTAGCTTGCGCCGAAAATTCGGAATTACAAGTTATAATTTCCAATACGACGGAAGTTGGGATTGAACTGGTCAGAGAAAGTATTTTTCAAACACCGCCGGTGTCGTTTCCGGCAAAGCTGCTGGCGTTCTTACACGCTCGTTATCAGGCGTTTGCAGGGCATCCAAACAAAGGAATGGTGATAGTGCCGACCGAGTTGATTATAAATAACGGCGACACACTTCGGACGATTATAATGGAATTAGCACAGTTTAACCAATTGGATAAAGATTTCATTTACTGGTTAGAACATTCTAATCATTTTTGCAACTCGCTGGTGGACAGGATTGTGCCGGGCAAACCCACTGCCGCCCTACAAGCCGAGCTAAATGAAATCCTGGGTTATACAGATGAGTTATTAGCCGTTTGCGAACCGTATAACATGTGGGCGATTCAGGGGGATGCGCGTATTCGGGCTGCCTTGAGTTTTCATGTAGCCAATCCGGGTATTTACATCGAACCGGATATCGAACGCTTTCGCGAATTAAAATTGCGAATGCTAAATGGAACGCATACCTTGAGTTGTGGACTGGCATTTTTGGCGGGTTTTTCGACGGTAAAAGAGGCGATGGAGGACGAAGCAATGTCAAATTTTATACAAGATGTAATGTTATCGGAAATTGCAACGGCGATTCCTTATTCCATCAACAAAGATGAAATTCAGGGTTTTGGCAATCAGGTACTGGAGCGTTTTAAAAATCCGTATCTAGAGCATAAATGGTTGAATATCAGCTTACAGTACACTTCCAAAATGAAAATGCGCAATGTGCCGACCTTGTTACAATATTATAAAAATTATACGAAAGTACCGGAGCGAATCGCTTTGGGCTTTGCGGCATATTTATTATTTATGAAATCCGTTAAAGTAGAAAAAGAAGTTTATTATGGTGTTGTAAATGATGAATTTTATCCGATTCAAGACCCACAAGCCGCGTTTTTTTATAATTTGTGGCAGGAATACACGCCGGAGCAGTTGGTGGAGCGGGTGCTGTCGGATGAAAATTTGTGGGAAGCGGATTTGTTAAAATTGCCGGAATTTGCAGAGCGAGTAACAAGTTTTTTATTGCAAATTTTGAAAAGCGGTGCAAAAGAAGTAATAGCTGAGTTTCAAATTAAAAAGGTGGAGGAAGTTGAGCAGGTTTAGAAAGTTGAGTCAAAACCGTGAGCAAACTCAACCTACTCCACGCTCTCAACTCCTTCACCGGAATAAAACATGAATAAAATTCTTAAAATACATCCATCTGACAATGCCATTGTTGCGCTTTCCAATTTACAAAAAGGGGAAACCGTACGATTAAATGGAGAAAAATTTTATCTGTTGGAAGACATTCCGGCGAAACATAAATTTGCCACGCAAGATTTAAACGCAGGAGATGCCGTGACGATGTATGGTGTTTTAGTTGGAAAAGCGCAAAATTTTATTCTGAAAGGTGGTTTAATTTCTACTTCCAATTTAAAACACGCTGCCAGTTCTTATGCAGTAAAAATGGAACGCGATACTCAATGGCAAGCACCGGATGTATCCAAGTGGCAGCATCGCACTTTTATGGGCTACCATCGGGCAGACGGAAGCGTAGGAACAGCGAACTACTGGGTGGTAATTCCATTGGTTTTTTGTGAAAATCGGAATTTGGAGGTCTTGCGGGAGGCTCTGGTAGAAAACTTAGGTTATAACAACAAAAAGAAATATCAACAGCACACACAGAATTTAATTTCGTTGTATCAAGCCGGTAAAACAGTGGAGGAGATTTTGCAAGCGGATTTGCAAGTAGCAGTGTTGGAAGAAATGAAGCCGCGTTTGTTTCCAAATGTGAATGGAGTGAAATTCCTGGCGCATGACGGCGGTTGCGGCGGCACGCGAGACGATGCACAAGCCTTATGCGGGCTGTTGGCAGGTTACATCACCCACCCGAATGTAGCGGGGGCAACGGTGTTGAGTCTGGGTTGTCAGCACGCACAGATTGCGATTTTGCAGGAAGAAATTCAAAAACGAGACGTGCATTGCAAAAAGCCCATATTTTATTTGGAGCAGCAAAAAATCGGGACGGAAGAAGCGTTAATTCAACAGGCGTTGAAGCAGACTTTTGCAGGGTTGATGCAAGCGAATCAATTGCGGCGGGAGCCTGCGCCCTTGAGCAAGTTGTGCATTGGTCTGGAGTGTGGCGGTTCGGATGGGTTTTCGGGGATTTCGGCGAATCCGGCGATTGGTTACACTTCCGATTTGGTAGTGGCACTGGGCGGTTCGGTGATTTTATCGGAATTTCCAGAGTTGTGCGGGGTGGAGCAGGAGTTGAGCGACCGCTGTGTGAACAGGGCAGCGGCAGAACGATTTGGGCTTTTAATGCAATCGTACAATGCTCGTGCACAGGCAGTTGGGTCGGGTTTTGATATGAATCCCTCACCGGGAAATATTCGGGATGGCTTGATTACGGATGCCATAAAATCGGCGGGAGCGGCAAAAAAAGGCGGTACTTCGCCCGTGACCGGGGTGTTGGACTACCCGGAAAAGGTGACGCAGCCGGGTTTGAATTTACTGTGTACGCCGGGGAATGATGTGGAATCCACGACAGCAGAGGTCGGGGCGGGGGCAAATATTGTTTTGTTTACGACCGGGCTGGGTACACCAACAGGAAATCCGATTGCGCCGGTGATTAAATTATCTACGAACACAGCATTGGCAAAACGGATGCCGGATATTATTGATATTGATACGGGGAGTATTATTGAGGGGGCGGAGACGATTGAGCAGGCAGGAGAGCGGATTTTGGAATACGTCATTCAGGTGGCGAGCGGGGAGGCAGAGGTAAGTGCGGTGCGGCATGGGCAGGAGGATTTTATTGTATGGAAGCGGGGGGTTTCTTTGTAAAAGATGCCAGATTGGGAGATGCCAGACCGCGCTGGGCAGCCCTCAGGACAGGATGGAACGCGGATTTTCGCCTGAACGGTGATTTCTATGATTTTTATGATGAATAGAATTTTAATATTATAAATTATAATAATGTCCGACATGAACACGCGAACACATGAACACAATAAAAATATGAAAACGTTTTTAGGCGAAGATTTTTTGTTAGAAACGAAGACGGCGGAGCGGTTGTACCAGGAGTTTGCGAAGGAGATGCCGATTCTGGATTATCATAATCATTTGCCGCCGTGGGAAATTGCGGAGGATCGGCAGTTTGCGAATGTGACGCAGGTGTGGTTGAATGGCGACCATTACAAGTGGCGGGCAATGCGCACGAATGGGGTGGCAGAGCATTTTGTGACGGGCGGGGCAACGGACGCGGAAAAGTTTCAGAAGTGGGCGGAGACGGTGCCGTATTGTTTGCGGAATCCGCTGTATCATTGGACGCACTTGGAGTTATTGAGGTATTTTGATATTAAAGATATTTTAAGTCCAAAAACGACGGAGTTTATTTATAACAGATGTAATGAATTATTACAAACAAGTGAATATTCCGTGCGAAATTTATTGCGGCGGATGAAGGTGGAGGTGTTGTGTACGACGGATGACCCGGTGGATTCGCTGGAGTTTCAGGGGCAGTTGCGGGCGGAGAGGTTTGAAATTCCCGTGTTGCCGGCATTTCGACCGGATAAGGCGATGGCGGTGGAAGAGGTGACGGCATTCAATGGGTATGTGGCGAAATTGGAGGCTGCGGCGGATGTGAATATCATAACGTTGGAAGATTATTTAGCAGCGTTGAAAAGTCGGCATGATTTTTTTGCGGAGATGGGTTGTCAGTTGTCGGATCATGGCTTGGAACATTTGTATGCGGAAGATTTTACGTACACCGAAATTTCGGCGATTTTTGCGAAAATCAGAGGTGGAAAGGAGTTAGAAGGTTTGGAAGTTTGGAAGTTTAAGTCGGCGATGCTGCTATGGCTGGCGGAGTGGGACTGGGAGAAAGGCTGGACGCAGCAATTTCATCTGGGGGCGTTGCGGAATAATAATTCGCGGTTGCTGGGGGCGCTGGGACCGGATACGGGTTGGGATTCAATCGGGGATTTTGAGCAGGCGCGGGCGTTGTCTAAATTTTTAAATAAGCTGGACAAACATGATAAGTTGGCTAAGACGATATTATACAATTTAAATCCGGCGGATAATGAAGTGTTTGCCACGATGGCGGGCAATTTCAATGACGGCTCGGTAGCGGGCAAGGTGCAGTGGGGTTCGGCGTGGTGGTTTTTGGATCAGAAGGATGGGATGGAGCGGCAGTTGAATGCCTTGTCAAATATGGGTTTGCTGAGTCGGTTTGTGGGAATGCTGACCGATTCGCGGAGTTTTTTGTCGTTTCCGAGGCATGAGTATTTTCGGCGGATTTTGTGTAATTTGCTGGGGCGGGAGGTGGAGAACGGGGAATTGCCGAATGACATCGAATGGATTGGAGAGGTGGTGCGGAATATTTGTTATTATAATGCGAAGGCGTACTTTAATTTTAAGACTGAAAAAGCTGCTTTGACTTTAGCTTAATTTTGTTCTTTATATAATATTTTGAGCCATATTGCCTGTTTTTGTTCTTCACTCTTTTTGTTCTTACTTTTTGGCATCGCCCCAAAAAGTAAGCAAAAAAGTCTAGTCCGTTAAACTCGCTCCGCTCAAACAGTAACGGACAGCAGCCGCCACTATGTATTTCAAAATAAGATTTTACAAAAAGAGCAAATAATTTTTCAGATTCTTATACTTAAACTTTTAAACTTACATTGAATTTTTGAACTGTTTGGAATGAAGCAAATTGTTTCGTTTGGAGAAGTGATGATGCGGTTGTCTGCGCCGGGGCATCAGCGGTTTTGGCAGGCGACGGGCTTGGACGTGAATTATGGCGGCGGGGAAGCGAATGTGACGGCAGCATTGGCGCACTGGGGCGTAGCGGCGGCACACGTGACGTGTTTTCCGGAGAATGACCTGGGGCGGGCGGCAGGAGCGTATTTGCAAAAATTTGGTTTGGATACATCTAAAATTGTTTACAAAGGCGAGCGACTGGGCTTGTATTTTTTGGAGGTGGGTGCGAGTATGCGGGCGAGTAAGATTGTGTATGACCGCGCGGAGTCGGCGTTTGCAAACTTGGAACCGGCGTGGTTTGACTGGAAGGAAATTTTGAAAAATGCGCAGTGGTTGCATTGGACGGGTATCACCCCGGCGATTTCGGAAGCGGCGGCGCGGGCGTGTCTGGAGGCGATTCAAACGGCGCGACAGTTGTGTATCACAGTTTCGGCGGATGTGAATTAT
>Ga0224722_1000397_pt1 | contig 25406 bp, 19 predicted proteins | sample Balambano_FR1_Me_FD_161646 | JGI IMG/M metagenome (GOLD analysis project Ga0224722, IMG submission 161646) | Freshwater sediment microbial communities from Lake Towuti, South Sulawesi, Indonesia - Balambano_FR1_MetaG | ecosystem: Environmental > Aquatic > Freshwater > Lake > Sediment | place... | reverse complement strand
GAAAAGTGCTGGGCTTGGCTGAAAAGTCGCATTCGCCAAAGTTTATCCAACTTTGAGTCTTTACGCCAAGCAATGGAGTCGGTACTGAAGGATGCTGCGTCCTAATAGTCCTGTCTATAGCTATATTTACCCGCTTATTCTCCAGATTTCAATCGGATTGAAAAGTGCTGGGCTTGGCTGAAAAGTCGCATTCGCCAAAGTTTATCCAACTTTGAGTCTTTACGGCAAGCAATGGAGTCGGTACTGAAGGATGCTGTGTCCTAATAGTCCTGTCTATAGCTATAAATAAAGTGGCATAGCCGTCTCGGCTGTGAGTGACAGGCAGGATGCCCATTCCACAGAATTTGCTACTTTATCTAATCCTCATTCCTTAGATCGACATCGATCGCCCTTTAAGGATCATGGATTTGATAAAACCGCGTTCTTGCGTAGGATGTGTTAGCGCAGCGTAACGCATCGACTCCTGGGCTTGCGATGCGTTACGGCTAGCGCCTAACACATCCTACAAAAACCGATCTTATTTAATTCTCATTCCTAAGCGTGAACGATCGCACTTTGAACCCTAAACTTTCACCTTTGAACGAGAACGATCGCGCTTCAAAGCAGACATTTGTAGGCTTAAGTCGCACCGATCGCGCTTCACATCAGAATGCTGGGATTTGGGGTGAGAATCCGGATGGAACTTTTACCAATCGGGAAGCGAGGAGATCGCAGTTTCTAAAGTAGGACACGGTTTAAACGAAAAACTCAGAGTATGATGCTCTAGCTAGAGCTTATCTTCGGGGAATTGTTATGAGCTATCGCATGAATCGCCAGGCCTACGCGGAAACCTTTGGCCCGACCGTGGGCGATCGGGTGCGGTTGGCAGACACTGACCTGATTATCGAAGTGGAGCAGGACTACACGACCTACGGCGATGAGGTGAAGTTTGGTGGCGGCAAGGTGATTCGGGATGGCATGGGGCAATCACCCATTACCAATGCCGATGGAGCCGTGGATGCAGTCATCACCAATGCGCTCATTCTCGACTGGTGGGGCATCGTCAAAGCCGACGTTGGCATCAAAGACGGCAAAATTCACGCGATCGGCAAAGCGGGCAATCCCTACATTCAAGACAACGTGAACATTATCATCGGCCCCGGCACCGAAGCGATCGCTGGGGAAGGGATGATCCTGACGGCGGGCGGCATCGACACCCACATCCATTTCATCTGTCCCCAGCAAATTGAAGTCGCGATCGCCGCTGGTGTCACCACGATGATCGGGGGTGGTACTGGCCCTGCCGCCGGCACCAACGCCACCACCTGCACCCCCGGCCCCTGGTATATGTACCGGATGCTGCAAGCAGCTGACTCATTCCCAATGAACCTGGGTTTTTTGGGCAAAGGCAACGCCGCCAAACCGGCAGGACTGGAAGAACAGGTGGAAGCCGGAGCCATGGGCCTGAAACTGCACGAAGATTGGGGCACCACGCCCGCCGCGATCGACACCTGCCTCAGCGTGGCCGATGAGTATGACGTGCAGGTAGCCATCCATACAGACACCTTGAATGAAGCTGGCTTTGTGGAAGACACGATCGCGGCCTTCAAAGAGCGCGTCATCCACACTTATCACACGGAAGGGGCAGGCGGCGGACACGCCCCCGACATCATTAAAGTGTGCGGCCAAGCAAACGTGCTGCCCTCTTCCACCAACCCCACCCGCCCCTACACCGTCAACACCCTGGATGAACACCTGGATATGTTGATGGTCTGCCATCACCTTGATCCGGGAATCGCTGAAGATGTGGCCTTTGCCGAATCTCGGATTAGAAGAGAGACGATCGCCGCTGAAGATATCCTGCACGACATCGGCGCGTTTAGTATGTTGTCTTCTGACTCGCAAGCCATGGGCCGCATCGGCGAAGTCATCATCCGCACCTGGCAAACCGGACACAAGATGAAACTCCAACGGGGCTGGCTTTCTCCCGCTTCGGAAGGGGGGCTAGGGGGGATCGACCAGCACGATCGTAACGACAACTTCCGCGCCAAACGTTACGTCGCCAAATACACGATCAACCCCGCCATCACCCATGGCATTGCCGAATACGTCGGTTCCGTCGAAGTGGGGAAACTGGCCGATCTGTGTCTCTGGCGACCCGCACTTTTTGGGGTCAAACCGGAACTCGTCCTCAAAGGCGGCATGATTGCTTGGGCGCAGATGGGCGATGCCAACGCCAGTATCCCCACCCCCCAACCCGTCCACATGCGACCCATGTTTGCCAGTTTCGGCAACGCCATGACCGCAACCTCGCTCACGTTTCTGTCAAAATCCGCGATCAAAAAAGGCATTCCCGATCGCCTGCATCTGCAGAAACGTGCCGTCCCCGTTGCCAACATTCGCCAACTCACCAAGCGCGACATGAAACTCAACGACGCACTCCCCCACATGGAAGTCGATCCCGAAACCTACGAAGTTCGGGCCGACGGTGAACTCCTCACCTGTGAACCCGCCACTGAACTGCCAATGGCCCAGCGATACTTCTTGTTTTGAAAGAGTATTGATCAAATTGATCAAATAGAAATGGAGCTGACGGGAGTCGAACCCGTGTCCGCCCTGGGTATTAATACATCATTCATTCACAGGTTTAGCCGTTCTGATCCTCACAGCGGGAATCGTTCATTATCCCGAACGATGGGATGCTCTGGTAAAGTCTTAGCCAGATACCGACCAGAGGCGGTGGTCTAGCGCATCCGTTGGGGTTTGTCCATCATCCTTAACGGAGTCAAATGATAGACGCTCGAACCGTTAGAGGTGTTTAGGCAGCAACGAATGCTTGCTTACGAGCAAAAGGTACGATGTTGTTTGCATCTATTTTTTTGAGCCTAGATTCACGAGAGGTGCTCACTCTCGACCTGCATCACGATGTAACTTTCGCCAAAACGTCGAAACCGTTACAGCCCCGGATGATTATTCACTCATTATAAACGTTGGCGCAAATGTGTGTAAGAACGGCGACAAATTGAAACTTACGTTCTCCATTCCAGACAATGATTGAATGAATTTCCAGGCGTGCGCTAGAGTCATTGAAGATTTTCCTGCGTATGACTTCCATGACGGATTCTGCATCTCCTTCTGACCTGACCAGCGACCTCCCCGAACGATTGGTGAAATACAAAGTCCGGTACGCCCACCACCAGGAGGTAAATCGCGATGCTTTAACTCCAATGATGCGGCATTACGTGGAGTTGAAAGATCAATATCCCCATGCTCTGTTGTTATACCGAATTGGGGATTTTTATGAGACTTTTTTTCAAGACGCGATCGCCATTTCCCGTGAATTAGAAATCGTCCTCACTGCCAAACATGCTGGGGAAGAAATTGGCCAGGTGCCGCTAGCAGGAATTCCCCACCACGCCCTCGATCGCTACTGTGCCCAACTTGTAGAAAAGGGTTACGCCGTTGCCATCTGTGACCAAACGGAAGATGCCACCGAAGCGCAGGGACGATTGGTGCAGCGGGAAGTGACACGAGTGATCACGCCGGGAACAGTGCTGGAAGAGGGCATGCTGAACGCCCGCCGCAATAACTTTTTGGCGGCAGTGGTGGTAGCGGGGAGTCACTGGGGTTTGGCCTATGCTGATGTCTCCACGGGGGAATTTCTCACGACCCAATCGGAAAATCTGGAGCAATTGACCCAGGAACTGATGCGCTTACAACCGGCGGAAGTATTGGTGCCAACCGATGCGCCCGATCTGGTGAGCTTGTTACGGCCGGGGGAAAAGTCGCAGCAATTGCCGGAATATTTGCCGTCACAGTTTTGCTACACGCTGCGATCGCAGGCTCCCTTTGTCCTGTCAGAAGCGCGATATCGCTTGTTGCAACGGTTTAAGGTGCGATCGCTCGAAGGCATGGGCTGTGAACATTTACCTCTGGCCGGGCGGGCAGCGGGGGGCTTGCTGGAATATTTGGAAACTACATCCGAACGAGGAGTCGGCGAAGTGGGGAAGAAGTCATCTGGCATCAGTCGGCACCATTCTGCATTGCAACCCGTGCCCCTGCAACCGCTGTGTACTTACACGTTGACGGCATACCTCACGATTGACCACCAGACTCGGCGGAACCTGGAAATTACCCAAACAGCACGGGATGGCACCTATCATGGCTCTCTTTTGTGGGCCCTCGATCGCACCGTGACGGCGATGGGCAGTCGAGCCTTACGTCGCTGGTTGTTGCAACCGTTGTTACAGGTCGAAGCTATTACCGCGCGGCAAGACACGATCGAAGAGTTAGCCTGCAATAGCTTTCTGCGGCAGAACGTGCAGAAATTATTGAAGCAAATTTATGACCTGGAACGATTAGCAGGACGTGCCGGATCGGGGACCGCCAATGCGCGGGATCTGGTGGCAATCGCCGATTCCTGTGAACGCTTACCAGACTTGGCGGTCGTCGTTGCCAAAGCAAGATCCCCTTATTTAATGGCACTGCAATCTGTGCCGCAGGCACTAGAAGCCTTGGGCCAGCAGCTACACGCCCACCTGGTAGATCATCCGCCCCTCACGCTAACGGAAGGAAACTTAATCCGTGTCGGAGTAAATCCCCAATTGGATGAGTTGCGGCAACAGGTGGACGATGACCAGAATTGGATCAAGAATCTGGAAGCGATCGAGCGCGAACGAACGGGCATTCCCACGCTCAAGGTGGGCTATAGTAAAACCTTTGGCTACTACATCAGCATTTCCAAAGCAAAATCCAATCAGGCGCCGGCAGGCTACGATCGCAAGCAAACTCTAACTAACGAAGAACGCTACATCACTGTGGAATTGAAGGAACGGGAAAATCGCATCCTCAATGCTCGCGAGACGCTGAATCGGCAGGAATACGAGATCTTTGCGGGATTGCGGGCAGAGGTGGGCGATCGAGTGGAGTTGATCCGGTCCGTTGCCAAACACGTCGCCGCTGCTGATGTGCTGTGTGGCCTCGCTGAAGTCGCTGCTATCCAGGGCTATTGCCGTCCCCAAATCACCCAGGGCCGAGAGATCCAAATTTTCGATGGTCGTCATCCCGTCGTGGAACAATCCCTGCCAGCGGGCTTTTTTGTGCCCAATTCCACCGAGTTAGGGCAGCGGGAGAATAAGGTAGAGGGGTGCGGGCAAAAGGCAGCAGGCAAAGAAAACCCACCTACTCATGGACTCACCCATCCATCCATTCCCCCATCCACTCACTCCTTGACTCCGCCCGCCCCTGATTTGCCATCCCTTCAGCCGCCTGACCTGATCATCCTGACCGGTCCCAATGCCAGCGGCAAAAGTTGCTATCTCCGGCAAGTAGGGTTGATTCAACTGATGGCGCAAATGGGCAGCTACGTTCCGGCCCAAGCCGCGACCCTGGCAATTTGCGATCGCATTTTTACCCGCGTTGGTGCTGTAGACGACCTGGCCACAGGGCAATCCACGTTCATGGTAGAGATGAACGAAACGGCCAATATTTTGAACCATGCAACGCCACGATCGCTGGTATTGTTGGATGAAATCGGGCGAGGAACAGCAACTTTTGATGGCTTGTCGATCGCCTGGTCGGTCGCAGAATATCTGGCAACTGCAATTTGTGCCCGCACAATTTTCGCGACGCACTATCACGAGTTGAATGAGCTGGCTTCAATCCTGCCGAATGTGGCAAATTACCAGGTGACAGTAAAGGAAATGCCGGATCAAATTATCTTCCTGCACAAAGTTCAACCGGGTGGAGCCGATCGTTCCTATGGCATTGAAGCCGGACGACTTGCCGGGTTGCCACCTGCTGTAATTCAACGGGCAAAACAAGTCATGGCTCAAATTGAGAAACATAGCAAAATTGCGATCGGACTTCGTAAAACGAGTCAGGAAAAATCAGTTAACGACAAGAAAAATCATTCTTATGGCGATCTAAAAGCACCGATCGGGCAACTCGATATGTTTAGTTAATTTTTTGAGTGGGAACTTACTGATAATTTGTCAATTAACACCTCAATTGACAGTCAAAGCCGTTAACCCTGAAATAGCCGCACCTTTTATTCGGTTGTCCGCTCGCTGGTAGGAATCTCACGACTCATTAGAGGGTTTCCCACACCCGATTTTTTCTCATGGATCAGCGAGGATGAACATAGAAATTCAGAGGAGTTCATCAATGAAACGGACATTTGTCAGAGCATTTTCAAGTTGGATTTACACAGCACTACGTAATGTGATTCGTCATCCCAAATATCGTTGGTGGGCGATCGCCGGTTCTCTGGTGTATTTGCTCAGTCCGTTTGATATTGCTCCGGATTTTCTACCCATCGTGGGATGGATTGATGATGGTTTGATTGCCACTATCGTAATAACTGAAGTTTCGCAATTGATGAGCGATCGCCTCAAGGCTCAAAAAAACAAGGCAGCAGCTCAATCAAATGGGGAAGCGCTCGATGTGGATGCAGTTTCATTGAGTTAAAAACCACTTACAGAGGCGAAGCCTTGAGCTGCAAGAATTTGAATTCAGCTAAGACTCATTACCCAATACTTCGCCTGTATTAATTTGGTTTGTCGCAGTGTGATGGATCGGTTGGTTGTGTGTTCTGGTTGGTGAGTTCTCTGATTAATTGAAGGAGAAAGAATAATGGCGAATGAAGTGAAAGAGCGGATTGCAGCAGATCTGCAAAAAGCCAAACAAGAAGGTGGATTGAGAACAGAACGGATTCGCGAGATTGTGAAATCTGCTGTGGCTCAAGCCGTGAGTGAAATTAAGGAAGGTTCCGGTGAAATTGGCACGATCGCCAAAGATGCAATTTTTGCTGTCATTGAATCGGTCAAAGATCGGGGACAGGAAGTTAAAGCGGAAGTAACGGCATCAGTTGAAGGGGTCGTGGATGGCATTCGCGAGACGAGACAAACCACGATCGCGCAGACCCAATCCCAAATGGAGCAACTTCAAACTGAATTGGATGCTCAAACGCAGCAACTTGAGGCGGAAGTTGATGGGGCTTTAGTTGCGATCGAAACTGAAGCTAAACAGTCTTCCACAGATGTCAAAGCGCTACTGGAAAAAATCATCGGCACCATTCGAGAAAGTAAGCAGTTCGCGTTGGTGCAAGAGCAGTACACCAAACTGAGAAGCCAATTGGCCGTTTTGGATGAACGCTTGGCCGAAAAGTATGGCGATCGCTACGAGCAGGTGAAGCAACAGCTAGAGAAATATTGGGAAACTGCCAAAGATTGGTACGAAAAAAATCGAACTGAGGTAGAAGCTGGCAAATCTGATCCGGTTGAGCAAACTCAAGTTGGACTCGGTGAAAAGTTTGCCCAGGCCGGTTCGTTTATTGCCAAAAAAGAGCAGGAAATCAAAGCACGGATCAAGGAAACCTTGCATTCTGAAACTCACTAAGTCTTCCTGTAGCCTTACAAAATTTGGCCAAAAAAACTCCCTTGGTGCACTGAGGGAGTTTTTTCATTCACAGCTTGGTTAGCTATTTCAACGCCTCAGCACCACCAACCACTTCCAGGATTTCCTGAGTAATGGCAGCCTGACGGGCTTTGTTGTAAGAGAGAGTGAGCGTTCCAATCAGTTGTTTGGCGTTATCACTCGCACTACTCATGGCAGTCATTCGAGCCGCTAGCTCACTGGCTGCAGACTCTTGTAATGCCCGCAATAATTGGTTATTGAGGTAGAGGGGCAAGAGTGCATCTAAAATTTGCACTGGATCTTGCTCAAAAATCATGTCCTTTGGGAAACTCTGGGTCGGCGTTTCCACCTTCTCGCGCGTCACCTCGAATTGTCCACCCCGAGTTGTTAATCGGAAGATCTCATCATCTGCCGCTTCTAAACCCTGTGGATCGAGCGGGAGCAAGGTTTGCACCACAGGGCGAGAACTGATCAACGACACGAAACGAGTGTAAATCAATTCCACCTTATCTACCGTTTCCGATAGAAACAGTTCTAACAATGTGTCTGCGATTTGAGAAGCTTCGGCAGCAGTCGGAACTTGCTCCAAACCGGAGAAAACTTGCTCGATCGGCTGCTCCCGTCGCTGGAAGTACTGAGCGGCTTTACGCCCGACAATGACGAAGCGGTAGTCAATCCCTTCCGCCTTCAACTCTTTAGCTCGATTCTCAGCTCGCCGAATCACGTTAGCGTTGTAACCGCCACACAAACCACGATCGCCAGAAATCACCAAGATCCCAACGGTCTTCACGTTTCGCTTGCGCAGTAGGGGTAAACTGGCATCTTCAAAACGCAAACGACCCTGCAAACCATACAACACCTGCGCCAAGCGATCGGCAAAAGGCCGAGTGGCGATCACCTGCTCCTGTGCCCGACGCACCTTAGCGGCTGCCACCAAGCGCATTGCTTCAGTAATTTTTTTCGTATTTTTGACCGACTGAATCCGGTCACGAATGAATTTTAGGTTTGGCATGACTTTAACTAGGGGTTAGGGAATTAGAAAGTAGGGACTAGAGGCTAAGGGGGGAGGATGTTGAACAAACGAATTGCACAGAGTTCCCAACGCCTAACTCCTGATCCCTAGTTCCTCCTATACGGTTGCCAGGAAGGTCTTTTTGTACTCGGCGATCGCGCCCTTGAGAACTTCTTCAGCTTCAGCGCTAAGTTCACGTTTCTCCCGAATCAACTCGCCGTACTTGGGTGCACTGGTTGCCAGGTATTCCCGCAGACCTTGCAGATAGCTCACAACCTTATCGGTAGGAATGTCATCCAAGTAACCGTTGATCCCGGCGTAGATAGCTGCCACCTGGTCACTTACCGACAAGGGGGAGAACTGGGATTGTTTGAGGATCTCCCGTAAGCGTTGTCCTCGTGCCAGTTGGTTTTGAGTTGCTTTATCCAGGTCAGAGGCAAACTGAGCAAAGGCTTGCAAGTCATCAAACTGAGCCAGTTCCAGCTTTACTTTACCGGCCACCTTTTTCATGGCCTTCGTTTGAGCCGCAGAACCCACCCGAGATACCGAGATCCCAGCGTTCACGGCTGGGCGTAGACCAGAGTTAAACAGGTCAGTGGACAAGAAAATTTGACCATCAGTAATCGAAATTACGTTGGTGGGAATGTAGGCAGAAACGTCACCGGCTTGAGTCTCAACGATCGGTAGTGCCGTCATACTGCCACCACCCAGTTCATCGTTCAACTTGGCCGCACGTTCCAATAGGCGCGAGTGGAGGTAGAACACATCACCAGGATAGGCTTCCCGACCGGGTGGGCGACGTAGCAGCAAGGACATTTGACGGTAGGCTTGAGCTTGCTTGGAGAGGTCATCGTAAACCACCAGGGTGTGCTTACCTTTGTACATGAAGTACTCCGCCATAGCCGCACCTGTGTAAGGTGCCAGGTATTGTAAAGAGGCGGGGTCATTCGCATTGGCGGCAACGACGATCGTGTAATCCAACGCGCCCCGTTCCCGCAACACGTTGACAATGTTGGCAACGGTAGAAGCCTTTTGGCCAACTGCCACGTAGACGCAAATCACATTCTCGGTCTTCTGGTTGAGAATGGTGTCGATCGCAATCGCCGTCTTACCCGTTTGGCGGTCACCGATGATGAGTTCTCGCTGTCCCCGCCCGATGGGAATCATGGAGTCGATCGCTGTAATCCCAGTCTGCATCGGCTCACATACTGATTTCCGCGCAATAATGCCAGGAGCCATCGATTCCAGCAACCGGGTTTCAGTCGTTTGGATGTCGCCTTTGCCGTCGATCGGACGACCCAGGGCATCAACCACGCGACCAATCAGCGCGTCACCTACAGGTACTTGCGCAATCCGACCCGTGGACTTGACCGAACTACCTTCTTCAATGCCCCGTCCCGTACTCATCAACACCGCACCGACATCATCTTCTTCCAGGTTCAAGGCAATGCCAATGGAGCCATCTTCAAACTCCAACAGTTCGCTGGCCATTGCTTGCTCCAAACCATAAATCCGGGCAATCCCGTCTCCAACTTGCAGCACGGTTCCCACATTGGATGCTTTCACATCCTGGTCGTACTGCTCAATTTGTTGGCGAATAATGCTGCTAATTTCGTCAGGGCGGATACTTACCATAGGGTGACTCTCTTAGAGTGTGAATGAGGGTTTGAATGTCAGAATTAGGCGTTAGAAAGATTGAGAAAAAGGTTCTAGGCAGCGTTGCTCAGACGCAATGAGATGCGACGCAATTGGCCGCGGAGGCTGGCATCAATGACCTGAGAGCCGATCTTGATGATGACACCACCAATCAAGTCAGGATCTAGTTTGGTTGCCAACTCAACACTGCGGGCACCCGTCATCGCCATAACTTTTTCCTGGAGCGATCGCTTCTGCTCATCCGTTAGCTCGCTGACGGTTGTCACTTCGGCCAGAACGGTCTGATTTAGCTTCCGCAGCAATGCCTGGAACTCTTTGCAAATTCCTTCTAGCAATACAATTCGCCGGCGATCGACCAGCACTAACAAAAAGTTTTTTGTGTAAGGGTGAACGCTGTCACCCAGGACTCGATTCAACACCGCTTTCTTAGCTTCTGCTTTGAAGATGGGATTTGCCAGAAAGTCGCGCAAATCCTCTGACTCTTTCAATGTATTCAGGATGGAATGAATGTCCTGCCCCACCTGATCCACGATGTTGCTGTCTTGAGCGACAGAAAGCAATGCCTGTGCATAGCGCTCTAAAATCTCTCCAGTTACAATGCCACCGTCCTTCATGAAGCACCTCCAAGCATTGCAATGCTGCGATCGATAATGCCTCGCTGCACATCATCATTTAGATGGGAAGGCAGTTCAGCCTCAGCTTTCTGAAGCGCCAGAGCCGTCACCCGTTGTCTCAGTTCGGCGATCGCCCGCGCCCGTTCCGCATCCACATCCTGAAACACGGTTTCACGCAAGCGCTGAATGTCCCGCTCAGACTGCTCTAGAATGGCTGCTTTCGTAGCTACAGCCCGCTCTTCAGCCGCAGCCCGAATGCGACTTGCCTCCTGCTGGGCTTGAGCGAGTTTCTGCTGTTCTACTGCCAAAGCGGAAGCGGCTTGCTGTCTGCGGTTCTCCGCTTCCTTAATCGCAGATTCAATGGCAGAGCGCCGATCACTCAAGATTTTCCCCAAAAATCCACGCCCAAAATAAACCAATAAGCCGACGACGATCAGGATATTGACCAGATTCGTTTCCAGGATATCGGTGTTTAGTCCGAATCCTCCTTCCTCTGCTGCCTCCATCCCAGTTGCCGCCATCAGCCATCCAATTCCAACAATACTCATAACTGCGCCGTCCCCATCTCTCTTCTGTGTTGCCAACTCCCCAACAGTCGGCGTTCAACGGATTTGGATTCTGGGCATTAACCCACTGGTGTTCCCAACAGCTTGCCAAGAATCTGGCGGCTGAGGGAATCAACTTCCTGTTCAAGGGCACTCATGGCCGCTTGCTTTTGCTGATCTAACTCTCTCTGAGCTTGTTCTCGCTGTAAGCGAGCCTGCTCTTGAGCTTCAGCAATTTTTGCTGCTACCACCTTTTGTGCATCGGCTTGTGCGGTGGCAATGGTGGCTTGTGATTGTTTTCGAGTTTCAGCTAACTCTGCTTCATACTGCTTTGCCAGATTCTCAGCCTTTGAGAGACGCTCTTGAGCTTCCACCTGATTACGCCGAATGTAATCGTTGCGGTCTTCGATCGCCTTCGTCAGCGGCTTGTAAAACACGGCATTCAGGATTGCGACAAGCAATAAAAACTGCACTGCCATCAATGGCAAAGTGGCATCAAAGTCAAACATTTTTCCCTTTCTCAACTGCTGCGATCGCAGTGCGATGTGGTTAATAACGCTGCTAATTCGTTGCGAGAGATACAATCCCAATTGATTGTTCAAATTAAAACAACTTGAAGTTCAGGTAGGAAGATTAACAATCCCTACCTGACACCAGTTGAATTAAGCGAAGGGGTTTGCGAACAACAATACGAGAGCGATAACCAGACCGTAGATCGTCAGAGATTCCATGAACGCTAGAGTCAGCAACAAGGTACCGCGAATTTTGCCTTCTGCCTCAGGCTGACGCGCAATCCCTTCTACAGCCGCGCCAGACGCATTACCTTGACCAATACCAGGACCGAGAGAAGCAAGACCAATTGCAAGTGCAGCAGCCAAAACGGAAGCAGCGGCGATTGTAGGATTCATGATGGTGTTCCTCTAATACGTAATGAACAAAACGGGTTAAACAGAGTAGTTTCCAGGATTTCAGACGCTAGCAGTCGGGCCTCAGAACAAACTGAAAAGACTAGCCAACATCCAAACTTTAGATGGGAGCTTAGTGATGCTCCTCTTCACCGTGCCCTTCCAGCGCCTCGTGGATGTATGCCCCAGCCAGGGTGGCAAATACCAACGCCTGAATAGCGCTGGTAAACAGCCCCAGTAGCATGACAGGCAACGGCACAAACAGAGGCACCAGTAGCACCAGCACTGCTACCACCAGCTCATCCGCCAAGATGTTGCCAAAAAGTCGGAAGCTGAGAGATAGAGGCTTAGTGAAATCTTCCAAGATTGCGATCGGCAGCAAAACAGGCGTGGGCTGCACGTACTTGCCGAAGTAGCCCAGTCCCTTCTTGCGAAACCCTGCGTAGAAGTACGCAAGTGAAACCAGCAATGCCAAAGCTACTGTCGTATTGATGTCATTGGTTGGAGCCGCCAGTTCACCCTCAGGCAACTTAACGACTTTCCAGGGAACCAACGCTCCCGACCAATTTGACACAAAAATGAATAAAAAGAGAGTGCCAATAAAAGGCACCCAGGGACGAAAATCCTTTTCACCCAGTTGATTTTTTGCTAGCTCTCGCACAAAATCCAAGGCATACTCCATCAGGTTTTGCATACCAGAAGGAATGCGCTGAATATTACGAGTTGCCAATAATGAGGCGATTACTAGCAATCCAATGACGAACCAGGAAACCAGAAAGACCTGTCCGTGTACCGTCAAGTTGCCAATTTGCCAGTAAAAGTGGTGACCAACTTCCAAACTGGCGAGTGGAAAAATAGGAGTAGCAAGGAAGCTCAACATTTGACTCCGAACAAATTTGCCAGAGGATTGCAGGAAAAACCTCCAAATGCCCTGCTAACGAGAGTCAGAAGGCATTAAGATTCGCAGCATGTAAACGAGGAGCGCAGCTTTGTAAGTCAGAAAACCCAAAAATATTGGTAAAACCTGTAGCTGTTTCCACTGAGTTGCAAAGATGATCAACCCAATAAAAATTGCAATCTGAGATTTTCCAATCTTGCCGTTTTCAGTGCCTAGCTGCTCTACGTTTCTAGCCAACACTTTCAAGTAAACCACACCTGTGCACGCTCCAAGTAAATAATTCAGAGCAATTGTGAGGGAATAGAAATACCAAACACAGACAAAGAAAATGCCTATCAGTATCAGTGTGGTAACTAAAAGTTCCCACTGAAGCTTGTAGTATTCCTGCATAGAATTGCTTGGTTCTGATACAGGTTTGTCTTGATTGGGGTTGGTCACTTCCCTCATGGGTCGATGTGAGTGATCTCAAAGGTGCTTGATCCACGGAGACAGTTGCCTCAGACCACTGGTGTTCTAGAAGCTACTCATCTCTCAGACCACCAGCCATCATATCACGCAGAGTAATAATACTTAACGTCAACCTGGAACTAACAAAATCAGCCGTTGGCGCAGGAGGGAGCGAATGTGCGCGATCGGGAGTGAAAGCTCCGTCAGGATGGTTTGCACAGAGTCTTGAGTCGTTTGGTTTGCATCACATCGTTGCAGCAATTGCGATTCATCCGCGGAGAGATGAATAATCTGGTAGTCTTCATTGAATAAAACCGGGTTTGGATAGCCATCCATACAGAGGTTACGAGTAGGAATTGCCTTTCTCAACTCGTCATCGTTCGACCAGGAATGCTGGGGTAGGGGTGGGCGACCCAGGAAAAACTCATAGTGGGTGACGGCTTCTGGATTCAGGAGTTCAATTAAGCGGTAGCGATCGCGCTCTGATAATGTATCGGCACGCTCCATCAGTTCTGGCGCTTTGCCTAAAAGGAGGTCTAGCTGCCACGCGCGCGGGTTAGAAAAACCCAAAAACTCCAGCCCAGAGGCATCAATGAGTTCAAATAATGTGTCGATCGTGTAGTCAATTTCCTGGGGATGAACATACATATCAGCAAAATTTGCATCTCGTTGATTTTCTAGTGCCCACCGTTCTTTTTCCCGTCGCACCAAGCGATTGTCTTCTGGCAAAGCGGCAAAAATTTGCCGACCGACTTTAACGCCATCCTGATAATTCCCCTGTTGGTTACCTTGAAGGAGGGCGATCGCGCGCTGCATCAGTTGAATTTCCCAGCGGCCCAAAGCGGCGTAGACGAAAATGTGCATGATGCCACCGGACGCTAATTTAGCGGCCAGTTGTTGGATGCCTGCGATCGGATCGGAAGTGTGATGTAAAACACCGACACAATTAATCAGGTCAAATTCGCCTGGAAGTTGATTCGCATCAAATAAACTCAGATGGTGAAAGGTGACGCGATCGGCCCCCGATCGTTGACAACGTTCTCTTGCCACTGCCAAAGCTCCAGCGCTCAAATCAATCCCAACAACTTCAGCCTGAGGATTCAAATGCACCAAATATTCTGTGCCTACCCCTGTGCCACAACCGGCATCAAGAATGCGAATTTGCTCCTGAGCTGGCCTGCGTCCGGTACAAAAACTATAGGCACTGAGCCAGTTCCAGCGCCAGTTATAACCTGGTGGGGGTTCATCTAACAAAGGCTCAGGCGGAAAGGGATAAGTATCGTAAAGTTTTGCAACAGCAGTGCTGACAATGTGTGAATCTGGCATAAGGCAAGGTTTTACATCTACTTATTCAAAGTACTGATGAATGACCATAAAGTCTCGCAGTCGCAAAGCAAGACAAGACCTTAACTCTACTGCGATGGTCAGGGCACGAAGGCGATCGTCCAGATAGCATAAAGTGTCCCCAAACGGTTTCATGCCACGGCAAATGAGCTTTGTAACAAAACATTTCTAGGTTCTCAGCTTGGCTCCCTCGATCTACTATGATTTGTCGGTAAATCAAGCAAATTGGGTTCTACACACTTTTTAATAAAAGGATTGTCGAATCCGAATCGTTCTAATCTAAATTATTGGGCTGGTTGACCCTGCACCTTTGTCTGTCAGGCTCTATGGTGGAGTCATCTTGGCGGCAGAGGGTTCCAGATTGGTTGGCAGGTGACACTTTGGTCAGATTTAACACAGTAAAAATCCGTAAAGGGAGCTTTTGAAATCCAATGAGTGTTAAAGCAAGCGGTGGAAGCTCAGTTGCACGCCCAAACCTTTACCAAACTTTGCCAGTTTCGACGATTTCCCAGGCCGAGCAACAAGATCGGTTTTTGGGGAGAGGTGAACTGGACGAGTTATCTAGCTATTTCGGTTCTGGCTTAAAGCGCCTGGAAATTGCCGAAACGCTCACTCGCAATTCCGATATCATTGTGTCACGGGCTGCCAACAGTATTTTTACGGGTGGTTCTCCAATGGCGTTTTTGGAGAAGCCCGCAGAGGCTCCTGTGATGACGATGGGTGGCATGGTGATGACGACCCAGGAAGGGATGAAGCTGGGGACTGTTACCTACGCCGATACCAAGAGTGGCCCTGGCTTTCTGGATGGTCTGCGATCGATTTTTGTGGGCACCTCGGATAGTGGCCCTACACCGGCTGGATTTAGACCCATCAACATCGCTCGCTATGGCCCTAGCAATATGCAAAAGTCGTTGCGAGATTTGAGCTGGTTTTTACGCTATACCACCTACGCGATCGTCGCGGGCGACCCCAACATCATCGCTGTAAATACTCGCGGTTTACGGGAAATCATCGAACGGGCCTGTTCCGGTGAAGCGACGATAGTCGCGCTGCAAAAAATGAAGGCAGCCGCACTGAGCTATTTCCGCAATGATGCTGACGCTGATGCGATCGTGCGCCAGTACTTTGATGTGCTGATCACAGAGTTCAAAGCACCTACACCTTCAGACAAGCTTCGTCAGCGCCCCTCCAATGACCTACAAGGTTTGCAGCTGCCGCAGATTTACTTCAACGCCTCTGAGCGGCGGCCTAGATATGCAATGAAGCCGGGACTGTCTGCTTCTGAGAAAACTGAAGTAGTGAAAGCAGCTTATCGCCAGGTGTTCCAGCGAGATATTACCCGCGCTTACTCTTTGGGAATTTCTGACCTGGAATCCAAGGTTAAGAATGGCGAAATCTCCATGAAGGAGTTCATTCGCCGTTTGGCAAAGTCGCCGCTGTACCGCAAAAACTTCTTTGAACCTTACATCAACAGCCGCGCGCTGGAATTGGCCTTCCGCCATATCCTGGGTCGTGGCCCCAGTTCTCGCGAAGAAGTGCAGAAGTATTTCGCGATCGTCTCTAGTGGTGGGTTGTCCGCACTTGTGGATGCCCTGGTAGACTCCAAAGAATATGCCGATTACTTCGGCGAAGAAACCGTTCCTTATCTGCGTGGCCTGGGGCAAGAAGCGCAAGAATGTCGCAACTGGGGGCCGCAACAAGATCTGTTTAAGTACAGTTCGCCGTTCCGCAAGGTTCCCCAATTCATCACCACTTTCGCGGCCTATGACCAGCCCTTGCCTGACCAACACGTTTACGGCTCCGGCAACGATCCGCTGGAAATCCAATTTGGAGCAATCTTCCCGAAAGAGAAGACCAATCCCAGCAGCAGTCCGGCCCCCTTTGGTAAGGATACTCGCCGGATTTTGATCAATCGTGGCCCTGGTATTAATAACCAACTCAGTAATCCGGCGGCCCGAGGCGTTGCTCCCGGTTCGTTAGGGCCTAAAGTCTTCAAGCTGGATCAACTTCCCAGCTACACAGGCACGTTTGCCAAAAGTGGCGGCAACACCAAAGGGATCAGCGTTAAGTTTGCTGAAAGCTCAACTCAAGCTGTCATTCGGGCTGCATACTTGCAAGTGTTTGGGCGCGACGTGTACGATGGCCAGCGCCTCAAGGTAGACGAAATCAAACTGGAGAATGGTGAAATCACCGTTCGTGAGTTTGTGCGGCGGTTGGCGAAATCCAACTTGTTCCGTAGTCTCTACTGGACATCGTTATACGTTACCAAGTCTGTAGAGTACATCCATCGCCGTTTGTTGGGTCGCCCCACCTACGGTCGTCAGGAGATTAACAGCTATTTCGACATCTGCGCCAAGCAAGGCTTCTATGCCCTGATTGACGCCATGCTCGACAGCGAGGAATACTCTCAAACCTTTGGGGAAGACACAGTTCCTTATGAGCGCTATCTGACTCCTGGTGGTCTGTCTCTGCGGACAACCCGTTTGGGTGCGATCGCCGACAAAGGTGCGAAAGTCATTCAAGAAGAGACACCTCGCTTTGTGGAATTGGGTGCTGTTACCGAAATGCGGACTGATCCCGACGTTGAATTTCGCATCAACCAGGGAGTTAGTAAGAAGCGGCAACAAACAAAAACCTTCAAGCTCACCCAACTCAGCGACAAAACGAATCTCCAAACAGTCGTTGGTGCTGCCTATCGTCAAATTTTCGAACGCGACATCGCGCCTTACATTGTCAAGAATGAGTTCACCGAGTTGGAGAGCAAGCTTGGCAACGGCGAGATTACTGTGAAGGAATTCGTCGAGGGCCTGGGCACATCCAGTCTATATATCAAGGAGTTTTACACCCCCTATCCCAACACCAAGGTGATTGAATTGGGGACAAAGCACTTCTTGGGACGGGCACCGCTGGATCAACCTGAAATTCGGAAGTATAACCAAATTCTGGCAACGGCAGGACTGAAGGGCTTCATCAGCACGATGGTTAACAGTGCAGAATATGTTGAAGCATTTGGCGAAGACACGGTGCCTTTCAACCGCTACCTAACGTTGCCAGCCGCAAACTTCCCCAATACTCAGAAGCTGTATAACACCTTAACCAAGCAAAATAAGGATCTGGTTGTTCCTAGCTTTGAACCGGCTCAAGCCCGGATGGATGCAACGAAGATGCCGCTGATGGGCAAAGCGATGGCTGACATGGCATCTAAAGCGCGTCAGATGGATCTGTCGAAGCCACTCTTTATTGAACTGGGCCGCTCTTTCACCAATGGTGATGGGCAGTCGGTGGAAGTGGGTGTAGGCACAACTCGTCGTAAACCAGCCCGAATCTACCGCATGAATCCAGGTATGTCTCAAGCTGAGACCGAATCTGTACTCAATGCTATTTACGTTCAGGTGATGGATGTCTTTAGTGGGCAAGTTCCAGCTCAGTTCCGTCGCTCTGATTTAGAAAGCAAATTGCGGAATGGAGAGATTTCAGTGCGGGAGTTTGTCCGGACTCTGGCCAGTTCCGACATTTACGTGCGCCGCTTCTACACGCCGTATCCCAACACCAAGGTGATTGAATTCCTGTTCCGTCATTTGTTGGGCCGCGCTCCTGCCACTCAGGCTGAAATCCGTGAGTACAATAAGTTGCTGGCGGATGGTGGTTTGAAAGCAGCTGTAGAAGTAATGGTTGAGAGTGCTGAATATTCTCGCTACTTTGGCGAAGATGTGGTGCCTTACAAGCGCTACCCGAACCTGCCTGCTGGCAATTACTTGGGTAGCGTCAAGGCTGATACCGATCTAGTGAAACAATCGTGGTCGAGCCTATCGCCTTCTTACTTGACAGGGCGGTAGTGCTGTTAGGCAGAAGTAGGAAGGCAGAGGGCAGAAGGCAAAACCTGAATGAATTTTGCCTTCCTATTTCAGAAAACTGACGAGTTATTTCAACAGGTTTTGGCATTGGCTAATTAGCAAAAACCCTCTGACTGCACAATCAGAGGGTTTTACGCTTTTATTATCAGGACTTAGGAATGAGAATTATAGCTTTGGCTAGAACGCTTAGGACAAGTCGAATTGCCGAAAGGCCGATTCTGGGTAGGCGTTCTGGCTCGCCTTCGCCAAGTTTGACATGGCTACGGCTATAAATAAAGGAGCAGCTTCTGTGGAATGGGCATTCTGCCTGTCACTCACAGCCGAGACGGCGATGCCACTTAATTTAATCCACAGTCCTTAGACAGGTCGGTGTTGTGATTTTGGTCAGAATGACATATTTGCTCTTTTGTTTAAAGCTCTGGTTCTATGGATTGTGCCGATCGAGAATCAAAATTTGAGGATCGTAGTAAGAGAATTCATAAGAAGGGGGGTGGGCCATGCGGGTCATGTAGCCCATGTAATTTCCCATGAGAAAGTAAACCCCCACTAAAGCAGCTGCGGAGAAGGCGACAAGCGTTCCTGCCAGCATGAGAGAAAACTCCCGCCGATCAACAGCTTCCTGCATCAGATGCAGTGACCAGGCAACAAGCGCAATGACAATAGCAAGGATGGGTATCAGCATACGTTACATATTGTAACAGGCGCTCAGGAAATGGCACGGAATTGTGGATGTTTGATGAACTGAAGACTAGGCTTGTCGTACGGGAACCTGATGCGAGCGCAGGTGCATCTTGATCTGTTCTACGGTCAACTGGCCGTAATGCAAAAGCGATGCTAACAAAGCCGCTTCAGCTTTACCTATGGTCAGAGCTTCGTAAATATGGTCACAGTTGCCTGCTCCACCGGACGCAACCACAGGAATTTCGACTTGCTCAGCAATAGCCCGAGTGAGTTCCAGGTCGTATCCAGCCTGAGTGCCGTCAGCATCCATACTGGTGACGAGCAATTCTCCCGCTCCCCGCTGGGCTGCCTCTACGGCCCAAGCGATCGCATCTATCCCTGTATTTTCTCGTCCACCCCGCACATAAACGTCCCAACCTGGATTGTCAGGAGTGTGACGGCGACGCGCATCGATTGCAATTACAATACACTGATTGCCAAAGCGATCGCTGGCCCGGTTTACCAGGTCAGGATCGCGAATGGCCGCAGAGTTGATACTCACCTTATCGGCACCTGCTCTTAACAATTGTTTAATTGTTTCTAAGTTTTGGATACCACCCCCCACCGTGAGGGGAATAAACACTTGTTCCGCTGTGCGGTACACCACATCGTAAATAATGTTGCGGTCTTCGTGGGTCGCGGTAATGTCGAGAAATACTAATTCATCTGCGCCCGCGTCGTTGTAGACCTGCGCCAGTTCTACTGGATCACCAGCATCCCGTAAATCAACAAAGTTGACTCCTTTTACTACCCGTCCTGCTTTGACATCTAAACAAGGCAGAATTCGCTTTGCCAGCATTAAATCAACTCCCACTTACAGTAATCGGGTTGATTCTACATGAACTGCTTTGTTTCAGGGCAAATTACGGGCATCACCGGGAAGGAGTCGAGATCGATCGGCAAATTTTGTGGAAACTGTGAAATCTTTGGTAATTGAAGTTCTGAAACGGGTACGTGACACTGATACACTGTTTTTTGGTTTATTGATCTGGAGTCGAAATGGAAGTCGGTCAGAAGGTTCGGGTTCGGCGCTTACGCGATCGCGTATCGAATGTGATTGTTCAACGGCTGGGGCAAGTGGGGACAATTCAAGATTTCAAGATGACCGATGGCAGCGGCGTAGGTGTGTTGATTCAGTTTGATGATAAGTTTGCCACCTGGTTTTTTGAAGATGAGATCGAGGCTGTTTAGCTCTGGGCAACGTTAGACCAGAGTGCGAACTGATTGAAAGAGCAGATTGGGAATCCAGTTCTTTACACAAGGCAGGAACCTGTCAACATAGGTTGGAATTTGCAAGTGTCTAATTGTAGATTTTCAATCGCTTGGGGGGAACGGTCTAATGGAAGAGATGTACTGACACAGTGGGAGACCTGATTCATGGCTCAAATATTGACGTTCTTGGGCAAAGGCGGTGTTGGCAGAACAACGATCGCCATCGCAGCGGCCAAGCGGTTTGCCAACCAGGGAAAGCGCGTACTGCTGGCCATTCAAGAACCAGGACCGGCGGTGGGGATGATGCTGGGTGCAACGCTTTCCGCAGAACCAACCCAGTACGAACCCCAATTAGACATTGTTCAACTTCAGGCGGCTGTTCTGCTCGAGCAGAGTTGGGATGAGATTAAGCAGTTAGAAGCCCAATACCTCCGCACGCCGTTCTTCAAGGAAGTGTACGGTCAGGAACTGGGAGTCTTGCCTGGGATGGACGCGGCCCTGGTGTTAAACGCCATCCGGGAATACGATGCCAGCGATCGTTACGATGTGATTGTGTACGATGGCGCTGGTGATCAGGCAACCCTGCGTATGTTGGGGATGCCGGAAGTTTTAAGCTGGTATATTCGCCGCTTCCGCCAGGTGTTTGCGAATTCTGATCTGGGTAAGACCGTGGTGCCGTTACTGCAACCGATCGCCCTGGCCGTTTTGAATGTGAGTTGGACGGGCGACATTTTTGAGCAACCCGCGACACAACAGGTCAACAGCTTACTTGACCAGGGGAAAGCGGCTCTGGCCGACCCCAATCGAGTCGCGGCCTATCTCGTCACAACGCCCGACGAAGCGGCGATCGTCACAGCTAAATACTTGTGGGGAGCCGCTCAACAAGCGGGATTAACCGTTGGTGGCGTAGTCTTAAACCGAGCCGAAGCGGCCGCCACCCTGGATGACCAATTTTCTCCATTGCCTGTTGCTACCGTGCCAACCCAGCCAGTCAACGATTGGCAAGCACTTGTGGATGCTTTGCCTGATTTTGATACGGCCACGCAAATGCCACCCCCGATCGCCGTCAATGTGGCAGAACGGAAAGTAAGTTTGTTTTTACCAGGGTTTGATCGAAAGCAAGTCAAACTCACACAGTACGGCCCTGAACTCACGATCGAAGCCGGTGATCAACGGCGTAATGTGTTCTTACCACCAGAACTGCGCGGCAAAGCTGTAACCGGTGCTAAATTTCAGGATGGCTTCCTAATTATTTCTTTCTAGCCATGGGCTAGGACATGCTCGATGCGAATATCCAGTCCTTCCGTCAACCCCAAACGCCCGAACTATGTCTGACCTTGACCCCTCCCAATTGCCTACCGAATCGATGGCCGCTGAACAGCCTGAACCAGACGCGACTGAAGCCCCCGATCGCAGCGCCAAAACCCGGCAACTGCTTGGCATGAAAGGTGCCCAGACTGGTGATACCTCCATCTGGAAAATTCGGCTGCAATTGATGAAGCCGATTACCTGGATTCCCTTAATTTGGGGAGTTGTCTGCGGCGCTGCGTCCTCAGGAAATTTTTCCTGGTCTCTAGAAAATGTGCTGATTGCCGCCGCCTGCATGTTAATGTCAGGTCCCTTGTTAACAGGTTATACCCAGACTCTCAACGAATTTTACGATCGTGATGTTGATGCCATCAATGAACCCTATCGCCCAATTCCTTCGGGCGCTATTTCCTTGCCGAAAGTCATTACTCAAATTTGGGTCTTGCTCATTGCAGGCATTGCAGTTGCTTTCACGCTAGATCAATGGGCCGAGCATGAATTCCCAACCCTAACCGTGTTAGCCATTGCGGGTTCTCTGGTCTCTTATATCTACTCTGCGCCACCCCTAAAGCTGAAGCAGAATAATGGTTGGCTCAGCAGTTATGCCTTGGGTGCTAGCTACATTGCGTTGCCCTGGTGGGCGGGCCAAGCGTTATTTGGCGATTTGACCCCAACCATCATGGTGTTGACCCTGTTTTACAGCCTGGCTGGATTGGGCATCGCGATCGTGAATGATTTCAAAAGCGTTGAAGGCGATCGGCAACTGGGACTGAAATCCCTTCCTGTCATGTTTGGAGTAGAAACTGCTGCCTGGATCTGTGTTCTCATGATCAATATTTTCCAAGCAGTGATTGCTCTTTACTTGATTCACATACACCAAAACCTGTATGCTGCCTTGTTAATCCTGTTAATAATTCCTCAAATTACTTTTCAGGATATGTATTTTCTTCGCAATCCGTTGGAGAACGATGTCAAGTATCAGGCCAGTGCGCAGCCTTTTCTGGTACTTGGAATGTTGGTTGCCGCGCTCGCTTTGGGCCGATCGACCATCAGCTAGAAAGTAACCTGGATAGTTCACCGAGTAGAGCAGTTTTGTCAATAGGTCTAGATTGTAGATTTATTGCTAGACTTGCCTCCATTCATGGAGTTTCAGTTAGAAGTTGCCAAAGCAGCCCGATTTTTGGTGTTGCCCTCAGTTCCTTCTGATCGATCTAAGATTTTTAATGAGTTGCTAAGATTTCAGGTGGATTGAACAGTGTGGTGGTGAGGTCTTCAAGTGAGTAACTTCCTTTCAAAACTGAAGAGCATCTCTGAGAAGGATAGTAGCGAGAGTAGCGAGAAACTGCCTTCCCCCTCTCCCCAAGCAGAATCTGAGCAAACCGGAACCGAACCAACACCGCCCTCCGCTCAACCAGGTAAGATTCAGCGTCTTGCTAAAGCACTCAAGTTGCCCGAAATCAGAGCAGGACTTTCAAGATTGGATATCCAGTATAAAGGACGCTCAATTTATCGATACAAACGACTCTGGTTGCTAGCTTTAGGCGCAACGACAGCAGGTTTTTTGCTCTGGGAGTACCAGAAATTAGAAAGAAGCTTACCCGATACCGCCGAAGTTCCTAAGTTTGCCCGTCGGGGAACATTGACAATCAAAGCCGCAGACGGGTTTATTCTGCAACAACAAGGCCCTTTAACTCGACAGGATTTACCGATCGCGGAAATTCCAAAACAGCTCCAGGAAGCGTTCATTGCCTCGGAAGACCGCCGCTTTTATCAGCACAATGGGGTCGATGTTCAGTCGATTGTGCGGGCATCCATCCGTAATCTACTCGCCGGGGAAGTGGTGGAAGGTGGCAGTACGGTGACGCAGCAACTCGCCCGTATCGTTTACTTGAGTCGCGAACAAACACTAGAACGCAAAATTCAAGAAGCGATGATGGCGCAAAAGATCGATCGCGGCTTATCTAAGGAGCAAATTCTGGAGCGCTACTTGAATCTGGTGTATTTGGGGTCTGGGGCCTACGGCGTTGCCGATGCCGCCTGGATCTTCTTCAGTAAGCCTGTCGATAAATTGACGCTCTCTGAGGCTGCGACGATCGCTGGCCTCCCCCCAGCTCCGAGCGTTTACTCTCCCCTTGTTGATCTACAAGCAGCGAAAACACGTCGCAACATTGTATTGGAGCGGATGCAAGAAGCGGGCTACATTACCTCAGCTGAGGCCGCACAAGCAAAAGCGGAAGCACTCAAGCTAAAGCCTGCACTCCCCAAAAACTTCAACAGCCACGCACCTTACTTCACAATTTATGTGCAGCAACAGTTGCCCAAACTAATTTCGAAAGAAAAGTTGGATGAGGGCGGCCTCACGGTTGAAACGACACTCAATTTGAAGTGGCAAAAGTCAGCCGACAAAATTATGGCCAACGCCGTCAAAAACTATGGCCCCTACGAAGGCTTTACCCAAGGGGCACTGGTGGCGATCGATCCCAAAACGGGTGAGATTCGGACGATGGTGGGCGGAGCCGACTTCAAAAAGAGTCAATTTAATCGGGCCATCCAGGCTCAACGCCAGCCAGGTTCCTCCTTCAAAACAGTAGTGTATGCAACGGCGATCGCAGCTGGATTTTCTCCGAGTGATGGCTACCAGGACGCAACCTACATGGTAGACGGGTACAAACCCAAAAACTACAGCAACCAACACTACGGTTGGATGACGATGCGGGAAGCCCTGGCTCGCTCAAACAACATCATTGCAGTGAAAGTATTAGTCGATGTCGGATTTGATCCCATCATTAAACTGGCTAAGGCAATGGGGATCAAATCGAATCTAATTCCGGCTTACTCGTTGGCTCTAGGGTCGGCAGAAGTGAATTTGCTGGAATTAACAAATGTCTACAGTACCCTCGCCTACCAGGGGCGTTTCATTGAGGCTCACGGTATCCGCCGGATCATTGACCGACGCGGCGAGGTCATTTACGATGCCAATTTTGAACCGAAGCAAGCACTTGATAAAGCAAGTGCCGCGATCGTGACCTGGATGTTACGAGGTGTAATCAGCGGGGGAACTGGCTCGATCGCAGCCCTCGATCGACCTGCCGCAGGCAAAACTGGAACCTCCGAAAACCTGCGTGATTTGTGGTTCATCGGCTACATTCCGCAACTTGCTACGGGGGTTTGGCTGGGCAACGATAACAACAATCCAACCGCTAGCGCCAGCACTACAGCAGCAGAAGTGTGGCGTAGTTTTATGCTGGCTGCCACCAAAGGCTTGAAAGTCGAGCAATTTCCGGAGCCATCTGCGTTTGATGGCCGCAAACCAACGATCAAAGCCCAGCCGATTCGGGCCAGAGTTCGCTCCGGCTTCTATGATCCTGAGAGTGGCGGGAATAATTCTGGCTATTCCGGCGGAACTCAAGACTCGTATGGTGGCGGGTATGATGGCGGCTATTCGGGTGGCGGGTATCAACCTGCTCCCCCCTCCGGCTACGAGGCCCCTGCTCCC
>Ga0224722_1000396_pt1 | contig 25575 bp, 29 predicted proteins | sample Balambano_FR1_Me_FD_161646 | JGI IMG/M metagenome (GOLD analysis project Ga0224722, IMG submission 161646) | Freshwater sediment microbial communities from Lake Towuti, South Sulawesi, Indonesia - Balambano_FR1_MetaG | ecosystem: Environmental > Aquatic > Freshwater > Lake > Sediment | place... | reverse complement strand
CGTGGGTAGAATTGGGCTGTCGTTTGGGAATTTGTACACCTTCCACATTTTGAAAAATTTTATCATAATACGCCGCCGCCGCCTGCCGTGCCGCCGCAAATTCATCGAGGTATTGCAATTTCACGTCCAGTATAGCTGCCTGAATGGAATCCAACCGGGAATTTACACCCACTACATCGTGGTAGTAGCGTTTTACCTGCCCGTGATTGGCAATTTTGCGGCAACGCTTCGCCAGTTCTTCGTCGTTGGTGTAGAGTGCGCCGCCGTCGCCGTAAGCACCCAGGTTTTTAGAAGGGTAAAATGAAGTGCAACCGATGTGCCCGATGGTGCCGGTTTTTACCGTACTGCCATTTTCAAACGTGTAATCGGCGCCGATGGCTTGCGCGTTGTCTTCGATGACCCACAAATTGTATTTTTTTGCAACAGCCATAATCGGCTCCATATCAGAGCTTTGCCCGAACAGGTGTACGGGCACCACCGCTTTCGTTTTTGGCGTAATGGCAGCTTCGAAGATTTCGGCAGTCAGGTTAAAGGTATCCGGATCCACATCCACCATCAAGGGTCGCAGTTTCAACAAGGCAATCACCTCTGCCGTTGCCACGTAAGTAAACGCCGGCACAATCACCTCATCGCCGGGTTGCAGGTCGAGTGCCATCATGGCTATTTGCAGCGCATCGGTGCCGTTGGCGCAAGGGATGACGTGATTGGCATTCAAATACCGTTCTAAATGCTGCTGGAAAGCCGTCACTTTCGGTCCGCCGATGAACACCGTCGTGTTCAGCACGTCCTGAATACCCGCATCAATCTCCGTTTTGAGTTTTTGATACTGGGTTTTCAAATCCACCATTTGCAGTTGCAGGGTTTTTTCCATGTTTTTTGCGTTTAGAGGGTTTAGAAAGTTGAGTTTCCCTCAACACTTATTTTATTATTGCGCTCGGTCACTTGTTCTCTCAGTCTCCCAGTCTCTCCGTCACCTTTTCTGCAATCGTTTCCCCGATAGCCAGCGAAGCCGTCGCTGCCGGAGAGGGCGCGTTGCACACATTGATGATGCGATCGTTTTCAAATATTAAAAAGTCATCTATGATATTCCCTTGTGCGTCACACGCCATAGCGCGCACACCTGCGCCGCCGGGAGCCAGATCATCGGATTGCACTTCCGGCACCAGTTTTTGCAAGGATTTTACAAAGGCACTTTTAAAATACGAACGCTGCATTTCCGCTGCGCCGTCGCGCCAGTGTTTAGCCGCCAGTTTGCGAAAGCCCGGAAAACTCCATATTTCAAAAAATTCCTGGCGATTAAAACTCCACCGATGATAGCCTTCGCGTTGGAAAGCCAGCACCGCGTTGGGTCCTGCCTCAATGCCGCCGCTAATCAGGCGCGTAAAATGCACGCCCAGAAACGGAAAATTCGGATTCGGGGTCGGATAGATCAGATTACGCACCAGGTAGTGCTTTTCCGGTTTCAAGGTGTAATATTCTCCCCGAAACGGCAAAATCTGCATATCGCGCCGCGCGGTGGTCCGTGCCGCTATTTTATCCGAATACAACCCTGCGCAATTGACGACCACTTTTGATCGAATTTCGGCTTGGTCGCTCACGACAACGCTTTCTACGGGTGTGGCATGGATTTGTTGCACTTTTGCATTAAAAAGTGCCGTTGCCCCGCGTTGCCGGATGATTTCCAGGTATTTTTCCGCTACTTTTCTGTAATCAATAATGCCTGCCTGTGGAACCCAAATGGCTTCCGTGCCGCCTTTGGCATGGGGTTCCAGTTCCAACAATTCCGGGCGACTTACCTTGCGAACGCCGGTCAGCCCATTGGCAATGCCGCGCTGTAAAATATCGTCCAGTTTCGCCTGCTCTGCCGGGTTCGTTGCTACAATTACTTTTCCACAAATATCATGCGGAATGTCATGCTGCCGGGCAAAATTCAGCAACAAGCCGTAACCTCTCTTACAATGCACCGCCCGCGTGCCGCCGGGGCGGTAGTAAATGCCCGAGTGAATCACCCCGCTGTTGTGCCCGGTTTGGTGCCGCGCCACGCCGTCCTCTTTTTCCAAAATGCAGATTTTCAAATCCGGCTGTTGTTCCAGCAGTTGGTAAGCCGTTGCCAAACCAACAATCCCTGCGCCGATGATTACCACGTCATATTTCATATTTTATTCTCACTAAGTCACTTGGTGGTGTCGTCATTTATTTAGTCTATAAGTTAATCTTTCGACCACAGCAACAGCGGCTTCGGATCATATTTGCCCCAATCAATGGCAAGTGCCTCGGTTTCATTGTAAATTAAATAGCGGATTTTGCGGCTGATCAGTTTTTCTACTTTGTCTACCAGATGGAGTAGATAGGCTTTGTCAATATTGCCGATGAAAATCAGGTCAATGATGTTGCTATCTAAACCCCGCGAGAAATCGCCTACTAAAAAAACCCTTTCCACCTCGCCCAGTCGTTGTACAATTTCTTCCACCACCCGATCCAATCCCACGTATTTGAGTAAAATATTGTGTACTTCTTTGAACAAGGGATGTTTGGTGTTCGCCTGAAAAATTTTCTTGTTGCCATCCAGTCGGGAATCCAGCATTCCTGCCTCTTCAAAGCGGTTGAGCTCCAATCGGATGGCGTTGGATGATTCCCCGAATTCGTGTTCCAAACCCCGCAAATAGGCGGTTGCGTTGCTATTGAGGAAAAACTTCAACAGCAGTTTTACACGCGTTTTCGAGGATATTAAAGTTTCTATCATTGAGTAGCAAAATTACTCAATTTTGGAATACACGCAAGGGATTTTAAAAATTTAACATTTATTTCATCAGCAAACCCCCATCGCCATAGCTCAAAAACCGAAACTCATTTGCCAGCGCATACTCGTAAATCCTGCGCCAATCTTCACCCACCAGTGCCGCCATCAGCAGCAGCAGGGTACTCTTGGGCTGGTGAAAATTGGTAATCAAACCATCCACGATGTTGAAATCGTAGCCCGGCGCGATAAGCAATTGGGTGTGTCCTTCGAGGGTATCTTTCTGATTAGAATGTAAATAATCTAAAATCGCTTGTAACGTCTCCAGTGCGGCAGTTCCCCCTCCGGGGGTTAAGGGGCTGGGCTGGGCATACGCCACCCACTGTTTGATATCAAAAACGGCATTTTCATTTTGCAACAATTGCATCCCATACCAATACAAACTCTCCAACGTGCGCATACTCGTGGTGCCTACGGCTATGATGGGCTTCCCGGTTTGCCTGGCTTGTAATAATCGTTCTATCGTCGCTTTTTGCACAAAAATGCTCTCCTCGTGCATAGGATGCTGCGCCATCGTGTCGGTTTTCACGGGCTTAAACGTGCCTGCACCCACATGCAGCGTGACGAACAATCGCTCGATTCCTTTCGCATCCAAATCGGCAAAAACCGCTTCCGTGAAATGCAAACCCGCCGTGGGTGCTGCTACCGAACCCTGCTCGCGGGCGTAAATGGTTTGGTAGGTCGTTTCATCCGAAGGCGCATTTTCCCGGTTCAAATACGGCGGCAAGGGAATGATTCCGACATTTGCCAGCACCTCGCCGAACGCCAGATTCGGATCATCCCAACTAAATTCTACTTCAAACGTATCGTCTAGCCTTTGGATTCGCTCTGCCAGGAGCGTTCCTCCTATTCTCCTATCCTCCCATCTTCCAACTCCACTTTTCCACTTCCGATTCCCCCCGATCAAACACTTCCAGCGCACGGGTTCGGCACTCGAAAAATTCTGCTGATAATCAGCAGGTTGTAAAGGTTCCAGGCATAAAATTTCAATCTGCGTACCACTTTCCAGGGTGAAACGCAGCCGGGCGTGGATGACTTTCGTATCGTTAAAAATCAAGACCGCACCTTCCGGCAGGTACTCCGGTAAGTTTTTAAAAATCGTGTGATGAAGGTTGCCGTTTTGATACAGCAGCAGTTTAGATTGGTCGCGCTCGGCTAGCGGAAATTGCGCGATGCGGTCGGCGGGCACGTTATAATCGAAGTCTTCAATGCGGAGGTCTTGCGGATTCATCGGGTTGAAAGTTCAAAATTCAAAAGTTCAAGGTTCAAACATTCAAAGGTACAAGGCTTTTTTGAACATTTGAATCCTTGAACCCTGCTCAAGCCACTGCAAACCCCGTGTAGGGTCGCTTATAGGGCGCATGAAAAGCCAGCACAATGTCTTCCTTGGGAATGCCCATTTCCACCAGTTCGTCGGCTACGCCGTATTCCGTCCAGTCTTGTTGTATCCAGATTTTATTATCTTTTACATCCAGATGCAAGGTACAGCCATGAATGCGCTTGAGTTCATCCCAACCTACATCCATCAGGTAGTAATGTCCGTTGACATCATCCAAAACGGTTTGGGTTTCAAATTCATCATATCCGGGTTCATACGGCACCGCGTGTTTTTGGATGATTGCTTTCACCGCAGATTGATATTTTTCTACTTTATCCATGTTATAATTTCTTGTGTTATCGGATTGAAAACAAGCAGTTTTAAATCTTCCTCTTCAATTGCTTCTATTCCAAAAGGTTGTTTGAAAAACTCGTCATACACTTCCACAGGAACCGCTAAAAACAAGGTGCGTTCGGGTTCTTTCTTCTTTAAAATGCGCCGGTACGTTCTAAATTGCCCCAGAGATTCATGATAAGCATACAAAACGGAAGTAGTGGCAAAACTTTTGATTTCCACTGCAATCTGCTCTGCGTCTTTGCTCGCTGCAATCACCTGTTCTGCGCCCAAATCAATTGCCATTTTTAATCCCTCGTGTTTCAAATAAAGCGGGTCGTGCGTGATCGTCCAGCCATCTTTTTGCAGCGCGGTTTTTACGGTCGTGTGGTACAAATCTTTGGCAGCCATTTTTTTAAAACTTTTTTGAACTCCCCCCAGACCCCGCTCAAGCCACTGCAAACCCCGTGTACGGGCGCTTATACGGCGCATGAAAAGCCAGCACAATATCTTCTTTGGGAATGCCCATTTCCACCAGTTCGTCGGCGATGCCAATATCGGTTCCGTCATGTTGCAACCAAATTTTACCATCCGGTTTTACATTAACGTGCACAAAAGCACCATACACCCGCCGATTGTTTTGCCAGCCCATGTTCATGAGTTGATAATGTCCGTTTTCTTCATCTTTCAAAAAAACGGTTTCGATATTTTCCCAATGCGTTTTTATGTTTAAATAATTTTGCAACACTTGGCGCACAATTTCTTTGTTTTTTAATACTTTATCCATTTTGCAATATTTTCATTTTCAATATCATATACAATCAAATTAGCTTTTGCTTTTTCTAAAATTAAACGTACCAGAAAATTGTCCATTTCTACTTCAAAAGTGTCTAATGGTATAGCCAAATACAAAACGCGCTCCGGCTCGGTCAGTGATAAAGCCACAAAATAACTATCAAACTGCCCCAAAGCATTGTAGAAATCTTTCGTAAAAACAGTACCAAGGAAACTTTTGATCTCAACGGCAATCTTTACGCCTGCTTTTTCTGCAGCTATCATTTTTTCTGCACCCAAATCTACGTGAAATGTTTTTAGCCCTGCCGAGATCGTCAACGGATCGTGCGTAATCTTCCAGCCGTCTTTTTGCAGCGCGGTTTTTACAACTTGATGGTACAAATCCTTTGCAGGCATTTTTCATTTTTTTAGCGTTTAAAATTACGCAAAAAACATCAAATTTCAAACGAGCAGGGAAGCATCTGTTTTCCGATAGGCTTTATAATGCCCTTTGCTGAATTTCGTTCCGTTAAATTCCATTGTTTTGCGCAATTCGGCACGTTGTTCCTCCGGCAGTTGCACAAAATCGGCACATTGATTGGAGCAGCAATTATGATATTGTTCAGCGCAGTCTTTACATTGTATGAATAAAATATGACAGGCATCATTGGCACAGTTGACGTGGGTATCACAAGGTGCGCCGCACTGGTGGCATTGCGCTACCACGTCTTCGCTGATGCGCTCGCCGAGGCGCTCGTCGAACACAAAATTTTTGCCGATAAACTTGTTTTCCAAGCCCTGCTCCTGGCACTGCCGGGTGTACTCGATAATGCCGCCATCCACCATGCACACATTTTCAAAACCCCGGTGCAGGTAGTAAGCACTCGCCTTTTCGCAGCGAATGCCACCCGTACAATACATAATGATGGGCTTGTCTTTATCGTGTTGTAATAATTTTTCTACAATAGGCAGTGCTTCGCGGAAAGTTTCCACGTCGGGGCGGAGGGCATTTTGAAAATAGCCGACCTCGCTCTCGTAATGGTTGCGCAAATCCACGATGATAGTATCTGGTTGGTCGGCGAGTGTATTAAACTCCCGGGCGTTCAGGTGTTTACCGCGCTTGGTCACGTCGAAAGTGTCGTCGTTCAAGCCATCCGCCACGATTTTGTCGCGTACTTTGATGGTGAGTTTGTAAAACGATTTGCCGTCGTCGTCAATGGCAATATTGAACCGCACGCCATTCAAAAACGGGATGGCATACAACTGTGTTTTAAAATCTTCAAAATGCCGCTCCGGCACGGAAAGCTGCGCGTTGATGCCTTCCGATGCCACGTAAATGCGCCCGAACACGCCCAGTTGGTCCAGCATCATAAATAACTCATTGCGAAAGCGTTCGGGGTCAGCCAGTTGGTGGTATTTGTAAAACGAGAGCGTGCAGCGTGGCTCGTCGCTGTGTAATAAGTGTTGCTTGAGTTCGTCTTTATTGATGCGGTTGTGGAGTTTCATATTACAGTTTTTCAAAACAATTGCAGGTTATTTTGAAAAGATGCCAGACTTGCACGTACGCCACTAACATCCGACCTTTTAAAATGGAGTGCAAAGATACAATTTTAAACACGCAGTTGCAATGTCTTTTGGCAGTTTCCGGGACTTCCAGGTAATGATTCATCGGGACACGCTTGCTAAAATCCGTTAGAATTATTACATTTGTAGCATGATGCCGCAAGCATTTGATCTATCTACAAAAGCAGAACAACTTCAAGCGACCGTGCAGTTGCTACAGTCCCATTTGGAGAATGTTCCAACCGAAAAGGAGTTACAAATCATTTTTAAATCTTCGGACACGCCGGACAATCAAGTGAAGTCTATATTAAACCGTTTTGTACAATCTTTTTTGCAAAAATATACTCCCATTCTGCAAACTGCTTATCGCAATACCACGAGCTTGAATAATTTGCATTATACCATTTTGCTAAAAGAAGATACGATGGAGCATAGAAACACCATTTTTAGTTTTTTTGAACAATATGATTTGGTGGAGCTTGCCACGCAGTATCCGGTTTATTTTCAGTTTGTACCAGTTGGGTTGGCGGAGAAGATTGTTTACACAGAAGCAGTCAAATTTACATAATCTTTTATGCAGCATCATATAAAACAAGCTGTTCATAATCAGACCTTTCACGATATTCTTGAGATTTAGTTCAGCGGACAATTTTATGATTGGAAAATTACCGTACTTTTTTACATTGCTTTACATTATCTTCAGGCATTAGCTGCCCTGCGCGGTGTTCACATCGGCGAAACACTATGACGCGGAGCAAAATGTAAACCCAGATCGCCCGAATGCTAAAATGCGCATCAGTAGAAATGCCTGGCGCGATTATAAAAGTCTTTTTCACTACTCCCGCACGGCTCGTTATGAAGGAATCACAGATGTGGTGATATTTGAACAGTTGAAGCAAACAGATCATGCCTTTTGTTTGCAACACTTGGAAAATTTTAAGAAGTATTTACAAGGGCAGGGGTTGAACATTTAACAACTTCTAACCGCCAACTGCTCACCGCCTACCGCTTCCCCACCTCCATGATCTTCTTCTCCAACTCATACTCATCCCCCGGCACGTACCCGGAGTGTTCGTACACCACGTTACCGCTGGCATCCAGCAGAAACGTCTGCGGAATGGTTTGAAAATTCAGCGCGTTTTTCAATTGTTGATTCGCATCGGAGAGGATGGTGTAGCTCCAGCCTTTGGATTCCACCATCGGACCCACTTTGGCGAGGGCGCGCTGGGTGTCAATGGTGACGGCTACGATGGACACGTTGTACTCCTTTTGCCAGGTTTCGTAGAGGTCGGCGAGGGCATCGAGTTCGAGTTGGCAGGGTTTGCACCAGGTTGCCCAAAAACTTAAGACCACGATTTTGCCGTCTTTGGTAATGTCCTGAATGTTGATGGTTTTGCCGTCGAGAGTTTTGACTTCCAGCGCGGGCAGGGCTTTTTGGGCGAACGCCGGAGAAAGTACGCCAAGTGTCGCAAGGACGATGAATGTACACAGCAGCTTCATAATAGATTGTTGAAAAGTTTGTGTTTTTTTGTAACCAAGTTCCAAAAGTAACGTATTTGCCGGGAAGAAATCGTCCGTTAGGAAACAATTTTTGAGATGCCGGATTAAAAGATGCCGGATGCCAGACTTGCACATATACCACAGGAACACAAAATAAACCATAAAACCATCGCACCATAATACCATTCCATGAAAATACCACCCGCCCTCTTTTTACTTCTTTTTTCAATCGAAATCCTACGCGCACAAAACGCCTCCCAAATCTCCGGCAACCTGGAAGCGAACGCCAATTTCTTCCTACGCGACTCACTCATCGGCGCAGCCAACACGCCCCAGTACGACCGCCAGCTCTACGGCGGCGAAGCCTGGCTCAATCTGGCGTACAGCAATTGGGGCTTTGATTTTATCCTGCGTTTTGATTTGTTCAACAATTCGAATCGTCTGAACCCAACAGGTTCGTACACCGACGAAGGCATCGGGCGCTGGTACATCGGCAAAAAAATCAACAAACTCGGCATTGCAGGCGGCTACATTTATGACCAGATCGGGAGTGGCATTATTTTCAGAGCGTTTGAAGAACGACCGCTGCTGATTGACAACGCACTTTTTGGCTTGCGATTGACCTACGATTTGAGTCCGACCTGGCAGATAAAAGCCTTCACCGGCAGGCAGAAACAACAATTCGATATTTACAATCCGGTGATCAAGGGTTTGAGTGTGGAAGGTTTTGTGCCGCTCGGCGATTCTACGAGCAACGTTTCGCTGGCACCGGGTTTTGGCGTGGTGAACAGAACGCTAGATGACGCTTCGATGAACTCGCTTGTGGCAACCTTGAACACCTACCCAAAACAGGATATTTTCGTACCAACTTACAATACCTACGCTTTTACCGCTTACAACACTCTTACGGCGGGTACGGTGGCGTTGTACGTGGAGGGCGCGTATAAAACCAAAGATGCCCTGAATGACCCGTTTGGCGTGATTCAAAGAGACAGTGTAACGGTGGTGGGCGACAAATTTATTCAGCGCACGGGTTCGGTGTTGTATTCCAGCCTGAGCTACGCCAAGAGCGGCTTGGGCATCACGCTGGAAGCCAAGCGCACCCAGCATTTCAGTTTTCGTACCCGCCCGCAGGAGCAACTCAATCGCGGACTCATCAACTTTCTGCCGCCGCTTACCCGCGTGAACACCTACCGCCTCAACGCCCGCTACAACCCCGCCACGCAGGAACTCGGCGAACTCGGTTTTCAGGCAGATATTCGCTATCAGTTGAATAAAAATTGGAGTGTGAATGTAAATGTGGCAAACACCACCCGCCTGGATAACGAACTGTTGTACCGCGAACTTTACACAGAATTTTCCTATAAATACCAACGCCTCTGGACTTTTCTGGGCGGCTTGCAATTACAAACGTACAACCAACGCATCTACGAATTTAAACCCGGCGTGCCGAATGTGGAAACCGTCATTCCGTTCGCCGAATTATTGTACAAATTTACCCGCACTAAATCCCTGCGCCTCGAAGCCCAGGCGATGTTTACGGGCAAAGACCAAACGGTGGAACTAAACCAGGACTACGGCAACTGGCTCTTCGCCCTCGCCGAGTACAGCATTGCCCCGCACTGGACGTTCACGGCATCCGATATGTTCAACGTCACGCCCGGTCGCAATTCGCCGGAAGGCACCGGAGGCGATAAACTTCAGATTCACTATCCGCGTTTTGATGTGTATTATACGTTGCGGTCGAATCGTTTTGCACTTAGTTATATCAAACAGGTAGAAGGCGTGGTGTGTGCCGGGGGCATTTGCAGGCTGGAGCCGGCGTTTAGCGGGGTGCGATTGAGTGTGAATTCTACTTTTTAATGGTCTGAACCTTGATTTTTGTGATTATTGTGATGAACATGATTCCGCTATAGCATTCTGTGTCCTGCTTATAAAATAGGCAAGCAAAACTTTGTACAAAAAAAGAGACAGCGGTAAAAAAACTCCGTTCCTCTGTGGTTAAAATTGTGGCACGAGCAGCCCAAGTGCAAAAAACAAACATTGCGTTTTAAAATAAAAACCATGAAAAATCTTTGCATCTCATTACTTGCAGCTTGCAGCTTGTGGCTTGCGGCTTGCCAGGAAATTCCGCCCACGCTCAATCCGGTGGATACCAACCCCGGCGGTAGTGTCACGTCGCGCAAGGTCTTGATCGAAGAATTCAGCGGGGTAAAATGTGTCAACTGCCCGGCGGGGAGTGAGGCGATTGAAAACCTGTTGAAAATTTACAAAGATCAACTCGTCGTGCTGTCCATCCACGCCGGATTTTTCGCGCCCCCCTACGCCGAGAGCAAATACGATTTTCGTACCCCGGATGGCAATAATTTGCTGACTTACCTGGGCGAACCGCTCGGCTACCCCACCGCCGTGGTCAATCGCAAAATTTTTACCGGCGAAACGGATATTCAACTCGGTCAAAATCAATGGGCGGGCTTCGTGGCGCAGGAAGTGGCGCAAGCATCTGAAATTGATTTGAAACTAAGCCGAACGTACAAAGCCGCCACCCGCCAACTCCAAATCGAAGTGACCGCCAAAACCCTTGAACCGATCAGTGGCTCCGACATTCGCCTCAGCCTCGCCCTCACCGAAACCAACATCGCTGATGTACAACTCACACCCGGCGGTAAAGTAGCCGATTATCAACACAAACACGTGCTGCGTGATTTTATCAGTAATTATGATGGCAACCCGGTAGCGGAATTACAAAAAGAAGGCACCATTATCACAAAATCATTTACTTACAATCTTCCCGAAGGCTGGACAGCCGAAAATTGTAATATCGTAGCTTTTGTACATATGAACGGCGAGCGAAAAGACGTGTTACAGGCGGCGCAGGTGAAAGTGGCGGAGTGAATTTAAGCAGCCGATTGCTGCAACTGCACCTGCAAAGGATGGCTATCTGACAGATTAGAGATATTCAAAAATGGAAAACCCAATTACTTTGTTATCTTCCGTTATGGGTAGGTAAATCAAATCACATTGGGCGAGCAGCGTTACAATTTCTTTTTTACCATTTAAAAAATCAATCGCAACATTTGTATCAAGTGCTATTTCTCTCATATTACCATTCGCCTTCTATTTTACTAAATTCGTCATCAATTATTTGATGTATTTCAACCGTATCAGCATCGCTTATTACACCAGCATATTGTAGAATAGCATTGCGATTAGAGACTGTTTGAACGTTCGTCTTTTTTAAGAGTTGCAAGTAATCAAAAATTTGATGCAATAGTTGAGGATGACGAAATGGTTCGAATATCCATTAAAATCTGTTCCTGTAATGACATAGCTGAAATTTTTACCAAGATACAAACACTTTTAAAGATTTGCAAAGTTCCAATCCCTTCTGCGTTGACGAATAAACTGCTTTCCCTATCTTTGCCCAGCTTTTTTGCAACACCGAACTTTATTTGATTTTTGAAAGTGGACCATCGAAAGCGCAAAACACAATGAATATCTCCCTGAACTGGCTGCGGCAGTATTTGGATATAAAGGTAAGTGCCGAACAACTCGGCGACATCTTCACCGACATCGGTTTGGAACTGGAAGGCATGGAGTACACCGAAAGTATCCCGGGCGGCTTGCGCGGCGTGGTCGTCGGGCAGGTGGTGGAATGCACGAAGCACCCCAACGCCGATAAACTCTCCCTGACGAAAGTGGATGCGGGTACGGGCGAACTCCTGCAAATCGTGTGCGGCGCGCCCAACGTGGCGGCGGGGCAGAAGGTGCTGGTGGCAACGGTGGGTACGACCCTGCACCCGACGGGCGGGGAACCGTTGGAAATTAAAAAAGGGAAAATTCGCGGCGAGGAATCCAATGGCATGATTTGCGCGGCGGATGAACTCGGCATCGGCGAAGACCACAGCGGTATTCTGGTGTTGCCCGAAAACACGGCGATTGGCACCAGCGCGAAAGATTATTTTAATTTGGAAACAGATGTAATTTACGAAATCGGCTTGACCCCCAACCGCTCGGATGCGACCAACCACGTGGGCGTGGCGAAAGACCTGGCGGCGGCATTGAAAATCAATTACGAGCATGAAGGGATGGTAAAAATGCCTTCCGTTGAAGATTTCAAAGTGGATAATCAGAATTTGCCGATTGAAGTAATTGTTGAAAATTACGAAGCGTGTCCGCGGTATTCAGGCGTTTGCATCCAAAATGTGACGGTGGGCGAGTCGCCGGATTGGTTGAAAAATCGCTTGTTGTGTATCGGGGTGCGCTCGATTAACAACATTGTGGACATCACCAATTTTGTGCTGCACGAACTGGGGCAGCCGCTCCATGCGTTTGATTATGAACAGATTACCAATCAAAAAGTAATTGTCAAAACCCCGCCGGAAGGTGCGAAATTCACCACGCTGGATGAAATGGAAAGAAGTTTGAGTGCGGAAGATTTGATGATTTGTGACGGGCAATCGAACGGGATGTGCATCGCCGGGGTGTTCGGCGGGGCGAAGTCGGGCGTGACGGATTCGACCCAACATATTTTTTTAGAATCGGCGCATTTTCATCCGCGCTGGATTCGGCGCAGCAAGACGCGGCACGGTTTGTTCAACTCCGATGCCGCCAAAATTTTTGAAAAAGGCAGCGACCCGAATAGTACGGTGTATGCGCTGAAACGGGCGGCGTTGCTGATTCAGGAGATTGCCGGTGGTGAAATCGCTTCGGAAATCGTGGATTTGTACCCGAATCCGATTGCAAAAAAAGAAGTCGAAGTCGCTTATGCGCACGTGAATCGCCTGATTGGAACAAGCATTGAGCAATTAGAAATGAAGAAAATTTTAGCGGCGTTGGAAATGGACATTGTTGCGGAAACCGACGAAACGTTCACGGTTGCCGTGCCGACCAACAAAGTGGATGTGACCCGCCCGGCGGATGTGATTGAGGAAATTTTGCGGATTTATGGCTTCAATCGGGTGCCGATTCCCACGCGGGTTTCGATTTCGACCAACGCGGCACCTCAGCCGGATATGATGGCGATGCGCAATTTGATCGGCGATTATTTAGTTGCCAATGGTTTCCATGAAATGATGGCAATGTCGCTCTCCGAGTCGCGTTATTACAAAGATTTATTAACGATTGACGAAGAAAAGCTGGTTTTTATTAACAACACGTCGAATGTTACTTTGGATATTATGCGACCGACGATGTTATTTAGCGGTTTGGAAGCCATTTTACACAATCAAAACCGGCAGCAGTTGGATTTGAAACTGTACGAATTTGGCAGAACGTACGAAAAATCGGGTGAGCATTTTAAAGAATACAATCACCTTGCGCTCTACCTCACGGGCGCGCGCACGGCGGAAAGCTGGTTGCAAAAAGAGCCAAAACAAGCCGATTTTTACACTTTAAAAAGTTGGGTACAAAATATTTTAACTCGACTTGGCGGGAGCGGCTACCAGGAAACAGCATTTGAGGACGAGCAATTTGCGTTTGCGGTCAAATATCATCGTGGCGAACAAGTGCTGGTAGAATTGGGCAAAGTAGCGCCGAAGTTGACTAAAAAAATGGACATTCGCGGCAGCGTTTTCTATGCGGATTTCCGGTGGGATCAGGTTGTAAAAGCCTCCCAAAAGAATGTGGTGACGTTCACGGAGTTAAACAAATTTCCGACCGTGCGCAGAGATTTAGCCCTGGTACTTGAAAATTCCGTTAAATTTGCAGATATTGCGCAGATTGCCAGAAAAGTAGGTAAAAACCTGGTGAAAGACGTGAATTTGTTTGATGTGTACGAACACGCAGAACAGTTGGGCGCGTCGAAGCGTTCTTATGCGGTGAGTTTCACGTTTGAAAATCCGGTTCAAACATTACAAGATAAAGATATTGATAAAATAATGGAGCAGTTGATTCGGGAATATGAAATGAAATTGGGAGCCATTATCAGACGTTAATAAGGTTTGGAAGTTTGGAGGTTTGAGAGTTTGGAAGTTCTACCGTGACAACTCCCAAACCTCCGAACCCCCAAACTTCTAAATTGATATGAACATAACGGAGCGGTTAGAGAATATCGAACTAAAAATACGGCAGTTGGCGTTGAAGCAGGAGCGGTTGCAGCGGGAGAATGCGGCGTTACAGACGGAAAACGAGCAATTGAAAGCCGGAATGGATAAGCAAGAGGCGACGGTGATCGCTTTGAAAGATAAATTGGAAATGGCGCAACGCGCGTTGGAGGAGCAGGCAGCCGCGGAGGACGAGCAGGCAGCACAATTGAAGCAACTCATTGACCAATACATTGTCGAAATTGACAAATGTGTGGAGTGGTTGCACCATAATTAAGGGTTATGGACATGGACGGGCAAGATACCAAAAGTATCACGGTTTTAATCGCGGGCAGACCTTATCCCTTGAAAATCAAGGTGGAAGATGAACCCGTTATTCGCAAAATTGTAAAAGAAGTGAACGAAAAAATCAATCGCTTCCAACTGGCATACACCAATAAAGACAAGCAGGACTGTCTCTCTATGACGGTGCTGACTTACGCGGTGGATTTGCACAAAGCGACGTTGGAACAATCCGTTCAGGTAGAAAACCCCGACACTGCACTCGCCGACAAGCTGTCCAATCTGGAAAATCTGATTGACAAAATCCTCTAAATCAACGAGTTTGCTGTTTTTAATTGTCTGAACTGTGATTTTTTGTGATGAAGTGATTTGTATGATTTTTCATCTAATGCCACTTCATGATAATCACAAACATCAAATGAATCAAGGTTCAGACAGGGTTCTATTTTTTTAACATTTAAAAATTCCAATATGGAAATAGGAATTGGACTCGTCATCGGAGTGGTCGTTGGTGCGGTGGTGGCGTATTTTGTCGTACAATCGTTTTTGAAAAAAGCCGGGCAGGCAAAACTGGCAGAGGGAAATGCAAAGCTGGCGGATATCAACGCGAAAGCGGAACTGCGCATCAAGGAAGCGGAAATAAATGCTAAACGTATTGTAAGTGAGGCGGAAACGAAAGCGGATAAATTGATAGGCAACGCCGAAACACACCACGAGCGCATCAAACAGCAAAAAATTCAGGAAGCTAAAGAGAAATTCAATCGCTTCAAATCGGAATTTGAAACCGAAAAAGCGGCACACATGGTGGAAATGAAAGACCGCGAGATGGAGGTGCGTACGCAAGAAACCGAGCTGAAGCAGCGCATGGATAAATTTCAAGACCAGGTCAGACAGTTGGATAACCAAAAACTGGAACTCGAATCTAAAAATGCAGAACTCGCTACCCTGCGGGAGAACCTGGAGTTACAAATGAAGGTAGTTACCAAACGCAAGGAAGAACTGGATGCCGCGAACGAATTGCGTATCAAAGAGTTAGAAAAAGTGTCCAATCTTTCCGAACAAGAGGCGAAAGAACAGTTGATGGAAGCCATTCGAGCCAAATCGGAGAGCGAGGCGATGGCGATTGTAAAAGAAAGCATCGAACAGGCAAAAGCCAACGCGAGCAAGGAAGCCAAAAAAATTGTGATTCAGACCATCCAACGCAGCTGCGCCGAATATACGATTGAAAACACGGTGTCGGTGTTCCACCTGGATTCGGATGAACTCAAAGGGCAAATCATCGGTCGCGAGGGTCGCAACATCCGGGCACTGGAGGCGGCGACGGGCGCGGAATTGGTGGTGGACGACACCCCGGAAGCCATCGTGATTTCCAGTTTTGACCCCATCCGGCGCGAGATTGCGCGTTTGTCGTTGAAAAAACTCGTGGCAGACGGGCGCATCCACCCGGCACGGATCGAAGAGGTGGTGGCGAAGACCCGCAAACAACTGGAAGAAGAAATCGTGAGCATCGGCGAACGCACGGTGATTGAACTGGATTTGCACGGTTTGGACCCGTACATGGTCAGAATGGTAGGTCGGATGCGCTTCCGGTCTTCGTATGGGCAGAATCTGCTGAAACACTCCATTGAAACCGCCAACTTATGCGCCACGATGGCAGCCGAGCTGGGTCTGAATCCAAAACAGGTAAAAATGGCAAAACGTGCGGGTTTGCTCCACGACATCGGTAAAGTGGCAGAAGAGGAAAGTGAACTCTCCCACGCGATCCTGGGTATGAAACTTGCCGAAAAATACAAAGAACACCCCTCCATTGTAAATGCCATCGGTGCCCACCACGATGAGATTGAAATGACGGGGCTGGTTTCGCCCATTGTGCAGGCGTGCGACGCGATTTCGGGTGCTCGTCCGGGGGCACGGCGCGAGATTTTGGAAAGCTATCTGAAACGCATCGGCGAACTCGAAGAATTGGCACTGGCACACGACGGGGTGCAAAAAGCCTACGCCATGCAAGCCGGTCGGGAACTGCGCGTGATCGTAGAAGCCGAAAAAGTCAACGACCAATACGCCGACGATCTGTCGTTTATGATTTCGCAAAAAATTCAGAACGAAATGCAATATCCCGGTCAGATCAAAGTGACGGTCATTCGCGAAAAGCGCGCGGTGTCGTTTGCGAGGTAATTGTCGGAATCAATATTCACAGGATTTTAGAATTTTCAGGATAGGCACAATCGGAAGGCGGTCACAAGTCGTCTTCCGATTTACGTTTCACCGCTCACCTTTCACCGATTACGAAAATGACTTTTGCCCAGCACGTCCTTCAATTTACCCAAACACTTCAACCGAACCTGCAACTGCCGCCCGGTTTTGATTTGCTTTTTCCTTACAATAACCCTGAAACACGGCGTGTAATGATGGCTTTTTATGAAAAATATTATAAAGACTCGAATCCGCGCATTTTTATTTTCGGCATCAATCCCGGTCGCTTCGGTGCAGGCGTGACGGGCGTGCCTTTTACCGACCCGATTCGACTGGAAAGCGAGTGTGGCATTGCCAATGATTTTGCGAAAAAGCCCGAATTGTCGTCGGTTTTTGTGTATCAATTTATTCAGGCGTACGGCGGATTGGAATTGTTTTATAAAAATTTTTATATCACATCGCTGAGTCCGCTTGGTTTTACCAAAAACGGCATCAATATCAATTATTATGATGATAAAAATTTACAAAAAACAGTAGAGCCGTTTATCATCCAAAGCATTCAAATGCAGCAGCAATTCGGCACTACCCGCCGCGTCGCGCTTTGCATGGGGCAGGGGCAAAACGCCACCTATTTTCAAAAAATCAACGAGCAGCATCGTTTTTTCGAGCAGATCATCGCGCTGCCGCATCCGCGCTGGGTGACGCAGTACCGGCAGAAAAGCGTGGCAGAGTTGGTGCAGGTGTACGTAAAGCAGTTGGTACGGGCGGAGGAGATGGCGGCAGAAGACTCAGATAAATTTTAAAAAAAATTTCGGATAAATTTGTCTTTTATTCAAAACCCACTTATCTTTGTAGCGAAAAAAGCGGGAAAGGATGTTTTCGAAGTCGTGCGAATACGCCATCAAAGCCATGATCTTTGTGGCGCAGCAATCAAAAAATGAAAGGCGGGTGAGCATCAAGGAGATTGCAAAAGGCACGGACTCGCCGGAGCAGTTTGTAGCCAAAATCATGCAAGATCTGAGCCGCAAAAAGCTGATCCACTCGGTGAAAGGACCCAACGGCGGTTTCTATATGGATGAAGCGGATCTGAAAAATTCGATTGCTGATATTGTAAAAGCGATTGACGGAGATAAGTTGTATGTAGATTGTGTGTTAGGATTGAAAGCGTGTTCGGAAAAAAAGCCCTGCCCGGTGCATTTTGAGTATAAAGAAATTAAAAAGAAATTTATTCAAATGATAGAATATAATACGATTGCCAATTTTAACGAAAAACTGGATTCAGGAAATTTTTTTCTGAAAAACGAATAGTGCTTTTTTTTGCAAGAATAAAAGATAAAAAGGTCTTAATATATTCAATGTCCAAACAATTGAACCATGAAACAATTCAAAAAAATATTATGCCCGTATGATTTTTCCGATTATGCCCGCGAGGCGGTAAAATATGCCCTGGTGCTGGCGAATGAACGCACGCAGCTCACCCTGTTGCACATCGTACAGTTGCCGTATGCCACTACGCCGGAGGGTTTTATCGTGTATGATATAAAAACGGAGGAGGTGCGCAAAATGTCGGAAGAAGAAGCCCGCGCAGAAATGGCGGACTGGCAAAAGCAGTACCCGGGCGTGCAACTGGAACTAGAGGTGATAGCCGACCAGGACCCGGCGGAGGTGATTCTGGACCGGCAGCGCAAAGGCGATTATGACCTGATTGTGATGGGGTCGCACGGCAGGCGGGGTTTGCAGCGGCTCCTGATGGGCAGCGTGGCGGAGTCGGTGATGCGGGCGGCAGCCTGTCCGGTGTTGATTGTAAAAAGGAGTTAGGAAATTAAGCTGGCTTATAAGTTTATTGTAAAAAATAAATAATTTAAGTAAGCGAGCATATTTTCGCGCAAAGACGCAAAGTCATTTAACTAATTGATTTTTAATTATTTGTGTGTTCTGTGTCTTTTTGAAACTATCATTTAAATATGCTCAATTACTTACTAAATATTTAAAATTTAGAAAAACTTGTTTTAAATACTTCTACTATGGAAGAAAAGTTTGTGCCGCGTGGGGCGATTGCTTTTTTCATTGCGCTGCTGGTGTTGGCGGCAGCCATCTGGTTTACAATTTATTTTATCATGTTGAGTCAAAAATGAGATCAATGGATCAGCACGAAATAAAAATCATGGGGTGGACGGGTATGCTGCTCGCTGTTTTCCTCACGGCTACGCTCCTGGGGGTATCGCGCTATGCAACGGATGTACCGGATTGTGTGCCGTATGATGCGGCATTTCTGGAGCCGAAAGTGACCCGGCTGGACAGCAATCTGTACCAGGTGAATCTGCTGGCGCAAATGTGGAATTTTGAACCCAGTGAAATTTACCTGCCGGTAGGTGCAGAGGTGGATTTTTATCTTACCTCAAAGGATGTAGTGCATGGGTTTCACATTGCCAACAAAAACCTGAATATGATGGCAGTGCCGGGCGGCGTGAATAAAATGACGGTAAAATTTGACCAACCCGGCGTGTACGAAATGATTTGCCACGAGTACTGCGGCTCCGGGCATCAGCATATGCGCGGGGAAGTGATAGTGAATTATCCGGTGAAGTAGGCATTTGTTGATTAGTGATTAGGATATTGAATAAAAAATCATTTTGCGATTTTATAAATTTCTATTATATGCAAATTTCCATTGCAAAAAATCAACGCCGCCTGTTGATAATATTATTATCAGTGCCTTTATTATTACTTACCCTGGGTATTTATCACGGATTGTTACAAACATTATATCGCTCCGGTATGCTGTCGCAACGCACGTTTGCCGCATTAGATTTCTATCAGGGCTTGACGCTACACGGGGTGATTAATGCCGTGGTGCTTACTACTTTTTTTGCGGTGGCATTCGGTCATGCTTGTATGACGTATTATTTGAATATGCCTGTCAATCGCCTGCTTGCCTGGCTATCGGGCGGGGTGATGTTGGTGGGTACCCTGCTGGCGGCTGGAGCGATGTTGAGCGGCACGTCTTCGGTGTTGTACACCTTTTACCCGCCTTTGAAGGCACATCCTGCATTTTACCTGGGTGCGGCATTGCTCATTGTGGGTTCTTGGATTGCCTATTTCGACTGGATTGGGATGTACCGCCGCTGGAAACGCACCCACGCCGAAGTGAAAACCCCGCTGCCGGTGCTGGCTACGCTGGTCAATTTTACTATCTGGTTTTTTTGTACGCTGGCGGTGGCTTATGAGGTGTTGGTGTTGCTGCTGCCCTGGTCGTTGGGCTGGGTAGAAGCCATTAACATTCCTTTGGCACGTACCCTGTTTTGGTTCTTCGGGCACGCGCTGGTGTACTTCTGGTTGTTGCCGGTGTATATTATGTACTATTCTATGCTGCCGAGCCTGGCGGGTGGCAAATTGTATTCGGATAATGCCGGTCGGCTGGTGTTTTTGCTATTTCTTATTTTTTCCATTCCGGTGGGAGTGCATCACCAGTTTGGCGAGCCGAGCATCAGCAAAGGCATGAAGTTGTCGCAGGCGATTATGACGTTTGGAGTGGCGGTGCCGAGTTTTATCACAGCGTTTACCATTGCCGCTTCGCTGGAGTATTCCGTATGGCGAAAGAATCCACAGCGCAGGCGGCTTTTTTCCTGGTTGTTTCAACTTCCTTTCTTCGATAAAGACCGCTACCTGTTTGCCTACCTCATTGCGGGTTTGATCCTTTTCATTTTCGGCGGTTTTACGGGCTTGGTCAATGCCAGCTATTCACTCAACAACGTGGTGCACAACACCGCCTGGATACCCGGACATTTTCACATGACAGTGGCTGGACCTGTGTTTCTGGGCATCCTGGGCATGAGCCTGCACCTGCTGGAGCAAGTGACCGGCAGGCGTACCCGCCGCCGCCGCATTGCTACCGTTGTACCCTGGCTGTGGCTTATTGGTTTGCTTACTTTTTCTACCGGCTTGATGGTGAGCGGTTTGAAGGGCGCACCTCGCCGAACCAATATGGGTTTGAGTTATCTGAATCCGGAAAGCCCGCTCTTCCGTACCGACTGGGTGCTGTGGGAAACCATCGGGGTGATTGGGGGATGTATCATGTTTGCCGCAGCAGGCTTATATTTTCTGGTGCTGGTAGATTTGCTGCTGTGTAAAAAAACGAAAGAAGCGGGTCTGTCTTTTCCGGCGTATGCAGTACTGCACGATGAGCCGCGCGCGGCACTGCTGGATAATTTTCGCCCCTGGCTGGCGGTGATGTTTTTTACGTTGATCATTGCCTACGTACCCGTGTTTCGAGATATTCAAAATTATACCGGACCCGGTGCCAAGCCATACGCTCCGGAAAGCAACCAGCCGCTGGAATTGACGAAATAGTTTATTATCAAAAAAATGACTATCAACCATTTAACAATCAAGATGAAAAAACGCAGTGGGTTGTTTTTGCTGCTGTTGACCGTTTTGGTAGGAATTAGCTTTGTCACCATTCAGTGGGTACAGCGGGTACAGCCTCTGCCGGTGTACGCCGGGCATACGGAAACCGACTTTCAATTGCTCAATCAACAGGGCGATACCATCACAAATGCGGCATTGCAAGGTAAAATATGGGTAGTGAATAGTTTTTTTACTGCCTGCCCCAGCATTTGCCCGGCTATGATGCGAAATTTAAAAGTGATAGAGGCGGCATATTCCTTGGATACAAGTGTGCAGTTGTTGAGTTTTACGGTAGATCCGAAACGAGACACGCCCACCCGGCTGGCAGGTTTTGCGGCGGCGTATTCTATTGAGGCTGCAAACTGGCACTTGCTCACGGGCGACAAATTGTTCATTTACAAAACATTACGCAAGGGCTTTTTACTTGGCGCAACCGACAACGGGCAGGATACTGATTTTATACACTCCGAAAATGTGGTACTGCTCGACCGTAAGCGGCGCATTCGCGGGTTTTACAAAGGTACGGATGCCAATGCTGTTTGGCAATTGAAAACGGACATTCAAAAATTGAAAAGGGAATCGTATGAAAAATAGTTTATTCGTGTACTTGTGCTGCCTGCCCTGGCTGGCTGGCGCGGCAGGAGTGGAGCCAGGTAAAGAACTCTTTCGCAATCATTGCAAAGCCTGTCACAGTATTGACCAAAAGCTGGTGGGTCCGGCTCTCAAAGATATACACCTGCGCCGAGACAGTACCTGGCTGTATCAATTTATTAAAAATTCGCAGGCGATGGTACAAAGCGGCGATGCCACAGCGGTAGCCCTTTTTAACGAACACAATCAGATCATTATGCCCAACCAAAACCTGAGCGACACACAAATTACCAGCATTTTGGATTACCTGAAAGCCGAAAGTGCGCCCAAAGCCGCCGCTGCCAACCCCATTCAGCGCCCACTCCGCAACCACGGCACCCTCTATCGCCCCATGCGCTTCACCGACTACACTTTCTGGATGCCGTTTACCCTAAGTGTAATTTTTTTGATTATTATTTTATATTATTTAACAATCATAACGGATATTCGTAAAAACAGATCATTTTCTGACACTGATTAAATAATAAGCGCAACTTTATAAAAAAAACAGGCAACTCAAAAAGGCTCACTCCTCAATCACCGCCGACAAGCCCCGGTCAGTCAGCGCGTCTTTCTTGGGTTTGAGTTCTTTGAAGGTGCCGTTTTTCACGGCGGCTTTGCCTTTGAAGTGGATAATGAGGGCGAGTTGCTCGGCTTGTTCGGAAGTGTGTTGCAGGATTTCCATGAAGCAGGCAATGACCCAGTCGAAGGTGTTATGATCGTCATTATACACAATAATGCGCGCAGCATCGCCGATATCCGCATCGTCAATGTCTTCTTCGATTAGTACATCTTCTTCAAAATCAACTGCTTGCAAGCGGAGCATAGTGGTTTTCTATTTCAACAATGCTGGCATCCTGCTGCACAAGGGAATGCCGACATCCGTTGAGCTAATTCAATTTTGCTAAAGTTTCTTTGATCGCCGCAAAGTTAGGCAAATCTCCCGCAGATTCCAATACTTCAGCGTAGCGAACCGTGCCTTCTCCGTCAATGACAAACGCCGACCGCTTGGAAACGCCCTTCAGCCCAAACACAAACTCTTCATACAGCGCACCGTATGCACGCGACACTTCTTTATTAAAATCGCTCAACAACTGGAAGTTCAACTGCTGGTCTTCTTTAAATTTAGCCAGCGTAAACGGCGAATCTACCGAAATACCAATAACCTCGGCATTCGCATTATTGTAATGGGCAATATCGTCGCGCATGGTACACAACTCTTTAGTGCAAACGCTGGTGAACGCCATGGGGAAAAACAGCAACACGACGTTTTTGCCTTTGTACTGGTCAAGTGCTACAGGTTGTTTGTCGCCGCTGAAGAGGGTGAATAAGGGTGCTTTTTCGCCTATTTTTACAGACATGAGCAGATGGATTTTTGGTTGTGGTTCAAAAGGGTGGACGTGATTTCGTAAATCTTCAAGATTTGCGAAATCTGAACCAGCTACCAACCCTTTTGACCCACTACCGGATTTTTTTACAGATAAATACTTTTTTCAATCGGACAAACACCTGAATCGGTTTGTTGTTTGGAAAAAACGGGTAGATTTGTTTGCGGTGGGTGAAAACTTATGTGCAATTTACGCTGTCAACAGCTCGCATCCGGCATCTTTGAAAAAACTAAGTTAAAAATAATGAAACCAACCACCCGCGCGTATCTGGAATTGCACCTGGCAGTTTTTTTGTTTGGATTTACGGCAATTTTAGGCGATTTGATCCAACTCTCGGCACTGGCACTGGTGTGGTGGCGGGTGTTGCTCACAAGCGGAAGTTTGTTGTTTTTGATTCAGGCAGGTAAATTATGTCGCGAAATGCCACGCCCGGATTTGCTTCGGTTTATGAACATCGGGGTGCTGGTGGGGCTGCACTGGATTTGTTTTTATGGTGCAATCAAGCTGGCGAATGCTTCCATTGCGCTGATCGCGATGGCAACTACTTCCTTTTTTACGGCTTTTTTGGAGCCGCTGATTTTACGACAGCGATTGAACCGCTTGGAAATCATACTGAGCCTGTTGATTGTTCCGGGTATGATTTTGATTGTAAACAACACGGATTTTGCCAAACTGACGGGTTTGTGGGTAGGATTGCTGGGGGCTTTCTTTATCGCACTGTTTGCTACTTTGAATAAAAAATGGATGCGCCATTACAATGTGCTGGATATCAGCTTTTTGGAATTGACAACAGCTTGTGTGCTAATCAGTGCGGCGTTGCCGTTTTATTTTATCATCACCGGAGAATCAACTGCTGTGTTACTGCCATCGCCTACAGATTGGTTGTATTTGTTAGTCTTGTCACTCGTTTGTACCACTTTCGCCTACGTGCTGGCACTGCGTTCTTTAAGACATTTATCGGCTTTTGCATCTAATTTGACGGTGAATTTAGAACCGATTTATGGCATCACCCTGGCGTGGTTGATTCTGGGAGAAAACGAGGAGCTATCTGCTGGCTTCTACTGGGGCGCAGGGCTTATTCTGATGGCGGTTTTTGTCTATCCGTTTTTAAAAAGGTGATGGGGGAATTGGGTATAAGATGACGTGTTACGAGTTCCTATACGCCCCTTCCCCGATCCCCTATCCTTCCATCTTCCAACTTACGCTTCCTGCGATGCCTCGGCTTGCCCGGTGGCTGCCGGGTGTGGCAGTCCATTCTGGTGCGCGAGAGGGTCATCCGTATGGGGGCGTTTACCGATGAGGCGCTCCACGTCTGATTTGAGCAGTACCTCTTTTTCCAACAGCGCATTTGCCAGCAATTCCAATTCCCGGCGATGCTCCCGCAGGAGTTGTTGGGCACGGTCGTACTGGTCATCAAGCAGGCGGCGCACCTCGCTGTCAATTAAAGTGGCGGTATCTTCCGAATACGGGCGTTGCATAAACTGATCTTGGGTCAAGCCATAAAACGACACCTGCCCTACATTATCATTCATACCAAAGACGGTCACCATGCTATACGCCATGCGGGTCACCTGATCGAGGTCATTTTGTGCGCCGGTAGAAATTTTACCGAACACAATCGTTTCCGCCGCCCTGCCGCCGAAGGTCATACAAATGCGGTCGAGCAGCTGCTCCGTCCGAGTGATATACTCCTCTTTAGGCAAATACTGCGCATAGCCCAGCGTGCCAATGCCGCGCGGCACAATCGTCACTTTAATCAGCGGCGAAGCGTGCTCCAGGTACCAGCCACAGATGGCATGACCGGCTTCGTGGTAGGCGATGATTTTCTTTTCGTCGGGAGAGATGAGCTTGTTTTTCTTCTCCAAACCGCCGATCACCCGATCCAGCGCGGAGTTGAAATCGTCCATATCCACCATTTTTTTGTTGCGGCGAGCGGCAATGAGTGCAGCTTCGTTGCAAACATTGGCGATATCGGCACCGGCAAAACCGGGGGTCATTTCCGACAGCGCATAAGCCGTGACATCCGGTGCTTTTTTAATATTTTTTAAATGTACGTTGAAAATGGCTTCCCGACCGCGCAAATCCGGGCGTTCGATACCAATCTGCCGGTCAAAACGCCCTGGGCGCAGCAGCGCGCTGTCCAGCACATCCGGGCGGTTGGTTGCCGCCATCAGAATCACCCCTTTGTCGGTACTAAATCCGTCCATTTCTACCAGCAACTGATTGAGGGTATTCTCGCGTTCGTCGTTGCCGCCTTGAAAATTCGAGCGACCCCGCGCCCGACCAATCGCGTCAATTTCGTCAATGAACACAATACAAGGTGCTTTTTCCCGCGCTTGTTTGAAC
>Ga0224722_1000395_pt1 | contig 25630 bp, 28 predicted proteins | sample Balambano_FR1_Me_FD_161646 | JGI IMG/M metagenome (GOLD analysis project Ga0224722, IMG submission 161646) | Freshwater sediment microbial communities from Lake Towuti, South Sulawesi, Indonesia - Balambano_FR1_MetaG | ecosystem: Environmental > Aquatic > Freshwater > Lake > Sediment | place... | reverse complement strand
CGAGCCCACCACTGGGTTAGACATAGAAGCTCGCTATGACCTGTGGCAACTTATCCGCCAGTTGCAGCACGATGGCACAACGATTTTGCTGACGACTCACCTACTAGATGAGGCAGAGCGCCTGTGCGATCGCATCGGCATTTTGCAAGCAGGCCAGTTAGCCGCCGAGGGCACCCTGGCACAATTGCGTCAGCACATCCCCGCAGAGGAAATTTTGTTGCTACAAACCCCAAACGAAGCTAGCGCGATCGCCCGGGCACACGACCTAGGCTGGCGCGATCGACGCTACGGCGGCGAGTTAGCCTTTTGGTTACCCCAAGCCCTACCCCTACAAACCATCATTCAATACTTCGAGGGCATCCCCCTTTCCTCAGTGTCGCGCCAACCTGTGCGATTGGAACACATCTATCTGGAAATAACCCATAAATCAGGTAACCGGATAACCACAGACTGGACTGCGCCCTAGAGCATTTAGAGGGCAGCAAACGCAACATCACTCCTAACCGGGAATTGCTCAGGCTGTGATAGTCCCATTATCTTTTTACGCTAGGTTCAGTTACTAACGAGGTACAGGCTCCTGAGCCAGCAGGGACGCTGATACAGTGTCAATTTGCACACCATCCAGTTGGGCTTCGGGACGCAGAATCAGTCGATGGCGCAGAATCGGTGCTGCGATCGCCTTTACATCATCAGGGGTAGCGTAGGTACGCCCGGATAACCAGGCGTGGGCTTTGGTGGCTTGTAACCAAGCAACTGCACAGCGGGGTGAGGCTCCCAGAAACAGATCGGGGTGCTGGCGCGATCGCTGCACCAGACCCAGCAGATAATCTATCAAGGCATCGGTCACTTCCACCGATCGCACGGCCTGCCGTGCCGCCAAAATGCCCTCCACAGTCATCAGCGGCTTCAGCTTAGCCAAATTGGCGGAGGTGGTAGGTGCTTTAGTTTGGGTATTCAGTAGCATCTGTCGCTCAGCAGCCGGGTCAGGATAGTTCACCAGCAGCTTGAACAAAAACCGATCGAGTTGCGCTTCTGGCAAAGGATAGGTACCTTCAAACTCCAAAGAGTTTTGCGTAGCAATTACCCAAAACAGTTCGGACAAAGGCATGCTTTGCCCATCTAGGGTCACTTGCCGCTCTTCCATCGCCTCCAGTAGAGCGGCCTGGGTTTTGGGTGGTGTCCGATTAATTTCATCGGCCAGCAACACCTGAGTAAAAATAGGCCCTTGTTTCAGCGTGAAGTCGCGGGTGTTGAGATCAAAGACGTTGGTGCCCAAAATGTCGGAAGGCAGAATGTCAGGAGTTAGCTGAATGCGGCGAAAATCTGCCTGGATTAGACAGCTCAATACCTTGACAGTCAGGGTTTTTCCCGTGCCTGGAACGCCTTCTAAAATAACATGACCTTCTGCCAACAGCGCGACCATCAACTGCTTCACTAGGTTAGGTTGCCCCAGAACCACTTGGCCTAAAGCGTTGGACAGGCGTGTAAATGCCGTTTGCAAATCAGTCATTGGGGTTACCTCCTGAGGCGATCGCGCAGGCGCTGAATAGCTGCTAACCAGGGAACCAAATCTGCATTGGACATCCGGCGCGATGTTTTGGGACTGGTCAGGGGCGATCGCTGGAGTGATTGGAGCATGGTTTGCAAATCGTCTGACGGTTGCCCAGTATGGCTTGTCCAAGCCTTTGTCAAATCCGCAGGCGACAGAGGTATTTTATCCAGTCCCAATGCCTGCTGAATTTCTAGCTGTTCAGCTTTGCCCACGGTTTCCAGGACAAAGTCTGTGCATTCTGCCTGATGTAGAATACCTGCCATTGCCTGAATATAAGCTGTACTGTTGTCCACAGTAGGCGTGGTTAGCCGTGTCGCTGGCCCCATCCGACGATTTTGCCCCCACAGTAAGGTCAGCAAAATTACCCCAGCCTGAAGCGCCAGCAACGCAAAAGGACTATTCCCCAGATAAGACACCAGCGTCTGGGCTTGCTTTTCTGCTAGCTTCACGTCGGCATCTTTGTAGCCGTGAATATACTCGTCAATCCAAATAGGCAGGTCTGTCTCACGCACCAAATTTGTCAGAAAGGCAAAATTGCTGGGGATATCCTGGTATGCATTGGCTGCCAAGTAGGCAGTCGTGACGTAGATGATTTGGCCTTTACCGACAGTTTCCCGCCATGCGACGGCACCATTGTCATCGCCCAACAATGTTGATGCCGCCTCTTCGTCGGCACGACGGCTCGTTTCAACCCGCACCTTGCCCACTGAGCTATCCAGGTCACTGCGAAAGGGAGAACTGGTCGCAAGGGCTGGTACACCCAGTAGCACTAACGAATTGCCCCGCTCTACCCAGTCTCGACTGTAACGCTGCAAAAGAGCTGGACTATCACTGATTTTGACTAGGGTAATAGGCGCAGGTGGATCTGGCTGGACTTTCTTCGTAGCAGACATTACACCAGGGGTGGGTTTTTGCCAACGCTGCACAGAAATGCCCTGGGCTTGCAGATAGGCATACCAGGCTCCATATCCATCGGGAGAACGACTGTAGCTAGAGCCGCGCTGGTTTAGGTTGCCTGCGGGGGCTGCCACCAGGGTGAGAACAACCAGGGTAGCCAGGACGATCGCCAGAAGCCAGTAGTAACGCCGTGGCCAGGAGAAAGCTGGTGATTGATTCATGAGCGCACCTCTGCCAGTTGGGCGATCGCCTGGTAGGCGGCTTGACAGCGGCTAAACGTGTCGGCAGAAACCGCAGCCTGACTGAAGTGGAGTTGCTCATGGGTGTGAAACAGGCATTGGAAGGCGTCTGAACTGGGTAAAGATTGCACTAGGTTCAGGTATTCGCCATCGGTACGGCTGGGGTGGTTGGTAATGAGGCCAGTTTGGTCGAGGCGCTGAATGGTCGCATAGTACAGGGCACGGCAGGCTTCGCGATAATTGCCTTGAGCCGCTAGGGTTTGCGATCGCGCTAGCCACTGGTTTACAGTCATCTCCCGCGGCAGTGCTCTCCCAGCAAAAGGGATAACATCGAGGGACTTCACCAGCGACCAATTCAGGTAAGGGCTCAAAGCACGGTAGAGTTGCCACAAGCCAAACAGCAGCAGCAGCCCAGCCAGCGCTTGATAAAGCTGCGGGGTCAGCAGCCACGGGGGCAAACTCCAGGGGCCAATTCGTTCCAAGCGTGGAAACGATCGCTCCCACCACTCCGCAACTTGTCGTTGCCACAGCCACACTTGCCATCCCAGACTAGTTCGCTCAAAACTTCCACTCACGCGGGCATCCTATTTTTCTGATCATACGCACCGTCCTAACTAGCCACACTAGCACGGACTGAATCGAGACTGGCTAAGAGAACAATTCTGGCGGCCTTTGAACGGATTAGTCTTTCATAGCTTCGACTGTGGCTAAAGAAAGGTGAACATACCTCACGATCACTGGCTGGGTTGCCAATGTGTTGCAGGGAGCTGACAAATCATACTTCCGTGGAATAGCGTAAAACTGCCAAAGTTTGAAAAAGTTACCGATGGCAACACAAATCTGGCTTACGGAACGGGATGGATCTCTCCACTTTGACTTGGAAAGTGGACAGCGATTGGCGACCTTGCAGGAATTTGAGAACAATGTCCCGTGTGAATCTGGTTCCCTCTGGTTTGCCTTTAGTGAAGGTGAGGAGGTAGTGTTTGCAGATGGGCTCTACATCGTGGATTACGATCGCGACGAGGGGCTGTGTCCAGTCCTGAGAAAGATAGGCTAGGGTTTCTTGGGCTACTCTGCCGAGAAGACAAGGGACTTACTTTGGTAGTGGATGCCAGCTTGTTTGAAACGACTAAGGACTTCACCCAGGCGATCGCACTCGGCAATCAGGCTAATCCGGACGTAGCCTTCACCCCCAGAGCCAAAAGCATTTCCTGGCGTTAGTACCACGCCTGTTTGCTGCAATACAGATAGGGCAAAGTCAGTGGAGCTAATCCCAGCAGGACAGGGCACCCAAAGGTACATAGTGCCTTTAGTTTTTGGGATATTCCACCCTAGCTCAGCCAATCCCTGAATCAAGAAATCTCGGCGAGTGCGGTAGCGTTCTTGGACTTCATGCAGGTAGCGATCGGGCAGGTTTAGAGCAGTTTCAGCCGCTGCTTGCAAAGCACGGAAAATGCCATAGTCCAGGTTGGTTTTTAGTGTTCGCAGTCCTTGAATAATGTGTCGATTGCCCACGACAAACCCAACGCGCCAGCCCGCCATGTTGTAGGTTTTGGACATGGTGTGGAATTCAACTCCAATATCTTTGGCACCAGGAATTTCCAGCAGGCTAGTGGGTTGGTACCCATCAAAGGCTAGCTCAGCATAGCAAAGGTCATGCACAAGCATGATTTCGTAGCGGCGGGCAAAGGCCACAACTTCTTCAAAAAACTCACGAGGTGCAGTGGCTGCCGTGGGATTGCTGGGATAGTTGAAATACAGAATCTTAGCCTGCTTAGCAATGGCATCGGGAATAGCCGCCAGATCGATTACCCAGTCGTTTTCTGGTTTGAGTTGCAGGCTGTAGATGCTGGCTCCGGCGATGGCTGGGCCACGAAAATGGGCAGGATAGGCAGGGTTAGGCACCAAAACCAAATCTCCAGGATTGACATAGGCTAATGCCAGGTGGGTTAACCCCTCCTTGGAACCGAGTAAGGGTAGAGCCTCACCTTCAGGATCTAACTCTACGTCGTAGCGACGCCGATACCACTGGGTAATGGTGCGGCGAAAGCTAGCAGTTCCTTCAAAGGGAGGATAGCCGTGGTTGGTGGTGTCTTTGACAGCGGCGATCGCAGCTTCCACCACCGGCTGAGGTGTAGCTCCATCGGGGTTGCCCATGCCTAGGTCAATCAGGTCAAGTCCCTGCTCCTTGGCGCGGGATTTGAGTTCATCTAGTCTGGCAAAAACGTAGGGCGGGAGCGATCGCAGTCGATCAGCAGGGGTAATCCACTCTAGACTCATGCCACTACCTCATCGGTGCGATCGGAGTTGCTTGCAGGCTGGCTGGTGCGATCGGCAGGGTCTGTTCGGCGATCGCGACTGGGAGCAGTGGTAGAGACCATAGCGGCCATGAGTTGCTCCGGAGTAACGGTAAAGGGTAAGCGATGAATATCTGATGTACTCGCACAGGCTAGCTCAGCGGCATGCTGCAACTCGGCAAGGGTCACCGTGGCCATGCCTAAATCTGTCAGGGTTTGGGGCAGGCCAACTTCGCGATAAAACACCAGCAGTTGTTGGCGGGCAGTGGCGGCTAGTTGGTTACCTTGCAACAGTTCCTCAAGGCGCAACTGCACCAAAATACCGTAGGCTACTTTTTCTCCATGCAACGTGCCATGGCTAGCGGCCAGATGGGTCAACCCATTGTGTACAGCGTGAGCTGCCACAGTACGACACTGGGCACCGCCCAACCCACCAATCACGCCTGCCAGCAGCACAGTAGCATCCACTACATCTTGCCAGGTTGCACTACCCGGTTGGCGCAAGGCGATCGCTGCCTTCTGGAACAAAATATCCCGCAAGATTCGCGCTTGCTGTACCGCCGACACAACTAGGGGCTGCTCCAAATGGCCACTGCTGACCGAGGCTTCGTACCACTTGGCGATCGCGTCACCAATGCCTGCTATCAACGTGCGCTGGGGAGCCGTACCAATTAAGGCATAGTCCAGCACAAGGAGATCAGGGCAGCGTGGCAAGGCCACATCGTAGAGAAAGGCTCCCTCGTTAGAATAAACATTGGAAAGGGCTGTCCAGGCAGCACAGGTGGCTCCAGAGGTGGGGGTGGTGACCACGGGTAACTGGCACTGATGAGCCAACAGTTTAGCTGCGTCCAACGCTTTGCCGCCGCCTACACCCACAATCACATCAGCTTGATGCTGACTCACGGCTTGGCGCAACTTGGTCAGAGTCACTTCGCTACAATCAGGCATGTAGGAAGCGGTGGCCATATGTAAAGTATGCAGTCTGCCTGCCTCGGCAAAGTGAGGTTGCACAACCCCCAGCGTTGCCCCACCACCTACTAACAGAGGGCGCTTTCCGAGAGCAGCGATCGCTGCTGCAGCTTCCTGGTGGATAATTCCATTGCCCCGCAAGACTTGTGCTGGGGCGATCGCAAGCAATGACACGGTTGCAGACACGTTAGTTAGTTGACAACGAAAACTTTGTGGAAACCAGATTATCTCACACTGCTGGGTTGGGCAACTGGTTCAAGCGATCAGCGTACACTTCGATCGCCATCTTAGGGTCATCACGGCTGGCCAGCGATCGGCGCACTTGACCTAAAACTATGGGCTGTGAAACTCCTTCGACTGGATGCACGATCGTCCGGGCACGAATTGTCATCTGGGTTTCAGCCTGCGCCAACCGCCCAGGAGAATACAGGTCTGCTGCGGCCTGACGAAGCGTCGCTTCCAGTTGCTCAGCAGTTATATCTGGAGCTACCGCAATCACTACCTGGGCTGCCCCAGTGTCGTATACCCGTGTATAGCGCACTGCCCCTGGAATTGCAGGCCGAGCATATAGCCCTAAGTTAAGTGCAAAAAGGCCTACGGTTAGCACGGTCATAAACCCAGTCACCCCCACCAAGCGAAATCGAATGCCCCATTTGAATACCCAGGCAATCACGGTAAGCGCTGCAAAAGCCAGGGTCAAATAGCCTGACCACTTGACGTAGATTGTCCACTCACTCAGAGAAACCATAGTGCTGATAATAAATTGAGGGCAAATGAGCACCAATCAAAAACTATTCTGTGAGCCACGCTTTGACCCGTTGCAAGCTTTTCCAGTTTGGCTTGCGGCTAAGCCCGTCTTCGATATTGCCGAGAACTTCTTCGCGCAGTTCGTCTACAACCATAATGAGTTGCTGGGTAGCTTCGATGTGGGGGCGCACGCCTTTTTTGTCCGAGTCCATCATGGCTAGTGCCAGGTTAACGCGGGCTTGGGCATCCTGGGAATTAAGCTTTACGGCTTTTTGAGCGGCTTCCAGGGCTTTGCTGGGTTTGTCAGTCAGCAGGTAAAGCCAGGACAAGCAAGTCCAGGAAGCGCTACTTTTGGGGGCGCGATCGCACACTTCCTTGAAAACAGGCACTAATTCGGCAGGGTCATCTCCAGCCTTATATCGAGCCACGCCATAGTCAAATAGTTCTTCGATTGTTTGAGTCATGAAAATTACTGAATGGCAGTCTACGCATTTTAGGCCGAGAAGGATTTGCCACAGCCGCAGGTTTGGCTAGCGTTGGGATTGGTGAACTGGAATCCGCCACCAATTAGAGCATTGCTGTAATCCAGCATTAACCCATAGAGATAAAGCAAGCTCTTGGGGTCACAAATGACTTTGAATCCCTCGTAGTCATAGACCTCATCATTGGGCTGAATATTATTGGGGTCTTCAAAATCCATTGTGTAGGACATGCCAGAGCAACCTCCTCCCCGAACGCCAACCCGCAGGCACAGGTCTTTGCCCTGCTGTTCCCGCAGTTGCAACAAGTGCTTGAGGGCAGCATCAGAAATTTGGATGCCCCGCGATTGCGCTGGAGTGGCTTGGGTCATGAGCGTTTACTCTCCTTAATTCCTAAATACTGCATTGATTCAGTGGATATTTCGCTTCTCTATACTACCAATCCTGTCTGGTTACCAAGCCAGATTGTTGAAGTGTCAGTCGGTTAGTCAAGGTCTTGCTGGATAACGGAGGCGATCGCCGTTTGGGCATCGGCCTTAAATTCGGCCACATTGACCCGGCTAAGTAGCCAAACCGCGCTCAACATACCGATCGCCTGGATGCTAAATACTAGCCCATAGGCTAATAGTGGGGCACCAAACAACAACTTGCCTAAATCTAGAACAGCACCACCGGTCACTGTGGCGATCGCCCGTGCCAGTGCCTGTGCCAGTCCCCACGCGCCGATGAAGGTTCCTGCTGTCTCCGCTGCAGTCAAATCCAGCATCAAGCTAATAGCCCCCGTCGTCGTGATGCCCGATGCTAATCCAAACACCAACAGCCCCCACTGCAAAAACTTGGGATTGGCACTGAGTCCAGCCACAATTAGCCCAATCAAAGCAATGGCCACAGCAATACAACCCAAGCGTGCCGTATTCTTTTTGCCAATGCGCGGTACTACCGCAAATCCAGCACCAGCAATGCCTAGCAACGTTCCCATGCCCCAAAAAGCATTGAGTCGGGTGGTGTCAGCAACGCACATGCCAAACACCTGCCCACCGTAGGATTCCATCACGGCATCTTGCATGAATAAACTAATCGTCATGAACAGCAAAAAGGTGAAAAACAACCCCGTCTGCCGCGACGCCGTGAGAACCCGCACAGCACGTCCCAAGGTGATTTGGTCTTCGCGTTCTACCAGGGTCGATCGGCTAGAAAAGCGGGAAAACTTCTTTTCAACCCCAGCCGTAGCAAAGATTGCCAACCCCATTACCACAACCGGCACGATCGCAAACAGGCGATCAACCCCAGCCTTGAGCGCTGCCAAATCCGCAGTGCCTAAATCTTGGCAGGTGCTATTCGTGGGTTGGGGCAAAAAGCGAGCACTGGTAATTGCACCGATGACAATGCCGACCATCAACATTGACCAAACAATACTTACCAGTTTGGGGCGATCGTCCTCGTCAGAAATATCCACTAGCAATGCGGCAAACGGAGTGGAGCCAGCACTCAGAGCCAGCCCATACAGCACAAAAACTAACCCCATTATTCCGACCCAAGCATAGGTAGAGGCTGTCCAACCTCTCTCAAGGCTGCTACCCAATTGCCACATCACCTGTACCGCCACAAAGGCAGCCAGGGTAAACATTAGCGTTCCCAGCCAGACATAACCCGTGCGGTGATAGCCACGGATTGGCCTAGCATCGGACATTTGCCCAAACCACAGCCGCGATGGAGCCACAAACTGGTGCATGGCGATCGTACCCGCTGCTATCGTGGCAGGAATTGCCAGTTCGTTAATCATGACGCGGTTCAAAATGCCCAGGGTCAGCACCGACATAATGCCCAAGCACATCTGGTACAGCCCCAAGCGCAACATGGTTACTAGACCCAACCTAGGCATCGCCGTTCCATCCATAGAGGAAGGCGAGAGATCAGACGCATCACTTATTTTCATATCGGTTGTTGATTAAAGGCATCTAAACGCATTTGTTTTTAATTCTATTGAACGATCGAACGGATTTTTACGATAAATGCGGATTGAACTTGTCCCAGGACGAATATAGATTCTCAAACCATAGAAGGCGATCGCCCTCCTGAGAATGTGTCCATTCAAGTACCAACGTAAATTTAATGGCAGGGCTTCATGTCAGCCTCGATGCGTGCACAGGTGTTATCGGTACAATAAGGTGGAAATTTCAGCAGACGTAAGGACGCTCATGGCCAGCCAACTGTTGCTAGTGGATGATGAACCGGGGTTGCGGGAAGCTGTGCAAGCCTACCTGGAGGACAGTGGCTATGCGGTGGATGTGGCTACTAATGGCCGCGAAGGGTTAGATCTCGCCCGACAAAAATTGCCCGACCTGATTATTAGCGACATCATGATGCCCCAGGTAGATGGCTACGAGTTTTTGCGGCAACTGCGGGAGGATCCCCATTTCAAGACAACACCCGTTATTTTCCTGACGGCGCGTGGCATGACTAGCGATCGCATCCAGGGCTACAGTGCTGGGTGCGATGCCTACATTCCCAAGCCTTTTGATCCAGACGAACTGGTTGCGATCGTCAAAAACCTGTTAGAAAAGCAAGCCTCGATTCGTGAAGCGGCTGAGGACGACGACGGCATGACCATCCGAGTCATTAAGGAAGAAATTGACAAAATCAAAGCGCTGTTGACCCAACGCGGGGCGATCGCGCCTACTCCCAGCGACATCAAAATTGACTTTACCCCTCGCGAGCAAAGCGTTTTAGACTTGGTTGTTGATGGATTAATGAATAAAGAAATTGCCCGCCGTCTGGAAACCAGTGTGCGCAATGTGGAGAAGTACGTGAGCCGCCTGTTCACCAAAACAGGAACCAATAGCCGTACTGAACTTGTACGCTTTGCTTTGGAACACGGTTTGATTAGCAAGTAATCGCTTTGGATTTGCGCACCTATGAATGGCAAAAAAGTTCTCCTCACCGGCGGTACTGGTGGGCTGGGGCTAGGCGTGACGCCCACTGTCCTAGCTCAAGGTACTGATTTGACAGTGCCGTATCACGACCTGAGTGAAGTCGAGCGGCTCAAAGGCTATTTGCCCCCAGCAGATATGTCCCGCATTCACTTTGTTGCGGCAGATTTGACTAACGAAGCCTCTGTGCAGCAACTGGTGGATGGTATGGAACGGGTAGATGTGCTAATTCACTTGGTGGGTGGGTTCTCTATGGGCAAAACTCATGAATACCCTCTAGTCCAATGGCAAAAGGACTTTGACCTTAACCTGACAACAACTTTTCTAGTGTGCAAGCACTGTTTGCGACGCATGCTAGAGCAAAACTATGGTCGCATTGTCACGGTTGGGTCGCGGGGTGCTGTTCAGCCCGGTGCCCAACTGGCGGCCTATTCGGCTGCTAAAGCAGGGGTGGTGGCTTTGACGCAGGCGATCGCCGACGAAACAAAAGGTACCAATGTCACAGCCAACGTTGTTTTGCCGAGTGTGATTGATACGCCTGCTAACCGGGCAGCTATGGGCGCTGAAAATGCCGCTCAGTGGGTGAAACCAGAATCCCTGGCACAAGTGATCTGCTTCCTGGCCTCTCAAGCGGCTCAAGACATTCGTGGTGCGGCGGTACCCGTTTACGGCAACATTTGACGCCACTGTCATGTGTGTTCAGCGGCGGTTATTGCAGGTAACGCACCCTAAAATCGGCGGCGTTCCAGTCATTAGTATGGCAGGTGGGGCTAGGGTGGCAGTAAATGAACTGACTGTTCCCAGTTTTGGCCATCAAACGGTTCAATCTGAAAGGACGATCGCACGTCCTCATCCAGGCAATTGAGATTGACATCTATCTTGTCAGGATGGGAACGGGGACGATAAAAGGCATGAATGCCACAGATGTTGCAAAAGAAATGCTTAGCAACGTGAGTGTTGAAAGTATACGTTGTCAGCACCTCTTCACCCTGAAGCAGCGTAAATTGCTCTGGCGGCACAATCAGATGTAAAAAGCCCTTTTTACGACAAATAGAGCAATTACAGTCGGCGATCGTGTCTTTAGCAGGGTCGGCAGCCACTCGAAATCTCACAGCACCACAGTGACAGCCACCCTCATAAATCATTAGCACTTCCTTCGTTGCCATTTATTGCTTCTCTCGGAGTCTATCTAAACGAACGATAGAAGTTCTCTGAAACTGGGCACATTAAGTCTATTAAAGTTCCAGTTCATTACGCGTACAACGTTACCACTGAGAGGGACAGAGTTGTGCAGGCAACGAAACAGCAGCAGATTGTTGGGTATTTCATCGAAGAGGCCAAAGAGCATCTCACCACAATTGAGCAAGGATTGCTTAATCTGAAGATAACAATGGCCGATCATGACTTGATGAACGAGGTGTTTCGAGCAGCTCATTCCGTCAAGGGTGGGGCTGCCATGCTCGGATTCAACAGCATCCAAAAGGTTGCCCACCATTTGGAAGATCAGTTCAAGGTGCTTAAAGAAACTCCAATCCAGACCGATCGCCATGTGGAAGATCTGTTTCTAAAGGGGCTAGATACCCTCAAAGAATTGCTGGATGCCTTGCAGTCTCCCTACGGATTGCGAGAGGAGGAGGCGGAACAAATTGTGCAAGCGGCTGAGCCAACTTTTGTAGAGCTCGATCGCTACATGACTAGTCTAGTTAGCGGCAAAGCTCCAGTCCAACCCGTAACGCCAGTAACTCCTACAGCAGTCCCCATCAAATCTGGACCGGAATTAGTGGCTCTCGTGAATGGTGCCCTGAAGAAGATGTTGGAGCTATTCAAGCAGGGAGATTCGCCAACCAGCCGCCAGCAGCTAACGGCATTTTGTGGCAAGTTAGCGCAAGTTCACCCTTGCTCCGAGTGGAAGACTTTATTGCAAGCTGTGCAAGCTGCGCTGGCAAACCCCAAGTCAACCTATCCGGCGATCGCCCCAGTGGTAATCAAAGAACTCAAGCAAGCGGGTGAGCTGCTAGGTGCTAACCGAACCACTGAAATTGTTGTCAGTCAAACACTGCGCCAGCTTGCTGGAGTGGCCTCAACCCCGGCACAACCAGCCGTTGCAGCAGCCCCAGATCCAGTCCTCTCAGTGGAAGCGATCGCACCTGGCAAGCCCCGTCAAATTATGGTGCCACTGGAACCTAGAGCTGCAGCGCGCGTTTTGCTCGACAGCTTTAACAAGCAACAGTTAATTGAATTAGCTGACTTCATCATGAAGGCAATCCAGTAGTTACTCTCGACTACGCAAGGTAGCCTTTCTCATTTCAAAGGGAAAGAGGGGACTTGTATCCCCTCTTTCCCTTTGAAACAGTTCTAGCAGTAGTCAAAAAACAGCAGTCTAGTAAGCCAAGCCCATGCTGCGGGTTGTTTCAGCACCCAAGTAAACGCGGATACTCAAGAAATCAGTAGGGCAAGCTGTTTCGCAGCGCTTGCAGCCCACACAATCTTCGGTTCGGGGGGAAGACGCAATTTGACCAGCCTTGCAACCGTCCCAAGGAACCATCTCCAGGACATCTAGAGGGCAAGCGCGAACGCACTGAGTGCAGCCAATGCAGGTGTCGTAGATTTTAACAGCGTGAGACATCTTATGAAACGCTCCAAATAAATACTTGACTCGATGCAATATCGATTCTGTTAAAGAGCCAGCAGTAACTTTGACTACTGATTCCTGAATTACAGGCCAGTTTACCCTAACCTTGGAACTCACTCAGACAAACGGCTGCAAAACTTCAAGGATCGTAACAGATGCAGGGATCAAGGGCATACCAGATAGATCGCCCCTATAAGCCATGATTACAACCCCAACTTAGTCAGCACTGATCGGGTTGAAACCACATGCCGATCGAGCCCCAACTGATCAGGTGTTGCACCCAAAGCCAGCGCTACCAACTGTGGCAGGTGCAGCACCGGCAGCCCTAAAGATTGCCCCGTGACTTGTGCAACTTCGGGTTGGCGCGAATCAAGTTGCAAATGACACAATGGACAAGGGGTAACCAGGCAATCGGCTCCAGCAGCGATCGCTTCCTGGATATGGCCAGCCGCCATCTTGAACGATTGCTCTTTAGCATAGCTAGACAGTGGCCAACCGCAACACTGGGTGCGCCCTCGATAGTAAATCGGCGTTGCTCCTACCGATCGCACCACATTCTCCAAAGATTGAGGATTGTAAGGGTCATCATAGGGTAAGTGGTCTTGAGCCCGGAGTAGATAGCAGCCATAAAAGGCGGCACACTTCAGCCCTGTGAGTTGGCGCGTCACTCGCTGCTGTAGTGCCTCTAGTCCATAGTCCCCTACCAGCGCCCACAATAGATGCTTTACCTGACCAGAACCTTGATAAGGAGAACATCCTTCCCGCTCAAGTAGCTCGTTTACCCGTGCTACATAAGTTGGATTTTCATGCTGAGCTGCTTTGAGACGATCGTCCACATGCCCAATCACCCCTTGACAGGTGCTGCAATGGGTCAGCAGAGGCAGATTCAGAGCTTCCGCTAGAGCAATGTTGCGTGCATTGACCGTATCTTCCAGGAACTGAGAATCCTCTTTAAACGTGCCAGAACCACAGCAGGACGCTTTTTTCAACTCGATTAGTTCAATTTCCAGCGATCGTGCAAGAACCTGGGTCGATTGATGCAGTTCGCGGCAGGCTCCCTGAGCGACGCAGCCAGGGAAGTAAGCATACCTAAGTGAAGTTGACATAGAACAGGGTAAATTCCCTCTGAATAGCAAAAACTAGGGCAGGTGCTTCTATCTTCTCTGCCCATCCCCAAGTTGATTAAAAATGTGCAGAATTCTTTTGGTTCTGGATCCAAAGACATGGCGGACCAGTGTGGTGTTTAGCTAGATCACTTGCTAAAGCGCCTATCCAATCGCAACGGCGATCGCGCTTTCCAGTAATATTAATGAATGTCCAGAATCAGGTATACCTGGTAACGGAGCAACAACTAAAGGGGACATCGCTGGTGAGCCGAGGTTTCCCGTCCAGCTACCCTTAACTATGCGTCCTTCCTTAACGAGGAAATCTATGAGCGAACAAGAAATTTTGGATAAGGTTCAAAAAATTGTGGCCGACCAACTGAGCGTGGAGCCAGAAAAAGTAAAGCCCGAAGCAAGCTTTGCTAACGACCTAGGGGCAGATTCCCTAGATACGGTTGAGCTAGTTATGGCGCTAGAAGAAGAATTCGACATCGAAATTCCAGATGAAGCTGCCGAGCAAATTGCTACAGTTCAATCTGCGGTTGACTACATTAGTAACCAAGTAAAAGCATCAGCTTAGTCTGCAGCTTAGCTATAGTACGCACCAGAGGCTAATAGGCATTTTGCTTGAACTATCGCCATTAGCCTCTCTCAAATTCAAATTAAGAGGTTTGCTGCTGCACCTCTTTGTTGGCTGGCTCTTTAATAATGGGCAATTCCCCTCTAATACTCTGTTGAAATCATGGCAACTGTTGAGCGTAAACGCGTCGTTGTAACAGGTCTGGGCGCGATTACCCCTATTGGTAACACCCTGGCTGACTATTGGGATGGTTTGATGGAAGGGCGAAATGGTATTGCCCCAATCACGCTGTTTGATGCCTCCCGCCATGACTGTCGCATTGCTGGGGAAGTGAAAGGGTTTGATCCACTGCTGTATCTCGATCGCAAAGAAGCGAAGCGGATGGATCGCTTTGCTCAGTTTGCCGTTTCTGCCAGCAAGCAAGCCCTGGCTGATGCTCAATTCGTCATTAATGACCTGAACGCTGAGCAGGTTGGGGTGATCATTGGTACAGGAATCGGTGGATTGAAGGTGCTAGAAGACCAGCAGGAGGTCTACCTGACCAAAGGCCCCGATCGCTGTAGCGCTTTCATGATTCCCATGATGATTGCCAATATGGCCGCGGGATTAACAGCCATTCACACTGGAGCTAAAGGTCCTAATTCCTGTTCGGTAACGGCCTGTGCCGCAGGTTCCAATGCGATCGGGGATGCATTCCGGCTAATTCAGCGTGGCTACGCCCAAGCCATGATTTGTGGGGGCACAGAAGCAGCTGTCACACCCCTTTCTTTTGCTGGGTTTGCAGCCTGCAAAGCTCTTTCCGTCCGCAATGATGACCCAACTCATGCGTGCCGTCCCTTTGACCAGCACCGAGATGGGTTTGTCATGGGCGAAGGCTCTGGAATTTTAATATTGGAAGAACTGGAACATGCTCTTAGCCGGGGCGTTCGCATCTATGCTGAAGTAGTAGGCTATGGTATGACTTGTGATGCTTACCATATCACCTCCCCTGTTCCAGGGGGAGAGGGGGCAGCACGAGCTATGGCACTGGCCCTCAAGGATGCTAGCCTGATGCCTGACCAAGTGACCTACATTAATGCCCACGGTACAAGCACCCCAGCGAATGACTCTACAGAAACAGCAGCTATTAAAAAAACGTTGGGTGACCATGCCTACAAGATTGCAGTTAGTTCTACCAAATCGATGACAGGACACTTGCTGGGTGGCTCTGGTGGTATTGAAGCGGTGGCAACGGTGATGGCGATCGCCCACGATCGCATTCCACCGACTATTAATTTGGAAGTGCCGGATCCAGAATGCGATTTGGACTACGTTCCCCACCAAAGTCGGGCACAGGTAGTAGATGTGGCCTTGTCTAATTCCTTTGGCTTTGGTGGGCACAACGTCACATTGGTGTTCAAGAAGTTTAATCGGTAATTTCAATTTGTTTCATTGCTAGCAATACCGATCGCCCTAAGTAGATTTGTGCTGTAATGGGGGGCATCTTGGCAACGGTAATGAAATGGTATGGTGACAACCTCAACGTTGGATAATGCGCGAGCAACTGGCTATACGCCAGGGAATTCTGCTATTCCAGACACAGTTCCTTCTTCAGTTACTATGGCAGAGACTCCTGCGGCGGTACCTCCCAAACCTGCGATCGCGATTTTGCGGGGCGTCAGCAAAGTCTACTCCAACGGAACTATTGCTCTCGCTAATGTGAGCTTAGGCATTCGGCAAGGGGACTTTCTGTTCATCACAGGCCCTTCTGGATCGGGTAAATCCACCTTACTAAAGCTGATCTATGGCGCAGAACAAGCTAATGAAGGGGATGTGATTGTGCACGGTCAAGACCTAACCCAAGTCAGGGGTGATTCTCTCTCGCGCCTGCGCCGCCAGATTGGTGTTGTGTTTCAGGACTACAAGTTGATTCCCCGGCGAACAGTTCAGGAAAATGTCGCCTTTGTCCTTTGGGCGCAAGGAATGTCTCGTAAAGAAATTCATCGCCGCCTGTTGCCTGCACTCAAAATGGTGGGCTTGCAACATAAAGCAGACTGTTTTCCCGATGAGCTATCCGGTGGCGAACAACAGCGGGTTAGCATAGCTCGAGCAATTGTTGGTACGCCGCCTTTACTCCTGGCAGATGAGCCTACCGGCAACTTGGATCCTGACAATTCCTGGCAGGTGATTCAAATCCTAAAGCGGCTGAATAAGCTTGGGGTAACGGTGATTGTTACAACCCACGATGAGAACCTGATCCGAAAGGCGAATCATTCCGTTGTGCAATTAAATAACGGCAAACTGCGCCGCCCGCTTCACAGCTAGTGAAGTTTACCATCCCAAAAATCGTCCGATGCTGAGTGTATGCCCTTCGATAGCTTGTGCAAGCTACTATCAGAAAAATATCCCGATCGCTTTGCAGCCTGGATTTTAGGCACACCCCAAGCAACGGCTAGAGTCCTCAAAACTGAACTCAGCATTGAACCCATTCGAGCCGATTTTGTCAGCTTTCTGCACCTCCAGACTCAGATCCTGCATCTGGAATTTCAAACCAAGTTAGAGTCAAATCCACCCCTAGCCTTCCGAATGCTGGATTACTGGGTGCGGCTTCATCGTCTGTATCGTGTACCTATTGAGCAAGTCGTAGTCATCCTGCTGCCCCCTGCCGAAGATGTAATCATTCCAACCCTGTTTGAAGCAGAAAACACACGTCATCGCTATCGAACGATTTGCCTATGGGAGCAAGATCCAAACGTATTTCTCAATGACTCTGCTTTATTGCCATTAGCATCATTGACAACAAAGGCTCCATCAGAAGCCCTATTACAAGCAGTAGCGCAACGACTTAGTGAACTAGAAGATCCCCAACGACAAGAAACCTCAGGATATGTGCAACTTCTAGCGGGGCTAAAATTTGAAAAAGAGGTGATTCGGCAAATTTTTCAGGAGGGTATGATGCGAGAATCGGTGATTTACCAAGAAATCCTAGAGGAAGGACGGCAGGAAGGACGACAGAAAGGACGACAGGAGGGGCAGCAATCGCTAATCTTGCTACTCCTACAACAGCGCTTTGGGCAACTATCGAGCAATATTTGCGATCGCATTGCCAACCTGACGCCAGAACAACTTGAACATTTGGCGCTGGCGTTACTCAATTTTTCCTCTGTAGAGGATCTGGCTGCCTGGTTGCAACAAAACGCTTAACTTGCTCAATCATAGTCTTATACCTGGCTAAACATGGGCTCGGTGTAGTCCCAAAGGTAAGCCGAAACGATGCCGCCTAGTAAGTGCTAGGGACTGGCATCAATTCCAGCTAGAATTCTAATGATAGATAGGTTACAGCCCGTAGCCTAGTTTTTGAGGCAAGCGCGGTAAGGGTTGATGCCGCAGATATTTGACCGTTAATTGATGACGCGCCCTAGACTCAGAACATTCATAAAGTAATGGCTAACCTGTGACTTATCGCAATCCTGCTCCTACCGTTGATATCATTATTGAATTGCACGATCGCCCCCATCGCCCGATCGTGCTAGTGGAGCGGCTAAATTCGCCCCTTGGTTGGGCGATTCCCGGTGGTTTCGTAGACTATGGCGAATCTGTAGAAACGGCTGCCAAACGCGAAGCCCTAGAAGAAACTCGATTGCAAATTGAGCTGATTGAACAGTTTCATGTCTACTCCGACCCTGCTCGCGATCCTCGCCAACACACGATTAGCATTGTGTTTCTGGCAATGGCGATAGGTGCACCCTGCGCCGGAGATGATGCTAAACACTTAGAAATTTTTGATCTGTGGCAGTTGCCTACGAATCTGTGCTTTGACCACGATCGCATCTTGCACGACTATCAGCGCTATCGCTACCACGGTCTGCGTCCGCAAGGGTAGGGCGATCGTTTTCTGTTTTTACGCTTGCAGCATTCGATTGCCTACTTTTCCCTGACATGGCTGACTTAATTCTGATAATTGGCCTTCCCGGCAGTGGCAAATCAACACTGGCCAAGATGTTAGCCCAAGAGCGCAGGCAAATTGTTTCCACTGATGCTATTCGATCGCAGCTATTTGGCCACGAAGCTATTCAAGGATCGTGGCAGTTGATTCAACAGGAGGTAGAACGTCAGCTTAGGGACTGTGCGGCAGCGATTCAACAAGGAAATTTGCAGGCTGCCATTTACGATGCCACCAATACAGCCCGTAAACAGCGACGACAAGCCATTCGGCAGGTGCGGCAATGGGGATTTGACCATGTTACCGGGCTGTGGCTGAATGTGCCGCTGGAAGAGTGCTTGCTGCGCAATTACCAGCGCGATCGCCAAGTTCCTGAAGAAGTAATTCAACGAATGCACCGTCGCTTGCTAGGGGCACCGCCCCACTGTCAGGATGGCTTCAATCAACTAATTGAAATTCAGGCATGTGGTACAAAGGTGGCTATTCTTTCTCGGCATTGCTTCAATGCCTCAGGCAGTGGCATCGATTTAGACGGGTGCAAGAAATTGTTAGCCAAGATGAAAGCGATTAGTTGCTCAATCTAGGGTGCGTTATCAATTTATTGGAGATTATTGGAAATGCCTTGAACCGCAAGCCTTGCCGCGCCCGCCCTAGTCAATTAGTTTAGGAGCTGAACCCCTTATTTTGAATGGCGTATAGTCGGTAATTGATTATAGCCCCTAGTGGTTTACTCAAACACCAACATTGCTCAGGTATCTTGCGAGACAATCGACTAGTTGTCTACCCCTTAGCAAGTAATACACAAGTACGGCAATCCCTCCTTCTTGTCGGTCAAAATTACCCTTACTGTCACCGTAGTTTTTGCTAGGTTTGGAATATTATGAAACAGCCTAGAGCTATCGCAGAACTAGCTATAAATTAAGATCTACAGGAGTTAGGAATGGCAGCGACGGATTTCAAGGACTACTATGCTGTGTTGGGGATCAGCAAGTCTGCCGATGCTGACGAAATTAAACGGGTTTATCGGAAACTAGCACGGAAATACCACCCCGATATGAACCCAGGCGATCGGCAAGCCGAAACTCGCTTTAAAGAAGTTAGTGAAGCTTACGAAGTGCTTTCTGATCCTGAGAAGCGACGTAAATACGACCAGTTCGGTCAATATTGGCGGCAAGCCGACCAGGCAGGTCGTGCGGGTAGCCCCTTTAACCCCAATGGCTTCGGTGACTTCGATGGCTTTGAATTTGGGCGCTACGGCAGCTTCGATGATTTCATCAACGAATTGTTGGGTCGTATGGGAGCAGACATGGGGCAAGACAGAAGTGCCCAAGGTCGCCAACGCGGTGCAACAGGCTACAGTACTTCCTCTGGAAATAATCTGGACACCGAAGCCAGCTTGAGCCTTACCTTTGCCGAAGCGTTTCGAGGGACAGAAAAGCGCCTGAGCGTTGGTGGCGATACCTTTACTGTTCGCATCCCACCTGGCACCAAACCGGGTCAAAAAATTCGGGTGCGGGGCAAGGGTCAGTTTAGCCCAATGTATACAACTGAGCGGGGCGACTTGTACCTGAAAACAGAGGTAGCTCCCCATCCGTTTTTCCAGCTAGACGGGGATGCCCTGGTTTGTGAAGTGCCGATCGCGCCGGATGAAGCTGTGTTAGGTGCCGAGATCGAAGTCCCCACTCCCGATGGCTCTGTTACTGTGAAAATCCCGGCTGGAATCCGCTCTGGCCAGTCATTGCGGCTACGGGGCAAGGGCTGGGTCACCAAAGCGGGACGAGGCGACCAATTGGTTAAAGTCATCATTGTGCCGCCTAAAGACTTGAGCGGGGAAGAGCGTGACTTGTACGAGAAGATTAAAACCAGTCGAAAAACAGATCCTCGTAGCCAGCTTAAGGATGTGCAGTTGTAGGCGATAACGCTGTGGAGGGGCTATCCGATTTTGCTGTTATCCCCTAATGTTGAGTCTTATAAACCCCTGGAGCGATCGTGGTACACTACTTGAATAGTACAGGTGTTTTATATGGTTCAGTACACGCTGGTGCAAAGCCCGGAAGTTGTCCTCACTATTCCTGGTAAAGATTCTCCCAAAGCACGCGACAAAGCAATGGATCAGTTGATTGAACTGATGGATGCGGGTAAACTACCCACGGATTTAGCAGATGGCTTTAGCCCTCAACAATTTATTGAAGTGAAAGAACTTTCTCCCCAAGACACCACCGATGAAGACGCGATTACCCAGGCAGTGCAGGTACTGAGTAACCTGGCTACCCTGAAGCTGAAGGTGCAAGAATCTCGCGCTGAGGCTCTTAAGATTCGAGCATTGGTTGATTTGCTATTCACCGACGAGCCAGTTAGCGAAGACTCGATCGCCCAACTCAAAGATGGCTTCAAAGTCCTCAAAACCTTTGCTCAAACTAATCTGCGCTATCGGGAAGCTCGTGCTCAGGCAGAGCATGCCCGATCGGTGTTGGATCAGGCATTAAACCCGATCGCCCCCGATGCTGTAGATTTCAAGAAAGGTGACCCTAAAAAAAACTAGGCTAGTCTTCCATGTCACTAGTAACCGATATTCCGCGGTGTGCCTGGGTTACAGATGATCCACTCTATATCGAGTATCACGATCGTGAATGGGGAGTGCCGCTGCACGACGACACACGCCTATTTGAACTGCTTAACTTGGAAGGGGCACAGACTGGACTGAGTTGGATCACCATACTCCGCAAACGCGCTACCTACCGCGAAGCGTTTAATGGGTTTGATGCCAAGAAAATTGCTCAGTACGACGATCGCGCTGTGCAACGTTTACTAACCAACCCCGGCATTGTGCGTAATCGCCTCAAGATCCTGGCAACAATTCAAAATGCGCGATCGTTCCTGGCTGTCCAGCAAGAGTTTGGCAGTTTCGATGCCTACATTTGGAGCTTTGTTGGTAACCAACCCATCATCAATGCATGGACAACGCTCAGTGAGGTGCCAACGCAAACTGAGGTGTCTTGCACCATGAGTCGGGACTTGCAACGCCGTCAGTTCAAGTTTGTGGGGCCAACCATCTGTTATGCGTTTATGCAGGCATGTGGCATGGTGAATGATCACACTACAAATTGCCATCGTTATATCCCTGTTCAAGGCTAAGTTGAGCTGCCGTCGATCGCACCCGGATTTCACTATAACCCTTGGTAGAATGGGCTTATGCTGCTGCAAGGAACCGCTCCTATGGAACTTTCTATGCCTCTGCCGCTGCTGCCAACCGCGGCAGAACTTCCCGACTCTGACGATACGCCTGTGGATAATGAACTACAAAATCTGGTTCCCAACTTACTCCTGGCAATTTTGTCTGTCGTTTGGAGCGATCGCCAAGATTGGTTCTTTGGGGTGGACATGGGCATTTATTACCTGCCGACTGCTCCCCGCAAGCCTGTGATTCCCGATGGTTTTTTGAGCCTGGGTGTGGAACGGCGACAGCGCCCTAGCGGGCGACCCAGTTACGTACTCTGGGAAGAGAACTGGACTCCACCGATTCTGGTGGTAGAAATTGTTTCCCAGACCTATGGAGGGGAATACGACATTAAACTGAACAAGTATCTGGATTTGGGGGTATTGTATTACGTTGTTTACAATCCGGACTATTGGCAGCGAGATGGTCATTTTGTTTTTGAGGTGTATCACCGGGTTAACGACGAGTTTGTGTTGCAGTCGCAGGAGACACAGGAGTGTTTCTGGATGCCAGAGTTGCAATTGGCGATCGGGGTAGCGCCAGGTGTCTACAAGGGCTGGGAGCGGGACTGGCTATTCTGGTTTGATCAAGCGGGGCATCGTTTTCCCAGCCCTGATGAACGCGCAGCACAGGCAGAACAGCGCGCAGCACAAGCGGAACAAACGCTACAAGAGTTGCAAAATAAGCTAAAACAGCGAGGGATTGATCCAGAGAGTTTGTAGCGTTTATTGGAGCAGTGAAATTATGAAGGTTGCGCCTTTGCCGATCGCAGAGTCCACAGCAATCGCTCCCCCGTGTTGGTTCACTACGATTTGATGGGCGATCGCTACAGCGGTGTGCAGGTTAATTAGGTACAGTAGCAGGCATGGGTAAACCAGCTTCGTGCATTGTCTAAGGTAATCAGCTCTAACCCTTGTGCAATGGGGTAACCTAATTTTTTCCATGCAGTAGTGATAAGGCAGCGGCGATCGTGTCAGCTTCGGCAGCAGGCTTGTCCTTGCGCCAGCGAAGGATGCGGGGAAATCGCACTGAAATGCCAGATTTGTGTCGGGTAGAGGCTGCCATCCCCTCAAAGCCAATTTCAAAAACATGAATGGGTTCAACAGAGCGCACCGGGCCAAATTTTTCGATCGTGTGTGTACGAATCCACCGATCCAACTCATCAATTTCTTTGTTATCCAGACCAGAGTAGGCTTTGGCAAACGGTACTAGGGTTTCTCCTTGCCACAAGGCAAAAGTGTAGTCAGTAAACAGATTGGCGCGCTTGCCGCTACCAGCTTGGGCATAAATTAGCACTGCATCCAAGCTCATAGGCTCTACTTTGTATTTCCACCAGTAACCCCGCTTACGTCCTACCAGGTAAGGGCTATCTAACGCTTTGACTACCAAACCTTCAGCGCCGACTTCGCGCGATCGCTCTCGCAGGTTTGTTAGCTCTTCCCAACTAGCAAAGTTCATCGTTTCGGAAATGCTAAGAAATTGAGGTTTGGGTAGTGGCAGCGTGGCAATAACCTCCAGCAATCGACCTCGCCGAACTTGCCATGACTCCGATCGCTTATCTTGGCCATGCTGTTCCAACAAATCGTAGGCAATAAAATGAACAGGATTCTCCTGCATCACTTTTGCAGTTACGCGCTTACGTCCCAATCGTTTTTGTAATGCATTAAAGTTCATGGGGCAATTATTTTCCCAACACACAATTTCTCCATCCAAAACCAACCCATTCGGTAAGTAAGCCAAAAAACCATCCGCTAGTTCAGGAAACTGATGGGTAATCAAATCTTCACCCCGTGACCAGATAAAAACTTCATCAGCACGACGAATAATTTGAGCTCGAATGCCATCCCATTTCCACTCAGCTTGCCACTCGGAAAAATCAGCAAGCTGAAACTTCTCTGGCTCTAAGGAAGAGGCTAGAAAAAAAGGATAGGGCTGGCTGGGAGCTACCTCCTGAGTATCGGGATGAATGAGTTGATTATAGAAAGCGATCGTCGGTTTGAATTCTCCCATTAAGCGATGAGCTAGTTTTGATTCTTCAATGCCGCAGGCAGCCGACAGCCCTTTAATAACTAGCTTTTCTGATGCTCCTACACGAAAAGCTCCGGTCAATACTTTGTTCAAAACAAATACTTCAAATGGCTCTAGGTTTTCCCACCAAGAAACTATCAGATCTCTCAATTCCTGATCAGATTTGACCTGCCTTACCAAAGGAATAACAGATTCCATCCACTCATACAAAGGCAAATCTAACTGTGTAGAATTATTTTTATTCTGAGTTGGCTTTAATAATAGGGAAATGACCTCAGCAGAGTCACCTACCTGAGCATAGCAATCTTCAAATAGCCATTCAGGAATATCAGAGATTTGTAGAAAAACATCTCGCAAAGTTCTAGAGGTTATTAGCCGCTTGCGAGTTTTTCCTAACAATAAATAGAGTGCCCAAACAGCATTTTTAGGAGTTTCTGTTTGGAAGTAGTACTGTAAAGCTTTGACTTTTTCGTTGGTCGAAGTGGTGGAATCGATCGCTTGAAAAAGTTGTGTAAATCGTTCCATTACTACTCAAGCCCTAGCCGCTGGTGTAAGTCATTGTCACTTCCCAAAACCTTACCAGCAAAGACTATCTCATCTTTGACGAAGAGAGGACACGCTAATAACATAGCATTTTCGGTAGAAGCCTCCGTTCACTGAGCGTCTGTCTAACTGTTGCGATCGCTGCTGATCACCCAGTGGGATTACCTCGATTTATTCCGTGTCTTCTGTCAGTCTGCTCCAAGCGAATTGCTATGCCGCGCTACTCCTGCAAAAATTGCTGTACTTGCTGTTTCCATCGTTGAGGATCATCATCGGCTAATGAACCATGCCCTACCGCTGAAAATACAACCAACTGCTTTTGACCAGGGAGAGTATCAAGAATAGATTTCACCTCTTGTAGTGTTACTCGCTTATCGTATTCTCCATACATTAATAGAACAGGGCATTTTATCTCTTTTGCGTACTCAATTGGATTGTGAGCGAAACCATCAATCCTCTGTTGCCATCCTCCCCACCACACAATTAGTTCAGCGCCAGGAAATGGTGGAATACTCATTGCCTCAAATCGGTGTTTTACCGTATTCAGCAGTCGATCAAATGGACTTTCTAGAATCACAGCACTCGGTGCAATTCCCTCATGAGCGATCGCTCGCATCACGGCTACGGCTCCCATCGATGCCCCATACAGAAGGATGGGACGACCTGACCATTTTTGTTGAACATAGCTGACGGCTTGGGCAACATCCTTCGCTTCCCGTACCCCTAATGTTGTTTCACTTCCGCTCGAACCCCCGACTCCTCGAAAATCGACCAGCAGCGTATCGTACCCTAACTCATGAAGAATCTTGCATGGGGCTAGAAGCGCCTGTTTGCTGGCACCGTAAGGAGGAAAGAGAACAACTACACCATGAGAATGTTCTGAAGGGACAAACCAAGCTTCTAATCTTTCTCCATCAGGAAGTGCAATTTGATGGGTTTGGTAGAGCAAGCCAACAGCCTGAGGGGTTTGGTGGTTGATCGGGCGAGGTAGCTTCACCCCTGTTAATACAATCCACGCCTTTTCACTCAAGGATAGCTTTTCTGGTTGGGTAGTCCGTTCTCCATGTTCAACATAATGGGTCATGGCACGAGCTTGCATCCAGGCAATTGCGTTTAGGGCAGCTCCGGACAATAGGAGGGTCAGCAGTACAGCCTTACACCAGGGGGATTGGAGCCAAAACTTCAAACGCATAAGGGGTTTTGAGGATGTTCTACCTAAATTTCCACCGTTATAGTTCCCTAACGGTAGCTTGTAGCGGCATGTCTACACATTTGAACTTTAGATGGGTTTGCGGCATATCAACTATAGTCACAATATTTACTAAAGGGTTTGGGTATGGCACTAAAAGCAACCACGATCGCACCACCAAAAAATCAATCTGCTCGCGGCTTGTTAGTACTGCTACACGGCTGGGGGGCTAACTATCAGGATTTGCTAGGATTATCGTCCTACATGGATCTGCCGGACTATCAACTGGTGTTTCCCGATGCGCCC
>Ga0224722_1000394_pt1 | contig 25786 bp, 20 predicted proteins | sample Balambano_FR1_Me_FD_161646 | JGI IMG/M metagenome (GOLD analysis project Ga0224722, IMG submission 161646) | Freshwater sediment microbial communities from Lake Towuti, South Sulawesi, Indonesia - Balambano_FR1_MetaG | ecosystem: Environmental > Aquatic > Freshwater > Lake > Sediment | place... | reverse complement strand
TGCCAACACAACCGCGCCCGAATCCTGCGCGGCACGCTCTTCAATTCCAGTTTTGACCAAAGGTGCGTCTGGGCGCAGAGTCGGAACGGCTTGACGTTGCATATTCGCTCCCATCAAGGCGCGGTTCGCATCGTCGTTCTCCAAGAACGGAATCATCGCCGTTGCCACCGAGACCAACTGTTGCGGTGAGACATCCATATAGTCAATCTGATGTACCGGGATAATCGGGTACTCGTTCATATAACGAACTTGCGCGGTCTTTTCGGCGAACCGATACCAAGCCCGTTCATCTTTGGCAGGTTGACCATCGTCTGTCATCACCAAGCGGGTACTTGCGGGTGCGATTCGATAGTGGTGTTCGTTATCTGCGGGAAGCCAGTCAATTTCGTCGGTGATAAACACCACACGATTGCCCTCGGCATCGGTCTCCACCTTAATACGTCGGTACGGCGACTCAATAAATCCGAACTGGTCTACCCGAGCGTGCACCGCCATCGAACCAATCAGACCGATGTTCGGACCTTCGGGAGTCTCGATAGGACAGATACGCCCATAGTGCGAGTGGTGAACATCGCGGACTTCCAGTTTAGCCGACTGCCGGGAAAGCCCTCCGGGACCCAGTGCCGAGAGGCGACGCTTGTGGGTCAGCTCGGCAAGCGGGTTGGTCTGGTCCATAAACTGAGACAACTGCGACGAACCAAAGAACGACTTAATTGCCGCCGAAATAGGTTTGACCGAAAGGACAACCTGCGGAATGATATTTTCGGAATCGGACTGCGACATCCGCTCTTTCGCCACCTTTTCCATACGCAGGAAGCCCATACGCAGTTGCGAATAGAGCAACTCTCCTACCGAGCGCACCCGCTTATTTTCGAGGTGGTCAATATCGTCTGTCGTGTACTTACGGCGCAGTTCATCGGTAGCATCCGGGTTTGTATTTACCTCGTGCAACCCGATGATATACCAGATAATCGCGATAACATCCTGTGTGGTAATCGCCCGAATTGAGAGCGGAAGCGACATCCCTAACTTCTTATTCAGTTTATGTCGTCCCACTCGTGCCAAGTCATAGCGTCGCGGGTCGAAGAACATAGACTGCACCAACGAACGAGCCGATTCCGCGATTGCCGGGTCACCGGGGCGGATTTTATGGTAGATGTCCAAGAGAGCGGTATCGTGATCTACCACTTTGGGATCTTCCATCTCCAGAGTCGCCGAAATCAGTTTAGGAACCCGAAGAACTTCAAGCGACGGTAATTCAGTTGCCACAATCTTACGAGCAAGGTCGGCATTGATCTGCCCATAGGCAGGAGCGAGCAGTTTCCCGGTTCCGTCGGTAATATCGCTGACGGCATAGGTTCCCACAAGGTCTTCGACACGCAGGTTTTCCAAAGTCACACGAGTTCCAAACGTTTCCAGAATCTGCTGGTCGGTTTCCACCTGAAGAGTTTCCACGGAAACCTTGATCCCGCGCACATTCCGAACCGCCTGCTCTCCACCGAGCGCACGAGTTGCCTGCCGAAACAGGTCGTCATCTACCACCGTGCCACTCTCAATCAGGATTTCCCCCGTTACCGGGTCAATCAGAGGTTGTGCCAATTTCTTTCCGGGCAGTTCGTGGAACGCCACTTCAAAGACACCATTGGGAACCGCCTGCTCGAAGTAGTGCAATGCCCGCAACAGAGTCGTGACAGCGAACTTCTTATTTTGCCCGATACGAACGGTAATGGCATCGTTCGAGTCCGTTTCGATGTCTACCCACGGACCTTCAGTAGGAATCAGGGTTGCATAGAACTCCCATGCCAGTTGAAGGTTCAGGGAGTCACGGAAGTAGATACCGGCGGAACGGGACAACTGGGAGACAACAACCCTCTCCGCACCATTCACCACAAAAGTACCTTTTTCGGTCATCAACGGCAAATCGCCGAGATAGACCTCAGATTCAATAACCTCCTGCCCATTGGTCAGCCGAACTCGCGCCTTGATTGGTGCTTCAAAGGTCACATCGCGGGACCGGCACTGTTCTAAGGTGTATTTGGGTTCGCCCAGTGTAAAATCAATAAGTTCGATGGCAGTGTTTCCCGTGAAGTCATAGATAGGGGAGAACGACTCAAAGAGCTCTTTCATACCCTCTTCAAGGAACCATCGGAACGAGTTTAACTGGATTTCGACGAGACTGGGGATACCGACAGCGTGGGTGGCACGCTTAGCAGTGTGCTGAATTACGTCCATAAAGGTTGGGACCCCTCCTGGCGGGTCGCGGAAGATGCAGTTTCGGGAACTGCAACACTACATCTATCCCTGTTGGGCAGTGGCGTATGACGGAAGACATACCTCTGGCTGTCGCCTCGAATCTCTGCCACTGAGTAGCATGACACGAACAACCATCTTACCACTTTCCCCAATAATTGTCAATCGGTTGTAGAGACTTTTTTTGATATTAGTGTTCGAGGTTGTTCGAGGTTTTACTTTTGGAGTCCCCTGATTTTTGGGGGGAAGGGAAGCATGCGGAATTTTCTTGACGCTTCTCCGTGTTCATGGTATAAAACTCCTGCCGTTCCCCCTTAGCTCAGCGGCAGAGCACTCGGCTGTTAACTGAGGTGTCGTTGGTTCGAATCCAACAGGGGGAGTGCATCCTCTTTAGGGTTGATATGTGATTTTTGCTAAGGGCGAGGGAGAACACTCCCTCGCCCTTTTCTCCTCCATAAAAGCCTCTAACGGTCACGAATAATGATTGTCTTTAAGTACCTTCGTTTTCTTCATCGTTTCTCCTGTTCACGTCATCTGCAACAGCCAGATGCGGCAACATTTGCAGGAGCGTCTCATTGCTTACGAACAGTGGATTCTCCATCTTCCAAATGTCCAGGGCTGTCTCCTTCAGAGATGCCTTGTCCCTCCGCGCCAGAAGACCATAATCATCTCCCAAAACAGAGGCGATGTTCACTGTCGCAATGACATACTCGTCGTTGAAGTGGGTATCCCCGTACACTGCGCCGTCGAATGGTTCGCCCGTATATTTATTGGGACAAAAGGACAAATCAATTGTCGGAGATGGCTGTATGGATGAATGATTTGATGGCGGGTCGAACATGGTTTAGAGAAACTCCAAACTACAAGCGAGAAAACGGAAAAAATCTACCATTGATTTTTTGTGCATTTTTTTGAATAATAATATTACTTAATAACAATCCAGAATTGAAGCACTTTTTCTTTGTACCAACTTCGTACATTAGAAAAGATTTGAATTGCATACAAAATATGAATAGCGGTCAATACTTATTCATTTATGTTGATTCGCTGGTTAATTCCAATGTTGTTTGTACCGTGTCTTGTACATTAAGAATGTATCGTGTGCTACTACCAGTTCCCTCTGGTTGCAACTGCTTTCCGTCAACCAGTGGCTTGATTAAGCGGCGATAGAGATTATTATCTGATGGCAAGTTGAGGAGGGAAGCGGCTTCTTTTCGGGTGATACTTCCCTGTGTTTGGACATAATCAAGAATTGCTTTCTGGTACAGGGTTTCTTGTGTCGTTGCTTGATAGTGGAAGGCATCCGGTTGTCCCAAGGCGGTCTGCATTTTTTCGGACAGGATTAGACGTTGCCCGCGCCCATGCCCCAGACGAGTGATAATCCCTGCATTGATCAGTTCGGTAATGGCGGTCTTGCCTGTTTCTTGGCTCAATCCCGGCAGAGCGGCTATCATCTCTTCGCGTGTTGATTCTCCCTCCATCATCAAAACATGAATCAAGCCACCATGAACCAGTTGGACACGCAAGTCCTCCTGCGTGGAAAAGTATTCCACCATCCAACGGATTGCGGCGCGTGACCCATCTCCGCCCAGTAACGAGAGACGGACAGTATCGGTGGTGGATTCGCTGTAAGAAGGCATAGGACGGAGGAAGCGAATCTGATCCCAAAAAATGCGGTCTACCCCTCGCCCCGATTTTTCTGCCAATCCTAAATCCGCACAGGCTTGTGCCAAAGTTCGATTTCGTGGGCAAGGCTCATGGAAGAGAATATTCTTGGGGCTAACATCGAGATAAAACCCTCCGGGGTTTGTGATACGGAACTCGTGTTGCGTAAGCTGAATAACCACTTCTTCCGGCTTGGTATAGTCCCGGTGGATAAAAGCATTGATAGTCGCTTCGCGCACGGCATTGTCACCGTAATCGGGAATATCTATGCGCTGTTCGCCGACCATCAATTCCTCACGTTTGATAATGCCGCGATACAACTCCTCCAAGCGGGAAGCAAGGTAGAGTAACGCCCGATGCTCCAAGCCGGATTTGTCCGTAAACAGGTTGTGAACCACGGCTCCATCTGCGCCAAATGCTTGGAACTGGGCGCGATGATTCGGAAGCCGCTCCTGAATAATCTGATTGGAGCCAAAGAGAATCAACGCAGCATTGTTCAGCACCTTCCGTCCATCGGCGGTTCCTACTAACCCTAATGCTTCCAACTGGTCCTCCAATTGAGGAATGTTGGAAAGAGAGGGGTTATTGATACGCCCCTCTTTAATCCGTCGGTCATAGATAGCCACAGCGATGGGATTAAAGATTTTGGTATATTCCGAAAGGGGCAAATCAGGATGCAGGCGCGACGAAAAGTCGCTGTGGCTCCCCCGTTGTGCTTTCCATTGGGGCAGGTCTGCGGCAAAAAGAGGGAGGTTCTCTGGACCCGATTTCTTGTCTAAATCTTTTCGGATTTTGAGGCTGCCATTTTGTAATTGGTATGGGTCGGAATGAGCAGGGTTTACATAGAACGCATAGACCTTCCCATTCTGATGGTTGTACTGGTGGCTTTCCACGGCTGGCTGCGAGACAAATTTCCGCAGCAGGCGATTACACAGGTTGTGGGCGGTATAATTGCGGTCTGAATGAACCCCGGTGATTTCTCCGGTTTTATCCTTCTTCTCACGAATGCCGAGGAGCAAGTATCCGCCGTTGGCATTACCGAGGGACATCAGCGATTCTGCCAGTTTCTCCTCGGAATACGGACCCTGCTTATTTTTCTCGTCAAGGTCTTCTTTGTATTCAATGGTGAGTGTCTCACCATCAAGTAGTGTTTCAAGGGGAGGGAAAGTATGCTTCACGGGCATATTTTATCCCTCCTCTGTAAAAACTCCTAACGGTCACGAGTGACGACAAAGTGAGCGAGGTCTTCCAGAGCAGTGCGGTAGACTCCCGACGGAAAGCGGTGCAACTCGCCAATAGCACGCTCCGAATACTCCTCGGCAGTGCGTTGCGCCGCCGTAAAACCCTCTACCCCATGAATGAGCCGGGTAATTGTGGCAATATCGGTATCCGTGATTTCAGGAAGGCGAAGCAGTGACTCTAACTCCTCGCGAACGGTAGGAGATGCGGTACGCAAGGCATAGATAATCGGTAGGGTGACACGCCCATCGCGTAGGTCGGTTCCTAAAGGTTTACCTGTCACATCCGGGTTGCCTAAGAAGTCCAACAGGTCATCAGCAATCTGGAACGCCATCCCTAAGTGATGCCCATACGAGCGTAAAGCGGCGCACTCGGCTTCGGTTCCGCCCCCAATAATCGCCCCCGTCTCACAACAACCCGCAAGGAAGCGAGCAGTCTTGCGCTCAATCACTTCCTCATACGTCTCCTGCGCCACGGTCAAGTCATGGGCAACCGCCGCTTGAAGCACCTCGCCCTCTGCCATTCCCACGACCACATCGGAGAAGACACGTACAACGTGTAGATTATCATCGTCATGTGCCAGAAGGTAGATGGATTTCGCGAAGAGGTAGTCCCCGGTCAAAATGGTGATGCCATTGCCATAGACCGAGTTTGCGGTGGGGCGACCACGACGCTCCGGGGCTTCATCTACCACATCGTCGTGCATCAGGGTTGCCATGTGGATGAGTTCAGCCGCCGCCGCGCCCGCATACGCTCGGTTTTCCGGGAACTGCCGCCCGACCAAGCGGGATGCCAATAGACCCAGAGCCGGACGAAGCCGTTTACCCCCCGAAAGCAGGGTGTGTCCTGAAATCTCGCGAACCGCCCCGATTTCAGAGCGGGTTTCTGCTTGTAATCGCTCTTCAACCCGTTGCAGGTCGTCCTCAATACAGGCGAGGAACGAAGCCCCCGTTCTTGTTTCCCGACTTGGTATGTTCATGACAACGGTCATCGTATCGCTTCTTTCAGGATTTCTTAGTCCCCACATGAATCGCCACGGTTCCAAACGTCAGGTCAATCACCTGAATATCGGTTAAGCCTGCCTGACGCAGTTCTTCTGCCAAAGCGTCGCGTGAAGGAAATGCCTCCACAGAAGACGGTAGATACTCGTAGGCAGAGCGTTTGCCAGAAATCAATCCTCCAAACCACGGCAATATCTGAAACGAGTACCAACGATAAAAGCCCGCAAAGAGGGGATGGGTGGGCTGGTTGAACTCCAAGATAATCACCCGTCCCCCCGGACGCACCACTCGCACCATCTCCGCAAGCCCTTTGGCACGGTCTGCCACATTCCGAATACCGAACCCTACGGTAACTGCATGAAAGGTGTTCTCCGCAAAAGGTAAGGCTTGTGTATCTGCCACTACCAAACGCACGTTCGACAGTTCGCGTTCCCGGCGTTTCCGCTCCCCATATGCCAGCATGGGTTCGGAGAAATCGGTAGCGGTCACGGCTCCGTCTTTCCCAACATAACGTACTAACTCAAAGGCAAAATCCCCAGTTCCGGTGCAGACATCCAGTGCCGCATCGCCCGGTTGCAGTTTTGCCAATCGTGCCGCATGCCGTCGCCACCCATGATGTAGTCGTACCGAAAGCAGGGAGTTCAACAGGTCGTAGCGTGGCGCAATGGAGTCAAACATCGTGCGAACATACTCCTGCTTCTGTTCGGGAGAGGGGAGCGCGTTTCGTGGGGAGATGCCGGATTGTGGAACGGACATGGGTTTTCTACGCTCATCGTTTTCTAAAGTCGCTCGGAATAGTGCAGGGTATATTTCTTGTGACGGTCTTCACAAAGTCCGGCGGACAACGGATTATACCATGCCTTTGTTCCCTGCGGGCAGTAGGAATTCTTAAGAAAATCTGTAAATTCGCATAATGATTAGCAGGAAAAGTAACAGCGGAATCGGAACGGATTATTATAGATAGTGTGCAATGGTTCATAGGGCTATGCTAAGTATCTTGTTGCATAGCAGACAGGAGTAGGACAATGACTCTGGTTATCGGGTTTCTCCTCGGATTGGTTGCCCGGTATCTCCTCAGCGGGTTTTACACGGTAGGGCAGAACGAACGTGCGGTTAAGACGGTTTTTGGACGGGCGCAACGTATCCCTGACCAAACTACCCTCACCGACCCCATCGCGGAGCATCTTAGCCCCGAACAGCGCGAACGCTACAACTTTCCGCAGGTAGTCGTCATTCCCCCCGGTGGTCCCTACTGGAAGTGGCCCTGGGAGAGAATATATAAAATCTCGGTGGCAACACAAACGGTCAGTATGGCATTCGACCCGGAAAATCCCACTGCCAATCAACAAGGGCAGGTCTTAGATGCGGTCACCAAAGACCAACTGAATATCGGATTGACCGGACAGATTCGCTACCGGGTCTCAGACCGCAATCTCTATGCCTACCTTTTCGGAGTGAAGCAACCGATTGTTCATGTTATGGGCTACTTTGTCTCCGTGCTTCGGGAGCGTATCGCGAACTTTTCCGCCCCCAAGGAAACACTGGTCACTAAAGACGATAGCAGTACCGATACATTAGATGCCGTAGTAGATGTCTCGATTAACGACCTACGGAAGAATCTGCGGGATATCAACGACCATATGTTTCAGGAGTGTTTGGGGTCTGCCGCCCGCTATGGAATTGTCTTGGAAGCCTCGCTGATTACCGGAATTGACCCGCCCGCAGAGGTGGAGTCCGCCCTCGCCGCCATCAATACGGCACATAACCATGTCTCCTCGGAAATTAGCCTTGCCCAAGCCGCCGCCGACCAACGGATAGTGCAGTCGAAGCGTGCGGTGGAAATCGAAACGCTCAATGTGCAAGCCGAGGTGGAACCGATTCTGGCACTTCATCGAGAGTTAGTAGCGTTGAAGGCATCGGGGAGCGGGGCATTAGCGGCATATGTCCGCAATGTGCGCCTCCAACTCTATAGCCGTGCGCGTCGTATCTTTCAGGAGGGCAATATCTAATGGACGGAATCGGATTTATCATCGGTTTTTTCGCCGCGTTTGTCGCCCTTCCTATCGTGTTAGCCTTTATTAAAACTATCGGGTTTTACACGGTAGTGGAGGAGGGAACCTGCGTTGTTTACGAACTCTTTGGCAAGGTTCTCGCTGTTATCAAAGAGCCTGGGTTGCATATCCTTCCGACGGTGCTGGGACCGCAAGCATTTATCGTAGGGTGGTTGGGAAAGCGACATATTCTGGATATGCGCCTCGACCAAGTCTACCTGCGTAGCCAACCAGTGAACTCGGAAGAAGGTGCCCCCATGGGGATTGGTATCTGGTACGAAATGTTTGTCAGCGACCCACAAGCCTTCCTCTACAAAAACAGCGACCCACGCGGCTCGCTTGCCGCCAATGTCAGCAATGCCACGGTACGCTGTTTAAGCAATTTGAGTTTGGAGCGAATGCTAGAAAATCGCCATGTGATGAGCCAAACGGTGCGGCACGAAGTCTCGGCACAATCCGCAGAGTGGGGCTACAAACTCGGTTCGGTCTATATCCGCAAGGTGCACTTCCGGGATGGAGGCATGATTCACCAGATTGAGCAGAAAGTCGTCAACCGCCTACGGCAAGTCACCTCGGCGATTCAGCAGGATGGCGCGAATCAGGTGAGTTTAGTGACCAGCACTGCCGAACGTCGTGCCGCCACCGAGTTTGCCCGTGCCGCCGCCATTCGCCCGCAACTGATGGGAGAAGCGATGCGACAAATCACCACCGACCCAGAGGTAGCCACAGCCCTTTTTGACATCTTGGAGACACAGCAGATATTGGAAGGCAAGTCAGAAGTGGTGCTTCTCCCGCAATCGTCGAACGGCTTAGCGCACCTGCTTGCCGCCGACCTCGGCAGAAACTACGCGACCACCGAAGTCCCCAACCCACGCCAACAGGTGGTGCGAAATCTGAACACGTAGGAACTTCTCCCTACCCTGCACATGAATCGCCTCGGCAAGGGCTTCCCTCCCACGAGGGTCCTGCGTGCCTATGACGAAGGCTTTGGTACTCAATAGCGAAATGAAGATGGATTTCCAAAAAGCATCGGCTTACCAGTCCAACTTTAGCCGAGGCACTGAAGTACCTCGCTACACATCTTGACCGTCCTGCCGGACGGAATAACAACAAAACTGTTCTTCGTCCGCGAGGACGACCATCTCTTAGCGAGGGGTTTGAACCCCTCGCTTACACCACGGAAAATGTGGAGCCGCCCGCACCTTTGACGACTTCGATACGGGTGGGGAAGGTCTCTTTGAGTTCCTCTATGTGGGTGATGACTAAGACCACGGCAAAGTCATCCGCAACCGCATGAATCGCATCAGCAATGGCTTCCCTCCCACGAGGGTCTTGAGTGCCAAAGCCTTCGTCTAAAATCAGAGTTTGCAGGGGCGCACCCGCACGATGGGCTAAGAGTTTGGAGAGGGCAACGCGCAGGGCAAAGTTGATGCGGAACGCTTCCCCTCCACTGTACATCTCATAGGGGCGACTGCCCATCTCATCCGAAATGATGATGTCCAATGTTTCGATGGGGTTTGCGCCTTTGGTCTTTGCCTCGCGTTGCAGGAGGAGTTGCACCTGCATTGCGCCGTTGGTCATGCGGGAAAGCAGTTCGTTCGTCTGGTTTTGTAGTTCGGGCAGGGCATTCCCAATGATGAGTGCTTGTACCCCTTTATCGCTGAAGGCGGCGGTCAGTTCTTTGTACTGGTCTTTCTCGCGACTCGCTTGCAAACGTTCTGCCTCTTTACGTACACGTTCTTCGGCAAAACGCTGGCACAGTTCCAGTTCCCGTGTCAGTTCCCCGATGTTGCGTGTGGCGGACAGTACATCGTTTTCGGCAGACTGCATCTGTTGTGCGAGGGCGGCTTGCTCACGATAGAGTTGAGGAAGTTCCGCAGTGCGGGTGCGAATCTCCTCTATCTTGCGGGCAGTTTTGGCAAGCTGCTCTTCTTTCTTGTGAACTCGCTCAGTCAGTTCCTCCAAGCGTACCGGGGCAAACTCCATCTCTTCCTCGGCTTTGCGGAGACGCTCCATCTCAATACCGACATCTTTGTACTTTTCCAAGTCAGAATGGACATCTTTGCGCTGTTGGGCAACCCGTTCGTACTTCTCCAACTCGGCGGCAACCTTTAAGCGTCGCTCCTGCTCGGCTTGGGCATAGTCCTTCTTGACAAGACATTGGTTGTGAATATCCAAGCGTCGCTGACGAGCAGGCAGGTCTTTTAAGTTCTCCAAGATGCGGTTTTGGTGCTGTTCGAGTTGCCCTAAACGGGTTTGCAGTTTAGCGATTGCCAAGCGGTCTGCCCGAACTACCTCTGCCCTCGCCTTGCAGTCGGCAAGGCGCAGTTTCGTTTCCTTACCCTCGGCGGCAACCCCCTGCAATGCCTCATATACCTGCCCACACTCCTCCTCAGTACGCGAAATCGCCTCTTGCCGTTTTGCCGGGGGAAGGGGTTGTCCGCAGTAATCACAGGTAGCACTATCCGAACTGGTTAGGGCGACAAGACGCTTTTGCAGAAGTTCGCTTTGTGCTTTGAAGTCGGCATGACGGCTGCGTAGCGTTTGCAGGTCTTCATCGGCTTTCTGATATGCCGTCTCCGCCTCCTGTTCCCGGCGTTCCATATCGCCATAGGTGCGAATCTCCTGCTCCATCGTCGCGATTTGTTGCTCTAAACCGGGGAGTTCGTCACCTTCACGGGTCATCTGAGCGACCTCGGTTTCCAAGCGGTACTTCTCGTTGTCTAACTTACGGAACTCCTCCTGAATCCGGCTATCCAGCGATTGCGCCTCCCGCTCTAAAGCAAGGACGTGTTCATACTGCTCATCCAGACGTTTGCTCTCCTCGGTAAGTGCCTCGTGGCGACAGTAGCGGTCTCGGATGTCCGCTCCCCGGTCTAACCACTGTTTGGCTTGGGCGATACGTCCCTCCGTTTCGGCAATATCGCGTTTCCAGTCCGCAATATCCTTTTCGGCTTCACGGATACGTAGTTCTGCCTCTCGGACTCGCTCCTCCTCAGATTCCAACCGCTCTATTCGTGCGACAAGGAGTTCCTGCTCTTGGCGCAGAGCATCGCGGGCAGTGGTGGCTTGGGTCAAGGTAGTTTGTGCCTGTGCCAGTTGGTCTTCGTAGTAGTCGCGCTTGCTCAGACGTTCGTCAATTGCCCGAATATCCCGCTCGGCATCCTGCTCACGGGCTTCCGCCTCCTTACGACGTTCGTTGGCAAGGTCTTTGAGGCGTTCATACTGATGCAGACCAAGAATATCGCCCAGCACCTTCTTACGTCCCGACCCGGTGGCTTTAGTGAACTCATCGGCGCGACCCTGCGCCAAGTATCCCGTGGAGAGAAACGTCTCATAGTCCATTTTGAGCAGTTTACGAATCTGTTCCCCGGTTTCACGGGTGTTACTGCCCGTCAGGGGGCGTGTGGTTCCATCCTCCTGCCAGATTTGCAACTCCCAAACGCTTCCTCCCTTTTTGCTGACCGAGCGGCGAGCACGGTACTTGCTCCCCTCAATAACAAAGTCAAAAAGAACGGCGGCTTCTCCTGTCCCCAAGCGAATCACGGCATCCCGGTCTTTGGCGCGAGTCTTATCAAAGAGTGCCCAAGTCATCGCGTCCAAAATCGCGGTTTTACCATTGCCATTGTCCCCAGAGAGGCAAGCAAGGCGAATCCCGGCGAAGTCCAGGGGGGGAACACTCTCTCCATAACTCATAAAGTTACGGATCTGCAAACGAACCGGAATCATATCGCTACTTCCTCCCGCTCTAACTCCTCAAAAAGGGGGCGTGCCGCTAGGAGAAGTTCCTCTTTGCGTCCAGTCAACCGGGGGTGCAGTTCCAGATACAGACTCAAGGCTTTCTCTGGGGTCATCGTATCGGAGAATGCCTCCGAGCGTACGCGTTCGCTCGCGAGGGGCATCTCGCGAGACATTGCCGCAATCAGGTGTGCCGCACCGAGTGCCTTGCGAATTTCATCGGTGCGAATCAGGGCGGCGCGTTCGGACGGAACCTTATAGATTAGTTTCACAACAGAACCCAAAATCGGGTACTTTGCGATAGTATCTAAAATCATCTTCGTTGGGTCTTCGGCTTGTCCCGTATCAACTTCAATAGCAAGGAACGGGCGGTTTGCAAGCGCAATATGCTGATACTCCGCTTTCCGCTTACGTATCTCTGCCAAAACAAACCCTTTTGCTTCCTCGCGTTCACCAAAATCAATCCGGTCAATCGAACCGCAGTAGACAACCGGAGGTTGTACGCCCCGGTTCATATCCTGATACTTATGCACATGTCCCATCGCCACATAGTCAAAGACCTCCAACTCCATATCGCGAATAGAGACTTGGGGTTCGTTGGGGTTAAGCAAAGTTCCTTGTGTTCCCACCCGCGCATCGGCAATCGTAAAATGCCCGGTCAGAATCGCGAGATGCTTGGGGTAGAGTGCCACCTCTTTGGCAAGTTCCGCGATATAGTCTACATACCTATCGCGTATCAGGTGAGCGACCTCTTCTACCGTTTTGTTGCGTGTTTCATCCTGTGCCAAGACACGGGAACGGGTGAGGTATGGCATCCCCGCGACCAGCACATCCCCCCGACGAGTGGAGACACAGACCACTTCAGGACGTTGTAGCACGGTAACTAACGCCCCGCCCGTTCCCAGCAGACCATAGATTTCGAGGGCATGCGCCCTACCACGGGTATTCGGAATATCGTGGTTGCCGACCAACATCACCACCGGGACCCCGGCTTCCGTCAGACGTTTAATCGCGGCGGCAAAAGCACGTTGGTGTGTCTGGTTGGGGTCACGCGATTTGTAGGCATCTCCGGCAAAGACGGCAAGGTCAATATCGGCAACTAACCCTCTATCAATCGCATGGTTGAGCGATTGGGTGAAGTCCTCCAAACGGGTGTTCAAACCTGTCTCTGGGTTGAACTTTCCATAGTTTTCCACCCCCAAATGCACATCCGCAAAGTGCATTACCCGAACTTGCTGCGCCGGTTTTCCCACGGGTAGCAGGGGACTTGGCGGGGGCGCAAGGGAGACCTCTTCTTCGATAATCTCCTCCTCGACAAACTCCTCAACAAACTCATCGGATAGAACTTCGGGCAGGAGTTCTAATTCCTCGGTTTTGCCGTTGGGGGACGCTTCCGGGGCGGGTGTTTCGGGTTCGTCTGGGAATGCATTACTATCAAAGAGCGAGGGGAAGGACATACCGTTATTATAGCACGATTCTGCCACAGGATTCCGGGCAGAGTTTGCCCAATACTGAGGGAGTTTTTTAGCAAAAGCCAACTGCGAGTGCTAACGATTTTCAGCAACTGCTCAATTTCTTTGTCCATTTCTCCGTAATCTATAGTACAATTCACGAAACCGATTCCAAGAGATTCAAACGGTGGAATTCACCCCGTGAAATTCACACCACCAAAAACAGAGTTTGAGAAAGGGTTCAGTACGATGGTAATTGTTGTTGAGTCGGGAAACGGCGATGTTATCGAGCGGATGTGGCGATTGGTGGTATCGGCACGTCGCAATGACGATACCCCGGAAATCTGGCGTTTAACTGAGGACATTCTGCAAAGTATTGCCGAGTTCTACCAGTTGGGTGCGCCCACAGAGAAACCAGAGAGTGTTTTTATCAACCCCCTAGCAACCGGGGCGGTTCCTCCAGTGCATCAGTTCTTGGACATCCCGGTAGACCCCACCACAACCATGCCACACCTGCTCTGCTCACCGAATGTGGTGTACCACCTGTAACCTCCCCCCTCTCCCCGTGGGAGAGGGGGTCAGGGGGTGAGGTCAGTCCTCTGGGTGGGATTCGAACCCACACTGGAACGATTTTAAGTCGTTTGCCTCTGCCGTTGGGCTACCAGAGGAGAAGAACGGGGCGAACAGCATCTTAGCATGGCAAAACGTTGCCGTCAAATGCCAAATCGCCGCGCTCCGGCAAACTGGTTCTCTGACCCCGATTTTCCCTGCGAGAAATATCTGGGGTAAGAAGGAATTGTTCCTTGTTCAGCCTGCGGTTCACCCCTCACCGGGCGAACGTCGCCTGCGGGGCGAACGTCGCCTGCGGGGGCGGTGCAGGCTTAAAGAACGTAGCCGGTGACTGAAGTCGCCGGATTCCTTGCAAGGAGACTCTATCTTCTCCAACGCCACCGCTTGGGAGGGGCAGGAGGGGTTTCCCGTGCTTCCGATTCGCGGACGGCTTCGGCAATAGCACTCTCTAAGGACAGGAGTTCTTGCTTCTTATTGTAGGAGCGGAACGGACGGGCGGCAGAGGCAGGCGCACTCATGTTGTACTTCAGTAACATGGTGTTGATACTACTAAGACGTTCGGAATAGTCTGTCTGCAAGCGCGTGATTGCCCGCTCTCGTGACGGTTGGTTTTTGGCAAATCGAATGGCACGCAGTCCTCGCTCCCGTGCAGGGGCAAGGGCTTCTACTTCGCGGCGAATATCCTGCTCCCACTGCATCCACTCGGGCAGTGCCTTCGCATTTTTGAGCGCACGACTCATCACCCGTTGCTCAAAGGTTTCATACGGGTTCTCTTCTAAGTTTAGCGGTTTCCCGGCAAACTCTAGATTCTCAAACTCCCCTGCCTCGATTGCCTCTTGAATCTTTCGCTCTGCAACAATCGAAGTCCAGTCGAAGTGTAGTCCATTGCTCATCGTCTCTATTTTACCGTTTTTCGTCTTTTTGCACCGAAAAAGCCGTCATCATCAAAAAAAAATCCGCAAAAGCAACTGTATTATGTTTCAGCAGAACTAAATTAGGGCATAATACTGTGGATTGTCACAACAAGAATCTTGTTGTGCAGTTACTTGCTTCTGAGGAATTCCTCGCTTTCAATCGAAAGGAAGTGCGCCTAGATGAAGAATCTTCTTAAGGTATCTTTCGCCGCGCTGGCACTGACAGCAGTGTCTTCGAGCGCATTTGCCGCACAACAGGTACAGGTTGCCAACTATAACGCAGTGGCAAACTTCACCAACTTGGCGGCGGCTCCGTCCATTCAACGCTTTAACCCGGGTCTTGGTACTCTGAACTTTGTTCGTATTGTCTTCACCACCCAGGTAACTGCCAGTGTAGAGACTACTCTGACCGCAGCATCTGCACCGCCTGCACAAGCACAAGCATCCTTTATTGGTATTAGCACTCTGAATGACCCCGGCATCCCCTCTGTCGGTGCTACTATTGCAAGTCTCAATACCTCCGCAGTTAGTGCTGTTGTTCCCTTGAACGTGGGTCAGAGTACCAACTTCGGTGGCGCAATCGTAGATAACGAAACCAATGGTCCTGGCGGCACGGTGTTCAACAGTGCGGCTGACCTCGCGTTCTTCACCCAGCCGGGTCCGAACATTGTCTTTACCGTGGATGCAACCGTTATCGCTTCGGTAGCCAACCAAGGTTCCGGTACAGCAACGTTCCAAAACACCATCACCAACTCGGCACAAGGCTCTATTACCGTTACCTATGACTTCACCCCGAACAATAATGTCGCTCCCGAACCGGGAACTCTGGCACTGTTGGCACTGGGTGCTGTCGGTTTCGTCGCCGCACGTCGCCGTAAATAGTTTGTCGCGCTCTCAACGTTTGGTGACTCTTTCACGATAGACGTATTGAAGCGAGGCATTCCTAAAAAACTGCAAGGGAAACAAGGATGGTCTTGCAATTCAGAAGACCGTCCTTGTTTCACCTCAAAATAAGTTAAAATTTATCTGCTGTTTTAGGTTTGAAATGCGTGCGATTTCGGTAGAATGTACCCGAAGGTATGGACTACAATCATTTTGGGAAATCTCTCCTGTAGAGTTTTCTCATTCGCGCTAACGAATTAAGGAGAAGGTAGTGATTCTTGAGCCACGAAATGCGAACCGGAGTATCTTTGACTTGACCCAAAAGCCAAAGGGGTTTTCGGGGGCATCGTTGCCTACCCGTTCCATCATCCGTACCCTGAGTGCGGTAGTCGGGTTGGTCGCTCTCTCCTCTGTTGCACAAGCACAGGTGATTGTGCAGACGGCAACTTTTGCCAGTGTCGCCAACTTCAACAACCTTGCGCTGACTCCCGATATTAACCGCTTCGACCCGTCGTTGGGAACTCTTCTCTCGATTCAGATAGAGTTCGAGACGACCATCACGTCGAACGTGTCTACGACGCTTATTGCGGCATCCTCTCCGCCCGTTTCCGCGCAGGCGACTATCTTTGGTTCGCCCTTTAGCTTTACCCGGTTGGATAACCCCAGTATTCCCGGTTTTGGCTCCAACTTACTCAACCCAACGATTACAACGTTCAACAGTTCCACGGTTTCGCTCAACGTAGGGCAGACCACTAACTACGGTGGACCGCTTGTCACGAATGCCGCTGCCTCAACCACATTGTCCAGTGCCGCGCAACGCACGTTCTTTACGGAACCGGGGGGACCTATCACCTTCACTACCGATGCAAGTATCGTTGTCTCGGTAAACAACACGGGGTCGGGTACGGCAACCTTCCAAAATACGATTACCAACAATGTTTCTGGCTTCGTCCGTGTTACCTACTTCTACTCCCTCCCCGAACCCGGAACCTTTGCCCTCTTCGGCATGGGAGCCATCGGGTTGGTCGCCATACGTCGCCGCAAAAACGGCTAAACCCTCCCCGGCTAATTTTCCCATTATCTAACCCAGCGATTTTATCATCGCTGGGTTCGTTGCTTGCTATAAACTTTTTTGATGCTTGTATCCTTTTTATGTGATTTTTCATTACGTATAGGGTATACTATTTCATATACGACTAGACAAATAATGTGATACCAATCTACTTCCCTCGTCTTCGGTGTCCTCGTTCCACAAGTTTCAATATACCTATTCGTTGAATAAAAAATAGATTCGATATGAGGTATCCCCCACAGGTGCTGTCGGTTTCGATGCCGCACGCAGGAGGGCTACCCGTTTTTGCTATCTTCAGGAAATATATCTATGCGACTAATCGCTCGCCTATGGCGTGTGTCAATAGCCCTGCGTTGGGCAGTGGCAGTTTCTTTGATGCCTGCTGTTTCCAGTGCAAGTCATGCTCAGATTGTACGGTCTTCGGACACCTCGGGGTGGCGTGCTGTTCGGCAAGGCGCAAACTTCCTCACAGACCCTCTCAATGACTCACAAACAGGGGATAACGAAGGGGAGTTAGTCGGCACAACGACGGTTCCTTTGATGCAGGCACTCTTTGTACCGGGGTCTCCCAGCAGCTTAGTGGATGGTACTATCTACTACCGCATCCGTTTGGGCGAAGATAGTGGTAATGCAGGCTTTCGGGGGTCGCTTCTCCTGTTTATAGATGCGGGAGGGGCGAATGCTGCGCCGGATGTGGGTGTGGGTATCGGTTTTAGGAACAATAGCCACTATGTCGGAATTTTTGATACAGGACCACAACTCAACCAGTCGCCCAGTACCACCTCTGTTACCTATATCAGTACCATTGGGGGACAAGCCTACAACTATGCTATCACCAGTAGCCCAACGGATAACAGTACCGCGTTCTACGACTATCGCCTAAGCTCTGCCCTGCAACCGTCTGGATTCCCTACCGACTTGGATGGTCCGGTAAACCAACCCGTTCGCAACGAACCCGACTACTATCTGAGTTTTGCCATCCCTTTTAACGACCTCGTGAACTACCTCAGTACAAAGGGAATCAGTATCAACGAGAATACGGCACTGCGCTACACTATCGCGACAGGGCAAGGGGGACAGAACAACCTCACACTGAACCAAGACGTTACCGGAGGGGCAACTAATACACCGTGGTCGCAGATTATTCCCTCAAACCCCACTGCCACCTCGTCCTTCACCATTCCCGAACCGGGGACACTTTCCCTTTTCGGTATCGGCGTTGTTGCTCTGATAGGGTTCTGTCGTCGTAAGCGGTAGCGGTCAGTCGAGCGGGGGAAGGTGCAGGGCTTCGCGATAGGCACGGAACATCTTGCGCCAAGTAGCAGAGGTCATATCATAAAGCCACATGATAGCGGCGTTTTCGTGGTTGTCGTTGTAGTACGCTTTGCGTTGGGCAACATCTACAAAACCGTACTTCATGTACAATCGTCGGGCAACATCGTTTCCTTCGCGCACTTCCAGCGTGGCACGAGTTGCCCCCCGCCGAATTCCGATTGCCAGCATCTCCGAAAAAAGTCGCTCCCCAATCTGCTTCCCGCGATGCTCCCGCGAGACGGCAATCGTGGTGATATGCACCTCATCCATAATCACCCACTCGCCCCCATAGCCGACGATGGTTTCGCCCTCTAGCGCAACCAGATAGACTGCCGCCGGGTTTGCCAGTTCATTGACATAGGCTTGGGTACTCCATGCTGTGGGAAACGACTCCCGCTCAATCCGGGAAACAAACTCAATATCTGTTCCGCGCATCGGGCGGATGGTGATAGCCGGACGCGCAGGCACGTGCCGTGAGGACTCTTTACCGGGTTCTTCTGCAATCATCGCCGGTTAGGACTCCTCCACGGGCAGAGCAGACTCTCCCTCAATCCAGTAGGTTCCCTCGCGGGCAAACTCCTTTTTCCAGATAGGAACCTCGGCTTTTAGGGTATCTATCACCCATCGGCAGGCTTCAAATGCCTCTGCCCGATGCGCCGACGACACACAAACAACCACTGCCGACTCTCCCACAGGGATATACCCATAGCGGTGAAGAATCGCACTACGTAGCCCCCAACGCGCCTGCACCTCGTCCACCAATCTCTGCATCTGCCCCGTTGCCATCGGTGCATAGACCTGATACTCCAAACCAGTCACCGAACGCCCCCGCGAATGATTGCGTACCACCCCGACAAAGAGGACATACGCCCCATCGGATTCGGTCATCACGCTATCAATCGCCTGTTGCGGCACTAGTGGCTGTTCGGTGAGTTGTACCATATTGGAATTATAGAATTCCTTTCGGGGGCATCAGATGAATCTCATCTACCGAGACATCGGCTGGGGATTCTAAGGCATAGCGCACTGCTTTGGCAACTGAGCGTGCTGAAAGCATCTCTGCACGCGGCGGACCACCGGGATTGCTGTCCCAAAAGGGAGTATCCACCGAACCGGGAAGGATAGCCGTAACACGGATACCTTCACGACGTACCTCTTCGGCTAAGGACTTGGTGAATCCATACGCGCCCCACTTGCTCGCGACATATCCGGCGGCAAAGGGAAAGGGGTGCTTGGAAGCAACCGAGAGGATATTGACGATATGCCCTTGCTTTTGGGGGAGCATAACCTTCAGTGCCTCGCGACAGACCAAATACGTTCCGGTCAGGTTGGCAGCAATCTGTAGATTCCAACTTTCTAAAGTGCTTTCTGTGGTTGCCCCAAATGTGCCAACTCCTGCCGCACAAACCACAGCATCCAACCGCCCCAACTGCGCCACTGTCTCTTGAACTGCCCGAATTACCTCCTCTTCTTGAGTGACATCGCAGAGCAGAGCCAGATGTTCGCAGTTTGTTTCGCGCACCAGTTCAATCAGGGGTTCCCGCGAGCGTGCCACCAACGAGAGAAGCCAATCCGCCTCTGTCAGTTCTTCGGCAATCGCCCGTCCAATCCCCCGACTCGCTCCCGTGATTAAGCAGACTTTCATAAATCCAGTTTACCCAAACCCTTAGAGAAAACCTGCATCGGGGTGGTTCCAGAAGCGGTGGTAGCGTTCCAACCACGCTGTCAGGTCGTATCCGTTGTGCGAAAGCCACTCCGCGTTGTAGTAGGTATCGCGGTAGAGTTCTCCACTATCACAAATCAGCGTCACCACCGAACCCACCTCACCACGCTGGTGTAACTCCGCCATCAGGGTAAACGCCCCAAAAAGATTGGTTCCGGTAGAGGCACCACAGCGTCGCCCTAACACGGTCTCTAAAAAGTGAATCGCCGCAATCGAAGCGACATTGGGAACGGGAAGAATCCGGTCAATGACATCGGGAATAAACGACGGTTCCACACGAGGTCGCCCAATCCCCTCAATTCCGCTCCCTCCCTCACGGGTGATACTGCGGTCTCGTGTGGTGTAAAACTCATGGAAAACCGAAGTCTCCGGGTCTACGACACAGACACGGGTAGGGTGACAACGGTAGCGGACATACCGCCCGATAGTCGCCGAGGTTCCTCCCGTACCTGCCCCACAGACCACCCACTGCGGAACAGGGTACGGTTCCAACGCCATCTGCGCGAAAAGGGATTCCGCGATATTGTTATTGCCGCGCCAGTCCGTGGCGATTTCCGCATGAGTAAACTGGTCAAGAAAGCACCCATGCAACTCTTGGGCTAACTCCTGCGCCTTAGTACGGTCATCACGCGGGTTCTCCACAAAAACACATTCGCCCCCATAGAACTGGATGCGGCGCACCTTTTCAGGAGAGGTGTTGCGCGGCATGACCGCTAAGAAGCGTAATCCCAACAGACGCGCAAAATACGCCTCCGAAACCGCCGTGGAACCGGAGGATGCCTCAATAATCGGGGTATGGGAAGCGATTCGTCCGCTCACTAAAGCATGCAGAAAGAGGGAGCGTGCTAAGCGGTGCTTCAGGCTGCCTGTCGGGTGTGTGGACTCATCCTTAAAGTAGAGGTGGATATGGGTAAGACGGGGCAGAGGGAGCGGAACCAAGTGGGTGTCTGACGAGCGACGGCTATCCGCTTCAATCTTGCGAATCGCTTCATGGAGCCAGACTTGTGAATTCATACTCCCCCTGCTATTCTGACCTATTTCCCTTATTCCCAAACGATAAGCGGAATCTCTTGGGGAATTACCGCATCCGGGTGATAGGGCAGAACACGCACTGTATATCCCTGCTGACCGCTATTTGCCGAAGGGAGATTCCCCACAAAGGTATACACCCCTTCTGTGCCATCGGGGGCTTCTGCGGCTTTATCTAAAGTCATTGGGTAGGCAGTATAACTGATCAAGTTCCGACTGGCATCCACCGGACCGGTAAAGAGTTGCACCGAAACCTCGTTCGGCTTGAGAATAGTCCCTAACTCCACCGTCGCTTGAACCCTCGCTTCCTGTCCGGCAAGCAGTTTTTCTGCCTCTGCCGCCACCGAAAGCACGCGCACCCGGCTCCAGTTCTCCCGGATTCTCTGCTTCCAAAGAATCAGTTCTTTCGATTTGGCATAGGCATCGTCGTTCAATTCGTCCTCCCGCTTTGCGGAGGGAACATAGAAGTTAGTGGTATACTCTTGCACCATCCGATGCGTGTTATAGACGGGAGCAAGCTTCATCATCGAGGCGCGAACCTTTGCTAACCATCCCTGCGGAATACCATTGCTGTCACGATTGTAGAACAGGGGAGCAATATCCTTTTCGAGAGTTTCGTAGATATCCTGCGCCTCCACATGGTCTTGGTAGCCCGTATCCTCATACTCCTCGCCACGCCCGATTTCCCAACCTACCGAGGGGTCATAGCCCTCCGCCCACCACCCATCCAAGATGGAGAAGTTTAGCCCCCCATTGGGAACTACCTTCATCCCCGAAGTCCCGGATGCCTCTTGCGGACGACGCGGATTGTTGAGCCAGACATCCACCCCAGCAACCAAGTATCGCGCCATTCCAATATCATAGTCCTCTAAAAAGACAATCCGCTTGCGAACCGCTTCATTTCGAGCGAAATGCACGATTCGCTGAATCAACTGCTTGCCCCCATCATCGCGAGGGTGACTCTTTCCGGCATAGAGGATTTGCACCGGACGTTCACTGTTGTTTAGGATACGCAAAAGGCGTTCCGGGTCACGCAGAAGCAGGTCGCCCCGCTTATAGGTGGCAAAGCGTCGTGCGAACCCAATCGTCAGCACATTCGGGTCTAAAATCTCGCGGGCGGACTCAACCTCCCACTCAGAGGCATTGCGTCGCTCCAAGCGTTGCACTAGATAGTTCCGCGCCCAGTCCACCAGTATCTGTCGGCGCGTCTCACGGGCTTTCCAGAGTTCCGCATCAGGAATCGTGTCTACCTTCGCCCAGTATTCCGGGTCGGCAAGATTATCCGGGGTTGGGTCGCCGATATACTTCGCCAGTAGTTCGGAGAACTCCGGGGAGATCATACTGGGAATATGAATCCCATTCGTCACACTACCGACAGGAACTTCATCCAACGGGAAATCGGGGTATGCCGACTGCGCCATCCGTCGGGACACCTCACCATGCAGTTTAGAAACCCCGTTAATCGAGCGAGCGTGTCGGAAGGCTAAGACCGCCATATTAAACTTCGCGTTCGGGTCGCCGGATGTTTGCCGTCCTCTGTCCATCAGTTCATCAAAGCGAATCCCCAGTTCCGAGGCAAACTCATTGAAGTATTTGTACACCAACTCCACCGGGAACAGGTCGAAGCCTGCGGGAACCGGGGTATGCGTCGTAAAGACATTACCTGCCGCCGAGGCTTGGGTTGCCACGGGGAACGATAGCCCCTCTTCCACCACCAAGCGGCGAACCCGTTCCAGCGCAAGAAACGCAGAGTGTCCCTCGTTCATATGGCAAACTGCGGGACGAATCCCCATTCCCGCAAGCGCATGAATCCCCCCGATACCCAAAACAATCTCCTGCTGAATCCGGGTTTCATTATCGCCCCCATAGAGGTTCCCGGCGATAAAGCGGTCTGCTTCACTATTTTGGGGCAGGTTGGTATCCATCAAGTAGAGCGTGATACGCCCCACCGCCACCTGCCAGACCTGCACACTGACCCATCGCCCCGGAAACTTCACCTGAATCGTAAACGGCTTTCCTTCATTGGTTAGCACAGGGGTAATCGGGAGAGAGTAGAAGTCATTAGAAGGGTACATCTCCACCTGCCACCCATCTGCATTCAGCGATTGCCGGAAGTAGCCCTTTTGGTAGAGGAACCCCACACCGATTAGGGGCAAACCGAGGTCTGAAGCGGCTTTCAGATGGTCGCCTGCCAACACCCCTAATCCTCCAGAGTAGATAGGCAAACATTCCGTCAAGCCGAACTCAGCAGAGAAGTAAGCGATACGAAAATCGGAGTCAAAGTCTTGGGCATAGGTCTTTTGCCACCATGTCTCCCCGGACATATAGCCTTTGAAATCCGTGACCACTGCATCAAACTCTTTGAGGAACGCCTTATCCTTTACCAGTGCCTCTAAGCGGGATTGTGCCACCAAACCGAGCAGTTTCGCCGGATTATGGTCGCACTGCTCCCACAAGGCAGGGTCTATTGTTTGAAACAGGCGCACGGTGGGATAGTGCCATGACCAACGCAGATTGTAGGCTAACTCTTTGAGCGGTGCTAAACGTTCGGGCAGTGAGGGGACAACAGTATAGGTGTGCAGTGTACGCGGCATATCAACTCCTGAAAGGGCTTTGCCAAGACTTACAGATTGAGTCTACGGACAGTTACCAGTATACCAGAACCCCTCTCAAACGAAACAGAACCACGGGAATTTCTTCGAGGAAATGCGGGTCTATTGGGTTGCTTTCTCGGTAGGTGGTAGCGAGGTGAAGAAGTCTTGGTAGAACCGGGGCGTATACTCGCCAATTAAATCGGTGATACGGTCGTAGGACGGCGAGCGTAAAATGATTCCGGCATGGTTCTGCTTCTTCATTGTCCAGAATATCTCCGGGTCTGTGTAGTGGGTATAGTCTGCCCACTCCTGCTTTGCCAGAGACACAAAAAGCGCGGCATACTCCTTGCGGGTCGGTTTGACCGTATACTCAGTAGGGTCACGCTGTGTTTCGATTTTTGCCCACTCAGCCCATAAGTTTAAGCCGGAAGCCGCCTCAATCATCTCGGCGATATGCGCTCCGGCAACCCGTGCGGAGGTCTCTAAGAAGTAAAGTGTGCCATCTTCCCCTTTGATATACTCCGAGTGAGAGACACCACGCACCAACCCAAAGGCTTTAAGAACATCCTTATTAAGAGCAATCAAGGCTTTTTCGTCCTCGGCTCCTCGCGGAATGTTCCGGGTAGTAAACACCTTACCTTCATGGGAAATCTGCATCGGCGGGTCACCGTACTTGCTGACGATGGAAAAAAGAACCTTGCGCTCACGAACAATCGTATCCACATGGTAGACCGCACCGGGGACAAAACTCTCCAGCAGATAGTAAGACTGTCTATCGCCTAACGCATGGATAGCGTCCCAGACCTCGCTCTCAGAGTGCAGTTTTTTAATCCCGATTGCCCCTGCTTGTGAACGTGGCTTGAGGACATAAGGGGGAGGGTTCTCCGCCAAATACTGCCGGATTCTCTCATAGTGAATAATACCGACAAACGGTGGGACAGGGATTTTATGGTCACTCGCTTGCATACGCATCGCCAATTTGTCACGGAAATAGCGGGCAGTAGTATCCCCCATCCCCGGAATTCGGAGGTGTTCACGAAAAAGTGCCGCCTTCTCCACATCGAAATCATCCAGAGGCACAATGCGGTCTATCACCCTATTGCGTGCCAAATAACTGACCCCATGAAGCGCATTGGTCATATTCCACTCTTTATCCACATCAGGGATATAGAAGATATCGTCCAAACTATCGCGGGGCCAATCGGCATTTTCCAGACTGTGCGAGGTCAGCAGTATCACCCGACACCCTTGACGCTTACACTCACGCATAAACTCTTGACCCTTTTCATAACTGGCAACACAGAGGACAGTAAGGGGTTGCGTGGCAGACAAACGGTTAACAGAAGGCATAGAACGGCTTTTCACTCCTGAAAGTCGGGTGGATTGGAGAGACTATACACCAGAAAACAGATTTAGAAAAGAGTCTTAGGCGGTTCCTTGCGTGCTTCGATGACCTTACGTCGCGCCGATTCGATATCTTGCACAAGGAGAGCACGAGCAGAGTCATACGCCTCACCTTGTTGACGGAGGATATAGGCGGGGTGCAGTGCGGCAATAGCATAACGAGCATACGGCGTTTCAAAAAACTTACCCCGCTCTTGGGTCATCTTAAAACCCTTTTTGATAATAGCACTGGCAGACGGAGCCCCCAGACACAAAATCACCAAGGGTTCGATTGCGGCAAGGGTGGGTTCCAACCAGAGGCGGATACAGGCATCCGCCTCGTCAGAATAGGGCGCACGGTTTTTAAGTCGTCCTGCCTCTTCCAGCGTGGGGCGGCAACGAACCACATTCGTAATATAGACATGACGGCGCAGGATACCACACTCTTGCAGACACTCATCCAGCAGTTGCCCGGCGCGTCCCACAAACGGCTCCCCCTTCTTATCCTCGTTCTCACCCGGTCCTTCCCCCACAATAACCAGGGGCGAGTTAGGATTTCCTACCCCAAAAACCACATTAGTTCGCTTCTCATAGAGATTACACGCGGTACAGTCAGCGGCTTTTTGAGCTAGTGCATACACCCGCTTCTCTTTCTCGGTCAACTCTGCCATAGTGCTTCTATTGTACCCATATTCCCCCCACTTTCGCTTATGGGGCAGAATCTCCAAGAAACACAACCGCAAAAAGCGAGAGGGCAGACCTTCTGTAACGGTCTGCCCTCAAAAAGAACTAAACAAAGCCGACGACCGGATTCGAACCGGTGACCTGCTGTTTACGAAACAGCTGCTCTACCACTGAGCCACGTCGGCATGGTTGTCACTCCAACGCCCCGAAGTGTATCATGGTTGAT
>Ga0224722_1000392_pt1 | contig 25837 bp, 17 predicted proteins | sample Balambano_FR1_Me_FD_161646 | JGI IMG/M metagenome (GOLD analysis project Ga0224722, IMG submission 161646) | Freshwater sediment microbial communities from Lake Towuti, South Sulawesi, Indonesia - Balambano_FR1_MetaG | ecosystem: Environmental > Aquatic > Freshwater > Lake > Sediment | place... | reverse complement strand
CACAGGGACAGGACGTCAATCAGGTCATCAACACGCCGATGGTGTTTGTGACGGGCGACAATATCGCCGATGTGCAGGCAATGACGCCGCCGCCTGTGATCGTCCGCCCGTTCCGCGTGGGCTACAGCGCCGCCGGGCTGATTGACGTGCTTCAGGTGACCTGGAGCGAAGCCGTCGCGGGTGCCGTGGAAGCCGCCGGTGGCGAAGCCATCATCCTTGACTCGCAGAACGACATCGCCAAGCAAATCTCGGACATCGAAGACCTGCTCACTCAGGGGATTGACGCGCTTGTGATCAACCCGGTGGATGAAGCTGGTATAGGCGTTGCTATCGCCGCGGCAAATGCGGCGGGCGTTCCCGTCGTCACCATTGACCGCAACGGCGGCGAAGGCGACATCACGTCACGAGTCGGGTTTGATAATTACCGCGCCGGTTTTGAAGCGGGAGAATACATCGCCGCTCAGAATAACTATACCGGGCAGGTCGCGCAGCTTCAGGGGATGCCCGGTGGCGCGGATGTGCGCGAGCGCAGCCAGGGTTTCCAGGATGCCATTGCCCAGTACCCTGACATGGAAATTGTGTATGAGCCGTATACCAACTGGGATACGGCTGAAGCGCAGGCTGCGACAGAAGATTTGATTGCTTCCAATCCGGATGTGGTCGGAATCTGGGCGCATGCCGACTCAGTCATCATGGGCGCTGTTCAGGCGCTCGAAGCGGCTGGTTTAAGTGATCAGGTTACAACAGTGGGCATGGGCATGTTTGCCGGTGGACCGGAAGCGATTGCCGATGGAACGCTGGATGCAAGCTGGGAGCTTTATCCTGTTCAACTGGGGCAGACGGCAGGGAATGTCGTCGTCGCCATTGTCGCCGGGCAGCAAGTCGAAGACTTTGTGCGCACACCGATGACATTTGTGACAGGCGAAAATATCGCGCAGTTCCTGTCACCGTAACCGCACGGTTAAATCGTTAGAGGGAGGAGAAAGACGACAAATGGGTGCCGGAATACCACAGAAGTCTGTCTTTCACCTCCGCTCATTGCACACAATACCATGCCTGAGCGTGGTTTACCAGAAATTTTGCAGGGTTTGCCCGCACAGTGAAGGATATTCGCTATGACGGAACGCACCGATTCCAGTCCAGCCAAACCGGAGGCGCAGCGAAGCGCACAGCAGCGCGTATCATTCAGCCAGCGCTTCTGGAAAATCTGGGACCGCGGGGGAATCTTCATCATCCTCGGCGTGTTCGCAATCGTGCTGGCGCTGCTCACACCGCGTTTTCTCACGCCGCAAAACCTCATCAATCTGGTGCGACAGGTCTCGGTTCTCACGCTCATGTCCATGGCGCTGCTCACCGTCGTGATCACCGGCAATATTGACCTGACCGTCGGCGCGTTTGCGGGTCTGATTGGAGCGCTCATCGCCGGGTTTTCGATCGCCCTTGGGTTTTTTCCCGCCCTGATGCTCGTCGCGCTGATTGCCATATTCGTCGGGTTGACCAATGGATTTCTGACGACGCGAGGGAAGAATCTCTCGGTCATTGTCACGCTGGCGATGATGACCATCATTCAGGGTGTCACCCTGCTTTACACCGAAAGCCGACCGATTACCGGCTTTTCCGAGGCGATTGTCGCGCTTGGGTCGGGGTACATCGGTCCAATTCCGGTGCCGGTGATCATCGCGGTGCTGGTGGCGCTGCTGATTCATTTTATGCTCAATCATACGCGCTTCGGGCGCGAACTGTTTGCCATCGGCGGAAATCCTGAAGCGGCACGGCTCAGCGGTATCCCGGTAAAACTGCGGATTATTCACGCGTTCGTCATTTCCGCCATGTTGTCTGCAACTGCCGGTATTGTGCTGACCGGGCGCGTCGCGTCTGCACAGCCGAATGCAGGCGTTGGTGATGAACTGGATGCTGTCGGTGCCGTCCTGATTGGCGGTGCCAGTTTATCCGGCGGCAAGGGGACGGTGCTGGGGACGCTGGCGGGTGTTCTCATCCTCGGCATGATCAGCAATGGGCTCAATCTGCTGCGCATCAATCCGTTTTATCAGTACGTCATCAAAGGTCTCATTATTCTGTTCGCCATCCTGATGGATCAGTGGGAACGGGATTAGCGGGTGAGGACACGATGAGCAACTCATCCGGCGGTGAAAATCATCTCTATCGCCTGGAAATGCACAGCATTTCAAAGGCATTTCCCGGCGTACAGGCGTTGGACAATGTGACGTTTCAACTCCAACCCGGCGAAATCCATGCCCTGCTTGGCGAGAATGGCGCGGGAAAAAGTACGCTGATCAAAATCATGAGTGGTGCGTATCCGAGCGACAGCGGGCAGATCTTCCTTGATGGCAAGCCGCTCGCCGCTTATGGACCGCATCAGGCATTGCAACTGGGGATCGTCACGATTTATCAGGAAACGAACCTGGCATTTGACCTGAGCGTCGCCGAGAACATTTTCATGGGGCGTATACCCGGCACGTCACGCTGGCGGGTGAACTGGAAACAGCTTTATTCGGAAGCGCAGGCATTGTTAGCACAGTTGGACGCGGGCTTCAACGCCCACGATAAGGTCGGCAGTTTATCGCCGGCACAGCGGCAGATGGTGGAGATCGCCAAGGCGCTCAGCACGACGGCAAAAGTCATCGTCCTGGACGAGCCAACCGCTTCGCTCACGGGCAGAGAAGTGACGGCTCTGTTTGAGGTGATGACGCGCCTCAAATCACGCGGCGTGTCGCTGATCTTGATCACCCACCGCTTGTCGGAAGTGTTTCGCATCTGTGACCGTTTGACGATCCTGCGTGACGGAAAGTGGGTGAACACCGCACCGGTAAACGAGATGGATGAGTCTCGGATCGTCGCTCAGATGGTAGGGCGTAATCTGGACGATACACCCGTGAACCGCCGCTTTCAGGATGGTAGCGTACTGCTGGATGTACGTGGTCTGTGCGGGCATCGCTTCACGGATGTCTCATTTGAAATTCACGCCGGCGAAATTGTCGGGCTGTTTGGTCTGGTTGGCGCAGGCAGAACGGAAGTCGCCAGGGCGATTTTTGGGGCAGAGTCGATCAGTGCCGGAACGCTTTCGATCAATGGGAAATCACTGCGGCCCCGTTCGCCTCAGCAGGCAATTGATGCGGGGTTGGCGCTCGTTCCCGAAGATCGCAAATTTCAGGGTCTCGTGCTGGAGATGTCCGTTCGCCAGAATATCGCGCTGCCGAATCTGAAACGACTATCCCGGCTGGGCATCCTTAATCCCCGTGCCGAAGACAAGCTGGCGAACGACTTCAAAACCATGCTGGATATTCGCACCCCCTCGATTGCGACACGGGCACAGTCCCTTTCAGGCGGGAATCAGCAAAAAATTGTCATGAGCAAATGGCTGGCGAAACGCCCGCGTGTCCTCATTCTGGATGAGCCGACGCGAGGGATTGATGTCGCCGCCAAAGCGGAAGTACACAAACTGATTCACCAGCTTACGGATGAGGGCATGGGCGTCCTGCTCATCTCCTCGGAACTTCCGGAAATTCTGGCGATGAGCGATCGCGTACTCGTCATGCACGAAGGACGGCTCGTCGGAGAGCTCAGTCGTGAAGAAGCGAGTGAAGAGAAAATCATGAGCTTTACTGTCGGTCAGACTGTAGCGGACGCAGCGGTATGAGCGCCCAACGATTTTATGCAAGCTGGCTTGGGCAGCCTGCCATTACGCTTGAGAATGAAATCATTCGCCTGACCTGTGTGCCAGGTATGGGCGGAAAGATCGTCCAGCTTCTCGATAAACGTGGCGGCTATGAATGGTTAGTGGAAGCCGGTGAACGCCCGTTTCATCCAGTCGAATACGGCGCTGTTTTCACCAGGCAGGATATGTCCGGCTGGGACGAAATGTTTCCGACGATTGATGCCGATACGTATCCGCGTGACGGAAAATTCAGGGGAAGCAAACTGCCCGATCACGGCGAGGTCTGGTCAATTCCGTGGGACTTAAGCGCTGAAAAAGACCGTATCGCGCTGACAGTGGAAGGGCTGGCACTGCCGTATGTATTCGAGCGAACCATCACATTTCTGGATGCAGACACCCTTCGTTTCGATTATCGCGTGACCAATAAGGGCGATGAGGGGTTCATTTATCTCTGGGCGGCTCATCCACAGTTTCGCGCTACACCCCACCTGCGTATTCGCCTGAATGAGGCTGTGAACGAGGTGTGTAACGCATACCCGCGCCCGCTGTGGGGCGATCACGGAATGCGTCATACCTTTCCAGCCGCCCGTGCTGCCGATGGACAGGTTTATGCCCTTGACCGTCGTTATCAGGGCGATGAACCCGCCTGTCACAAAGTCTACGTGCCGCCGGAACGCCCCATATATTCAGCAGCACTGGCAGATGAAATGACGGGTTATGCGCTGCACCTGCGCTGGACACAACCTGTGTGTTATTTGGGTATTTTGGTGGATACACGGATGTTTAACGCTGAATCCGTCATCGCGCTGGAGCCGTCAACCAGTTTTTACGACAGCCTTACACGAGCCTGCAAAATGGAACGAACACCCTTACTGGCTGCACACGAGCAGCACACCTGGTCGCTTGATCTGCAATTTACCCATTCACAGGACAAGACTCTTTTATGATCACTCCCGAAGTCATTCATGAACTAAAGGCGCTGCTTGGTGACGACGCCATTTATACTTCCGCTGATGAGATCAACCGGCACAGCTATGATGCCTGGCCTCTGGCGGTCAAATGGCGGCAGCAGGGCAAACAGCCCTACGCGCCGGAGATAATCGTTTATCCGAAGTCAACCGAGCAAGTGCGCTTAGCGCTGGTGACTGCGGCGGCGCACGGCGTTCCGGTAAGTCCTTGGGGGGCAGGATCGAGCGTGACTGGCGCGCCCCTTCCACTCAACGGCGGTATCACGCTGAATTTGTCAAAGCTGGATCGCATCCTCAGCGTTGATCCCATGAACGGGCTGGTCACGGTCGAGGCTGGAGTCATGGGAGACAGACTAGAGGCAGAACTCAACCCGCAGGGCTGGACACTCAATCATTCACCACAATCATTGAATCGCTCAACCGTCGGCGGCTGGGTGGCAACCCGCGCAATCGGACAGTTTTCCTCACGGTATGGCGGGATTGAAGACCTGGTGATTTCGCTCAAGGTCGTGCTTGCAAACGGTGAGATTATCGAGACAAAGGCTGTGCCACGAGCCGCAACAGGCCCTAATCTGATTGACTGGTTCATTGGCGCTGAAGGTACACTCGGCGTCGTCACTGAGGTGATTCTGCGTATATTTCCGCTGTCGGCGTATCGCCGTCTTGAGGCAGTACAGTTTTCGGACATCAGCAGCGGTTTATCGGTCATGCGAAGCCTGATGCAGGGCGGCGTTCGCCCGTTTCTAGTGCGGTTCTATGATGAGGACGAATCCCGCCACGCGCTGAAAGACCCATCATTTACTGGCTGCGTCATGTTTTTGGGTTTTGAAGGGATTCAGGCAATCGCGGACGCCGAATACGACGCGGCGATGGCGATGTGCCTGCACGAACACGGTGAATGTTTAGGCACCGCACCGGTAGACGCATGGATGAAGCGGCGTTTCGACTTTTCTGGCGTTGAAAATGTCCTCACACAAACCGGCGGATATGCAGAGACAATCGAAGTCGCGCATTTCTGGACAGGTATCCAGCCGATATATACCGCCCTGAAACAGGCGCTCATTCCCCTATCGGATGAAGTGCTGGGGCATTTTTCCCACGTTTATACGCACGGTACCTCGCTGTACATAATCCTGCTTGGAAATGCTGACGATGATGCACAAGCCGAGCAGCGTATCCGTCAGTTCTGGGAAACGGCGATGACAATATGCCTCGCGCATGGAGGCGCACTGTCACATCATCATGGCGTTGGAATTGCACGGCTCCCGTATATTGAACAGGAATTAGGCGAGACGCACGAGGTAATGAAGCGTGTGAAACATGCCCTCGATCCGCACCACATTCTCAGCTCTGGGAAAATGGGGCTTTAAGTGTCAGGCAGCGGTCAATATCCTCAGTAATCAACCAGGAGTGACTTCCAGCCGCGAACAATTGCCCAACTCGCGTCCAGTGCTGGGTCTGCACTGGACAAGAGTGGGACAGATGGTGCGGCGTGGGGCACACCACATTGGCAGACTCGAGTAAACATACCACTCATAAGTCGCATAAACCAGTTTATGAGTAGCTGAAAGTCCTGTACTCCCGGCGTTGGCAAGTGCTTTGTGTCGCCAAACTCTGTTCATTGATGCTATCCCCTACTTGACAAGCCCATTTTTCGCGGTATAGTCAAATCATAGTCTGCTGGTCAGACCAGCATTCCATCTGACAAGGCGGTGGCATTATTTTCTCTCCAATTACGAAAACGACTGCCTCACAATCGGTTGCTGATCAGATTTTTGAGTTGATCCGTCAGCGTATTCTGAAGCCTGGCGACAAACTTCCTGCCGAGCGTGACCTGATGGAGAAACTCGGCGTCGGGCGCTCATCAATCCGCGAAGCGCTGCAAATTCTGGCAGCGCTCAATGTCATCACGATTGTGCCGGGACTAGGCACGTTTGTGCGCGAACCGCAGACCGCGGACATTCTTCGTGCTGACCTGTTAGGCTTCATGATCGGTAACACGATGGCACATGAGCTTCTGGAAGCCCGCGAGATGATTGAACCGGCAAGTGTGCGCCTTGCCTGTATACGCGGCACCGACGAAGACTTTGCGGAAATTGAGGCGCTGCTGACAAGCCATGAAGCAGCACTTCACGCCCATGAACCCATCAACGAACATGCTGCCAAGTTCCACATCCTGTTAGCGAGAGCATCGCACAACCGCGTGGTGATCAGCTTTATGGAATCTATTCTGGAACTGCTTATGCAGCGTGGGCGCAAAATCGAAATTATTCCCAATTACGCCTATCAGGAGTTTGAAGAGCATTGTGCCATCTTCCAGATCGTTCGGGAGCGTGACGCAGATCGTGCAGAGGAAATGCTTTTCCAGCATATCATACGCTCCGCCGCGACCTATGACAGAGAGTCGTTAGATTTCGAGGTCTCGCACCCAGGGAGGGAAATTTGAGATTAAGCCAATCAAGTGTTCTATCCTGCCCGTTCATAGATATGAGATAAGGAATATAACCTGATGACAAAGAAACTTGCGTCCGCGAAATGGATCATTGTCCTTGTGGCTGTGGTATGCCTCGTCGGGGGTATCATGGTCAGCGCCCAGGATGACGGGCTGACCGTCTCCTATATGGAATCTGGCACCTATAACCTGTCGGCAGAGCAGCTTGCTGGTGAATTTGAATCCGCAAACGGAATTCCGGTGGAGGTTGTCGCCTTCCCGTGGGCAGTGCTGCGGCAGAATAACACCAACGACCTGATCTCCGGTACCGGTCTGTATGATGTGATGAGCGGCGGCTACTACCTGGCGGATGTCTACGATTTCTTCATCCCTCTGACCAGCTATATCGAGTCATCCAACTTTGGTGATGGCATCATCCCTGGTTTGATGGATCCGGGAAGTTCCGAATGGTATAACGGTGAACAGATCGGCATTCCCTACGGTGTGGATGCTTACGGCTTGATTGTCAACAATGCTCTGCTCGAAGAGGCAGGCGTCACACCCGAATTTGCTAACTGGGAAGAATTTCTCGCCGCGTGTGAAACGATTGAAGCGGCGCTCGAAGGCGTTGCCTGTTTCAGCCACTCGACCGGTAATCCGGAACAGATCGGCGCGTTCTTCTTCAGCGGTTACGATGGCAATTATGTGAATGCCGACGGCGCTTATCAGCTTGATGTCGAACAGGCTGTCGCAGCGGCATCGCTGCTTCCTGAACTGTGGACACACCTGCCGGAAAATGGCGCGGCGCTCAGTTTTGAAGAAGCGCACCAGGTCTTTATGGATGGTGATGCCGCCATGACCGTGACCTGGCCCAGCTTTATCGCGCAGACCCTCGATGCGCCGGACAGCGGCATGGCGGGCAACTGGAGCCAGGTTGCTTTCCCCGGACCCGCATTCCCCTGGCTGAGTTTGTGGCAGCAGTTTATTCCTGCCAGCGCCACCAATCCTGATGCGGCCTGGCAGTGGGCATCCACATTTGCTGGTGAAGAGCGTGCCATGACGAATTACACGGACTATGGCATTAACTCGATCTGGCTCTCGACCTATGAAGATGAAGAACTGGCAGCCCAGCACGCCCATCAGTGGCCCGAAATGCTCGACGGCTTTTCGCGGGCGAAGAATCCGCCTCTGAGTGGCGAAGCGCAGGACTTCCTGACGAATACGCTGGTGCAGGTTGCCACCGGGCAGCTTACGGCTGAAGAAGGTATTGCACAGGTCAATGACGCCTGGGCGACCATTCCTGTGCCTGCTCCTTTGCTTGAAGCGGCGACTCTCGCCGGTATGCGTGCCGAATAGATGACGTAGAAGGTGATGGGGCGGCACGCGCCGTCCTGTCACCTTTTGTCTCCATCCTCATGATTAAAACACAGACCATCCCCTCCGAGGAACCAACCGTCACCAGATGGCAGGCGTTCCGCGCACAATTAGGCGAACAGGGTATGCTGTTCCTGTTTCTCGTGCCGGCACTGGTGGTGCTGATCGTCACTCAAGGGTATCCCCTGCTCTTCTCCGCTTATTTTTCGCTCTTTGACTGGACGCTTTCCCGTTCGCCTGTACCCGGCGCTTTCATCGGGCTGGACAATTACACGCGGGCATTTGCCGATCCGGTTTTTATTCAGGCAGTCGTCACAACGCTCATTTTTTCCCTCAGTGCCACGCTATTTGAAATGCTGCTGGGCTTTTTCCTCGCCTATATTACGGTCGGCGAAACAATGTGGCGGCAGGTCTCTCGCGCCATTCTGATTCTGCCCATGGTCATTGCACCGGTTGCCGTGGGTACGATGTGGCGCATGATGCTGAGCGGGCGGGCAGGGCTGATCAATGCGGCGCTGGCAGCCGTCGGTATCAGTGGTCCGGACTGGCTCGGCGATCCGAATACGGCATTACTCTCGCTGATTATTATTGACATCTGGCAGTGGTCACCCTTTGTGATGATCATCTACGTTGCGGCGATCACATCCTTACCCGTAGACCCATTTCGCGCCGCCAGAGTGGATGGTGCCTCACGCTGGATGATTTTTCGGCATATCACCCTGCCCATGCTCATCCCGATTACCCTGCTGGTGCTGATGTTTCGCCTGATTGACACCATGCTGACGCTTGACATTGTGTATACCACGACGTTTGGCGGACCAGGTTTTCGCACCCACACGCTCACTTTCTGGATTTATCAGCAGGGGCTTCGCTATTTCAATATCAGCTACGCAGCTGCCAGTTCGTGGATACTTCTGGTCACCTGTGTGCTGATTGCGGTCGGTTTTCTGGTACTGCGCCAACGTCTTACACGGTGGCAGGGTTGATGATGACTACGCACTCCACCGAACTGCAAACCGGGCGCCCGCTTGGGGAAATCCTGCGTCAGGCAGCAGTCGTCGCGCTGATTTTCCTGACGGTGTTCGCCGTGACAATTCCATTCATCTTTCTGTTTCTGAACAGCGTCAAGCCGCCAGACGAATTCATGACCAACCCCGTCGTCATTATTCCCAGCCGTTTCACGCTTGAACATTATCAGGCAATCTTTGACCCAAATGAAGATACGCTGCGCTTTCTTTTTAACTCGCTCGTGGTCACATCGGTGACGACGATCATCAGCCTGATGATCGGCTCACTGGCAGCCTACAGCCTGGCACGCTTAAAACTCCCATTGAGCTTAACGACGCTGATTGCGTTTCTGTTTCTGCTGGTACGCTTCTATCCGAAAATCACGACGACGCTGCCGTACTACATCATGATGCGAAACGGGCATTTGCTGGATACACAGTTCGCCGTCATCCTGGCGCATGTGGGTTTAACACTGCCGTTTGTGGTCTGGTTAATGCTCGTCTTCTTTCAGGAACTTCCGAAGGAATTGGAACAGTCGGCGATGCTGGATGGCTGTGGACCGTGGCGACGCTTCACTCAGGTGATTCTGCCATTGACGGCACCCGCGCTGCTTACAGCGGGGATTCTGACCGCGCTTCTTTCATGGAATGAATTTTTGATCGCCTCCAGCATTGCGCCCAATGCAGCCAAAACGCTGCCTGTACGGGTCTCTTCCTTCATTACCGACAAGGGTATTTTATGGGGACCGATGTCCGCCATGAGTTCAATCATCGTTATCCCGATGATGCTGTTCGGTTTGTTTGCACAACGGTATCTGGTGCGCGGGCTGACGCTAGGCGCGGTGAAGGGATAAGCGATGGCAGAGGTTGAACTGCGAAAACTAACAAAAAAATTCCGCGATGTGAGCGCGGTCAGTGAGTTAAATCTGCATATTCATGATCAGGAATTTATGTCGCTGCTCGGTCCGTCGGGCTGTGGCAAAACGACCACGCTGAACATGATCGCCGGTCTGGAAACCCCGACCAGCGGACAAATTCTCATAGACAACCGACCCGTTGCCCATATTCCTGCCTCGCAGCGCGATATTGCAATGGTCTTTCAGAATTATGCGCTCTACCCGCACATGACGGTGTATCGCAACATGGCGTTCGCGCTGAAAATTCGCAAAGTACCGAAGGATACGATTGATTCACAGATCAGGCAGGCGGCACAGGTCCTCAACATTGAGCCGCTGCTGGATCGTTATCCACGCCAACTATCTGGCGGGCAGCGCCAGCGCGTCGCCCTGGGACGCGCCATCGTGCGCGACCCCAAAGTCTTCCTGCTGGATGAACCGTTGAGCAATCTGGATGCCGTGCTGCGGGTGCAGATGCGGGCGGAACTCAAGCTGCTCTTCAACCGCCTCCATGCCACCGCCGTTTACGTAACTCACGATCAGTCAGAAGCCATGACGATGAGTGATCGCGTCGCCATCTTCAGCAACGGCACCCTGCAGCAGGTGGATACGCCGATGAACATCTATCGCGCTCCGGCGAATATGTTCGTCGCCAGCTTTGTTGGCAGCCCACCCATGAATTTCATGACTGCCATCGTTACAGAGGACTGCCAGCTCATGCTGGATGAGACGGCGATCCGTGCGCCGTCGGATATAGACCTGCGTGCCTATATTGGCAAGCCGATAACGGTTGGCATCCGCCCGGAAGATGTTCGCTTTGCCGCGTCTGGCGGGTTGAGCGCCGTCGTCGCCGTGATCGAACATCTCGGCGCTTCACAGCTGATCTATCTGCGCGTGAATGAGCGGCTCATCGTTGTTCAGACGGATAATGCCCAGTTCACAGTGGATGAAACGGTATTTATTGATTTTCCGCCATCCAGCCTGTATTTATTTGATGAGGATACCGGTCGGGCAGTCCGAACGCTCCTTACCCCTTCGCTTGCAGGAGTTCAGTCATGACTCAAAAAGTTCTGTATGCTCAGATGACGTGGCAGGAAGTAAACGAGGTCATCAGCCAGCGGCGCGTAGCGGTTATTCCGGTTGGCGCAATCGAACAGCACGGACCACATCTGCCGGTAGATGTTGATAATGTGTTCGTGTCGGAAATCTGCGAACGGGCGGCAGCGCGTGCGCCGGACACCATCGTGACCTTACCGCCGATCCATTACGGCTTCAACGATCACAATATGGATTTTCCCGGCACGATCTCGGTCAAAATGCAGCACTTTATTGACTACTGTTTCGATGTTGGCGCAAGCCTCGCCTATCAGGGTTTCCGCCGCATTCTCTGGGTGAACGGGCATGGCAGCAACGGACCGTTGTGTGAACTCGTCGCCCGTCGCGTGACCAATGAAACGGAAGCGCTTTCCGGCAGCATCAATCATTGGGAGATGTCGTGGGATGTCATTACCGCGCAACTGGAAGGCGGACCTTATGCCGCCGACCACGCCTGCGAGTGGGAAACGTCGGAGTACCTCTATTTGCGTCCTGATATGGTGTATACCGATCTGATTCGTGACGAGATTCCAGCGGAGCGCGGCGGTCCCCGCTGGCTGTATCCAAACCTTGTCAGTGGCAATCGTGTCCGCTTCATGAATTACTGGAGTCGCATGTCGGAGTCCGGCGTCAGCGGCACGCCATCCTTCGCTACGGCGGAGAAGGGGCGGACGATGATCGAAACGACGATTGAACGCCTGATTGAAGCCGCCCGTGAATTTCGTGATCTGCCCGATACACCCCGTATTGATATGCGTGTAAAACCACAGTCATAAGATGAACATCCGCGAAAGTTCACCCGTGTGGACGTTTGATCCACTGGCAGTACCTCCCGGCGCGGTGGCACAGGTCGAATGGGTCTTTGCTTCGGTTGCCGATTTGCCCCCGGCAGTTCTGCCAACCATTGTCATTGCGGGGACACAGCCTGGAAAAACTGCCGTGCTGGTGGCGGGCATCCATGGAGATGAATATGAGGGCATCGCGGCGCTGTGGACGCTGGCGGAAACCCTCAAACCGAATGACATCAGCGGGCGAATTATCCTGCTGCCCATCGCGCATACAGCGGCATTTGGCGCAGGTACCCGTACCAGTCCCGTTGACGATGTGAACCTGGCGCGGGTCTTTCCGGGCGATCCGGACGGGACGATAACCCATCGCCTGGCTGCCCATCTGTTCACGCGCATTGTTACTCACGCCGATCTTCTGATTGACTGTCACAGCGGCGGCAGCCGGCTCGTTTTCGTGCCGGTATCCGGCTTTTATCAGGCTGGCGGCGACATCGCAGCGCAAGCAGCAGAAGCGTCGTTCCGTGCTGCCTGTTATATGTCTCTGCCCTATTTATGGTCACTGCCACATCGGAGCGGGGTGCTGAGTTACGAAGCGGCGCGGCGCGGCATTGCCGTCACAGGCTGCGAAATCGGCGGCAGAGGCGGGCGGCTGGAGTCAGATTCATGCCTGTATGTCGAGGGCATCCGCCGCGTATTACAGGCATGGGGTATTCTCGCTGGTACTCCTGGTGAACAGCCTGCTTACCCGACCTATCTGGATGGGGACTGGCAGCTTGCGCCTGTCGCGGGCTTTCTGGAAAATCATGTCCAGCTAGGGCAGTCCGTCAGCGCTGGCGCATCCATCGCGGCTATTCGCGGGGCGTTCGGCGAATCACTCGTGGTGATGACTGCACCTACCGATGGCGTTGTCATGGGGCTGCGCCACCTGTGCAGTATCGGTAGCGGTGAATGGGCAACCTGCGTGGTTCAGGAGCGACCTTTGTGATGAGTGAGCAACTGGCAGGAAAGATTGCGCTGGTGACAGGCGGCGCAAACGGGATCGGGCAATCCATCGTCGAGCGCTTCGCCAAAGAAGGCGCACAGGTGATCGCGGCGGATATTGCCTCACCTAACACAGCCACCCCGTTTGCTGCCGCACAGTTTGTGCAGTGTGATGTTCGCCAGCCTGAGTCCGTCGCACGGGTCATCCAGCAAGCGCTGGACACATTCGGGCGGATTGATATTCTCATCAATAACGCGGGTCGTACGGGCGGCACCGGTCATTTTCTGGATGTGACGGCTGCTGACTGGCACGACTATATTGAAACGAATCTGACAGGCGTCTTTCTGGTCGGGCAGGCGGCGGCGCGAACGATGGTTCACAACCAGATTCGCGGGCGGATCATCAATATTGGCTCAATCAACAGTTTTGCCGCCGAAAAGGGGGCAACTGCCTATGTCGCCAGTAAAGGTGGTGTGCTGTCGCTGACGCAGGCGATGGCAGTTGAACTCGCCGAATACGGTATTCTCGTCAATATGATCGCGCCCGGACCCATTCGTGTAGCCCGCAATGCTGCACTGTTCGACTCTGAACCTCTGCACGGCGGTTTACAGCGGCGTATCCCGCTTGGCAGTCCCGGACGGGGCAATGACATCGCGGTGGCTGCGGTCTTTCTCGCGTCTGACGACAACCAGTTCATTACCGGAGCATCCCTGCTCGTAGATGGAGGGCTCACCGCCTTACTCAGTTATGATTGAATGGATGACACCCACAAACGAGGTTGACCGGCTCATCGCTGATCATGAGGCATGGCGCTCAACAACCCTCAATCTGATCGCTTCGGAAAATCTCATCAGTCCGGCTGTGCGCCGTGCCTTAAATAACGATCTGGTCGGGCGGTATACCGATTACACCGGGCGCGATCTGGACGCACGACGCTATCGCGGCAACCGCTATGTCGTTGAGATTGAAAAGCATACTGAGGCGCTCGCCAAAAGGGTCTTTCGGGCATCCGAAGTTGATCTGCGCCCGCTTTCCGGTCATATCGCGGGGGCGTGTGTCATTCTGGGACTGTGCCAGCCGGGCGATCTGATCCTTGAAGTTGGCTCATCGGGCGGCAGCCACCGTATGGCGGCGAAACTGACTGCGCCCGCGGCGGTTTCGATAACGTCGCAGTTTTTGCCGTTCGACGAAGCCAGATGGAATGTAGACCTGCCCGCGACGCTGCGCCTGATCGAACAAACCCGCCCGAAGATGGTCATTCTGGGCAACAGCGCATTCCTGTTCCCGCATCCTGTCCGTGACATTGCGGCAGCCTTACATCAGATTCCCGATTCGGTTCTCGTCTACGATGGCTCGCATGTCATGGGTCTGATCGCTGGCGGTCTTTTCCAGGACCCACTTGAAGAGGGGGCGGACATCGTATATGGCAGCACCCATAAAACCCTGCCGGGACCGCAGGGCGGCATTCTCTACAGCAATTCATCGTCGCTGATGGATCGTATCGCCGATGCCATATATCCGGCGTTGATCACGAATCATCACTCGTTCCGTATGCCAGCCCTTGCCGCCACACTGGATGAAATGGCGCAGTTCGGCGGCGACTATGCCCGCCAGACGATTGCAAATGCCCAGGCGTTGGGCGCGGCGCTGGCGGCGTTATCCGTGCCGCCCCTCACCGTGGACAATATCGCCACGCAATCGCATACACTGCTCGTTCCGGTCGCGCAGTTTTCGCCAAACGCAGCGGAACGTCTGGAGACATGCGGCATTATCCTGAATAATTTCCGCGTGCCTGAAGCGCTTGGTGGGGCAGGACTGCGATTAGGCACACAGGAAATTACCCGCATGGGCGCTGTGGAAGCCGATATGCCCGCGATAGCAGAGGTGATCGTCGCGGCACTGGCGGGACGTGAAGCGCCCGATGTACTGACCGGGCGTGTGCGTTCGCTGGTACAGGCGGTCCCAGGGCTGGCATTTGCATGAGCCAGCCGATGATCCTGGTTCTGGATTTGGGGACAAGCCGCCTCAAAGCCGTGTTATTCACGCCTGACGGTCATGAGTACACTTCGGCGGCTGTCAGCTACCCAACACATACGCCGCAGCAGGAATATGCCGAGCAGTCTCCTGACGACTGGTGGTCAGCAGCCTGCCGTGCCACGCAAGCGCTCTGGGAAAAAGGGGCAGACCCAAAGCGCGTGGCGATGATCAGCGTGACCGGGCAGATGCACGGCATTGTCCCGGTGGACGGGCAGAATACGCCTCTGACCCCGTGCCTGACCCTGCGTGACCGCCGCGCAAGCCATGAGGCAGCCGACATCCGCCATCAAATTGGCGTTGAGCGCATCTTCCAGTTGACAGGTGCGCGGCTGGACTCCACTGCCCCGCCTGCCAAACTGCTGTGGTTTTACCGGCAGGAAACCCTGTGGTCGAAAATTCAGGTTTTCCTAGCGCCTAAAGATTGGCTGCGTCAGCAGCTCACAGGCGGTCATCCTGTCACCGATATAATTGAAGCGGCGGGCATGGGTCTCTACGATGTGATTCATGCCGGGTGGTCACCCGAGATGGCACACGCCAGCTTGACCCCAATCGAGCGCCTGCCCTCGATTCAAGCCGCCACCGACGTTGCGGGCAGTTTAACGCCTGGTGCGGCTGCTCAGTTGGGCTTGCTTCCCGGTATTCCCATCGCGGTTGGCGCGGCTGATGATGTGGAATTTATTGGCGCGGGTTTGTTACGCAGCGGCGACTGTATGGAGCATCTCGGAAGTACCGGTTCACTGGTAATGGTGGTTGATCATCCGATTGAAGATCCCAGCGGAACGCTCGAACTGTATCCGCATCTCATTCCCGGCTGCTGGATCGCAGGCGGATCAACCTCCAATGGCGGGTCAGCGCTCGAATGGTTCCGTGCAGCGCTCAAACATGAGTCACCTCTGAAACTGGAAACCACAACCCATCCACCACCCGTCTTCATCCCTTATCTTGCAGGCGAACGCGCTCCTGTATGGGAGCCTGATGCACGAGCGGTATTCTGGGGATTAGGACTGGAACATGATCAGGCGCATTTGGTTCGGGCGGTATTTGAGGGGGTCGCCTTCTCCCTTCGCCACCTGCTCGAAGCGCTCGAAGAAGTATGCGGGCAGGTTCAGGACATAATTCGTGTGGGCGCATCCAATGATCTGAACTGGTTAAAATTGCGTGCCGATGTGTATGATCGTCCGCTGTGCCCGCTGATCGCCAGTGACCCAACCGCGCTGGGCGCTGCCCTTGTTGGCGCGTGTGCATTGGGTGTGTATCCCGACCTGGTGACCGCAGTGCAGACCGCCGTGACTTTGGATGGTGACGTTCACCCGTCACCATCCTCAGATTTGAATGCCCGCTATCAGATGTATCGCACCCTTTCCACCTGGACACGCGACCTGCTCGGTGAGCGAAAAGCCTGATGCGTCTCGGCAAAGGTGTATACCTGGTTGGCGGTGGTAGACTTGGATTTGGGTTATCCGGTCGCTGGGACTGCCATGTTTATGTGGTTGAGGGTGACGGCGACCTGATCATGATTGACGCGGGACTGGGTTTACCCGGCGATCTGGATCGTATTCTGGAGAATATGCAAGATGATGGACTTGATCCGGTACATCTTCGCCACCTGGTTCTCACCCATTATCACGCGGATCACATCGGCGCAGCCTCGCAGTTAGTCGGGCGATTTGGCGTGCAGGTCAGCACTTCACCCGTAGCCGCCGATGTGATTGAGCAAGCCGACGAGGAAACGAATGGCTTGGCTGCTCTTCGCGCTCTGGGCGGGTATCCGCCGAATGCCCGTCTGACACCCTGCCCCGTTCATCGTCGGCTGGTACAGGGCGACTCCATTTCCACAGGGGAATCGGCATTACAGGTCTTGGAAACACCCGGTCACAGCAAAGGACATCTCAGTTTTCTGCTGCCCACGCCCGACAAAACGTGGTTATTCAGCGGCGATCTGGTATTCTGGGGTGGCACCATCGCGCTGCAAAATTTCCCCGATTGCAATCTGACCGACTACGCTGAAAGTATCCTCAAACTGGCTGAACTGGATTTTGATGCCTTTCTGCCGGGTCATCTTTCCATTGCCCTACAGGATGGCAAGGAACATGTTGAACGGGCAGCCGCTATGTTCCGCCAGCGGCTTGTGCCGCGTAACTTTATCTAGATGTTTGTCTGTACTGTCGCCTGGACCTGCGACGGCGAACAAATTTGCCTAATATACGGTTACACGAAACGTAGCGACCGTCGAAATTTTCTGTGGACTTGAGGGGTATCGTTCCATTTCCTCATGCCGTCAATTGCGTTGCGCTAATGATGTTTACCTCGACGTATGTTTCGCTCAACCAACTATCGAGGGGTAGGGAAAAGGTCGAGTCTGCGTTTTCACGTTACGATATGATCCTATAATGGACATAGTAACTCAATGTGGGGCGGGTATGGATAACCAGCAAAGTACGTCCATCAAGGGCTATACGTTAAATGAGCGCATTGGAAGCGGTGGATTTGGTGCCGTTTACAAAGCGTATCAGTCCACCGTTGGACGTGAAGTCGCTATCAAGATAATCCTCCCGCACTTTACCAACCAGCCAGAGTTTGTCCGCCGCTTTGAAGCGGCGGCACAGATTATCGCCCGGCTGGAACATCTGCACATTACCCCGCTGTATGACTACTGGCGCGATAGCAAAGGCGCCTATCTGGTGATGCGCTGGTTGAAAAACTGGTCAAGCGGCTGAGTGAAACTGGCGACTATGCCCGCTTTCTGGCGATTGTCGGTCCGAGTGGGAGTGGTAAATCCAGCCTGGTGAAAGCCGGGCTGATTCCGTCCCTGTGGCGCGGCGCGATACATGGTTCAGAAAAATGGTTCGTGGTGGATATGTTACCCGGTTCACGACCACTGGACGCCCTTGAAATCGCCCTCGTCCGCGTCGCCATCAGCCAGACACCCAGCCTGCACGAACAACTTGAACGCGATCAATTTGGCTTGGTGCGCTGCGACGCGCTCACGGGCGCACTGTTGTACACGGTTGAAGGCTCGATTATGGACGATTATGTGACCGATAATCGGATCACGACCTCCAATGGGAGTGTTGACGGTCTCGATGTCATGCAGTGGGACATCAGCGGAACCGACCAGCCGCGAGAACTGGCGCGGGTGAGGCTGCCCCCCTATGCCAGGCACTGCGACTGGTGCTCCATTTCAACCAATTTTCGCTATTTCGGCGGCTGGCTGGGGGACATCCGAACCTACTTTCCTAAGTCCATCGTTCAGGTCATGCAGAAAGATGCCATTCAACGGCTGGGACTGCGGCAACTGCTGTTAGAACCGGAAGTGCTGGAGACGATTGAGGCGGATATTCATCTCGTCACCACACTCATTGCGCTCAATCGGGTCATTCCTGAATACGTCCGCGCTACAGCGCGTCAGGTCGTTCGTAAAGTCACCGACGACCTGGAGAAACGGCTGCGACGGCGAACCGAACAGGCGGTGATGGGTAGCCTGAACCGCGCTGAGCGTCGCAATTGCCGTCCGCGTCATCATGAAATTGACTGGAATCGAACGATCCGCGCCAATCTAAAACACTATCAGCCGGACTTCAAAACGATCATACCGGAACGCCGTTTCGGCTATGGGCGCAAACAACAGCGATTGCGCGACATTATCCTGTGCGTTGATCAAAGCGGCTCGATGGCAAGCTCCGTCGTCTATGCCAGCGTCTTCGGGGCGGTGCTGGCATCCATGAAAGCGGTCAACACACGGATGATTGTCTTTGACACGGCGGTGGTTGATCTCACTCAGGATATACTCGACCCGGTTGATCTGCTGTTTGGCGTACAGTTAGGCGGTGGTACGGACATCAACCGCGCCCTCGCTTACTGTCAGTCACTCGTCGGGCGTCCAGCCGAGACTATCCTTGTGCTGATCAGTGACCTATATGAAGGGGGCAACGCCAGCGAGATGGTGCAGCGTGCGGCGGCGCTGGTGGATAGTGGTGTACAGATGATCGCGCTGCTGGCATTGAGCGACCAGAGCAAGCCCTCATATGATGCGAATCATGCTCAGATTTTCGGCGACCTCGGCATTCCTGCGTTCGCCTGTACGCCTGACATGTTCCCGGATGTGATGGCGGCTGCCATCGAAAAGCGCGACCTTAAGCGTTGGGCAGGGCAAGCCATATGATGATCGTTAATTTTGGTTGTATAGTCTGACTAAAGTGGGTGACAGGTGGTTAGATTTACCCTAATCACTCCGCTCTCAATATCCCTCAGCTTGCCCGCGTTACGCAATTTTTCACACTTTGCAAGTCATTCTCTTACGTAGTCATGAATACGATTCGCCTGTAAAATAGAAAAACTGAACATCAAAGGGTACTCTGTGTTTGCACATCGCCGTTTTCCGCAGCCCAAATTCCGATTCCTAAATGCGCTGCGCGTGGCTTCATTTTTGGCAGTAGGCTTTATCACGTCATTTTCTTTGCAGGCGTCCGGATTTTCAGTGGGTTGTAATGGTCAGGTGGGGGATGCTTCCCAGCTGCAAGACAGTATTCTCACGGCAAGCAGCAATGGCAGCGCCGATGAAATTAACCTGGTAGCAGGTTGCGTTTACACCCTGACTGCCCCGTTACATGTGGGCGCAGACGACGGACAGCCACTCGTCATTCACGGCTCTGGCGCAACCATTAGCGGAAACAACGCCATCCGCGTTTTGATTGTTGACGCTGGCGCACAGGTAACGATCAATAATCTGACCATTGCTGAGGGAAGCGCATGGGTTGGGGCGGGCATTACCAACTCAGGCACGCTCTCAATGAACGACAGCGTATTTACGAATAATTCAGCCAGCCGTTTTAATGGAGGCGCACTCTCCAATTACGGCGAGATAACCCTCACAAGAACACTGCTGATAAACAACAGTGCCAGTGGGGATGGAGGTGCAATTTACAGCAACGGCGGACAGGTCGTGTTGAACGCCAGCACAGTACGTGCCAATACAGCAGGCGGTTGGGGGGGTGGTATCTCCATTGCGAATGGGTCGTTTACGGTGCAGGACAGCATCATCACCGGCAATCGCGGTTACACAGGCGGCGGCTTTGGTAATGGTGGCGTGGCAAGTCTGTATAACAGCGCGGTAACCGGGAACACTGCCAGCAGTTATGCAGGCGGTATCAGTAATGGCGGCATACTCACTATTGAAAACAGCAACATCAGCGGCAACATCACTACTGGGCGGGGTAGCAGCGGAGGCGGAATCGAAAGTGATGGCATTTATGCAGATTTAACGATAACAGGCAGTGTCGTGAGCGGTAATGCAGCGACAGGTGATGCCAATTCTGGCGGGGGCATCGCCAATACCAGCGGGCGGGTGTCCCTCACAAACAGTGTCATCAGCGGGAATACTGCCCGAAGTGCTGGGGGCATCCACAATGAGAGCGGCACCGTTTTCATTGATAATACGACCCTGAGTGGCAACGTTTCTGCGTCTAGTGGTGCCGCCATTACCAATCTGTTCGGTACACTGAGCATTACTGGCAGCCGGTTAGTCAACAACTCTGATCCGACACATGGAGCGTTCCTTAGTAATGCCTACAGCGAACCGGTTCAGATAACCGGAAGCTGTATTACTGGCAACAGCGTCACAGCAGTTCGCAATATCAATATCGCCAATATTATTGCAACTGGTAACTGGTGGGGGTCTGCCAGCGGACCCGGTGGTGTCGGTCCCGGTTCTGGCGACGCAGTGAGCAGCTACGTGGTGTTCAGTAACTTTCTGACAGCGCCACCTGCGGGTTGCGATCCCCTGCCCGTGCCGTTCGTTAGCCTGATTGCCATGCAGCCCGATGTGTCTGAAGGTGCTACCGCAACATTCACGATCATTCGGACTCTGAGTTTGCCTGCCGCGCTTCGTGTTCCATTTACCGTTTCAGGCAGCGCTATCGCCGCAGATTACACGCTCAAGGTGAATAATGTCCCCCTCACCGAGTCCGCGGTGGTTATTCCCGCAGGTCAAACGTCTGTTCAGGTACAGGTGTCTGCGCTGGATGACGTTCTCGATGAAAATGACGAAACCCTGACCCTGTCGCTGTCAAACAGCAGCGATTACATTGTAAGTGAACCTGCACGTTCCGCACTCATCACTATATTCGACAGCGATACATCCGAAGTCAGTATGATGCTGTCATCAGGATTACCCATCAGCGAAGCACAGGGCGAAGTCCTCCTCTATGTGACGTTAACTTCACAACCGTCAGCGAATGTGACAATGACCCTGAACTTTGACGCTGATCAACTCAGGGTCAACAGCGAAACGGATGGTAACGCGGAGGTAACTTTCACACCCGGCAACTGGAATGTCGCACAGGTCATTCCAATCGTGGCTGTGGATAACAGTGATGTTACAGGGGATCGCACATCAATCAATACGCCTGTCGTGAGCAGCGGTGATGCCAATTATGACGGCATCGCTGTTGAGCCACTTACGATTGCCATTGTTGAAGACGACACCAACTTCACCTGCGAGACGCAAACCGACATCCCCTCAACGGAATGTCAGGTTTTAGTTGACCTGTATCAGTCTACGAATGGCGATTCCTGGACAAACAACGCTGGTTGGCTTTTTGCTGAGACTCCGTGCACATGGTACGGCGTAACGTGCGGTGGCGAGCCGGCTCAGGTAACAAATATCAGCTTGCCCGCCAATAATCTGTCTGGATCACTGCCAGACTCGCTCTCCAATCTGTCGGCGCTGAATACACTCCTCCTCAATGACAACCAATTAGGTGATCATATCGTTGCACTTCCAGAAACCCTGCAAATATTGAATCTCGCCAGCAATCAGTTCACGGACGCTGTGCCGTCGCTGCCACCCTCGCTGGAAGTGATCTCACTCGATAACAACCTGCTGGAAGGCTCACTGCCGATTCTGCCTGATTCACTAACCTCCCTGAGCGTCATCAATAATCAATTGACAGGGAATATTCCTACGCTGCCTGCATCGCTGATGGAATTTAAGGCGTCGAATAACCAGTTCACAGGCAGCATACCCGTTTTACCCGCCTTGCTCATAAGCTTTTCTGCGACGGGTAATCAGTTGAGTGGAATCATTCCGACACTTCCGGATACCTTGAATTCACTCGCTATTGACTCGAACGCTTTGACGGGTGCAGTTCCGGAATTACCGGTTAACCTGGAATATGTGTTCTTGCAAAACAACCAGTTGAGCGGCGCGATCCCGGTGTTTCCACCTTTGCTTAAAACGCTCAATCTGGCAAACAATGACTTAAGCGGGCAACTTCCGCCCTTCCCCGCGTCATTGACGGAACTTCATTTAAGCGACAATGCCCTGATAGGGGTTATCCCATCGTCAATCACGGCAACAAACATATCGTCTGGCGCATTATTCCTGTGCGGTGGCGCGAACGATCTTGGTTCGGATGATACGCTTGTCAACGCATTTATCAGCGCACGCCTCGTGGGGTGGTCAGATCAAAACGGTTGTCTGCCGCGTGTATATGTTGTGGATATAGTGGATGTTACCCCTGACCCGATTGACAGGGCTGTTGATGTTATAGACGTTATCCTGTCTGAGCCTATAAACGTTTCAACATTTACCTTCGCCGATCTGTGGTTGAGACGCGGAGAGCCACAGGTTCCTCTGGATTCGCGGGTAACGATTACCCTTCAGGATGTGGCAACCAATACGTATCGCATTCGTGGTCTGGCAGACTTTACGGGCATTGATGGAGAGTATTACCTTCATATCAACGCAAGTACATTCGCTGAGGAAAGCGGGCTATCGGGACAAAATAGCTGGCAGTCCGAAAGCTGGACATTACAAAGCCCGGGCGTTCGTATTGTTGAATACGGCATCACCGTCGTAGCTGAGGATGGCGCAACTGATTTCTTTTACGTCAGACTGAACGCAGCACCTACAGCAGATGTGATCGTCACCATAATGCCAGACTCGCAGACGACGGTTACGCCATCCTCTTTGACCTTCACCACAGCGAACTGGCGTTTCTCTCAAACAGTCACGATAACGGCTGTGGATGACTCCGCTGTTGAAGGGAATCACACAGGTTCTATCGCCTTCAACGCAGACAGTGCGGATACACGCTATAATGGTATCGTTATTGCGCCGTTGATCGTCAGTATCACCGATGATGACAGCGGGGATGTTCTATGTGCTTCACAGACCCAAATCCCGCAATCTGAGTGTGCGGCACTCATCGATCTGTATCAAAGCACAAACGGAGGTGCCTGGTCATATAATAGTGGCTGGAATGACTCACTGGTTCCATGCGCCTGGTACGGGGTAACATGCACTGGCGGTCACGTAACATCTATCATACTGAGCCGAAATAATCTGTGGGGGACGCTTCCCGCTTCACTTGATCGTCTCACTGCTTTGCGCGAACTCGATCTTGAATATAACGCGATTTCTGGCGGTATTCCAGCGTTACCGGCGACAATCGAGCGACTGAATTTAGGCGCTAACCTGCTGAGTGGCAGCATTCCCCCCTTGCCTGCCGCCGCCGACGTCGTCGTCTTAGCGCTCAATCAATTAACTGGGAGTATCCCAAACCCGCTGCCAAATTCCCTGCGAGTGTTGGCTCTCCAGTTCAATCAAGTGAGTGGGCAAATTCCGCCGCTGCCACCGGAACTCGACGAACTTTCCTTACATCACAACCAGTTGACAGGTTCACTTCCCGCGCTTCCTGCCGCACTTACCCAAATGTTTCTGCTCGACAACCAGCTCAGCGGGCAACTACCATCCCTACCGCCATTCCTGAACACGCTGGATGCCCAGAACAATCAGTTTACAGGCAATTTACCCCCCATTCCTCCGTTACTCACGACGCTGTACGTTCAAAACAACCAGTTGAGCGGGCAAATTCCGCTTTCGATCACTTCTACACAGCTTTATAGCAGCAGCATGAGTCTTTGCGGCGGCGCGAACGATCTGGGTTCGGATAATCCAGCCGTGAATAACTTTATGCTTGCGAACTCAAATTACTGGGCACCGCACAACGGATGCCTCCAACGCGTGACTGTCATGCAAGTCTTCAATCCTCTGTCTACCCCTGTCAATAGTGTTGATGTACAGCTCACGGAATCGGTTGACCCGTCCACCTTCACGTTTACGGATGTTTCCCTGACACGCAACGGCGTTGTCGTCTCATTGAGCAACAGCATTACTGTAACTTCGCTAAGCGACTCAGGGGATTACCGTCTCAGCGGTTTGTCGTCCTATACCACTGCACCAGGCACGTATGTCATTTCCGTGAACAGCGGCGGTATGGTTGATGGTGCGGGCTTGGCAGGCGATAGCGCCAGCAGCGCAAGTTACAGTTGGGTTGTGCTGCCACCTACTTCCACGCCAACCCCTACCATTACCCCACCCGCGTTTGGGATGAATTTGATCAGCAACGGTACATTTAGCGCGGGCTTACGGGATTGGGCATTTTCTGGCACGACGCAAATGATCAGCAATAATGCCCTTCAAATCGCGCCAACCACTGCGGGAGGTAGTTTCTACCAGTTTGTCAATTTTGGCAGTGGTGGTGACGTCTACGAGGTTACTTTTAAGGCTGGCAACCGCAGCGGCACTGTGAAAACGCTGAATTTGATGGTACGCGATGCAGATTGGAGTCCGCTTTATAACTGTGTCTACGTGCTTGCCGCGTATTCTCCCATCCAGTATTACCAAATGCGTTTTGATACCTCAGAAGGCTTCATTCCGATGGTACTGCAAGGGGCGCTGAGTGGCGACGCTTCTATGGGCGTTCTGATTGATGATATGACAATGGTACGTCGAACAGGGATAACCGTCACCACGACTGAATGCACGGTGTCGCCACCCGGCAATACAGACCTCATTTACGATGGTGCCTTCAATCAGGGAACAGTCAATTGGGCGTCTTTCAACGCTGCCTTACAGGTGGTGAACAGCGGCGGTGCGAATGGCAATGTCATGGAGCTTGCCCGCTGGAATGGAACGCCCAATGGTGGTTTCTACCAGTACAACCCGTACTCTGCGCCCGCGAATGGCGTGTTGCAGTTCAATTTTCAAATGGCCAATCAGTCGAATACCAGCCGAGTCATCAACATGCTGGTGCGTAATCCCGACTGGACGGATAATCACTCGTGTTTCATCACACTGCCACCGAATACGCCGCTGACCAACTTCACTATTCTGCTGAAAACGAACACCGCATGGTCGAATATCGTCATACAGGGCTGGATATACGTCGGCGACTACAGCGGAACGCCACCCCTCCCGTTCCGCTTCGATAACCTGAATTTGCAGTTTTTGCCCGCGTCCAGTTTCAGCGGTACGACCCAGTGTCCCGGACCCGTACCGATGCCATCACGCGATGCTTCATTCACAGCCACATCAACCCCGACATTGACTCCAAGCCTGACCGCGTCGCCGTCTGCTACGATGACCCCAACGGCGACAGCGACACCGAGCCTGACTCCGACCCTACCGGCTACACTGGAAATTACGACGGAGCGAACGCCAATTGAAACATCAATTGCTACACCGGATACACCCACCTATACGTCTGAACCATTAACCGCGACGCCGAGCCCAACCGCAA
>Ga0224722_1000391_pt1 | contig 25877 bp, 24 predicted proteins | sample Balambano_FR1_Me_FD_161646 | JGI IMG/M metagenome (GOLD analysis project Ga0224722, IMG submission 161646) | Freshwater sediment microbial communities from Lake Towuti, South Sulawesi, Indonesia - Balambano_FR1_MetaG | ecosystem: Environmental > Aquatic > Freshwater > Lake > Sediment | place... | reverse complement strand
TTGCCCAAACTCACCGCCCATGAAAAGCAATTTTGTACCCGGATGGGTAAACATATAACTGAACAGCACCCGCAAATTTGCAAATTTCTGCCACTCATCACCGGGCATCCGCTGAATTAAAGAGCCTTTGCCGTGCACTACCTCGTCGTGCGACAGCGGCAGCATAAAATTTTCGGAAAAGCCATACACGATGCTGAATGTAATCTGATTATGATGATATTTTCGATTAATCGGGTCTTGTTTGAAATAATTCAGGGTATCGTGCATCCAGCCCATCATCCATTTCTGCCCAAAACCCAAACCGCCTGTATAAACCGGACGCGACACGCCCGTGAACGAAGTAGATTCCTCCGCAATCGTGATAGCATCTGGAAATTCTTTGTAAACCGTTGCATTAAATTCTTTTAAAAACGAAATTGCTTCCAGATTTTCATTCCCACCGTACATATTTGGTTCCCACTCTCCCTGCTTGCGCGAGTAATCCAGGTACAACATCGAAGCCACCGCATCCACGCGCAAGCCGTCGGCGTGGTACAAATCCAACCAAAACAGCGCATTGGCAATCAAAAAACTGCGCACCTCGTGCCGCCCGTAATTGAAAATATAACTTTTCCAGTCGGGGTGAAAACCCTTGCGCGGGTCAGCGTGCTCGTACAGGTGCGTCCCGTCAAAATCCGCCAGGCCGTGCGAATCCGACGGATAATGCGAAGGCACCCAATCCAAAATCACCCCAATACCCGCCTGGTGCAGCGCATCCACGAGGTACATGAAATCCTGCGGCGTACCCTGGCGGCTCGTCGGCGCAAAATAGCCCGTAATCTGGTAGCCCCACGACGGAAAATACGGGTGTTCCATCACCGGCATAAACTCCACGTGCGTGAAGCCCATTTCGACCACGTAATTGACCAAATCTTCTGCCAGCTCGCGGTAAGTCAGGGATTCCAAACCGCCTTTGCGCTTTTTCCAAGTGCCGAGATGCACTTCATACACGGAATAAGGTTGATTTAAACCCGCCGTTTCCTTGCGTTTTTCCAACCACGCCACATCGTTCCACTCATATTGTAAATCCCAAACAATGGAAGCTGTATTTGGTGGAATTTCCCAGTACAGCGCATACGGGTCACCTTTTTCCAAATGTTGTCCATTCGGTGCAACGACGTTGTATTTGTACAAATCGCCTTTTTGCACATTTGGAATAAAGCCCTCCCAGATACCCGAACTATCCCAGCGCGGCGAGAGTTGATGGGTGCGCCGGTTCCAACCATTAAAACTGCCAAATACCGACACTGCCCGCGCACTGGGTGCCCACACGGCGAAGTGTACGCCCGCCTGCCTGTCCACCTCCGTGAGGTGACTGCCGAGTTTTTGGTAAATTTTAAAATGCTTGCCTTGCCGGAACAGGTGAATGTCGAAGTCGGTGAGGAGGGAGTAGCTGATAACGTCTGCCATTGGTTTGATCGTGTTATGGTGTTATGGTGTTTTAGTGTTTTAGTGTTATGGTGTTCCATCGTACTATCCGCACTATAACACTATCGCACCAAAATGCCGCCTTAAAAGTACAAAAATTAGCGAAGTGTTCAAGCAAGCTAAAAAGACTTGCAAAGATTTAGCAAATCTCCAGGATTTGCTAAATTATAAAAAAACAGGCTCACACAACACCGCTGCGCAAGCCCGATTTGGATAGAAAATAGTTTGGCAAGACTAATTGTTCGTAGAAATCACGCAGTTTTCCGTGCCGTATTGTGTTGACACGTACTGGTCGGCTTCCTGGTCATTGAGCCAGGTGTTGCCATTTACGAGGTAACGGAATTGATAGTTTTTACCGGATTCCAACTCGACTGTTGCTTTAAAAAAGCCGTTTTTTTGCTTCTTCATCTCAAGCGCGTGATTTGGATCCCAGTTGTTAAACTCGCCCAACACCTGAATGTTTTCGGCATCCGGCGCAATGTCCACGGGCAGCGTAAACGTCGCTTTACACACCGGCTTGGATTTCATAAATTGTTTGGTAATCATTTTTTATTAATGTTTTTGATTTGAAGTTCACATTTGACGTTGATAATTCATTTTAGTTTGATATTTCTTTTCTCATTTGACGTTCTGCACATGACGATGACGATTACTTTTGTACAATTAGAAATGCTCAAATACGTAACGCCAAATAATAAACCTCCAATAAAAAATAAATTATCGTTTTCCGCCTTTCAATTCTTTCGTCAATCGCTCAAAACCTGCCGTGTCGCCGTCTGCCAGTAGTTGCGCCTGCTCTGCCCAGGTACCCGGATCAGCCAATCGGAAGCGGCTGCCTGCTTGCGCCAGCACGTTTTGCAATACGCCGAGTTCGGCTTTTGCCAAATCTGCAAAGGTGAAAATACCGCGCTCATGGAGCAAGCCGGCGATTTTCGGACCGATGCCTTCGATTTTCACCAGATCGTCCTGTACGGTTTCTTTCGTGCTTTTTTTGCCTTTGGTTTTTGGCTTCGGCTCGCTCGATGCGCCAACTGCTTCATCGGCAGCACCTTCGGCTTTCTCCGTGATTTCTTCCGGTGTAAACGGCGTGGAAAGCGGCGCGTCAATCACCACCACCGAGTTGAACACGCCATAAGAGGTAGCAGCGTAGTCGTCGGCTTGCCAGTCGTTTTCCCAAGCGTGTTCGTCAATGAAGTAGCGAAATTCGTAGCACTTGCCGGTGGCTAATTCCAGGGTAGCGGTGTAGTCATTTTTCGTGCGTTTCATCGGTGTGCCGTTTTCCCAGCTCCAGTCGTTAAATTCGCCCAATACTTTCACCACTTTCGCATCGGGTGCTGCCTCCAGGGGCAAACTAAACGTAACTTTACAAACAGGAGAACTCTTGAGGTACTGCTTTTTTAACATGAGCGGTTTTCTTTTTTGTAAGTGGAAAATTTTATCTGCCTAAGTGTAAAAAATACACCAAGCCTCTTTTCAATGCAAAGGTAAGCGACAGTTCTTTGATTGTCAATGAAAAATGTTTATAAAATTGTTAACTCGGATAAAAACGCAATTCATCCCGGCGAAAAAAGTGTTTGTTTGTACCTTTAATTTGAACACAAAAACTGCGTTCTACCAACTATTGCAATATAAGTTTTGTGTATTTTTAGTCTGGCGAATTTTTATACTAATCAAAATTTCGTCGAAAATTTTACATTTTTATCTCACAGGCGAGGCAGGTGCAGTAATCGGGTCGCGTATTCGGAATACAAGTTGCAATAACCGAAACTTTACGTTATAAAATTCTAAAATGAAATATTTTAAAATAATATAAATTCGTAAAAATTAAATTGCACAATATAAAATGTTTAACAATACTACCTCCCGATTTGCCCATACGGTAGAAAACTACGTAAAATATCGTCCGGGTTATCCAAAAACGATGGTTGATTTTTTACAGACAAATCTTAACTTGACTTCACAAGCCGTCGTTGTGGATGTGGGTTCCGGCACGGGCAAGTCGAGCGAGCCTTTTTTGCATTTGGGCAATCGGGTTTACGGCGTGGAACCCAACGCGGAAATGCGCCAGGCTGCCGAGCAGTTGCTGGGGCATTTTCCAAATTTTACAAGTATCAGCGGAAGGGCGGAAGCGACGACTTTGCCCGACCGCTGCGCTGATTTTCTGGTGGCAGGTACGGCGTTTCACTGGTTTGAACCCACCGCCGCGCACCGCGAATTTCAACGGATTTTGAAACCCGGTGGTTGGATTTTGTTGGTTTGGAATGTGCGCAATCTGGAAAATTCGGCATTCATGCAGGCGTACGACCGTTTTTTGCTGAAATATTCAACAGATTATCAACAAGTAAAAGAAGTGTATAACAATAGCGCGGATTTTGATGCTTTTTTCGGTAATAATAATTGGCAGAAAGTGCATTTTGAAAACCGGCAGACGTTTGATTTTGAAAGTTTGGTCGGGCGTTACCGGTCGAGTTCGTTTGCATTATCCGAAAATCATCCCAACTTTGCAGCCGCTAAAAATGCCTTACAACGGTTATTTGAACAATATCAGGAAAACGGACAGTTGACGTTTTTGTATCAAACGGTGCTTTATTACGGAAAAATTAGAGGGGGAGAAGGTGGAGCGGGTTTAGCAGCGGGTTGAGTTGCCCTCATTACTTGATTTCACGCTAAACTAAGCTTTTTTGCCTGCTCCGCTGAGCGCACTGCGGATATACGGTCGAAGTCGCTGCGGGCAACTCCACCTTCTCCACCTCCTTAACCCCCTCAACGAAAAAAACATGAAAAACAAAATCAAAGCTTTAGCCACCCAATACTTCGACGAAGTCGTCCACATCCGGCGGCATTTGCATCAGCATCCTGAACTCTCTTTTCAGGAAGCTGAAACGGCAAGATTCGTAACGCAAAAATTAACCGAATTTGGCATTCCTTTTCAATCCAACGTTGCCGGTCATGGGGTAATCGGTTTAATTCAAGGCAAAAATTCCGACCAAAAAGTCGTTGCCCTCCGTGCCGATCTGGACGCGCTGCCGATTCAGGAAAAAAATGAACTGCCGTATAAATCCCAACACGAAGGCATCATGCACGCCTGCGGACACGATGTACACACGGCTTCGCTGCTCGGCGCAGCAAAGATTTTGAATGAAATTAAAAACGATTTTGAGGGCACCATTAAATTGATATTTCAACCTGCCGAAGAACTCTTCCCCGGCGGTGCCTCGCTGATGATTCGCGAAGGCGTGTTGGAAAATCCGAAACCGGCAAGTATTTTCGGGCAGCACGTGCATCCGCCGCTCGAAGCGGGCAAAGTAGGCATTCGCCCCGGCAATTACATGGCTTCCGCCGATGAACTCTACCTGACAGTACACGGCAAGGGCGGACACGGCGCGCTGCCGCAGGATTGTATTGATCCGATTGTAATTACATCGCATATCATAACGGCTTTGCAGCAAATTGTAAGTCGCCACGGTGACCCGACGATTCCATCGGTACTCACGTTTGGAAAAATCAATTCCACGGGCGGCGCCACTAACATCATTCCAAATCAGGTAAAACTTGAAGGCACCTTCCGCACCATGCACGAGCAGTGGCGCTTCGCCGCGCACGAGCGCATGAAAAAAATGGCGCAGGGCATTGCCGAAGGTATGGGGGGCAGCGTGGAGTTTGACATCAAAGTGGGCTACCCCGTGTTGCACAACGAACCCGCCCTCACGCAGCGCACGCGTGCGTATGCGGAGGAATTCCTGGGTGCCGAAAACGTGGTGGAACTCCCCATTCGCATGACGGCAGAGGATTTTGCGTACTACTCCCAGCAAATGCCCGCGTGTTTTTATCGCTTGGGAACCGGAAATGTTGCAAAAGGAATTACATCCCCCATTCATACGGATACTTTTGATGTGGATGAACGGGCTTTGGAGGTGGGGATGGGGTTGATGGCGTGGGTGGGGATTCAAGAATTAGGAAATTGAGAAGTTATGTACTGTAATTTGGCGCATTTCAAAAGTATAAAACATTTATTCAACGCAATTATATTATTTACTTTCCAGCATCTTCACATACCGAAAATAATCCCATCCCTTTTTCAATACTTTTAACATTTCAATCGTGGGCAGATAGGGCGCGCCCAGGCGGTGATTCGCAACCGCGATGCGCTGAATGAGCCACCAATGCCGGAAAATTTCGTACAATGCCTTGAAATACGTAGACTTTTCGGGATCGTACACGTGTGTGGGTTCTGAGCAGGTGCCATTTAGTTCTAAAATCGTAATATCATGTCCTAGCTTTAATTCTTCCCAACTATTACATTTTATATCAAAACGCCCGTAATGAAAACCCGGAATCTGGTGGGCTATTTTGTCAAAAACTTCAATTACTTGATTGTCAATCAAATGATTGCCGCTGATGAAACGGGTGCCTTTGGAATGATTGCCGATTTCGCCCAGGGGCACGCGCTCGCCCGCTGCCGGCACGGTTTTTAGCAAATCAAAATGAGTGGCTTGCAAGCGGTCGAGCTGCAGCAGGGCACGCTCGCGGCGTTCCACCAGTTCCAGAACGGTTGAAACGCCGTCGCCTGTTACACTTAAAAATTCTTTCAAAGTGACAGAAGTGATATGCCCGCTTTTTTCGGTAGGAAAACGGTAGTACAACACGCCAAATTCGCCGTTTTTCCACACAAACTCCTGTAAAATAAAATCAATCGGATATTGTTGTAAATAACGTTGTAATTCCTGCGGTGTGTTTATTTTCTTTACCAAAAAACCCCGAAAACCCAGGTCGGGCTTGGCAATGAGCGGGAATGTTATATCGGCTGCTTTTAATTGTTGTAAGATTACATTAAAATCCGATTCTTTTTTTGCTAAAATCGTTTTTGGACGGTACTGCGCCGGAATTTTAATCGTTGTATCGTACTTCGATTCAAAACCAAACCCGCCGGTGTAAATACCCGGATTCGCCGCCGTGAAAAACGCCGGATGCCGCGCCCGCAGTGCCAGCAGGGGTCCCCACACCCACATAAACCAGTAAAATTTATTGGATGACCAGTATTCCCAATTGCGCCAGCGAATGCGCTTCATCCTTTTTTTTAGGTGCTCCATTGCTCTGCTTCGCTCCTTGCCATTTTTACTGGAGTGATGGAGTATTTGGAGTGTTGCAATACCCGCAATAGCACACATTTCACTCGTTTCTTTCCACCATTACCTCATGCTATTATTCCATCATTCCAACCAAACTTTTATTCAGTTTCAAACCCGCTTGTTTTGTTTGCCCATGCACTAAATCATGATATAACATCTGCGCTGTTTCCACTGCTTTTTCAATACTCGTCACGCTCACCGTTTGTACCATGTTATTGCGATTCATAATTACATCATTCCAGGGGTCGCCCTCCCCTGCGGTGTGGTGCCAGTGTAAAATTGCCGACTGCGAAAAATCGTCGCGCCCGGTATGCCAGCGGGTAAACCACTGCTCGCGTTTTTTTTGGTGAATATCGTCGTATAGAGTTGCCGATGACCAGATATGAAAATCGTTGACATTCAATAATTTCGGATGAATTTGCACCTCATCCCAGCGTAATTCATACAATTTTCCCCGGTCGTACATCACCATGGTAAACGGTTCGATTCCAAGAAAATCAAAGTTTGTAAAAAAATTCGTCGCATTTGGATAATTAAAAAATTGCAGTGCCATGATGCCCCGGCTCAGTCGGTATGCAGGTTTGCGCACGTGCCGCTCAAACGCACCGTTAAGTATGCACACCAGCCGGTTATCATTTGACACCGCGATCCACGTGCCGCCCGCGCCCATATCGCGCGGGAACAATAAATGTTTGCTGCCTTCATCCCACAGCGTGATGTTTTTGGGCGAGCGCGCCGCCTGCTCATCGCGGTTGGAAGTAAGGATAAATTGGTCTGTTCCTCTCGGAATATACGTTACGGTACACATTGCCAGGATGCCGGATGCCAGATGCCAGATGCCAGACACCTTAAAGTGCTGATTACTTGCTTTTGACTTCTCTTTGAGATTAAAATTTTGAATTTTTTAATAAAAATCGGTATCATTTTACTAAAGTATCCAAAATCTATTATTTAGTAAAAAACCATTATTTCCTCTTTCCCTTTTCGTTGCAAATCAGGCACTTGCGCTCCTTCTGCCGGATAGCCCACCGGAATCAATAAAAACGGCTTTTCATTTTCCGGGCGATTCAATATTTTTTGCAAAAAATTCATCGGGCTGGGCGTGTGCGTGAGTGCCACCAAACCCGCATGGTGAATGGCAGCCAGCAACATCCCGCACGCCAGCCCTACGGATTCCTGCACATAGTAGCACTTGCGCTTTTCGCCATTCACGATTTCATACGATTTTTTAAACACTACGATCAGATACGGCGCAATTTCCAAAAACGGTTTGTGCCAATCGGTGCCAAACGGCTCCAAATCTGCTACCCATTCGGTGCCCATCCGACCGTGATAATTGGTGTATTCCTCCGTTTCTGCCGCTTTTCTTATCTCATTTTTGAGGGTAGGATTGGAAACAACACAAAACGTCCAGGGTTGTTTGTGCGCCCCGGAAGGTGCCGTAGAAGCCGCCAGCACGACACTTTCGATGATTTCCAACGGCACCGGTTTATCCGAAAAGTCGCGTACGGTGCGGCGTTGATTCAGAAAATGGTAAAAATCCCGGCTGCGCTGTTGCATTTCCGTTTCGGAAAATTGCAAATGTTGGTAAGGAATAAATTTAGATATTTGAGTCACTTTTATACGTTTTAAATCACCGCGTATGGCTGAATCACGATGCACAGGGTTCAGGGATTTTTCCCGCGCACCTCTCTATACCCTTCTTGCCGGACAGGCAGGTACAACTTTGTGAAAATGCGGTATGAGCAAAAAAACTCCGTGCCTGCGTGGTTAAAAAAAATGTGGTACGGGCACATCAACCCATCAACCGATCAATAATCATCATTCACCGCAAACTCATTCTTCCGGTACATCCATTTACCTTGTGTAAAATCAGGAAATTCCACGCTCTCGCCGCCTTTCAGAATCGAAGTTTCCGACAAGGGCGTAATCGCGCTCCAGGTCACCGCGTCGTAAACGTCTTGGGGGGTGTTCGTGCGGCGTTTCACCGCTTCGAGGAAGGCGTGCAGCACAAACCAGTCCATGCCGCCGTGCCCCGCGCCTGCTGCGTCCTTGCCGTATTTTTTCCAGAGCGGGTGGTCGTAGCGGTCGAGCCAGCTTTGCGCGTCCTCCCAGCGGTGTTCGGCAGGGCTTTTGCCTTCGATGTAAATGGATTTATTCACGTCCATCCAGATGCCCTCGGTGCCTTGCACGCGGAAGCCGAGCGAGTAGGGGCGAGGCAGATTGGTATCATGTTGTAATAAAATCGTTTCATTATTAGCAGTTTGTAACATGGTAGTAACCACGTCGCCGAGTTTGAAATGAACTTTCGCATTGGGATGATTCGCACCACCTGTTTTTAGAACATAATCATGCAATCCTCTTGCTTTTGAAGCGTACGACACCAGTTGTGTAAAACGATTGCCCCGGTTAATATCGGTCATCATCGCCACCGGACCGATGCCGTGGGTGGGGTACAACTCGCCGTTTCGGTACACTGAGTGCTGCGTGCGCCACTGCGCCTCGGAAAAACCTTTTTCGCCAAATTCCGCGCCTTTGCCGGGATTGGTTTTGCCGTCATTAAACTTGATACCCCTTAAATCATGTTGATACCCACCCTGCAAATGAATGAGCTCGCCGAAAATACCCTGCCGCACCATATTTAGCACTGCCATTACATCGCGCCGGTAGCACACGTTTTCCAGCATCATCAGCGGCATTCCCGTTCGTTCGGAGGTGTGTACCAGGTTCCAGCATTCCTCCACCGTCATACCGGTTATTACTTCACAGCCTACATATTTTTTGGCGTTCATGGCATCCAGACACATCTCGGTGTGCCATTCCCACGGAGTGGATATAATAACGGCATCAATCTCTTTATATTCTAATAACTTCCGATAACCATACGGACCATCCATGATAATCTGTGGTTTCGGTTTTTTAGCTTTTGTAATTAAATTGAGTGCCATATCCATCATGGGTTGCTGAATGTCGCACAGCGCAACTACCTCCACATCCGGTCGCATCAGTGCCAATTCCAGGTGGCTTTGCCCACGAAAACCCACGCCGATGAAGCCGAGGCGCACTCTGGTGTCTTTGTTATTAGAAAAAACAGCGGAGGAGGGCAGTACAGTCACTCCAAGACCAGCAACGGCTGAGTCTTTCAGAAAATTTCTACGGGTTTGAGGATGTTTCATGTTATTAATTGTCTGAATCAGAATTTGCAGAATTTACAGAATTTTTTCCTACCACTTGTTTTTAAACACAGCGTCCGCAGCATTATACCGGGTTTAAATTTTTATTGCACAATTCTGTTTTTTGTCGAAAAAAAACATAGTACGAACAGTTTTAGGAATGCGAATTTAATAATTTCATTTTTCTTGCATCACAACGCCGTGTCCTTCTTGCCGAATAGGCAAGCCTAACCCCGTAAAAAAGGAAAGAAGGATACGGGCAAAAAAAACTTCTTGCCTCCGTGGTTAGAACTAAGGCGTACTAACCGCCACCGGCAGTATCTTTCCATTGAAAAAACGAGATCCTTTAACACAAAACCACGCCACCCATTCCGCCATTTCCACGCTGTTCAACGGTGCCTGATACCCCGGAAAAGCTGCTTCCAGCATCTGCGTTTGCACCGCCCCGAAAGCCAGGCAATTTACTGCAATGTTTTGATTTTTCAATTCCTCCGCCAAACATTCCGTTAAGTTTGCCAATGCTGCCTTGCTCGCACTGTATGCCGCCAAGCCCGGAAATTTAGCACTGCCTGCCACCCCGCCCATGCTGCCGATGTTGACGATGTGCGCCCCGCCGCTTTTTTCGAGGTAGGGCAGCGTCATCCGAATCAATTCCGCCACCCCCAACACATTGGTGGCAAACGTCCGCTCCCAATCACTCCACCTCAATTCCCGAAAGGGTTTATTAATCAACACGCCGGCATTATTAATGAGCACATCCAGGCAATTCAGTTGTTCTAATTTTTGTAAAAGCGCGTCCCGGTTGGGCTGGGTCACATCAAAAACCAGGTAATCCACGTTCGCCAGGCTGGCGCGTTGTACCAATTGTTGCAAACCGGCTTCGTCGCGCGACAGAGCCAGAATGCGGTGTTCCGGATCTTCCGCCAGTTGCAAAACGGTGTCAAAACCAATACCTTTGCTTGCGCCCGTAAGTAGAATGTTCATTATTGAATGGTTCAAAGGTTCAACGAAAGGGCAGGGATCAGCAGGATCGTTTTTTTTGATTTAAAAATCAATGACCTGGCCTTAGCCAAAATAGCAAAAAAATTGTTGATTCAAAAATTGTTGGTCACAGATGCGTACCGGGGTACTTTCACCCCGGTGCAATCGGTGGCTCAGCAGAAACAAGCCATGCACCATCCATCATCCTACTACACTCCGCTCATCCGGCAGGAAGCCCGCCGCCTGGGCTTCGACACCATCGGCATTGCCCAAGCCCGCCGCCTGGACGAGGAAGCCCGCCGCCTGGAATCCTGGTTGCAACAAGGCTTGCACGGAAAGATGCAGTACCTGGAAAACCATTTTGAAATGCGGGTGGACCCCACCCAACTCGTAGAAAATGCAAAATCTGTGATTTGTCTCACCTACAACTATTACACCCATGAAACACAAACCGACCCCGACGCACCGAAAATTGCTAAATATGCATACGGTAAAGATTATCATATTGTAATAAAAGAAAAGTTAAAAACCTTATTGAATTTTATTCAGGAGCATATCAGCGAGGTGAATGGACGCTGTTTTGTGGACTCCGCGCCCGTGCTGGAACGCGACTGGGCAAAGCGCGCAGGCGTGGGCTGGACGGGCAAAAATACCCTGCTGATTCATCCCCGAAAAGGCTCCTATTGCTTTTTGGCAGAGTTGATTATAGATGTAGAATTAGAATATGACTACCCGATGCGCGACCACTGCGGCACCTGTACCCGCTGTATAGATGCCTGCCCGACGGAAGCCATCTCGCCACAGGGTTATTTAGTAGATGGCAGTAAATGTATTTCGTATTTTACCATCGAATTAAAAGAAGCGATCCCGGAGGAGTATCAGGGTAAGTTTGATAATTGGATGTTCGGTTGTGATATTTGCCAGGAGGTGTGCCCCTGGAATCGCTTCTCCACGCCTCACGCTGAACCGGCGTTCGAGCCGCATCCTGATTTATTGAATATGAAAAAGACAGAATGGGAGGAAATTACAGAAGAGGTTTTTCGGAAAGTGTTTAAGGATTCGGCAGTGAAACGCACGAAATTTAGCGGATTGAAACGAAATATTGATTTTTTAAGAAAAAACTAGTGCGGTTTTATCATGCGTCTTTTGCTGCGCCACTTTGTATAAATGCGAGCAATAAAATGGGCAGTGAACAGATCAACAACGTTAAAAATAAATAATTATAAGGAATTTGTATGAAATTTAAAAAAATGGCTAAATAGATTTTGAAACTCGCCAATAAGTAAACCTGATACTGTAATTTACTTCGATACTTATAATAAAAAAGTCCTAGTCCTGCTACGGTCAGCACCGATAAAATGAAATGTGTTTTTTGTAAAATACTTAGTCGGGTTGTTAAATCTCCATTTGAAAAATCATAAAAAAATGAAGCAAAGCCAATACCCCGAAATAGATGAAACGGCTTGTCATCCGGCTGTTGCCAGGGTTGCCCGCTCCACTCTTCCAGCGCGGCGGTGGAATGATAATTATAAGCCTTTAAAAAAATAGTATTGTCCACCCTTAAAAATGGAAGGATGTAAATCAACACCACTCCTGCCAAACACAAAGCGGTTATAACAAAAGCATTTTTTTTACTTTCTGCAAAAAAAACGACTATCATGTATAATGGAAGCCACAGTAACAGTGAATACCGGGAGAGTAAGCAGAATAAAACAGCCGCCGCCCGCACAATCGGAGATGGACTAAATAAACTCAGGGTGAGTAGTAAATAATATCCTGCAATAAGCGGCTCTATTGTCACGCCCGGTATCCTCGGTTCATCTATGGCAATTACAAAGAAACAGCTAAAGGCGAGTATTACCAATAGTAAAAGATGCTGTAATTTTATATGTTTCTTTAATAATACAATACCAAACACTCCCACAGCTGCACAGAAAACACTATGGCTGACCCATCTGTAATCAAGGTGTAGTAATTCTGTTAGTACGAACGGCAGCCATTGCAAGGGCAGGTAAGTAGGATATAAAGGATTGCCCCAACCGGTGATGACCTGATAGGGAAATTCGCCGCTCAAAAAACGACGGACCAGCACGGAGACCTGCGGAATGATGTCGGATACAGCTACCTCGATGGGTGTATTTTGTATAATTTTATTTAAAACGATGCAGCTTATTAATACAAGGAGGATGTAGGTGACATAAAAAATGATGCTGCGGGGAAGCAGAACAGGTAGGGTAGGAAGGGGCATTTCCTGATTTTTTTGAAATGCCTGGTAAATACCTGCCAGACCCATCAATAAAGAAGTAATAAAAAATAAAAATGCGCTGAAATAATGTCCAAACTCTCGTTGTAAGAACGTCATCATCCCTAATTCTAAGACAAAGGCAAGGATTAACACAATTTGTAAATGATACTTCTTCATGGATTGATTACAGGAAACGGCTGAAAATAATACATTCTATCAATACCCCCATATTATTTAGTAGTCATTACCTGAAATTTTTCCCAGGCTGCTTCGGCTAGTTGGTCGGTTAGTTTTTCGATGTAATAACTTCCTGCCGCCGGATCAACAACTTTATCCATGTAACTTTCTAACTGTAAAATATGCTGCACATTACGCGCTGTGCGGCGGGTAAACGGCGTATCCGACTCGTTCGCCCCAGCGTTGGCATCCCGCACATACAGGCGGTCAGCACCCCCGATGACGGCAGCCAAGGCTTGTGTAGCCGCGCGAATCATATTGGTATTCGGGTTGGTATCTTGTGAGGCAGGTGTAAAATGGACTTCCAAGAGCGGCATTTCTATTGAAATTTGATACGCCGCTAATACATTCGCCCACAGCAGTTTAAGTGCGCGAAGTTTGGCAATTTCCACAAAATAACTCGTACCGATGGCGAGGGAAAATTGTAAATGATGATTCGTAATTGCCGGTGCAATATCATGATCGGATAAATCAGCTACATACCCGTTGGCTTGCGCAACCGTGTGAGCTAATTCGGTACTTACCGTTCCGGTTATGCTGTAATGAAACGCTGTGGCATCCACTTCAATGAGGCGAAAATCAGGCATTTCCTGTTTGTAAAATTGTAGTGATTCTGCCAGTTCGCTGAGCGGGCGCGCCGTACCGTCGGGTAGTGTATTAAAATTAAGACAGCCGTTTATAATTGCCGGATTTTTGTTGCAAGATTTTATAAAATTGTAAAAATGGTGTAATAATTCTGAAGAATTTTGATCGGATGATAATTGTTTAAAACAGACGGCAATATATTCCAACTCTATTCCACCCAGTAGTTGTGCGAATTCTTCTGAAGACAGGTTATTTTTTATAAAAAAAAGCAGGGCGTTTGCGCCCCCGTTGAGGGCTTCGAGAGCTTGGGCATTGGAGGTCTTAATATCGCTCACAACAATCGTTTCACCAATTTGCCAGTTATTATCCGGTTTATTTACAATCGGTTCATACCATTCACTAAAATCCTCGGGGTGGTAAAACGGATCGAGTCTGATATTTTCTTCCAACTGAAATTGTAGGTCGGAAAAGGGTTTGCCTTTTAAATCCTGCGCAATTTTGGCGAGCCACTCAGCTTTGGATATGGGAGGAAATTCGGAAAAAAGGGCGTGCATCCGCTGTAATTTTTGAAATGAAGGTAAGGTTTTTAAATGATAGAAGTATTTCCCGTATCACTTTTGATCTCCTGCAGATCACGCAGATTTTTTTTTACACCGTCCTTCTGGTCTCGGTCTCTTGATCACCCAGTCTCTCCGTCTTCCCTTGCTTCTATCGCTTTGCGCACGCTGCCGTGTTCGAGGAGTTGCGCTTTAGCAAAATCGTATTCCACATTCAGTGCATTCATCAGCATTTTCGCGCCGCGATCTACGAGCTTACTATTAGTCAACTGCATATCAACCATTTTATTATCTAAAACTCTGCCGAGTTGAATCATCACACTGGTGCTGATCATGTTTAACACCAGTTTTTGAGCGGTGCCAGCCTTCATGCGGGTACTGCCGGTGACAAATTCCGGGCCCACGACCACTTCAATCGGGAAGTCGGCGTGCAGCGTCACCGGTGCGCCGGGGTTGCAGGTGATGCAACCTGTTACAATTCCGTGTTTCTGGCAGGTTTGCAACCCGTGTATCACGTACGGTGTAGTGCCGGAGGCGGCAATTCCAATCACAACATCTTGTTCGTCAACCTCATATGCTTGCAAATCTTTCCAAGCCTGTGTAGGGCTGTCCTCGGCAAATTCCACTGCTTTGCGAATGGCATGGTCGCCGCCGGCAATCAAGCCGATGACCCAATCTTCGGGCACGCCAAACGTGGGCGGGCACTCGGAGGCATCCACAATACCCAGCCGACCGCTGGTACCCGCGCCGATATAAAACAGCCGACCGCCCTCGCGCATTTTTTCCACCACCGATGCTACCAATGCCTCAATCTGCGGAATGGCACGCTCCACGGCGTATGGCACGGTTTTGTCCTCGTGGTTAATGTGGTGCAATAGCTCTGCAACGCCCATCTGCTCCAGATGGCGATATTTGGAAGTGGCTTCGGTAATGCGCTCCATGAATTGATTTTGCTAAAATGTGGCGCAAAATTAGCCGATTTCTTTGTTATTAAAAAAAAGAAAGTGTAAATTTGCGTTGCTTTATTGGAGAGGGGGTGACTTAGTGACTAGGCGACCGAGTGGATGCGGCTGCAAAAGTGCGCTTGATTGCGGAAAGCTCATTTGAAAAAATAGCCCGCCCTTGCTAAGGCCGCGGGGGATTAGCTCAGCTGGCTAGAGCGTCCCGCACTTAGCTGCGGGAAGGTCAGCGGTTCGGGTCCACGGTATAAATTTTGGGGATTAGCTCAGCTGGCTAGAGCGTCCCGCACTTAGCTGCGGGAAGGTCAGCGGTTCGGGTTCACGGTATAAATTTGGGGGATTAGCTCAGCTGGCTAGAGCGATTGCATGGCATGCAATAGGTCACCGGTTCGACTCCGGTATTCTCCACAACAGCATTTCTAATATCATTATTTTTGGTAGTATGCCGTTTTTTACCTACATTCTTTATTCTGAATCACTTGACCAATATTACATTGGTCATACTGCCGATTTAGAAGACCGACTGTTTCGTCATAATAATTCAGGCAGTAAATCTACCAAGAAGGCAGGAGATTGGAAACTGATGTACAAAGCTTCGTTTTCGACCCGTGCTGAAGCGATGAAACAAGAGAAAGAAATCAAAAACAAAAAGAGAAAATCCTACATCGAACAGTTGATCAACAGCCAGTGACGGTTAGAGCGTCCCGCACCTGCGTGCGGGAAGGTCATCGGTTCGACTCCGGTATTCTCCACCCCAAATGTGGCGTATTTCAGAGATGTGCCACAATTTTTTTTGATTATAGGTAGTTTCGATCTTCCCGGCTACTTCCGTTTACCCTCCAGCCAATCCACATATTCCACGTCGCCGAGGCGGAATTTAACGGGTAGTTTAACGGCTTTTTCCAGTTGCACCTCTAGTTTACAAAAAAAAGCGAGGTTTTGGTAAGAATAAATGATTGGAACAGCAGTTTTTTGAAGAAAAAAAGAACTTTTGAAATGGGCGTACTGAGGGAATGGAGTGTTGGCGTGTTGAAAAAATGGCGTTTTGGAAAGTTGGAGAACTGGCAGGGCTTCGCATCGCAACTCCGGGATGGATTTGCCGCTGATCTGCGCATTTGCCGAAAGGGGGAGCAGTAAAAACAGTACATTTGTAATCAATGTGCTACTCCACTTCCGACTTCGTACTTCCGACCTCCGACTTCGTTTTGCTTCCTGCATACAATTCATATTGTTGCAATTTACATTCTAAAGCACCATTGTACAAATTTAGTTTTTTATCCGGTTTTAAACCCAAATGTTTCAAGGCTTCCATATTTGATGAAATAATCCAAGCCTCATAACCCGCGAATGCCTGTTTCAATCGGTCACCAATCATTTTATAAAAACCTGTAATGTCTTCTTCTTTCAAACGCTCGTCATACGGCGGATTCATCATCAGGAAGCCCGGTGGTGCAGGCGGCACGAGTTTTTCAAACGCTTGTTTTTCCACCAAAATGCCCTGCCTCTCCAGGTGTGCCGAAAAAATATTCTGCCCGCTGATCCGCACGGCTTTGGGGTCTTTGTCAAAACCCAAAATTTTACAATTCAAAGGTTGAATTTGTGCCTGGGCTTTGTCCACCACGTCTTCCCACAGCCGGGCGTTGAAGTTGTGCCAGGTCATAAAACCAAACGACTGCCGATGAAGTTGCGGCGGCATTTTTTTAGCCAGCATTGCCGCTTCGATCAGCAGCGTTCCTGATCCGCACATCGGGTCCACGAAGCTGCGCTCGCCCTGCCAGCCAGCGTGCAAAATCATACCCGCCGCCAGCACCTCGTTGAGCGGGGCTTCGACGGAGTTGGCTCGGTAGCCGCGTTGGTGGAGCGAATCGCCGGAGCTATCGAGTGCCACCGAACACGCGTCGGCGTTGATGTGCAGGTGGATGCGCAGGTGCGGGTAGTCCACGTTCACGTCGGGGCGCTTGCCGGTGCGGTCTCGAAAATGATCGGCAATGGCATCTTTGGCTTTGAGGGCGGCGTATTTGGAGTGGGTGAAAATTTCGGATTTTGTGACGGCATCAATGGCGAAGGTTTTATCCACCGTCAGATAGTCCGACCACTCGATCCGATACATTTTTTGGTACAATTCCTCCGGCGTGCGGGCGCGAAACTCCGCAACGGGCATCAGCACGCGCAGGGCAGTGCGCAATTCGAGGTTGGCGCGGTAGAGCAATCGCAGGTCGCCTTCACACGCTACGGCGCGTTTCAGTATTTTGACCGCCGAGCCGCCGAGTGCCTGCACTTCTTCGGCAAGCACGGATTCTAAGCCTTGTAAGGTTTTGAGGATGAGTTTCAAAGTTGAATATTTTTCTCCCGCAGCTTGTACAATTGTCCGAACCTTGATTGATATGATTATTTTGATGAACATGATTCACAAGCGACACAAAGCGGGTTTAAATCATGCAAATCTTCTCACTTACGAATCAGGATTCAGACAACCGAATGCCTTCCTGTTCCAAATAAGCCGCAATGTTAAACCAATGCCCTTCCATCAGTTCTACGTCTTTACTCCAATCTTTAATGACCCAATCCTGACCGGGTGCTGCCACGAGTACTTTACGGCTATCGGTAAAAATCCAAATCACGCGTTCTACGCCAAAATCCAATAACTTTTGGGTTTTTACATGGATGCCCACTGCTTCGTCTTCTGTTTCGGTTTTGGTGTCAATTTCAATCACCAGGCGCGGCGGCACATCGGCATATTTATTGGAGATTTTGGCGGGAGTGAGTAACGCTTTACTGTAAATGGCAATATCGTTGGCAACGTTTTGCTTCTTCCTAAGGTACAAACCGGCTTCGTTCGTAGCCACATAATATTTGCTGCGGTCAATAAAGCTGTAAATAATACCGAGTAAATAATCCACCACAATAAACTGCAAAGAGCTACTGCCCATGATTTCCTCCAGGGTTTTGGTTTTGTTCAATACTTGTCTATAACCTTTGCGGTAATAAGGCTTGCCGTCAATAACTTCATGAATAAGGTAATCAGGTATTTTTTCCTTTTTTTGGCGCGGCGATGAACTGGAAACATACATATCTCTCGGACTTTGGGTTAAAAGTACGCTAAATTCCACGGTTTTCCAAAAAAGAAAATGGAATGCCGATTTACTCAACACTCCACTCTTTTTACTTTTTGCAGTTACAATGCTTACCGTAACGAATCATTCCGCAGCGAGTCGCCGTCCATCATCGAGCTGTCGCGCAGATCAGTGGTGTCGGTCATATCGCCTTGTGGCACCGTGCCGGTAGCGTTGCCGTTGTCGAAGCCGGTGTTGTTGGTGGTACTGCTATTGCCGCGGTCGCCACCACAGGCACTGAATACACTCATTCCCAATGCAATCAACATTGAAAAAAAAATTTGCTTGTTCCGTTTCATCACAATTTGGTTTTTGGAATCAATAGTATCAAACCCGATAAGCAGGTGCAAACCACTTACGGCGTTGTTGTATTGTTAGAAGGCATTTTAAATGGGATTGTTCAATCAATTTGTATTTATTCAATGGTGATAAAAACGGTTTCAGGGGATGTAAATCCTCCTTTGGGCAAGCGATATTGTTGAATGCGAAACTGCCGGGGATGCAAACCGTACAACCGCAATTCGCGCTGCACACTTTCTTTTTTGGCTTTAAAAAATGATTTATTATTTTCCTGAATTTGCACGATCAATTTTCGGTCCGGCATATTTTTCAACAATTGTGACAGTCTAAACAGCGGTTGATTCGCCTGTTGCAATTCGCCGGAAGGCAGGTAAAAGGCGTGTTGCTCCACTGTTTGGTCAAGATCAGAAAATACTACTTGCTGCGCAACTTCAGCCAGCAAATCATCCGTTGGCACATCCGGCGGCAGGGTGTCCAACTGCACGAGCAACTGCCCCATTGCACAATCCACCGGCATAAGGGGAGACAGGTTATCAAGCAACACATTGCCACAGTAGGGCGTGGCATCGGAAGTGTAATACGCTTCTACAATCAGGCGATTATACGAGGTTTTTGGTTGAAAACGCAGGGTATAAGGCAACCAATTGCTTCTTTCGACGGGTTTGGAAACGGCTAACAACTCCGCGCGTTCGCAGTTCAAATTGCCACCCCAGAGGCGCAGCAGCACCGGTCGGTCAAAATTCGTCAATTGCATCGTGGTGCGGGTAATGCTCTCGTACACGGGCGAACGCGCGGCGTGTACCGTCAGTTCATAACACTGCTCTGCCAGCAACGGCTGCTGCAACCATTGACTCACACCCTCCCAGGTGCCGTTGTCGCGCACCACCATGCCGATGTAGGTCTCGCCCTCTTGCGGCGGGTGCGTCACCCCAAACAGGTCGAGCGACGGGTGTATATCGGGCGGTGTCTCGCCCCTTGCACCGCAGTAAAACCAGCCTTGCGGTGTGCGCCCCATGCCCGGCTTGTCTTCAAAAGACGGATTTTGTAACAGCAACGCAGTGGGCTGGGCGTGGGTGTCAAAACCGCTAAAAACCAGGTAGGCGATTAAAAATCGGGTGAGCATTGTTTTTGAATACAAACGAATTTTCCGGTCTTTCATTATCACCCAATCTTACCCGGTTGTGTACCTACGGGACAGTGTCCGCCTGGCAGATTTGTATTAGTTGCAGCCTTTTTCTAATTGTAAATCATCTACCAGAACATTTCCATTGTAAGGAAAAATTACCGGAATTTTATAAAATGCCTCTATAATAAAGTGGGTGTAATTGTCCGTAGGTTTAAAAATTAGTTGTAACTCTTTCCAGTGTGTATGCACAATTAAATCGGAAGTGGCGAGCAATTCAGCTTTATCACATTCAAAAAAGCCACCATAGATGCGAAGTAATACCGGTGTGTTATAATTTGCCTGTTCTTCGGTCACCCGACTTGAGCTAACATAAATTTCCGAACGCGCCGTGTACATCGAAAGGGTGTAGCAACTGTCCGCCTCCAACTTTTCTGGAAGAGCTTGTCCTATTGCTTCCCAAGTATTATTGTCTCTTACCACTAGACCCAGATAGGTTCCTCCGTCGTAGGACGTTTTGATTACTTGAAAAGGACTGTTGGGCTGCAGGTGCACATCCGGCGGTGATTCCTGCGGAAACCCACAATCATACCAACCGCTCGGCACGTGGCTGTGTCGCGGGGCATCTTCAAACGACGGGTTGGTCAGCGGAATGATCTGTGCATCTGTAAGTGAAGGCAGTAATAGGAAAATAGCCAAGTAAAAATACGGTTTCATATTGAATGGAAATAGTTGATGACTACGAGTTTTCACGCTGTAAAGATGACAAGCTTCCTGCATTTACATAAAATATTTTCATAAAATGTCACCAACACTTTTCCAACATCCAATCCAATTTCCTAATTTCCCAATTTTATAATCTACACTTTTTCAAACTCCGCCTTGGTATAACCAAACAACATCACATCAATCAACTCCCCGCTCGGTCGGCGAAACTCCGCGCGCAGGTCGCCCTCGCGGCGGAAGCCACACTTGCGGGCAAGGCGCTGCGTGGCATAATTATCGGTAGCGGTGCGCAGGCGCAGTTTTTCGATTTTCAAATCTTCAAATGAAAATCGAATCGCCGCTTGCACCACTTCGGTCATAATGCCCTTGCCTTCAAAATTTTTGTCAATAAAAAACGCCAGTTCCCCGGCAGGCACCCCCCACAGAATGTTGAACACCCGCACAAAACCCACCAGCTTGGCATTCTTGTGTTCCCACACCCCGAAGCAATACTCGTTTTGCAACAGCCAGTCGGCAATTTTCTGGCGCACGTAGGCTTCGCCGGTATCTTTGTTCGTCACCGCTTCCAGCGTCTGCGGAAAGTAATCGGTCAGGCGCGATAGATTCTCTGACACCAGTTGATAAAATGATTCTCCTTCGTTTTCGCGAAAGCGGCGCACAACGGTACGCAGGGTCACCAGGGCAGTATCGGCTTGAAACAGGTGCGGTTGCATGGAAATTGGTTATCGGTGAACGGTGTATCGGTTATCTGGCATCTGCTGCCGTTCTTTTTGATTTGGGTTTTGTCTCACCCGAAGGGATCACCAGGTGAAAGCGATTCCTTCGGAATTAATTGTTATTGGTTAATTGGCACGCAGGACTTACGCTTATTACATTTTATCGGTTGAAATGTTTATCGTTGCAATAAGGTTTCAAAGTTCGGTTGAATTGTCCGTGTTACAAAAAAAATTTGCGGGCAATTGTCAGAATCAGGATTCGCAGGATTCAGAAATTTACAGAATTTTTCCCATATCACTTAATTTTTAACCACACAGAACACCTAGTTGCACCCTATTTTAGCCGCGCCCCTCCGTGTCCTTCTTGCCAGGCAGGCAAGTAAAACTTTGTAAAAAAATGTGTTACAAGCCAAAAACCTCCGTGCCTCCGTGGTTAAAAAAATGTGTTACAAGCCAAAAACCTCCGTGCCTCCGTGGTTAAAAAAATGTGTTACAAGCCAAAAACCTCCGTGCCTCCGTGGTTAAAAAAATGTGTTACAAGCCAAAAACCTCCGTGCCTCCGTGGTAAAAAAACGTGTTACGGGCACCCTGTAACGAATTGTCCAAATTTCCATTCTGTATAAAATACAAAACCATTGCACATTCGCGTTTCTTACAAAATTTCAACGTTTGTAATATGACCTATCGGCAACTTTCTTTTCGGATACTCTTTTTTTTGACGGGCTTCGTGTGTTTTTTACAACAAGCCCCGGCGCAAAATATAGACAAAGCCGCGCAAAAACTCGAAAAATACCGCTCCGACAACTGGCCCCCCCTGCGGGCGTACACCAAAATTTCGCTGGGCTATGCTTTACAGCAAAAATTCAAAATGCACGCCCAGTTTTGCGGCTTCGACATCAAAGGTGACAACCGCGATTACGTACCCAACGACATCCATCGCTTCCTGGGCGGGCGCACTCTGCGTACCAAAGTAGAAACGGCAGACATTCGCGGCGGCGGACTCATGTTTTACATTTTTCATGATTCCGATCTCCGGCAGCCCTTTGATGTAATGCAATATTCCCCTTCCAAAATTCTGACTTTCAATCGCTTGAAAGACCAATACGCACTTCATCCCGACGATAATTTCGATACCTTCATTCTCACCAAAACCTGCGGCGGCTACCTCAAAGCAGCACTCGATGCGGGCATTGAGCCACCATATGCAGCGTTCAAGGCGGCGTTGGAAACCGACAGTCGGCGCGAATCCTCCGTGTTGGCACTGTCGGGTTCGTTTGTATCGCCTTTAAAACTGGCCTTGGATGCCAACAATGACCTTACAGCGGAGGCATTGCTGAAACTGTGGAAATTCTACCAGGAAAATCCCACGTATGTGGACAAAGCCTATTACCTGCGCGAGTTTGAAGGCGTGCTGATCCGGCACATCACCTCGGCGGAGGAAAATCGGAAAATTGCCACCGAGGGCGGCGTGGATTTGAACGGCTTGCTGCCCGTGCGCCTCAAAACCAGCTTTGCTGCCAATGCCGCTTCGGCAGGCACTTTTGCGGGTACGGATTGGGAAACCATCATTTATGCCGATTTTGAAGAAAAAGGCACGGCTCGGGAGAAATTATTTTCCAAATTGCCCACGCCGGCGCAGATTCGCCGCTATTTTGAAGGTTTTCATCCCGTGTTTCAAAAATCGCGCGACTTTCCGGTGATGACCGAGGGTGCGGATTACAAGCATTTTCTGATTGTAGAAGGCATTCCCGACAATATGACCGCCAATTTTTGGGAAATTGAAGGCGTGAAATCCGGGGTTTACGAAGGTATGCCATCCTTGCAAGCCGATTATTTTCGGGATGAAAAAGCGGGTACGAGCGGTTGCCGTTTTACCGTCACGGGTAAGCCCCTGCGCAAAAATTTTGAGGGTACGGAGGCACAGCGTCCGGGTAGGCTGGGCTTGTCGTATGCCATTCGCAGCCGGGTGCCGGTGGGCGGCGAATACATCCGCTTTTATGTGAATGAGGAGGTGCAAACCAGCGCACACCCGGTGGCGACGGTGGGCGGCGGCGAGTTTGACCTGACGAAAAAAGAAGACCGCAAGTTTGCCTTTCAGTGGAAATTTGAGGTGGATATGGAAGACCAGTACAATCCGGTGAATTTTGCGGAAACGCCCTACATCGGCGACCTCACCGTGCGCCGCAGCGATAAACCTTTGAACGTCAAGCTCTCCAAAATTGAAACCGACGCGCCGCGCAAGAAATTCATTCTGACCCTGGAAACCCTCGACACCTATCCGCTGGAAAAAATTGATGATGTGAATATGCAGCCGTATAATCTCTCACTCAACATTCACCTGAAAAATAAAATTTCGAATAATACTTCGGTGCGACCGCTCAAGAGTATTCTGTACTTTCCAAGTTTAAAACCCGATGCGCCCAAACCGGAAACCGCCGCTCCCGGCAACGCCGGGCAAAATAATAACGCAGCGGAAGGGATTAAAAATGAAGAGTAGAAATTTCAAGGTTCTTTAAAAATATCATTTACCGATAACACAAAACCCGGTATGACAGGCTCGGCGGAACAAAGGTCGTTGCCTCTGCGAATGCGCATCAATTCGCTGTTTTCATAAACATGAACCAGATTTTCTTCGGGAATGATATGCCACAAAATTTCCACCCCGGCGGCAAAATAAATTCTCTACTTTTCTGGTGACGCGGTTGATGTTGTCCATCTTATAAATAACTTCAATGATAAATTTGGGAGTAGGGTTGGTGGCTTGCTTTGCCTGCCGAATCTGTTCAATAGAAACGTACGCCAAATCTGGTTTCCGGTGATTTTCCAGAAAAAAAAATATCACCTTCCTGTACCAACTGACCGGTGGTTTTGCCTGCGAATTTTAAACGAAAAAAAAGATTTTGTAAATTTTCAAGAATGTAAAATTGAATAGGAGTCACTGTCCGGACTGTTTTTTCTACCATTCCATTGAGCCATTCATATTTGTAGCCATCCTCGCGGGGGAGGTATTTTTTTTGAAAATCCGCCCAGGAGATGCGTTTGGGCGCGGCGGTGGTGGTTTGTGACGAGCTTGCGGTACGTGCCATAGTTATCTATTTTTACAAAAATACGGTTTTCCCTGTAATCCTTCCAGGACAAAAACGCAACGGGCTTTTCTATGTGCCAGGCTGCCATTGTACGGTTGTATTTCAATGCAAATTGAGCACTTCCGCCCCACATGGACTAATCTGGTGACTCCAAAGTCATCAGATTAGTCCATGTGGGGCTACCCGGTCTATGAAAATGCGAACCCCTTGATTCGATCTGCCTACTCCCCTGCTTGCGTTTTACACCCCGTCCGTCGGCGCGTATCGGCAATGCTGAGAATTTTCCAGCCGTCTGCGGTTTTTGTCAACATAAACACATTATACCCACAATGGCTCAGGGCTTGATTTCTAAAAAAAGAATACTCGGTCCACACCGTAGCGAGCGGACCATCTATCGTCACATCATAAGTGTAAATGCGCTCATCGAAATAATCTTTGCTTTTGGTGCCCACAAAATTGATAAAGCCCTGAATCTCGTCCTTGCGCAGTTGCGGTTTGCCGCCTGCGTCATAAGAAGCGGTGGAAAGCGTGGCACCGGGTTGAAAAAGCGGACGCACGAGGCTGCTGTCTTGAGCGCGCATTCCGTCAAACAATTGTTTTATAACTTTTACAATGGCTTCTTCATCAGGGTTTCGAAAATATTGTGTGGGAATGGGGGTCCCGCTCGATTCGGCTTGCCACATGAGTCCCACCACCCACCAGCGATTTTGGTCGTACACGAGTTGAAAACTGTTGATGCCCTTGTCGAACGCCGTGTCTTTTGGGTTGCGCCGCGCTTCGTAGGTCATAAAAGTGTGGGCAATGTCACCGTAACGCTCGGTTTTTAGATTGGCTACGGTTTCAAAAAAATCCTGTGCTTCCAGCCGGGCGATGTTTTTGAGGTAATCCTCTACCGAGCTTTCCCGCACCACGAGTTGTCCATCCTTGTTTTTACTGCGAATGTGAAATTTTACATTGCCGCGAAAAAGGTTGCGAAAACGCGCCGCGTCAATTTTGCGACCTGCCGGACCGGAGATCACCTCCAACACCACTCGCAGGGTGCTTTCGATGGTTTCGGTGTCTTGGGTGTCATGTTGGGCATTTGCGAATGGCACTGTCAGTAAAAAAGCAAATAGCAACAGTAAGTACAACTTCATGGTAAATCGGATGTTTGATAAAGTAATATTGCAAGATAGGACAAACTAACCATTTTAAATGCTATGAAAATTTTTTTACTCTTGGTGGCAGGGACGTTGATCGCTTGTTCCACTAGTTCTACATTATACCAAAACCGCAATACCGCCCCGGATTATTTCGATCCCGCCAACTGGGCGGCACTGCCCACCAAAACCGACCCTGCCGACCGCACCCCGACGGACACTATGCGCGACCAACAAGCCACTGCCCCCGCCGATGTGTTTTTCCTGCACCCCACTACCTACACCGCCAAGCGCAGGAAAAATCATCCCTGGAACGCTTCTACGTCTGACCTGAATTTGAA
>Ga0224722_1000390_pt1 | contig 25892 bp, 27 predicted proteins | sample Balambano_FR1_Me_FD_161646 | JGI IMG/M metagenome (GOLD analysis project Ga0224722, IMG submission 161646) | Freshwater sediment microbial communities from Lake Towuti, South Sulawesi, Indonesia - Balambano_FR1_MetaG | ecosystem: Environmental > Aquatic > Freshwater > Lake > Sediment | place... | reverse complement strand
GCTACTCGCTACTCGCTACTCGCTACTCGCTACTCGCTACTCGCTACTCGCTACTCGCTACTCGCTACTCGCTACTCAAAACAAATATCAACTCATTCTCAAACTCGTGGCGCTTCACGGCCACGCTGCGGCCCGCGATCAGTTCGTTGAAGTGCGCCTCGTAATGCCCGCGCATGCCGATACTTCTGCCGCCGACGGTGCGGGTGGGGAATGAGACGACGACGTGCCGCGCCCTGATTGTATCCAGCAGAATCCGGCCGGCGCGCTTGTCCAGTTGCTCTAAGCATGGGATGGCCTTGAGCACCAGCGCCACGTCCACCGGATCGCTTGGGCAATCGGCCACCACGTCTCGGCTTTCAGCCTTGCCGTTCACACCCATCCCGTTGAACGCCGTTTGCAAGAAGGCCATCATGTCGTCGTAGATGTCCACAGCATGATAGGTCGCGCCCTGCGCAAGCCCCATCCACGGGATGGCGAGCGGGTTGAGGCCGCACGCCACATCCAACATGCTGTGGATGGGGTGCAGGCCGGCGAAGATCGTCGCGTAGAACGAATCGAGGATCGGCAGCCGCTCGCGCGTGCTGGCGTGGTGGCTCATCACCTGTCGTAGAGACGCGCGATCGCGCGTCTCTACCTCAGCCAGCCACGCCCCATACGGCGGCTTCTCCCCCGCGAACATGCCGGCCACCTGGTGCAGCGTGTTCTTCGTCTCCTTGACCGCCTCCTTGAACGAGCGCCGCTTCGCCAACTCGGCCGCGCCGATGCGCCGCACGAGGTCCGCGTTCACCTGCGCATACTTCGCGCTGGCGCGCACTTGGGTCACAAGGTCGTCGAGGCTGGTATTCATTGATGTTGTAGAGACGCGCCGTAGCGCGTCTTTACGATGTAGTGCGAATCTGCGCCATCAACTGCGTCATGAAGCGCAGGTTGTGCAGCGTCGCGAGCCGGAGAAAGGTCGCGTCCTTCACCTTGAACAGGTGGTGCAGATAGCCGCGCGAATAGCGCTGGCAGGTCGGGCAATCGCAAAACTCGGACACCGGCTGATGCGACTTTACGTGTTTGTCGTCCTCGATGTAAAGATAGGACCACCACTTGCCGTTGAACGTCGTCTCGGCTGGCGCTTGGTGAAACGTCATCAGCCGGCCACGCCGTGCATCGCGCGTCGGCAGCGCGCTGTCAAAGATGCCATAGCCCATTCGGGTGCACTCGACGATGCTGTTTGGGTGGCCGATGCCCAGAGCATGCATGGGTAACTCAGCTGGCACAAGTTCGCGGGTGTATGCCACCATCTCGCGCACCAGTTCACCCTTGCTGTCCAACGGCCACCCGCCATATCCGAAGCCGTCAAAACCGCCTTCGGCCAATAATGCCTCGGCGCATTCCTTGCGCAACGCCTTCGACCTGCCGCCCTGGATAACCCCAAACAGCAGGGGTTTCTTCACCACGAAGTCACGAAGGCCCGAAGAATCTGATTCTGGCTTCGGGTCTTCGCGTCTTCGTGGTGAAGAGATCAGTTGCACAAACTCAGCGTTGCACCGCTTGGCCCACGCAATTGTCCGGCGCACGCTCTCGCGCTGGTTGTCCTCGCTGTCCTCGGGGTGCGTGCAATCGTCCAGGCAGATCACCACATCGGCCCCATAGCTCAGTTGCAATTGCACGCTTTTCTCCGGCGTCAGCAGCACTTTGCTCTTGGCGTCGGGCCGGAACACGATGCCCTTGTCCGTCAGCGAGCCGAACTTAGCGTTCTGCCGGATCATCGAGTAGGCCTGAAAGCCACCGCTGTCAGTGATGATCGGCTTGCGCCAACCGGCCATGGTGTGCAGGCCGCCCAGCGCCTTCACCGTCGTCGAGCCGGGGTGCTGCATCAGGTGAAACACACTCATCACCAACCCCTCGACGCCGACAGCGTCCAGGTCGGCGCTGTCCACCGCCTTCACAACGCCGCGCGTCGCGTCGGGCAGGAAGCAGGGCTGGGCGAGGGAGCCGTGGGGCAAGGAGAGAGTAGAGATTCGAGATTCAGTCATTCGCTTGCCGATGCATCTTCGTCATCCGTCGTCTGTCGTTCGTTGTGAGCGCCCTCAACCACGAGCACATACTCGCCCTTGAGCGCCTCGTCCCTCACCAACGGCAACAAGGCTGAGAGCAACCCCCGATCCACTCGTTCGAACATCTTGGTCAAGTCATTAGCCAGGGCAGCCCGGCGGTCGCCCAGCACGGCCAACGCATCTTCGATCAACCCCTGCGCCCGAAACGGGCTTTCGTAGAAGATGAGCGTGTGCGGCGACTCCTTATCTATTTCAAGGAAGCGGCGGCGCGCGCCGGGCTTGCGCGGTGGGAACCCGCGAAAGGTGAACGAATGCGACGGCAACCCGCTCAGCACCAGCGCCATCACGAACGCCGCCGGCCCGGGGATCATCGTCACGTCCAACCCTTCCTCAATGGCGCGTCGCACCAGCACAAAGCCGGGGTCGCTGATGCCCGGTGTGCCGGCATCACTCACCACGGCCACGCTCCGCCCCTCACGCAACAGGCCGATGATCCGCTCGCTGGCCTGGCGCTCGTTGTGCTCGTGAAACGACATCTGCGGCCGCTCGATCTCGAAGCGCTTGAGCAGCAGGCCGGTGTGGCGCGTGTCCTCGCTGGCGATCAGGTCGGCGTTGCGCAGCGTCTCCAGCGCGCGCTGGCTGATGTCGCCCAGGTTGCCGATGGGGGTGGCGACGAGATAGAGCATGTGTCGGTTGGTGTCGCTGGTGTCGCTGGTGTCGCTGGTGTCTTGACACCGCTCGACACTATTGACACCAATGACACTTCTTACAACACCCCTTTGGTTGATGGAATCCCGCTCCGCCTTGGGTCGCGCATCGTCGCCGTGTCGAGCGCGCGGCCCAGCGCCTTGAACAGCGCCTCGGCCTTGTGATGGTCGTCGCGGCCATACAGCACCCGTGCGTGCAGGTTCATCCGGGCGTGCGTGGCGATGCTCTCGAAGATGTGCGGGATGAGCGACGTGCCCAACCCGCCGATGCGTGGCATGTCGAACGTTCCGCTGAAGGCGACATACGGCCGCCCGCTCAAATCCACGATCACCTGCGCCAATGCCTCGTCCATCGTCACCCACGCGTCGGCCATGCGCGCGATGCCGGCGCGGTCGCCCAGGGCCTTGTCGAGCGCCTGCCCCAGCGTGATGGCGACGTCCTCGGCTGTGTGATGCTCATCAATGTGCAGGTCACCCGTCGCCTTGATCGCCAGGTCGAACAAGCCGTGATGCGCAACGTGGTGCAGCATGTGATCGTAGAAGCCGATGCCGGTGCCGATGTCGGCTTGGCCGCTGCCATCAAGCGTCAGCTCGACCAGCACGTCGGTCTCCTTGGTGATACGGTGAATAGTGGCGGTGCGAAGGATGCTCATGTTGGGCTTGACGCTTCTGGCAAATTCAATTTACTGCGAACAAAAGCGCGGACGGATTTGAGATGCCGCAACGCGACCTGCGCATCGGCATAAATGGCGTTCTCACCTGGATGGTAGTTGGGATATGTACGCGCACGGCTTTCCCGTAAGGTCGTGTGGTAATCGCCTTCCGCTTTGGCAACCCACTCATGCGTCAGCTCGCGCATACAAAACGATACCTTTCTCAGTAATGTCGCGAATGAAGAAGTCGCCCAGCGCCAAACGCTCTTCTACCTGCCGGGCACTGCGGACGATCAGATCTACACCAAAGCCGGGTTTAGTGCTGTGTGCAATCTTTACGGCCTGCTCGACATTCCTCAGTGAGGTGTCCATGACCACCAGCAGATCAACATCGCTCCATGGTTTGGGCTTGCCATAGGCATACGAGCCGAAGAGGATGATCCGCTCCGGATCAAACTTTTCGGCAATTTGTTGAGCAAGCGCATGAATGTCTCGCATGGGTATGCGTTTATTCACACCAATCATGGGCTTTGTTGCCAACTTCTGCATGACGCACAAATTATAGAGTTCCGCCCAGCGCTATGAGCCGCAACGCCTCAATCAGCTTATCGGTCTGATCCGGCCGGCCTACGCTGATGCGGATGCAGTCGCGCAGACCGTCCTTGTCGAACCAGCGCACCAACACGCCGTGTTGCTCCAGCGCCAGCTTGACGTGTTTGCCCACCGGCAAACCCGAAGGGTCTGCAAGACCCTTCGGGTTTTTGGTCACTCTGCACAAAATGAAATTGCTCTCGCTCGGCAGCGGTCGCAACCACTCGAATTCGCTCAGCAACTCGCCCATCCGCCCGCGCTCGGCGATCAGCTTGTGCACGTTGTCGCGCAGATAGTCACGGTCGCTCAAGGCCGCGATCGCTGCAACCGCACCGGCCACGTTGGGCGTATAGGGCTGCTTGATCTTCCACAAGTGCTTGATCACCGGCAGCGGAAACACGCCATAGCCCACGCGCAATCCGGCCATACCGGCCAGCTTTGAGAAAGTGCGCAACACGATCAGGTTATCGTGTTCCAACACCCAGCTTGCGCGGCTGGGCTGCGAGCTGAAGTCAATATAGGCCTCGTCCAACACCACCACCAGCGGCAGCGCCAGCAGTCGCTTAAGCTGCTCGTCGCAAATCGTCGAGCCGTCGGGGTTGTTGGGGTTGGTGACGAAGAGCAGTTTGAGATTGGAGACTGGAGATTGGAGATTGCCCAATTTCCAATCCCCATTTACCAATCTCTCTACCGCTTCCACATCCACCGAAAAATCCTCGCGCCTCGGCACCTTCACATACTGTGCGTTGACCACGTCGGCCTCCCAGCGATACATGCCGAAGGTCGGTGGCAGGTCAATGATCGCGTCGGCGGGCTGGATGAAGGCCCGGCCAATCAGGTCAATGATCTCGTCGCCGCCTGCGCCGCACAGGATGTGTGCCATCGGCACGCCGATGTAAGCGCTGATCGCCTCGCGCAGCAGCGTCTGGTCGGGGTCGGGGTAGATGTGCAGCGTGCTGGCGCGCGTAATCGCCTCCAGCGCCCGTGGCGATGGGCCGTAAGGATTTTCGTTCGCGTCGAGCTTGACGATGTCCTCGGGCTTGCGGCCCAGCCGGCGCGAGAGCACCTCGAATGGCACGATGGGCGTGTAGGGCTGCATCTCGCGCAGGTGCGGACTAATCAATGATTCAACATCCATGACAGTTATTGGCTGTTGGTTATTGGTTAACGTGCATTAACCAACAACCAACAACTAACAACTAATCACTGCGCCAAGCCAATACAGATAATACCCGCGAAGATGATGCTCGCGCCGAAAATCTTCATGTTGCCCATCGCCTCTTTCAGCACGACGGCGCCAAGCACTGCGCCGAACACCACCGATGCGCCGCGCACCGACGTGGCATAGCTAGCCTTGTTGGTGGCGAGGATGATCAGGATGAGCAGATAGCCGACGACATTCAGCACCGCCACGATCCCGACCGCTCGCCAATTCACCCGCATCTCAGTGGCCAGCGCATCGCGCTTGCGCTTCAAGGCAAAGGGCGCAAGGAGCGCGCAGCACACCGCCATCACGGCGAAGAAATACACGACGGGGTCCACATAGCCCACGCCGATCTTGTCCACGACGGAGTAACTGGCGATGGTGAAGCCGCTCAGCAGCGCCAACTGCGAGCTGCGGCTGGTGCGCAGGGCATGCAACGGCTCGACTAGCGCATCGCGCGCGAACGAGCGCAGGTGCACGACGTAAATGCCGATGACCGTAAGGGCGATACCCAACGCACCAAGATCGGAAATGCGCTCACCCAGCACCACGGCCGCGATCAGCGCCACGAACAGCGGCGAAGACCCGCGCGAAATGGGATACACCAACGACATATCGCCGTGCCGGTACGCGCCGCCTAGCAACATCAGGTAAGCGGCCTCCAGCGCGCCAGACAGAAGGATGACCAGCCATGCGACCGGCTCAAAAGGCGCGAAGCGCAGGACGGCGAGGGGTAGCAAGATCAACGTCGTCACAGCCAGCATGGCGATCAGAAAGGCCTGGCTGTCACGAGCGCGCTTGGCGAGCAGGTTCCACGTGGCGTGCAACGACGCGGCGAACAGCAGGCCGGCGATGGCAGCGATGGACATGTCTGACTCCCCTTCCGCTAGCGGGCGGAACGTCCCTGTGGGAAGGGGTGGGGGGTCGGTGCCCGCAGCGCCGCCACGCGGCCCGGCTGCTCCTCGAAGATATAGACCGTCGGCGTGACGATCACACCGCTGCCGCCGATGGCGCGCAACTGCTCGATGGCGTCGGTCAACTCGGCCCGGCTCACGGCCACGCTGACCGAGAACCAGTGTGCCTCTGGGTTGGTCTCGACACTGTGCGGGTTGGGGAAGATCGGCGCGATGGTCGGCCCTTGCAGCCCGCCCAGCGTGGTGCGCTCGGCAACCAATCGCCCCACGTCCTCAAACGACGTACCGCGCACGTTGGCCCAGATCAGGAAGTAGCCCTCGGCGCGCTGATGCGCCTCGAAATACTCGAGCAGCTCGATTGCGACAGCCATGGCATCGGGCCGCGTCAACGCATCGCGGTTGGCGATGAGCGCCGACTGCGTGTGCAAGATCACGCCGTCGCTCAGCATGCGCAGCCGGTTCTGGGCCAGCGTGTTGCCGGTCTCGACCAGGTCGCAGATCATGTCGGCCGCGCCGATCTCGGGCAACACCTCCAGCGACCCTTCGGCGTCAATCACCTCGAACGGCGTTACCCCATGCTGGCGCAAGAAGCGGTCGGTGAGCACGGGAAAGACCGTGGCCACGCGCAACGGCCGCGCCATGGAAGCCGCTTTGGCGCGCAAGTCGGCCATCGTCTGCACGTCCTGCCAAGCTTCAGGCACGGCCATGACCAATTTGCACTTGCCGTAGCCCAAGGCGTCGTGAATCACGCGGGCGCGGTCATCTACGTTGGCTTCGGCCATCACGTCCAGACCGGTGATGCCGAAGTCCACGCCGCCGTTGGCCACGCTGGTCACGATGTCACGCGGGCGCTGGAACAGCACCGTCACGTTGGGCAGGGCGGGGATGGTCGCGACGTAGCCGCGTGAGGCCGATTGCTTGACGGCGAAGCCGCAGCGCGCCAGAAAATCGAGGGTGCTTTGTTGCAGCCGGCCCTTGGAGGGCAGGGCCAGACGGATGTCGGAGCGCATTTTGTTATTGGTTGTTGGTTATTGGTTGATGTGTTGAATCAACCAATAACCAATAACCAATTCGCACATCAGGAGCGCGCCAGCACGACGGCCTGTTGCGCCGCCTCGGCCGCGGTCTGCGCGGCGATGATGTTGGCGCTGGCGAGGATGCGATCGCCCTCTTCCTTGTTGGTGCCGGTGATACGGGCGACGAACGGCACAGTGGGCTTCACTTCCTCGATGGCGGTGACGATGCCGCGCGCGACCTCGTCGCAGCGGGTGATGCCGCCGAAAATGTTGAACATCACCACCTTCACGTTCGGGTCGGCCAGGATGATGCGCAGCGCTGCCGCCACCTTGTCGGCCCGCGCGCCGCCGGCTACGTCTAGGAAGTTGGCCGCCTTGCCGCCGTAGAGCTGGATGATGTCGAGCGTCGCCATTGCCAGGCCGGCGCCGTTGACTAGGCAACCGATATCCCCATCCAACGACACGAAATTCAGGTCGGCCGCGCGGGCCTTCTTCTCGGCCTCGCTCTCTTCATCGGGGTCGCGCATGGCGGCCAGGTCGGAGTGGCGGAAGATGGCGTTGTCGTCAATCACCATCTTGCCGTCCAGCGCCATCAGCTTGGTGCTGCCGTCCGCGCCGGTGCCCACGATGGCCAGCGGGTTAATCTCGGCCAGCGAGGCGTCGTTGGCCACAAACGCCGCTGCCAGGCCCTTGGCGATCTTCACGAAGTCGTTCCAATGCTCGCGCGGCAGGCCGATGGCCGCGGCCACGTCGCGGGCCAGGTAATCCGGCAGGCCGACGAACGGGTCCACCGGCACGCGGACGATTTTCTCCGGCGTGGTCGCGGCGACTTCCTCGATGTCCACGCCGCCGGCCGCGCTGGCCATCAACACCGCCCGGCGGGTGGAGCGGTCAATCACCACGCCGAGGTAAATCTCGTTCTTGATGTCTGCCGCCGGGTCAATCAATACCCGGCGCACCGGCAAGCCCTTGATGTTGAGCGCCAGAATCTGTTCGGCCTTGGCCTCGACGTCTTCCAGCGTCTTGGCGACCTTGACGCCGCCGGCCTTGCCGCGCCCGCCGACCAGCACTTGCGCCTTGATCACGACCGGCAGGCCGATCTCGCGCGCGGCGTTGCGCGCCTCGGTCGGCGTCTCGGCCACGATGCCCTGCGGAACGGGAATGCCGTATTTGCCGAAGAGTTGCTTGGATTGATATTCGTGAAGCTTCATTGGTGTATATCCGTCATTCAGAGGCCGAAGGCCGATGAATCCCTGGAGCGTTGAGCGACACGAGTACAACTCGGTGAGCCGATCAAGACTCGATGCAATAGAGTCGTCAGGGATTCCTCACCCTGCGGGTTCGGAATGACGGTCCTAAAGGTTGCGTTTCAAGATTGTAATTGACGCACAATACTCGGATTAGCTCTCCACCACGCGCTTGACGGCATAGCCGAGCGCCGCAAGCCCGGCGATGGCCTCGGCCTCGGTCAGCTCAACTTCCTGCCGCACGATGGTCAGGTCGCCGCCGCCATGTGACAGCACCACCGTCAGGTGTAGCCCGTCCTCCAACTTCTGCCCGCGCGACTTGACGTAGACCAGCGGATGATGCGACTGCACGTCCTTGAGCAACTCGGCGATGCGCGACTCGTCGCCTTTGTCCAGCACGATGGTACGCTCGACGTAGCCGCCCGCGCCGATGGTGCGCTCCAGCACAGGTTGCAGCGACGTGGTGAAGATCTCCTTCATCTCACTCGGCACGCCGGGCAGGGTTACCAGCGTCGTCACGCCGTCGGGATGGTTCGATGGCGCATCCAGCGCCATGCCCGGCGCTGCGCCGTTGGGGTTGAACAGCGGCGCGCCACCCGCGGGGAAGATGGCCATCTTGCGGCGCGACTCGTTCAGGTCGGCGCTGAAGTTCTCGCGGATGGTGGCGATGTACTCATAGCGCTTGCGCACCATCTCCAGCGCGTTAGGGTCTTCGCGCATCTCCAGGCTCAAGGTGCGGGCGATGGCGCGCAAGGTCATGTCGTCGTCGGTCGGCCCCAGCCCGCCGGTGGTGACGATCAGGCGCGGGCCGCGCTGTAATGCGGCTTGCAACTCGTCGCCGATGTGCTCGTAGTCATCGCGGATCATCGCCGCGCGGTTGATGCGCGCGCCGAGCGCGGTGATGTTGCGGATCAGCCAGTGCGAGTTGGTGTCGAGCACCTGCCCGACGAGGAGTTCGTTGCCGATGGCGAAGAGTTCGACAGTCTTGAGGTCGGTGTTGAGCATCGAGTGTGCATTGTAGATGGGGCAATCCCTGACCTTGCCCGCTTGTATGCAAAGGCTTAGACTTGTCGTGCTCATCTTGCGACGACGCCCAATCCACTGGAGGTGACCCATTGGCATCGCTCCATCCGCCGGGGATTTACCCGCTCACACAACGCCAGGGCATATACGTGCATGCCTTTTTGATTGATCCGGGCAACGCCGGCGACGGCCTGATCGTGATAGATACTCTGTATTCGGATGACGCACGGCTCATCTTTGACGCCATCGCCGGCCTGGGCAAGACGCCCAAAGACCTCAAACACATCGTGCTCACTCACGCCCACCGGGCGCACATGGGCGGCATGGCTGCGCTCAAGAAGGCCAGCGGGGCCAAGGTGTATTGCCATGCCTGGGAGGCCGATATCGTCGAGGGTGATCGTCGCATCCAAAGCTCGACGCTTAGGCCGGGGTATCCGCTGTGGCTGTGGCCGTTTCAGGTCGCCGCGCGCTTCAGCCGCTTCACATCCGTGAAGGTGGATCAAATTCTGCGTGACGGCAGCAAAGTCGGCCCGCTCGAAGCGGTGTATGCGCCCGGCCACACGCCCGGCCATCTAGCCTTCTCCTGGCCGGATCGCAGCGCCTTATTCGCCGGCGACGCGCTGGTGACATTGCCCGAGTTCGCCCCCGGCTGGTTCGGCTTCATGCTCAACGAGCGGCAGAACCGCGCCTCGCTGCGGCGCATGGCCGAGCTGAATGCCAACTGGATCGGCGTCGGCCACGGCGAGCCGGTCACCAGTGGCGGCGCAGAGAAGCTGCGACAGTTGGTGCAGTCGCTGCCAAATTAACCCTCACCCCAACCCTCTCCCTTTGGGAGAGGGAGAAGCATCATGACCACACCCCAAGCCATCCTCATCATCGGCGGGATGTTGAACATCCTCATCAGTTCGCTGGCCGGCTACGTGCTGTTCTGGCTGCGCTCGCGCGACGTGAAGCGGCCCATGAGTCGCTATGCCGTAACCACGCACACCAGCGCCATCATCGGCGGCGTGCTGCTGCTGGGCTACGCCGTCGCCATCCCACACACAGGCTTCATCGCGCCGATCAATATCGGCATCGCCCTGACCGAGGTGCTGGCCACGCTGCTGACCAACGTGCGCAACATCGTCAGTTGGCGTCACGGCTTCACGGATGCCCTTGCTGAGGGCACGGAGGCCGGCCTGCGCACGCGCGGGCTGGTCAACATGATTCACCTGTTCAACAGCGCGGCCGTGTTGTATGGCGTCACGCGCACTGCGCTTGGCATTTGAAATCAATCTCTCGCCAAGACGCGAAGACGCAAAGAAGGAATTTCAATTTTGCGTCTTGGCGGCTTTGCGAGAGACCTAAACCATGCTGCCACCCAACCTAGCCCTCGAATGGAAGCTGTGGATTCTGCTGAACGGCCTGCCCGCCATCTTCGCCACGACGATGTTTCTGCTGCGCCCGTCGTTTGGCACGCGGTTCGGCTGGGATGTCATCCCGCGCGCCAGCGGCGTGATGATGGGCGTCGGCTTCCTCATGCGTTCGGCCATGTATGTGCAGCAGTTCACCGCGCCGGACTATCAGTCCATGCAGTGGCTGCACTGGGGCAACGTGGTGTTCGCGGCCGTGCTGCTGGGCGTCACGTGCGTGTGGGGCGACACGTTCCATTGGCGGCGCTTCATCGCCATCGCCTGGCTGTTTTTGTATATCGAAGAACCGGTGTGGATGTTGACGCTGTTGCCGCGCAGCGAAGCCGCCATCGCTGGGCAAGCCCTTGCACCCGGCCCGGTCATCCACCCGCTGTTGCAGGGTGGCCTGTTCCTCGAAGCGGCCATCATGCTTATCTTCGGCATCGCGCTGTTCCTGTATCCGCGCTGGCCGAAGGTCATCCCCTGGCAGCCCGACCACACCTCGGCCAAGATTCTGGCTGGCTGGCCGCTGAGCTATGCCGTGTGGGCGCCGGCGCTAGCACTCACTGCCGCCGACGCGTGGCGTGGCGGGGTAATCGTCAACATCATTTGGTTGGCAGCGGTGGCTCTGGCGTTGCTGATCTGGCGCAAGGAGTTTGACTGGTCGCAGCCGTCAGCGAAGATCATCTTCGGCGTGTGCGCCGGGTTGGCGGTGCTGCTGACGGTGGGATTTCTGATTTCGGGTGGGTGACGCAAGTGCGACCAGGATGTTGGTGAAGAATTACGGCTTGCAGACGGCTAAATTGACACACTTACACTTGTAGTTACAATACTGGCGTGAAGTTCGAGTGAGACGAGAGGAAACGCAAGTCGAATCTCAGGAAGCACTTGTTGGATTTCGAGGATGCAGAAAAGGTCTTCGCTGGCCCGATCATCTCAATCTTGGATGAGCGCGAAGACTATGACGAAGATCGGTGGTTCACACTCGGACTGCTTGAGGATATTGTGGTGGCTATCGCCCACACGGATCGAGGTGATCGAATACGCATCATCTCGATGCGCAAGGCTGAACGGTATGAGTCAGAAACCTATTTCTCGCAAATCACAAACAAACATGAAGAAACTGAAGGCGATGAAGGACTCGGAGATTGACTTCTCCGACATTCGACCCATCACGCCGGAGATGTTTGCACGAAGCATTGTGCGGAGTGGATTGAAGCCCGTTATCCGCAAAGAGCAACTCACGATTCGGGTAGACAGCGATGTTTTGGCATGGTTCAAAGCGCACGGACGAGGATATCAGACCCAGATCAACGAGTTACTGCGCGCTTACATGAAAGAGCACATTGCACGCTCAACGCGTTAACGACTTTTCCCACAAGAGAAGTTTCGACGTTGAGAGTCACCACGGCTGTGCAATACACCGCTCGCAGCCGATGCGGTTGGCCGGTGAGCTATGCCGTGTGGCGCGGTGGCGTGATCGTCAACATCATCCGCTGGTAGCAGTGGCTGCGGCGCTGCTGATCTGGCGCAAGGAGTTCGACTGGTCGCAGTGCGCGACCAAGATCATCTTCGGCGTGTGGGTGGGATTGGCGGCTCTGTTGATTGTAGGTATAGCGCTACAGCGATGATTGCGTGTCCGTATAATTACTGCACATATACCTATGTCGCTGATATGAGGTGCGAACCCAACTGAATCCAATAGAGTTTGGTTGGCATTGTTTCCTGAATAGTCCCTCCGAGTTTGCAAAATGTCAGCCTAGGTGAAGCTATGCGCTGGATAGGAACGGAGGTGTACATTGATTGGCGTGATGTTGGTTAGTCATCTGCCATCGCTTCGTCTTGGCATTGCCACTGGTATGGCACATGGAATAGATATTCACATTGTCGCTGAGGTTGATGGCGATGCCCAAGCACTCGCGCTTGCAGAATTGTTGCAGCCCGACATCATCTTACTGGATGCCTCTTTGCCGGGCCTCACAACACGCACACTTATTCAGCAATTGGCCGCTTTCTCAAAAATTGTTGTATTGGATCAGGCCAGCGGTGAACATCCAATTGAGACCTACTTAAATGCTGGTGCATTGGGCTGTGTGCAGCCTTGCGAGCACATGCCAGCACTTCTTTCTGTGATTCACCAAGTCGCTAAGACTTCACGATTGACTCTTAGTCCAGTAGCTGCCCAACGCCTGGCGGAGGCGTTGGCAGCGCAAGGGCAACGAACTCAATGCGAGTTGACTAAAGACGAACGCGAGACTTTGAGTCTTGTTGCCATGGGAAAGAGCAGTAAGCAGGTCGGAACCGAACTCGGTATTAGTCGCCAAGCCGTCCAGAAACGCTTAACAAAAATTTTTGCCAAACTTGATGTGTCTTGCCGGACGCAAGCTGTAGACGTGGCACGGCGCAACAAACTGTTGGATTGATTCTTCCTGCTACCGCAGTAGACAGTTGTTTACTTTGAAAGTAGACAGTAGTTCATTGACGCGATACATCAACCTCGCTAATGTGGTGGTAGTGGGATACCTGAGCGAATTGACACTCGTTGCACAAATCGTGTTGAGTGCAGTGTTCTTGCTATCCTCGGTGGCGAAAGCTAAGTCGTCACATGAATCGCTAACACAAGCTGTTCAAAGATATAGCTTTGGTCTGCTTGGTGCGCGGACTGCAGGAAGTGTGGCAAGGCTATTGCCTTTGATTGAGTTTGGCTTGGCTGTATGCCTCCTAGCAGGCATCGAAATTAAAGCACTATCACTGATAACAACTGGGCTGCTAATAACCCTCACCTTACTAATGGCCGTTCATGTAACGAGAGGTCATCGCTTCAAGTGCAACTGCTTTGGCAGCGAGGGTTCAGAGATAGGCATAGGAACGCTTCTCCGCAACTTGGCATTAGTTGTGCTGAGTCTGCTGCTTGCTGGATTATCTTGGTTGATGCCTTATACACCTTCTCAACCATCGACAATCTCTGAGGTTGCTTCTCTTTTGACTATAACCGTTAGCTTGTGCGCAATCCTTCTGACCTTGGGTGACATAGGCGTTTTGTTCCACACCTTGAAGCCCGTGTGAATTGGAGAAAATCATGGACGGAATATGGTTGATTGCATTTCTCACTCAGTGGTTGCTGGTGCTTTTTCTGGTTCTGATAGTTGCTGGCATCCTTCGTCAGTTGAAGGTTATGCAAGAGCGCTGGGATTTAGCAGCTCCACCCATCACCACTTACGATTTAGGTGAGCGCATTGCGGATTTTGAACTATCTGATGCCGCGGGTGAACACATGCTCGGCACACGCTTGTTGCAGCTTTCTGATGGAGGTGTAATTCTCTTCATTAGTAGTACTTGCTCTGCCTGCGCAATCGTAGCGACTCAAATTTCTGACATCGTTAGCCGTCCTCATTTAGCACCATCCAAGATGTTCATTGTGATTGTGGTGGAGGCTGTCGATCGATTGCGTTGGTTATTTGACGAACACCCCGGTCTTAGGAACCAGAATGTGGTGTTGCTCACCGATGAAAACGGTGACGTAGCGCGTCAGTTCGGGGTTCGCTCAGTGCCGACTGGGCTTGCAGTAGATAAGGGTGGTCAAGTTATCAGTCAGTCATTCAATCCACATGTTGGAAACTGGCTTTACAAATCGTATGGTGTACATCCACCCACGGAGCCAATTTCGCAAACAGCTATAAGCCTACGCGTGCCAGGTATTTATTCACGCCAAGGTTGAGGCATTTAGGTAACAGGAGGTCGTCTATGTCAAGCATTGATCGATTAACAGCTTTTGCGATGAATCAGGTGTCAAGGAGAGGATTTCTGAAAGGGCTTGGCGGTGTCGGTGTTGCATTTGCTGCCGTTGTCTCTGGCTTGGGCAGCAAACTAAGACAAGCGGCTGCCGTGCAGTGCCAAGGTTCATTTGGTGGACCCTGCAGCTCTTGCTACTCTGCCTGTATCGGAATTGATGGCAGCAATTGCGTTTGCAGTTGTCCAGGCTGTAACTGCCAACCGCCGCGCGTTTTAGCATATTGCAACTATCAATATGTTGGAGTTGGAACATGCATTTTGTCTTGCTCCTGCCCCGCGTGCACGTAGAAATGCGTTAGCTGCAATCAGGCAGAGCATTCATGGGCTAGGTGCAGGTCCAAAGCACCTAGCAAATCGGAGGTGTCAACTCATTGTGTGGCCTATGACGCTAACAGATGTTGCGTTTATTTTGCCAAGCCAACCCTTGGTGGTTAGTCTTCTAGCTTTTGCGTGACTTCGGTTGGACTTTGCGCTCAGAGCAAACGAGGAGGTTTTTGCTATGTCGAACGACAATAATTGGAATTGGATTCAGGGAAGCGCTACAAGCAGTGGCCCCCCATCTCTTGATACGAAAGGCCCGATCATCAGTGCTGCAGGACCTAAAGACAAGTATTTAGGTCGTCTTGTCATTGAGTTTTACGAGATGGATGGCGCACGAAGCGATGCCGATGGTGTCGTATACATGTCTGATGCTACGGATGGTGATCATGCCAAACTTGCGCGTCGCGTTGCAGCCGCGTTGGCGACGAGGATTGCGCGGAATCCAAACTAGATTGAATTAAGCAACGTCTATAGAAACCACTCGCTCGCGTCCATCAACGTGCCGGCGCACATGCGGGCGATGCGCTCGGCCTCGGCGTCGCTGTCGTGCACGGCGGTGACGTGGCCCATCTTGCGGCCCTGGCGCATCTCGCGCTTGCCATACCAATGCAGGCGCGCCCCGCGAAACTGCAACGCTTTGTCGAAGTCGCGCGGCAACGGCATCTTGTCACTCGTGCCCAGACAGTTCACCATCACCGCCGACTTCTTCACCATGTCCGGCCAGCCCAGCGGCAAGCCCAACACGGCCCGCACATGATTCTCGAATTGTGAGGTGATGCAACCCTCGATGGTGTAGTGCCCGCTGTTGTGCACGCGCGGCGCGATCTCGTTGACCAACACCGTCTTGTCCTTCTGCTCGAACATCTCGATGCCGAACGCGCCGACGCCGCCCACAGCCTCTATCACTTTCTTGCCAATCTCTGATGCCGGGTGGTTGAACCCGCTCTCGTGCGCCCGCACCACATGGCACACGTGGCCGAGTTGTAGCGTCTCGACGACGGGATAGCTGACCACGCGCCCGGATTCACTGCGCACGGCGATCATGGCCAACTCGCGCCGGAAGTCCACGAACTTCTCAATCATCAGCTCGCGCCCGGTCGCGGCCAGCTTGTCCGACGCCGCCTGCGCCTCGCCCTCGCGGTTGATCTGCGCGTTGCCGTAGCCGTCGTAGCCCAGCGTGCGCGTCTTCAGCACCAGCGGGTAGCCGTGTTGTGCGCCGAAGGCCTTGACCTCATCCAACGACGCCACGGCCGCGTATTCAGTCGTCGGCAAGCCGGCCGCGTTCAGCGTTTGCTTCTGGGTGAGCTTGTCCTGCACCTGCGCCAGCGTCTGTGACGACGGCAAAACCCGCCGGCCGCGCTTCTCGATCGAGGCGATGACCTCGACCGGCACGAATTCGCTCTCGATGGTGATGGCGTCCACGTTGTCGGCGAATTCGGCCAGCGTCGCGTGATCCTTCCATGAGCCGGTCACGCCAAACTGGGTCACCTGCATGGCCGGGCTGAGTTCGTCTTCGTCGAGGATGGCGGCGTTGACGCCGATGCGTTGCGCTGCTTGTGCGAGCATGCGGGCCAGTTGCCCGCCGCCGAGGATGCCGAGTGTTGTCATGGTGAAATTGGGAATGCGGAATGTGGCGTTGAATTTCTTAACTGACCTTACGCAGTCGTCCACAAATCTCCGCAAACAAACGCGAATTCAATTAGCGAAGATTCGCGTGAATTCGCGGATAAACGCTTTTGGCTGCGTAACATCAGTTCCTAATTCTAAATTCCCGATTTCCAATTCATCACTCGTATCTCAACGCTTCAATCGGGTTGAGGCGCGAGGCGCGCGCGGCCGGGTAGACGCCGAACAGCACGCCCACGGCGACCGAGAAGCCGACCGCGAGCAGGATCGAGCTCGGCGTCACCAGCGCGGTGAACTGGCCCTGCGACAGCAGCGCCACGGCGCTGGCCAGCCCCACGCCCAGCACGATGCCGACCAATCCACCCAACACAGACAGGGCAACCGACTCGATCAGGAACTGGGTGAGGATGACGCTGCGGCGCGCGCCGATGGCCTTGCGCAGGCCGATCTCGCGCGTGCGCTCGGTCACGCTGACCAGCATGATGTTCATGATGCCGATGCCGCCGACGAACAGCGAGATGGCGGCGATGGCCGCCAGGAAGATCGTGATCGCCCCGGTTACCGCGCCAATCGTATTCAACAAGTCGCGCTGGCTGGCGATGGAGAAATCATCCTCATCGGCGAATTGGATGCCATGCCGCTCGCGCAGTAGCTCGGTGGCCTGCTGTGTCACGGCGTCAATGCGGGTCTGATCTGCCGCCTGAATCAGGATGATGCCGGCCAGCGGCTCGCCCCTGGCGTTGCGCTGCGGGAACAGGCGGTCGCGCGCGGCAGAAACCGGCATGGTCACGATGTCGTCGTCGCTGCCCTCCGCGCCGCCTACGCGCTCGGCCAGCACGCCCACCACACGGAACTGCACGTCGTTGATGCGGATGTCCTGGCCGGTCGGGTCGCCGCCATCCGGAAATAGCTTCTCATACACCACGCTGCCGAGCACGACCACGCGTGACCCGGCCGCGTTCTCTTCATCGGTGAAGTAGCGGCCAAACAAAAACGTTGGCGTGTTCAGGTTGTAATACGCCGGCACGGTGCCGCGCACGCGCGCCTCGTGCTTCTTCTCGCCGGCCACCAGCTTGCCGTTGCCGCTGACCACCTCGGCCACGATCTTGGCGTCGGGCACGCGACTCTTGTCGCGCAGCGCGTCGGCGTCGCCCTGGGTGAGTGAGAGCGCGGTGCCGGTGCGCGCGCCCGGCTGAAAGGCGCGGAAGCCAGCCCGGCTGGCCCCACCTTGCTCCACGCGCGAGGGCAGGATGAACACCAGGTTGGAGCCTTGCCCCTCGAACTGGCGGTTGATGAACTCCTGCACGCCGTTGCCCAGCGAGAGCAGCGCGATCACGCTTGTGACGCCGATGATGATGCCGAGCGTGGTGAGCACGCTGCGCAGCTTGTTGGCCGTCAGCGCGCGCAGGGCGACTTTTACATTTTCGAGAAACATGTCTGTTGTTAGTTGTTGGTTATTGGTTGATGAGTTGCTCAGCAACCAATAACCAACAACTAATTATTCAAATCTGAGCGCGTCAATCGGGTTGAGTTTGCTGGCGCGGCGGGCCGGGTAGATGCCGAAGAACAACCCGACGGCAATCGAAAACCCGACGGCCAGCCCGATGGCGCTCAATTGCACCACAGGCGTGAAGCCGATGTCGGGGATCAGCGTGATGCTCAAGGCCAGGCCTGCGCCGATCATGATGCCGAGCGCGCCGCCGATCAGCGACAGCACGACCGCCTCGATCAAGAACTGGCTGAGGATCGCCCCGGCCTTCGCGCCGATGGCCTTGCGCAGACCGATCTCGCGGGTGCGTTCGGTCACGCTGACCAGCATGATGTTCATGATGCCGATGCCGCCGACGAGCAGCGAGATGGCGGCGATTGCGCCGAGGAAGATCGTCAACACACTCGTGACCGCGCCGAACGTGTTTAGCAGTTCCGTCTGGCTGATGATCGAGAAGTCGTCGGCGTCGTCGGGCGCGAGGCGATGGCGCTCACGCAGGATGTCGCGCGCGACCGCCTCGATCTGCGGGCGAGCCTCATCGCTCTCGGCTTGCAGATAAATCGTCGAGACCACGCGCTCACCAGTGCGGGCCTGGGCTTGGCGAGCGAACAGTCGCTCCTGCGCCGTGGTCAAGGGGATGAAGGCCACGGCGTCTTGGTCGCCCAAAAACGACGAGCCTTTCGATTCCATCACGCCGATCACCCGGAACGGCACGTTGTTGATCTTGACGATCTTGTCCAGCGGGTCTTCCTCGGGGAACAGATCGTTGACGACCGTCTGGCCGAGGGTGACGACGCGCGCCCGGCCGCCGTTGTCGGCGTCCTCGATGAAACGGCCGCTCGACGCCTTCCAGTTGCGCACCGGCGAAAAGCTGGGCGTGACGCCGCTCACCTGCACCTGCGACGTGCGGCCTTCGTAGGCGAAATTGCCGACCGAGGTGAAATCGGCGGCGTGATCCTGCAAGCCCGGCGTGTTGGCCGTGACCGCGCGATAGTCGCTGAGCGTTAAAAACGATGACTGGCCAAAGCCGCCCGGTGGCCCGCCGCGTTGAACGCGGCCCGGCGTAATGCCCAGCAGGTTGGTGCCGCTGCTGGTGAACTGATCGTTGATGTATTGCTGCACGCCCGTGCCGATGGCCAGCAGGGCGATCACCGCGCCCACGCCGATGCTGATGCCCAGCATGGTCAGAAAGGCGCGCAGCTTGTTGGCGGCCAGCGTTCGGGTCGCCAGCCTGACGGCTTCGAGCAGGTTGATATTCATCGCAGTCGTTGGTAATTGGTTATTGGTTGACGAGTCGCTTATCAACCAATAACCAACAACCAATCGCAATTCATCCTTTCAACGGTTCACCCGGACACGCGATGACTTGGTTGCGCACCGGCTCATCGCCGACGATGCGGCCATCGGCGATGCGGATGACGCGTTTGGTGTGGTCGGCGATGCGTTGATCGTGCGTGACGAAGATGACCGTATTGCCGGTCTCCTCGTTCAGGCGCTGGAAGATGCACATGATCTCCGCGCCGCTCTTCGAGTCGAGGTTGCCGGTTGGCTCGTCGGCCAGGATGATGGCCGGATTCGTCACCAGCGCGCGCGCAATCGCCACGCGCTGCTGCTGCCCGCCCGACAGTTCATTCGAGTGATGCTTGATCCGGTCGCCCAAACCGACCGACTCCAGCGCGGCTTTGGCCCGCTCACGCCGCGCCTTGCCGCTGGCGCCGGCATAAATCAGCGGCTGCTCCACGTTGTCAATCGCTGAGGTGCGCCGCAACAGGTTGAACGACTGAAACACAAAGCCAATCTTGCGGTTGCGAATCTCGGCCAGTTGGTTGTCGTTCAGCTTCTCCACGTCCACGCCATCCAACCGATACGAGCCGGACGTCGGCTGGTCGAGGCAGCCCAGGATGTTCATCAGCGTGGACTTGCCCGAGCCGGACGGCCCCATGATGGCGACCAACTCACCCGGATAGATTCTCATCGTCGCGCCTTGCAAGGCCGGCACTTCAATGTCGCCCATCCTGTAAATCTTGGTGATGTCGTGGATGTCTATGACGGGCGTGAGCGCGCCGTTGCTGGCGGTGCCGTTGCGCGCGTCGGCGGCGTGTGGCTTGCCGTTTGTCTGTGGCAAAGCGGTTGTCTCAAGCATAGTAAAGCCTCTCGCTAAGGCGCAAAGTCGCCAAGTCTTTTCTTGTTTGCTTTGCGCCTTTGCGTCTTTGCGAGAGTTCCGAAGTTACTGCCCCAACGCGTTGGGCGTGAGCGGCGCGACGACCACATCGCCGGCCTTCGCGCCAGACAGAATCTCGCTGAAGGTGTCGTTGCGCAGACCGGTTTGCACTTCGATCTCGGCCGGCTGTTGGCCGCTGGCGGCTTGCAATGTGATGAACGACTTGCCAGTGTCGCGGTCGCGGCGCACGGCCCAGTTCGGGGCCAGCAACACGCCCTCGCGCCGGTCGAGCACGATCGAAGCGTTCGAGGTCATGCCGCTGCGCAGGTCGGCTTGGGTGGGGTCTACATCCACCCGCACGTCATACGACACCACGCCGTTGACGGTGCGCGAGGTCGGCGAGATGCGCGCCACCTGGCCGGTCACATCCACCCCAGGCAACGAATCCAGCGTCACGTTCACCGTCTGGCCTTCCTTCACCTTGGCGATGTCAATCTCGTCCACGGTGATGTCAATGTGATATTGCGAGTTGTTCACCACAGTGACGACGGGCTGCGCCGCCACACTTTCGCCCACCTTGACCGTCAACGACGACACCAGGCCGTCAATGGGCGACTTGAGCGCGGCCTGGTCGAGCCGGCGCTGCGCTTGCTTGAGTTGAATCTCGGCCAGCTTCACCTGATTCGTCGCGCTCTTCACCTGCGTCTGGGCGTTCCTCAATTGCAACTGCGCCTGCGTCAGTTGCGCGTTGGCCTGGTCGAGGTCGAACTGACGGTTGGGGCGGGCCACCTTGTCCAGTTGCGCCCGGGCGCTCTCCACTTGTTGCTGCGCGGCTTTGATCTGGGCTGCGTCTGCGCCCTTGGCGGCCTTGTCGTATTGCGCCCTGGCCGAGTTGAAGTTGTTCGTTGCCTGCTCCAGTTGCAGCGCGGCCGGTGATGCGCCAATGCCGGCCGGGTCGCGCGTCGCAGCTGTGTCATAGGCCGATTGCGCTTGCTTCAACGCCGCCTCTGCATTGCGCAATGCGGATTCCGCTGCTGCCAGGTCCTCGGGCGTGGGGCCGGCCAACAACTTGTCGAGGTTGGCCTGTGCCGCATCCAGGGCTGCGCGTGCCGCTGCCACGTCGGCCGGGCGCACACCGGACACGGTGCGACTGTAGCCACTGGTGGCGATGATCTCGGCCGCCTGCGCATTCTCGACGCCGGTCGCGGCTTGTTCCAACGCCGTCTTGGCGTTGTCGAGTTGGGCCTGCGCCTGGGCCAGGGCCAGTTCAAGGTCGGTGGTGTCCAGCTTGGCGATCACATCGCCTTTCTTCACAGCGTCGCCTTCGTCGAACAACACCTCGGCTACTGTGCCCGGCTGCTGAAAGCTCAGCTTCACTTCGGCCTGTGGCTCAATGTTGCCGGTGGCGCTGACCGTGGCCGACAGCGTGCCGTTCTCCAGCGTGGCCGTGCGCTGCGATGTAGCCTCAGTGTCGGCACCAGGGCGCGCACAGGCGGCCAACACGAATATGGATGCGATTGCGCCGGCGGCGGCGCGCTGTTTTGCTGAAAGTCGGTACATGAATGACTCCTGAACGTGTAAACGGCTCGACATTCTAAGAATGCTCAATGAGCATTGCATTAAACGTTATCTCTGGTAGGGGCGAAACATTCGCCTAAGAAATGCGATAAACAAAGTCGTTAGCGGCGAATGCTTCGCCCCTACTCGATTTTTTGTTTTTGTAACCCTGCCCCGCGCGTGAGCGTCTGGAACAACTGTTCGCGGGTGAATGACGCTTCCTTGCTCAGTTCCAGTTTGTCGAAGATCAGAGAATGCCCCATGACGGCGCACATCACTAGCCAGGTGAACTGGCTGGCCATGCGCGGCTCCGGCACGAAGCGCGCCAATTGGCGTTGCAGCGTGTCGTGCAGTGTTACGAACTGCCGGCGTAAATGTTCCTGATCGCGCTTGCCAAGGTTGCGGAACTCGGCTTGCAGCCAGTGCATCCGCCCGGCCAGCTCGGGCAAGGTGCGGGTAATCCCGTCGTTGAGCTGCGCCAGCAGATCCGGCAGCGACGTGGCCGTGCGCGTGTCTTCGATCATGCGCGTGATAGCCTGCGCGTTTTGATTGGCCACCTCGCGCAACAGTTGTTGCTTGCCCTCCGGGTAGTAGTAATACAGCGCCGCCGTGGTGCAGCCCACGGCATCGGCAATATGTTTGTTCGTCGTGCGCTCAAAGCCCTGACGGCGAAACAAGTCCTCCGCTGCGTCAATGATGCGCTCCTTCAAGTCGGTCGCGGTTCGCATTACTTACCGCACGATAAGTTATGCGGATGAGCCGCGCCTGAGAAGTAATGGGCCTTGAGCAAGTGCGGCCAGTGCGGGTATGCAATAATCCAACCGCCATTAGCAATCGCGCCATGCCAAAGAAAGCCGCAACCAAATCAGCCCCAAAGCACAGCAAGGTCAGCTCGGTCGTGCAGGACTTTTTGAGCGAGACCTATCTGGAGTCCATCGAAGATGGGCGCGTCTCGTTGCGCGCCCTGGCCACGCGGTTGGATGTGACGCCGCCGGCCGTCTCGCGCATGGCCCAGCGGCTGGTGCGCCAGGGATTGCTGCGACGCGAAGGCGCATGCGGCCTGGTGCTGAGCGACGCCGGCGAGCGCATCGCCCTCAAGGCCATCCGCAAGCGCCGCATCTTCGAGGTGTTCCTGGTCGAGAAGCTGGGCTACACCTGGGATCAGGTGTACGCCGTGGCCGCGCCGTCCAGTAATCATCTGGACGATGAATTGGTCGAGCGCATGTATGCCCAAGTCAACAAACCGGCCCGCTGCCCGCACGGCGACCCCATCCCTTCGCACGATGGCGCGTTAGCGGTCATTCCATCCACCCGCCTGGCGGATTTGCCCGACGGCGCGCGCGGTGTGGTGGGGCGGGTGTCCTCACATGACGCCGATATGCTGCGCTATCTGGCCTCGCTCAACATCAAGCCCGGTGCGCCAGTGCAGCTTGTGGCGCGCGCGCCGTTTGCCGGGCCGCTGCGCCTGAAGGTGGCCAACGGCAGCTTCCACGATGAGCACGTCATCGGCGCGGAGTTGGCGCATAAGATTTGGGTCGAAGCGGCCAATACGTGATACGTGATACGTGATACGCGCGATTGAGTGTCGCGTATCACGTATCACGTATTGCGTGTCACTGCATCAACGCCTGCAAGCGCCGATAGCCGATGACTTGGATGCTGGCCTTGTGTATGTGCCGCCGCACGCGCTCATCCATGAATGTCTCGTAATCGCCGATGCGGCTGGGCAAATCAGGGCCGATGGCGCGGGCCTCGGGCGTATCGTGCGAGGGGTGGATGATGAAGTGGGTGATTCCGGGCTGGATCGCATCCAGCGCTGCGAACACCTGCTCCAGGCGCTGCTCCGGCTTATCCAGCGGCATGCCGGTGACGTGATCCATGAGCGGCAGGCCGTCGTCCTCCAACTGCTGGAGCGTGTCCAACGCCCAGCGCAGCATCTCGCCCTCATAGCCCCACCGGCGCAGGCCGCCTTCATCCAGCCTGGGAATCATCACCGGCAACTTGTAGTGCTTGGCCAGCTTAACGTAGGCCGGCAGAAACTTGGGATGAAATACCGAACCCATGTGTGTGTCGGCGTGGGTGGGGACGATGCCGGCGTCAATTGCCCGCTGCACCTGCGCGAACAACTCGTGCTGAACGCAGTCAGGATTACCGCTCTCTTGGATGGCCGGCGTGGAACGCGGGAAGAATCCTTCGCCGTCCATCAAACCGGACGAGGCGTCGCGGGTCGAGATTGGCCCCCAGCGGTAGTTATCCCACTCGCTGGTGAGGGTGAGGTGCACGCCCACGTCGGCGGCCGGGTTGGCCCGGCAATACGCGGCTACCTTGGGGAACCACGGGCAAGGCACCATGACCGCGCTGGACGAGATGATGTTGGCGAGCCACAGGTCGGTGAACGCGGCGTAGCTGGCGTGCGACATGCCTATGTCGTCGGTGTGGATGATGATGACGCGGTCGTCGTCGGCGAAGCCGAGCTTCTTCAGGGCGGGGTTGGGGTTCATGGTGTGGAAGATGGTGGAGTTGAGAGTGTGAGTTGAAAGATCGCGACAGGGATTTCGGCGAGGCCGCAGCCGTCTCGGACTGGCCAGTCAGGTGATGAGGTGAGCGGTTCGAGTAATTGTCTTCCGCGAATCAAGCCTGGGTGTTGGTGGCTCATGTACTCATGATGTGGCAAGCATGCTCTCTTTTGGCTATCTTGCTTGGCCTATGCTACTGGGCGGGGTTGGTGTAGATGGGGTTTTTAAGTAGGCTATTCACACGGTCGATAAAGACGCTGAGAGAGTCAGCTGATGGCATAAAGTCGCTGAAACCCGCATCCTGTCGTGACTAGTCTTTAGGAAGTTTCACCTTACCGGTCTTTGGCAAATCGAGCATTTCCAATAATTCATCTCGTTCTTGATTGGCAAGCCAGATTAAGAATCCCCGATCAACCACATTAAGTTGTGTATTCGTTTGATCGTAGTCCAAGATAATGGGTTTGACATCTTTGCTCGCCTGTAGAGACGCAGCAGACTGCAAGGCTTGCGTGATGTTGCCATAGTTCAGACCTGTTGACTCGGAAATAGGATGATTGGCCTGCAAAAGCTTGCGAATAGCAGAAAGCTTAAGCCCTCGTTCTAGTTCACGAACATCTCCTAGGACTACGGGTAGCAAGAGCCACCGATACATTTGAAGATTTGTGTCTTGAAAGCCATCAGCAAACTGTGTCAAGAATGCTTTATATCGGCCACCTTGTTGATTCACCACTTCCTTTACATACTGTTTGGCATCTTTGCCCACACCTACTTTTCGAAGTACCTCTTGTGTTACAAAGACATTCTCTGTACGACAGCAACGGTGACATACTTCTTGAACAATATATACGCTATCAAAGCACTCATGCAGGAGGCCCTGAATAAAGACCTCGTCAAATGCAATGTTGAGCAATTCTTCACCGCTCTTGATGACCTGACGCAATTCTTCGGCAGTCCATTTATCGGCATTTATCGCAAAAATCCGCCCTGTTAGATCGCCGTTATATACGGTGAGACGGCCTTCTTCAAGCCAAACACCAACAACTATGAAGCAAATCTTCGATTTTTCGTGAAATGCCTTCAGAGCAACCGCAAAGTCCTTCTGTGTGTCAATGGACAGATAGTGAAAGTCTTCTAACACGATAAATTTGCTGAAAGACCCGAGTGCGCTAATGATGTCGTTGACATCTTCCGGGTCAAGTTCTAATGGCACTTTTGTGGTAGAAGTTTCCGTTGACCATTCTTTCTCACCGCTCGCTTCGCCTCCAATACCCAAAAGTGCTCCGGCGAATTTGGCGAAGATCTTGTTCTTTCCAGAGATTGAACGGGTCTGTGACTGAGCTATCTCAAAGCCGGCCTGCTTTAGAATTGCTGCATGGAGCTCGGACAGAGTCCATTTGTTTGAGCATTGCACAACTATAGAGTCTGAGTCAGCAAGACAGTGTTTTCGCAGTGATGTTTTGCCCTGTTTTGAACTGCCATATATGACGAGGTGTCTATCGCGCGTTAAATTATCAACTCACGTTACGCAGCTGTGAAGCAGCCACGCGACCATAAAATGATGACATGACACAAGACTTGCTCGACCTGTATAGCGATTACCTGTTGTGCACGTTTGGTCAAGCCACCGCGACGGGACTGG
>Ga0224722_1000389_pt1 | contig 25894 bp, 23 predicted proteins | sample Balambano_FR1_Me_FD_161646 | JGI IMG/M metagenome (GOLD analysis project Ga0224722, IMG submission 161646) | Freshwater sediment microbial communities from Lake Towuti, South Sulawesi, Indonesia - Balambano_FR1_MetaG | ecosystem: Environmental > Aquatic > Freshwater > Lake > Sediment | place... | reverse complement strand
GGGGTGGTGATGGGGATTGGTTCTGGTTGCTGGTTACTCAAAATGGCTCGCATCAACAACCAGGAACCTAACCCCGTTAGGATCACCAATCCAATGCCAGCCGCAATAATGGCCAGCGGGTCATCCCAAATGGAGCTACGAGGAGATTCGATCGCTGCCGGACGATTGGTTGATGCAGCCGGTGGGTTCGATCCAGGCACTTCTTGCCGCCGCCCGACTGCTACCGTATTCATCTGCGAAACCTGGGCGGGGGGAACTTGGGGTGGAGTCGGCGGAACGGGAGGCGGAACGACAGGCAAAGGTGGCGGAGCTGAAGGAGCCGGGGCGCTGGCAGCATCTAGGGCTTGGACAACTTCAACGACCGACTGATAGCGATCGCCCGGACGATAACTCAACATCCGATTTAATACCTGGGCAAACCGTGGATTCACTGTGACCCACCGTTGCCAGTGCCAGGTCATTGAAGCATCATCAAACAATTCTTGAGGTTCACGCCCAGTGAGCAAGACAACCGCCGTGACGGCCAAAGAATATAAATCGCTACTGGGATAGGCCTTGCCCGTCTGCATTTGTTCGCTAGGAGCGTAACCTGGCTTCCCAACTGTTGTCGCTTGCACAATGCCCGTCGTCATCGTTTGAAAACGAGTTGCTAATTCCTTCACCACACCAAAGTCGATGAGTACAGGCTTGCTATCTTGCCGCCGCAGAATAATATTGTCGGGGGCAATATCTCGGTGAACAATGCCCTTACTATGGATGTGCGCCAAGACGGGCAGGAGTTGCCGCAGCAATTGCAGCACTTCCATCTCCGAAAAGGCAATGCCTTGTGCCCGCCGTTGATCTAGAAGTTGCCGATAGGTTTGGCCTTCGACGTAGTCTTGCACCAGAAATAACCGCTGATCTTGCTCAAAAGTGGCGCGAAATTGGGGAATTTGGGGATGTTGGATTTGGTAGAGAATTTGCGCCTCTCGTTGGAATAGTTCCTTTGATTTATCGAGGGCGTATTCTCCTCCTTGAGCCGGTGTCAGTTCTTTTAACGCACAACGCTCGTTGAACCGTCCCTGATCCTCACCGAGATAGGTGCGACCAAATCCACCCTGGCCCAAAATACTCAAGATGCGATAGCGGTTCTGCAAAATACTTCCAACTGGCAATGGCGGGCGCATAAAACGGTTTTGATTACTCCTGACTTTTTGAGTATACGTGGTGCAGCAAAGGGATTTGGTCGTACAGAAGAAAACTCTACTGTCACGGTTGAGTCCAATGTGGAAGCCTAACCACTGGAGAGTTTAGCTTTTACCAGATCTTGAACTTTTTTACCATCGGCTTGGCCTTTGAGTCGCTGCATAGCGGGTCCCATGACTTTCCCCATGTCTTTAGCGGATGTGGCACCGACTGCGGCAATTAAGTCATCAATAATTTGATTCACTTCTGCATCCGAAAGTTGCTTAGGTAAATACTCCTCCAAAATGGCTAATTCCTGAGTTTCGGCATCGGCTAAGTCGGGGCGATTTGCCTGTTGATATTGAGCGATCGAGTCGCGCCGTTGTTTGGCTAGTTGCACCAGAACTTCGATTTCCTGCTCCGGGGTGAGAGCATCTTGCCCACTGGGGCGAACGCTTACCTCCTTTTCCAAAATGGCTTTTTTGATGCTACGCAAAGTTTCCAGGCGAATTTTATTCTGGGCTTTCATTGCGGTTTTAATCCCATCTGTGATTTCGTCCTTGAGACTCATGAGTTTAAGTTCCTTGTATTTGCATTTTTTGTAACAGAAAAATCAACCTTAACCTGCTGTTCTTTGGTTCTTAACTGTCCACACAACAAGATAGAATCTATAGGCATATTATTTAGTCGGCGCGATCGTTCTCATCAACGGTTTTGATGCTTTTTGATTTTGTTAAGTGCTGTCAACGATAAATATCTTTTTTCTACGTCTACTAACTTACGCAAACCTCTGTTGGCAAACTGCGTCGTGTTCTCAGGGAAATCTGGGGCGATGTTTTAACAGCCTGATGGTAATATTGCCGTGATTGCATTCGAGGTCTACTGTGATCCGCACTGCACCCCTTTCTCCCCAGCTTACGCTGCCTTCTCTTAATGACAATAATCGGCTGCGGCTCCTATCTGGTTCAGCGAACTTGGAACTTTCTCAGGAAGTTGCTCGGTATTTGGGCGTTGACTTAGGTCCAATGGTTCGTAAACGGTTTGCTGATGGTGAGTTGTACATTCAAATTCAAGAGTCCATTCGCGGTTGTGATGTCTACTTGCTGCAACCGACTTGTCGCCCCGTCAACGACCATTTAATGGAGTTGTTGACAATGATTGATGCTTGTCGGCGAGCTTCGGCACGGCAAATCACAGCAGTAATTCCTTACTACGGCTATGCGAGAGCCGATCGCAAAACGGCAGGGAGAGAGTCAATTACGGCCAAACTAGTGGCAAACTTGCTCACCCAGGCGGGGGCAAATCGAATTCTGGCGATGGATTTACACTCAGCCCAGATTCAAGGCTATTTTGATATTCCGATGGATCATGTTTATGGGTCGCCGGTGATCCTGGATTATTTGGCCAGTAAACAGCTAACAGACATTGTGGTGGTTTCTCCAGACGTGGGCGGCGTGGCACGGGCGCGGGCCTTTGCGAAAAAGCTAGATGATGCGCCGTTGGCAATTATCGACAAGCGTCGTCAGGCTCACAATGTGGCAGAAGTCTTGAATGTGATCGGGGATGTGGCTGGGAAGACAGCGGTTTTGGTCGATGACATGATTGACACGGCTGGAACGATCACGGAAGGAGCACGCTTGCTGAAGAAAGAGGGGGCACGTCAGGTTTATGCCTGTGTGACTCATCCGGTGTTCTCTCCACCAGCGATCGAGCGTTTGTCAAGTGGCATTTTTGAGGAAGTAGTTGTGACCAACACCATTCCAGTGTTGCCAGAAAATCGCTTTGCTCAGTTGACTGTACTTTCGGTTGCCAATCTGATTGGCGAGGCCATTTGGCGGATTCACGAAGATAGTTCGGTCAGCAGTATGTTTCGTTGAGTTGGTGAAGCGAAGCATTTGGGGATTCGATCGGCTCTTAATCATAACCACTAGCCAAATGCTTCGTGCGCTTCGGTTTCTGCCGTCAGGATGGAGAAATACCAAGCAATTCAGGGTCTTGAAAGAGCGGAGTGCTAAGATAACGTTCGCCGAAGCTAGGTTGAATAATAACGATTAATTTGCCTTCGTTCTCCGGCCGTTGGCCGACTTGAATTGCGGCAAAAATTGCTGCTCCACTGGAAATCCCGGACAGTAATCCTTCTTCACGGGCAAGACGACGACCGTAGGCGATCGCGTCTTCGTCAGTCACGGTAATGACTTCATCAATTAAATTGACGTTCAAAACGGGTGGTACAAAACCTGCCCCAATCCCTTGAATTTTGTGGGGTCCTGGTCTACCGCCTGACAACACAGGACTATTGGCCGGTTCCACGGCGATCGCTTTAAAGTCTGGTTTCCGAGTTTTCAAAATCTCTGAAACCCCAGTAATCGTCCCTCCTGTGCCAACTCCGGCCACAATCATATCAACCTGCCCATCGGTATCAGTCCAGATCTCTTCAGCGGTTGTTTCTCGATGGATTTGAGGATTCGCCGGGTTACGAAATTGTTGCAACATATAAGCGTTGGGAACGGTATCAACGATTTGTTGAGCACGTTGGATGCAACCGCCCATGCCTTCAATCCCCGGTGTTAATTCCAATTCTGCACCGTAAGCTCTCAACATCGCTCGCCGTTCAGCGCTCATGGTTTCAGGCATAGTTAAAATCAGGCGATAGCCTTTGGCAGCGGCGGCCATTGCTAGAGCAATTCCAGTATTGCCAGAGGTCGGTTCCACTAAAATCGTTTTCCCAGGCGCAATTAATCCCTCCCGTTCCGCTGCCGTGATCATGCTGATCCCGATCCGGTCTTTGACCGAAGCGGAAGGATTCATACTCTCTAACTTAACCACTAACTGAGCTAGACACCTCTCTGCTTGAGGAATTCGATTCAATTGCACTAGAGGCGTGTGGCCAATTAAATCCGTGATGTTACTTGCAATTCGCATAAGTTTGAAGCGTTAGATGTAATACATGATGTCCAGTTGCCGTCTAGCATCTCGCTTTTCACACAAATCTTGAAGTGTGCATTGCTGCAAAACCGATCGCGCTGCTAGGAGTGCTTCATTCCAAATTTCATAGATAACAGTTGTTTCAACCGTTTGGGGGTGATTGTCTTGCTCCACAGGTTCAGAATCAGCACCCTCTAAACAGGTAATCACCTCTAGAAGATTGATTTTCCAGGGTTCCCGCGCCAGAACATAACCCCCTTTCGCACCCCGTTGAGACCGAACTAAACCGCCCCGACGCAGGGTGGCCAGGAGTTGTTCGAGGTAGCGATCGGGTATCTGTTGTTGAGCAGAAATCTGGCGAATTTGGAGGGGATCGCCGCTGGCATAGTTTGATGCCAATTCAATTAACGCCAATAGGGCGTATTCGTTTTTGCAAGAAAGTTCCACAACTTCAACGGGGTTAGGCGGACAAAACAAAGTTCAATATTTCAAGAACCTATTACTATACTACGGTTGATCAGTAGGGTTTGGACAGTTTTAAATGAACAAGTTTAAAGTGAAAGGCGACTCCATTGAAAATGGAATCGCCTATAAAACTCTTCACAAAGTAAAGACTAGCTTCACAAGGTGATCATTAGCTTGATACTGCCTAGAACGTGAAGGTCGTCCGAATCACGCCTACAAATTGAGTATCGTTGCGGCGATTACCTTCAGGATTGAAGATCACAAACGCACCGGGAGTGATGGAGATATTGTCATTCACGCGGAAGCGGTAGAAGGCTTCCAGGTGATAGGGAGGATTGCCATCCAAACGACGACGAGTATTAGCATTTGCGCGGAAGTCGTTATCAACGACACGGGGTTGCATGCCAAACAGCACTCCGCCCAGGTTGCCTCTGCCACCCAAATCGGGGAAGCCGAGGAAGGCGGCCCAATTCTGGATTTGGGCTTCCTGGCTATTGCGCTTGTTGTAGGCCCAGGTGAAGCCATACCAGCCACCGATCGTCAACTTGGGTGCCACCCGCCACTGGACTTGGACAGAACCGGTATCGCTCGACGTGGCTGCCCCGGCAAACGGGTTTGAAGCATAAGCTGTACCGGTGCTACCGGTCAAGTTGGGGGCGGGTTGGTTGAAGGCCGCCGCCGGCGAAGCCCCAGGATAGTAAGCGCGGATGTAAGTTAAGCCGATGTCAAACGTCCGACTAGGCCGGAAAACCAACTGTCCAATCGCGGTGTAGTCGCCATTGAACAAGCCATTCTTCTGGCCAGGGTCATTGCTGGCACGGTCTGCACTGAAGCCACCCTGCAAGCTGAACTGCGGGCTGAGGCTATAGTCAAAGGTAATGCCCGTCGAACCGACGTTGCCAGGGGCGTTTGTCCGGTAGATGGGGTTGAAACGCCCAAAGCGGGAGACAGCCCCCTGCCCCGAACTTTCAAACGGGCTGAGCGAACTGACTAAACCGTCGTAGTACTCCAGGTTGATGGCATCAATCTGCACCCGCAGGTTCTGGCCGACCGGAAAGCGATAGAACAGTTTATCGATTTCCACCGCATTCCCTGCACCAGTGACCCCATCGACAGACAACCGGGTGGAGTTGGTGCCGGTGAAGGCTGTTGCGCCGGCACCTTGCCCCGCAAAGGGGGTGATGTTAGAGGCGTTGAGGCGAGTCCGCAAGCGATCACGGCCAGTGAAACTGGTATCAAAACTCAGCCGCACCCGGTTGCCGAAAATGGTGTTGGTGCGGTCATCCCGAAAGGAGTCTTCATTAGCAGCGTTGATGCCAGCCTGCCGCACGTTGTTGCCAGTGCGGGTCGCTCTGTCGCCAAAGGTGTCGGCAACAGAGAAAATGACTTCCCCGGCGAGTTTGGTGGTGGTGGAGAATTGCTGTTTCTCTAAGGTGGCGGTGCGGACTTCGAGGGCTTCAACCCGACCGCGCAGAGAAGCGAGTTCCGCGGCAAACTCTTCTTGCAACCGCTTGACCACTTCCAAATCTTCTTTGCGGACGAAATCAGCGGTGGCCGCCGCAATCAGTTCTTGAATTTTGTCTAAACAAGCGTTGAGACCAGCGGCAAACTCCCAGCGGGTGAGGGCGCGGTTGCCCCGGAAGGTGCGGTCAGGATAACCGACGATACAGCCGTAGCGCTCGACCAAGGATTGCAGTGCCTGGAAGGCCCAGTGGCTGGGGTCGACATCGGTGAACTGGGAGACGGAGGTCACTTGATTCAGGCTGTTGCTCCGGCCTTCGGCACCGTAAGCACTCACTTGTTGAAGAGTACTATTTGAGCTGGCCGCAGGCTCATCAAGTGTTTGAGCCTCTACGGAGACAGCAAAAGTTGTTCCAACAAAAATTGGAGAAGCTGCTAAAAGCTTCCAAAGGATTTTAGACATATGACTCACTCACACCTGACTTCGTATTACATCTACGTCGAGGTTCTAAATGGTTTAATCTTCTGTGTCAAATCACACAAGACTACCCTGACCTAGCTAACGTTAACGAATAGTATACAACGCTAATTTCCAAAAACAGCTTTCCCCTTCGAGTCGGCCTTAGAAACACTGCCCAAAGACCCGTTATGCACCGCCCGTTGAAATTGCCGTTTTCTGAACAAGTTCCCCATTGTGGTTATCACTGGAATGGTAGTTGCCAGCGCTTTTTTGAGGGATGGTATGTGCGAGTAACGTTGCCTGCGTGGGGAGAATCGTTTGCCTTTATGGCCTCGATCGATGATCCAGTGGGTGGTAAACCCTGTAGTGGCGGGGCGCTCCAGATCTTAGGGCCAAGGGATGAATATCTGTGTCGCACCTTTCCAGCGGTCGATCGCTTTTGGGCGTGGAGCGATCGCCTGGGGTTGGGGCATTCGCGCTCGCACGGAAAAATTTATGCTGTCACCCAATATCTAGAGCCAGAGCAATTTAACCAGCAGGTAAAAGACGGCTACCAGATGACTGAGACCTGGCAGCAGGGAACGATTCTGCAACCTGGCGGGTCAGCTGTAAGTTGGGCGTATGGCGTAGCCCCAATCTACCGCTGGGGCAAACCCGGCCAGCGGCAACAGTCTACGGCTGGCTGGCTATCGTTCTTGCCCGTGTTTGAACCGGGCTGGCAAATTCTCGTCGCCCATGGTCTGGCATCCGGGTGGATTGATTGGCAAGGGCAACGGTACGAATTCAGCGAGGCTCCGTTGTATGCCGAAAAAAATTGGGGGGGAGCATTTCCGCAGCAATGGTTTTGGATGCAATGTAATGCCTTCGATGGGCTACCAAATCTCGCGCTGACTGCTGTTGGTGGGCGACGCAAGGTGTTGGGTTGGCTGGAGTCGGTGGGTATGGTGGGGGTGCATTTTCAGGGTGAGTTTTACGAATTTGTGCCCTGGAACTCAACCGTGGGGTGGGAAGTGCAGCCCTGGGGAAATTGGTACATTTGGGCGGAAAACGATCGCTATCGCATCGATGTCATTGGCACGACGGCCCATGCTCCTACCCAGGTGCGAGTTCCGACGGAGCAAGGCTTGCTCTTTGCATGTCGCGATACCACCCACGGCCATTTGCAGATCGAGTTGCGGGAAAAAGCCAGTCAAATCTGCCTGATTCGAGCCAGTAGCCAACTGGCAGGGCTGGAAACTGGGGGCGAATGGGAAGGGGTGTGGTGTTGCGATAAAAGGCACCCATAGCAGCAACCTGCGCCAGAACTTTAGGAATGAGAATTAAATAAATTAGCAAATTTTGTGGAATGGGCTCCTGCCTGTCACTCACAGCCGGAGACGGCTATGCCACTTTATTTAATCCATGCTCCTTAGCTGTTCTGCACGATCGCCTGCTTAAACGAGAACCGCAGCCATTCGTCCAGTTGCGGATCGGCAAAATCCTTGACCACGAGACTGGCACCCACAGCGTACAAATCATCGGCAGCGTGGGTGGAGGCAATGCCAACGGTCAAGATCTCGGCCCCGATCGCTGATCGAATTCCTGACGGCGAATCTTCGAAAGCAACGGCTGATTTCGCCGATACGCCCAACCGCTCTAAAGCGGTCTGATACGGTAAAGGATCGGGTTTGCCTCGTTCCAATTGTTCGGCAATGACAACCGTTTCAAACTGGTGCTGCAAGCCCAGTACTTGCAACATAAATTCGGCATTTTCGACTGGCGCATTGGTGACTACCGCCTGCCGTAGTTGCTGAGTCTTGGCCCAGTTGAGCAGTTCTGTTAAACCTGCCAGCGGCTGCAACTCCCCAGCGGCGCGATCACGAAACTCGGCTTCTTTCTGCCGGCTCAGTTGTTCACCTTCTGCCGGAGATAAATGAGGCAGGAGGTTGGCCACGATCGCCGCATTCAAGCGGCCACTGAAGTTTTTGTCGTAAAAGTCGCGATCGATCTCCAGGCCATAGGTTTTCATGACATCTTGCCAGGTGGCAAAGTGAATTGGATCGGTGTTGGTTAACGTACCATCCAGGTCAAACAGCAACGCTTTGAGCATGAGGACTCGCAAGGGTAGGACTGCGCCCAGTGTAACAGGATGTGAAGAGGGAGAAAACAGCCGAGGGAACTTAGCCTTTCACCCCACTCCCCGCCTCGCTGGGCACGATGTAGCGTTGCATCACAACGAAAAAAAGCAGAATCGGCAAAATCGAAATGACCGAACCTGCGGCAATTAAACGCCAATCGAGGGAGAACGTCCCGGCTAAGGCTGCAACACCCAAGGGGAGCGTGTAGTACTCCGGTCGATCGAGGACAATTAGGGGCCACAAAAAATCACTCCAGGCTCCAATGAAGACAAAAATGGCCAGTGTCAGGAGGGCGGGACGAATGGAAGGCAACATCACGTACCACCAGATTCCCAACTCTGAGCAACCATCCATCCGCGCCGCTTCTTCCAATTCTTTGGGCACGCCTTGAAATGCCTGCCGCAGCAGGAAAATTCCAAAAGCAGACGCGATCGCTGGGAAAATTACCCCCAGATAGGTATTGCGTAGCCCTAACTGCACCGCCAACACGTACAGCGGAATCATCACAATTTGGAAAGGAATCATGATCGTCGCCACGATCGCGGTAAAAATCACTTCTCTACCGCGAAACTCCAGCCGGGCGAGAGGATAAGCCGCCAACGAACAGAACAGCAAATTCAGGATCACGGTGAAGACGGCCACGATCGTACTGTTGACCAGATAGCGGCCAAAAGGATGACTCGCCCATACGGTGGCAAAGTTTTGCAAGGTCGGTTGTTCGGGAAATAGCCGAGGGGGAAATTGAAAAATATCTTCCGTCGGCGATTTGAGCGATGTGCCCACCAGCCATACCAGCGGAATCAGCATAACAATGGCGATCGCCACCAAAATCACATACATCCACACCGTGTTCCAGCGCTTAGATGGTTGGCTATGTTGCATTGGGTTCAAGACTGGTTAACTCATGGTAGGAATCTGCTGCATAGTATAGCGGTCGCAATGGGATGTTTAGGAATGAGAATCAAATAAAGTAGAAAGTTCTGTGGAATGAGCATCCTGCCCGTCACTCACAGCCGAGACGGCTATGCCACTTGATTTAATCCTATTCCTTAGTAAGGGCAAACCCGCAGCGACACAGATCACAGACAAATTTATCCTGAATCACGAAAAAATGCGATCGGTCTTACAGGAAATCGCCGAGAAACCATTGAAGATAAAAGTGTAAATCTTCTCAAGGAATTGCCCCCTTATGCAACTCGTCTATCGTGGCTCTGCTTATACCCGCGCTAACTCTGAAGTTGCGCTAGCTGGCGCCGAAATTACTGGAAAGTACCGTGGTGCGGAAGTTTCTTTTAAGTCGTCGTTGGGTTTGTCTGAGCCTCAAGCCGTCGCAACACTGACCTATCGCGGTAGTTCTTATCTCCGTGTCCGACGTTAGTTTTTTCGGGATGTACTCTGAGTTTTTAGTGAATTGAAACAACGTTAAAGTAAAAGTCCTGGAGACTATACTCCAGGACTTTTTTCTTAACTCTTTTGTTCGGGCAACATGCACTTGTCACTGTCGCATCCGGCGGGACCTTCGGCCAAACTGAAACCCAAATCGTAGCGACTGAGTGCGCCATAGAAGTCGTTTGTACTTTGTCGATCGCTCACCTCTTGCTGCAATCGATCAAACGTGGTTTTGTCGATTTTTTCGAAGGGCAAGCGCGGGAAGGGGGCATCAAATCGAGCCAGCAGCGCGGCGCTAATATACCCTTCATCCTGGGCGATCGCTTGATAAATGCGTTGTGCCAACGGTTCAACTTCAGCTTCTGTCAGTTCGATCGTGGCGCTGGTGTTGTGGGCAGTGTAGAACTTCTGCACCTGCATGTAAAAATCAAACTGGGCCAGGGCAGAGAACTTCTCGATCGCGATTTCGTCCGCGCCAGGAAGATTGGCCCAGGAAACTTCCACCGGAATTTCAGCTAACCACTCTGTGCAGCGCGGATCAAATGGATCGTTTAAGAGATTGCCCTGTTCATCTTTATCCGATTGGGAGGGCACAACGTTGTAGCCATAGTCGATACAGGCCATCGCCACGGGGTCGCTCTTGCGGAAGGTGATGCGGCGAATAAATCGTTGGGCCTTAGGCGGATGCCAACCGGGGGAGGCTCCAGTGAGCAACGATTTGGTTCCCGCTGGTTGGACAGTCGTGCAGCGGTTCGGCCGTTTTAAGCCGTGGCGATCGCAGTAGTCCCACACCACTCGCTGCACAATCTCCTTCCAGCGCGACAGGTACTCTTGCTCCCGCTGCTTAAACTGCAAGCCAGTGACAGTGTCGGGTCTGCCTGCTTCCCACCAGCGCAACCACTCCACGCCAAACGCATGAACAAAGAAATCGAATAGTCCGGTAAACGAGACACCGACGATCGGGTCAAGCTCACGGGAGTACTGATAACGTGGCTCGGCAAAGTGATGATTTAACAAGGCGGCAACGGATAAGGCTCCAGCGGTAAATGCTTTTTCTTGTCCAGCAAAATCCAACGGATTAATCTGGTTTAAGTGGACTTCAGCCAAGTTGCAGTGAAAGTTGGTGCCCAGGATCTCGCCACAAGGATTTAGGCCATAGCGTCCGAGGCGATGATCGACTTCCGCTTTGGACATTTGCGGATCATGTTGTTGGAGCCAAGACATCCCGGCTCCCTGGATGTAAGCAGTCAAGAATTCAGTTCGCAGTTGGGGCGTTGTCAGTAAGTCAGCGTTCGAGCGCGCGATCGCTTCGGGCGCATATTGGATTGCGCCTTCCCCGGAATAGAACTGTTTCCGCACCGCCTCAATACATTCCTGTTCTGTTGGCTTGTGATGAAACACACGGGTATGGTTGGCCATCCGCAGGGCATCCCGTTCTGGATCGATGCGCCAATTGCCCTCAGCGTCTTGTTGCCAGAGATTATCTTTGGCGCTGGCGAAGGCAGTATCATCACTATCGCTTTGCCGCATCCCTGCTGATCGCCGAATATTGCCAGCAACCACCGTTGCCGCGGCTTCATCGATTAACAGACAGCATTCCACCGAGGTGAGTTGTCGCCCGATCGCTTTGTTGAGCAAGGCCACACAGCGAGCATACAACCCGGATAGCCGAATTGGGTTTGCCACACCACCAAATCCTTTTAGCACCTCGCCTTCAGGCCGAACATCACTCACATCCACGGAGACATTCACTTCGCCAGCAAAGCGATCGTCCGTCGCCAGTTCCAGCAAGGTTTGGTAAGAAGCGACCCAACCCTGACGGCTATCCCCCACATGAATCGTGACTTGATTGCCGTGAACAATGACCTCCGTTAATTCTCGGCGCTGATTGGCAGGCGTAGAACCCACTTCGCCCACAACTTGCACCGCGATCGGATTGCGGATCGCTGGTAATTGCTGAATGTACTTTGGTTCCAGAATTGCACCGGTGCCGCAGCCCATCATGGCCAGATCCATCATCAGCCCAAAAGCTCGCCAATCCACAACGTTGGTGCTGGTGCAGTTGTATGCGCCGGAGAAGTTTTCGGGCTTCTCAATCCAGGGCGTTCCCCCCACCCAGAGCCAACGTCCCGACGGCAAGGCTTTGACTTCCTGCTGCATCTGTTCAATGAGACGCGCTTCTTCTCGGCTCAGTTTGCCCAACTTGACCAACCCTTGAGTGGTGCGTTGCACAACCTCATCCCACGATTCACGCCCAGTCTCCGTACGCCGACTGTAGGTTCTGAAAAACACAGGATAAGCGGTAGGGGATGCTTTTGGAAGTTGAGTAATACTGAGAATATCCTCCATATTTTGATTTGATTGGCGTACCTGTTCAATGTCTAGAACCATATACCTACTCTCTAGTGTGGGGTGGTTAAGTGAACTCTATATGTAGCGTAGGCGATGATTATACAGCATGTAGAGGGTGGGGCTAAAAAATTAAGAGTTAAGCGATTCAATCGCTTAACTCTTAATCTACTAAATCAGTGGGGTGAATGTGGTGGCTAAGCTAGGATGCAGAGTTAGGCAAACTTAATCCACAAAAAAGTTCAACCATCAAAGAAGAGAAGATTTCAACGTCTGGGTAAAGTTCTCCAAATCTTAGCTATAAACGAAGCTGCGGCATCAAACTCTCCTGTGGAGATATAATCTATTGCTTGAGACATTAGCCTAGGATCTACGCAACTATTTGCAATCAAAGGACATCCCTCACTATAAATGCTCAACTTATCTAAGTTGGCGCTCCACTTCGGTATTAACTCAGCTTCAAACTCTAAAGGATAGTTACTGACATAAGCGTCACGAATTAAGTTTGACATTAGCAAAGCCCCGAAAACTCTTCTCTGCTTATCTTGTCGTTTACCTACCGAAAACACGTCAAGCATTTGACCACACACCTTTCGCCAAGTCTTGTAGAACCACTCAATGTAAACTTTCCTGTTGTACTCTTTCTTATCATGTAAGGTCAAAAGAAGACTTAGTGTGTGTACAGCTAAGAAATCACTGCTTAAATCTAGTTCCATTAAGCGATTTCTGCCATAATCTCGATCAACTGCTTTTATACGCTGCACATCCTCATGGAACTTAACTTTCTGAGAAATATGAGATACCTCATGAAATAGAAACACAAGAATGGCCATATGCAACCATTCCCTTGGAACTTTCTGAGCTATGCAACTAATAGTGCTTATATTAAAAATTAATCTTTGGTTCTTATCATTTGGGACAAATCCTCTGTCATTGAGTTCCTCAAATTCAATACCTTGAGGGAAATCCTCGAAGGATTTAGTAATGTTTTTTACACGCTCATCTATCTGAGCAAGCTTACGAGAGTATTTTTGGAGCAGATAAAGCTTTTGCTCTACGAGTCGACATACTTTTTCGCCCACAGCACTAGACAAAACTTCTCTGTTAACTATCTCAAACCACAATTCACAGTTTTTAGAGTTCGTAGCCTTACAATCTCTGAAAAGTGCAGGTTCTGAAGAAGGATTAACTTCCACTGCACAAGCGGAGCTAAGATTTTGAACCATGATCGGGACTCTCAACGTTTAGAGAATTTTAGTGTAGCTCTACTAAATGTAGGACTGAAGATTCACAGTCTACACTATCTGTAGAGGTAACTGCTCACCCGATGTTGTAGCACAGGATCGGCTCCTGGCGATCGTTTTAGCCGATCGCACTCCTTAACATTTCAAAATCGCATCACTAATGGAAAGAATGGAAAGCAAATCGGGACGCGGCGGGTCGCCAAAACTCTGGACAACGGCATCAATCCGACCAAATTGAGCCAAGGTGGTTTCGACTAATCGCGTTAAATCGTGCGAATCAGTTAACGATCCCTGCATCCCAATACCACCTAATTCTTGTGCTAAGGTCAGCACTTGGGGCGATCGGGCAAAGAGGGAAACCGAATATCCCTGTGCGGCTAGTTCTCTGGCGCAGCCCGCCCCGATACCACGACTAGCCGCAGTAATAATAACCACTTTTTGAGTTTGCATCGTTACCTCAGAGCGTAATCTTCCTGATATTCCACAAGTTCTACTTGAGTCCCGTCTGGGTCATGCACATAGATGCGAAACTTCGTTTCTGGTGAATCATAAACTTCATACTCAATCTGATTTGTCTCTAAAACTTGTTTCATGCCTTCACCGTCTGCGATGACGAATCCAATGTGGTCAAGATGTCCTGTAGAGGCAGGAATATTTTTAGAATTGGGTGGCTGATTGAGTGCCAAATAGAATTGATGATTCCCAAAGTGCATCCAACGCCAACCCGCATCCTCACCCTCAGCTCGCACAGTCCATTCGGGAAACAGCGTTTGGTAGAACTGCCGGGTGGCATCTAAATTTCTGCAAGATTGATTAATATGTTCAAACCGATAAAAGTTCATAGTGACCTCGCAATTTACAAAGAAGATATCAGTCAACGGATTAAGCAAAAACTTTGACGAAATACAGAAGGCGATCGACTCGATTGCTGGGAAACAAAACCTGACAAAACTGCTCACTCGCATCCAAGTCATAGCACAGCGACTTTGTCGCTTCAGGTTGGGGGACTGGCATAACGATCTCCTGGGTTTATAAAGAAATACCTTTAGTTACTAAAGTACGCGATCGCCTCAACTTTGTAAAGAGTTTTCTTTAGTTTCTTGCGAACAAAGATGCTCAGGAATAAGAGTCAAATGCAGTTCATCGTCCCTAGAAGGGTGACTTGAGCCATGAATAGGAGAAGCCTTGCCATGAAAAGTCTCTCCAAGAAAAAGCCATTTATCGCTTTGTCATCTTGCGATACTCAGTGACGACCTCATCTAAACTTGGTTTTGACTTCGCTTTGCCATTCACAAATACAACCGGTGTGCCTTGTTTCATAATCTCGTTGAGTTGATAAACGCCATGCCAATCATCCGCATTTGTAAAACTAAATGATGTGATGTTTTTGTGCGGGATATTGGCGGTAGCCAGCTGATGTAATAGGCTCTGAGTTTCTTTCCCTGAGTGGGGGCACGACGGCAATCCAGCAATTACCACTTGCGTTGGCTCCACTTCCACCGGCGTTGGTACGTCCACGAAACTGGCATTTGATGGTTTCATCACTTTGTCGAAAATCGTGATGCCAATCAGTAAGGTGAGGCTGCCCGCAAAGATTAGATTGAGTCGTGACATGATGTACTGCCTATAAAGGATGAAGTGCAGGAATAACTATTCTCAGTGTGTTTCAGTTCACACGGAGCTGGCTGCGATCGACATCACACAGTTTTTTCTACATCCTGGCTGAAACTCGCTCCGGCGGGCATTCCGTCGATGCCTCTACTCACAAATAAATGTTGCAATACGTTGATAATGGCTATAGTGCTGAGGCGAAATGATAGCTTTGGGCTGCAAGCCGTTGTCCTATTTCTCATGACGACGACGATAAGAACTGGCGCGCAAATAAGGAGATGAGTCGTGAACGGATCAACCAAGCTAATTAAATTAGAAGATGGGACGTTGATTGAGGTGGAGGTGCCACCTAACCAGGCAAAACCGATCGCGGGCGGTGCCGCTGACAAAATCGATAAAACCCTGGATAAAACGTTTGACCGCATTCGACCGATTTTGGTGAAAGCATGCCGCCCGATCGCCGCTGCTTGGAAAGAATTAGATGGCGAGATCGAAATTCAAAATGCTGAACTCCAAATTGGCTTAAATATTGAAGCGGAGGGGAATGTTTACATTACAAAATCGAAGGCCAGTGCGAATTTGACCGTCAAAATGACAATTAAACCGAAGGAGTGACCTGGTGAGTTCGAATCTGCGGAACGCGGTTGTCTTGGTAACGAGTCGTGACCCAGAGGAGGCTGGGTTTGGGACGGCCTTCGTCATCGATCGCCGCGAAACTCAGACATACTTGCTGACCTGCTCTCACGTGGTCGAAATGGTGGGTGGCGAAGAGTGGATCAACGTGGGTGGGTTGGCCGCCAAAGTCGTGGCGATCGGTGAAAAAAGCAGTACAGATCTGGCGGTGTTAGTCGTGGAAGGTTTGCTAGACAAAGCCATCTTACCTCTGGGGCGATCAGTGCAGGTATCGAGCCAATTCACTACGTCTGGCTATCGCAAGTCTGCCGGCACGATGCAACGCCGCGAAAGTACTGGCAAATTAGGCCAACAACGAGTCGATTTAGCCCATCAAGGCACCCTCCTGCCAGCCTGGGATTTGGAGATTACGGGTGGTGCGAGGCTAGAAAGTGGCTGTAGTGGGTCGCCGATCGTTGATCAAACCGGATCTGTGATCGGGGTGGCCATTCATCAACAAGATGACAGCGGCAGGCAAGGTCTCGCGATCGCGATTTCGGCATTGCCTATTATCTGGCCAGACATCCCCCCCGCCTTGCTTCCCGCCGAGCCAATATCCTCTCAACCAGTTCCCTGGTGGCAATTCTGGCAACGACCCCAAGTGGGCGATCGATCGTTGCCGATCGCTTTCGGGATGACGTTTTTGATGGCGCTGGGAGGGATGGGAGTTCGCTATACAGGTGTGCTGCAATCGTATGAATTGGCCGACTATGATGCCATGCTTCACTCCCGGACTCGATTCGACACACCCGACGATCGCCTCTTGATTATTGAAATCACCGATGATGATCTCAAAACCTATGCCGATCCTCAGGATAAGCACATTATCTCCAATGAAACCCTGGCTCAGGTTTTGCAAAAACTAGACACCTACAATCCCCAAGCAGTAATTGGGTTGGACTTGTTTCGTCATGGGCTTCCCGCTGCTCCCCGCACTCCCCAAACGACTTACCTGGAGAAGCGCTATCAGAACCCAGATGATTCTTTGATTACAGTCTGTGAATTTCCTGACCCAACTCGTCCAGGTCACAAAGAGTTTGCGGCACCAGTTCCATCTAGTTTTGAACAAAGAATTGGATTTGGTAATTCTGTCGGCTATCTAACCACAAATCCCAGGCAAAAAGAGCCGGTGTTTCGGCGGCATCTGCTGGCGGCTTCTACAAAAGGACGTGATACCGCGTGTGTCACTCCCTTTGCGTTTAGTTTGCAGGTGGCTGCTCGCTACATGAACAAACCCGCTGATGCTTTCTTTAATGGCTCCACCTTAGGGAATGTGCCGTTCTTCCCAATCGAAACTCGATATGGCGGTTATCAAGGAATTGATGCTCAGGGGTATCAGATGTTGTTGAACTATGAGGCTCCAGGCAAAGATCCTAAAAAGATTGCTGAAATCATGAGTTTGACCGAGTTCCTAAAAACAGAACCGTCTCCAGAAAAGTTGCGCAGAATCCAAGCGGGCATTGTGTTGATTGGATCAGCGGTAACCGAAATTGCAGTTGGGCAGAAAGAACGAATTGATCTTTGGCAAACTCCGTTTAGTCCTCCAGGCGAAGCCGATACACCGGGAGTCGTTTTGCAAGCCCAGGCCATCAGCCAAATTTTACGAGCTGTGCAGGATCAAGATTCAAAAGCCCTAATGCGAGTTTTACCCTCCTGGAGTTCATCGGAACCTGGAATCAATCAACGGTTGATTTTGCAATGGGGCGATTTTCTGTGGGTCTGGTTTTGGGCATTTGTGAGTTGGCTGGGTTGGGTTGTTTCGATGCGATCGCGATCGCTGCGGTCTCGAATCATCGGTTTCTGTGTCTGGATTGTGATCGTTCAAGTGATCATGTGGGGGTGCAGTAATTTTCTATTCAGTCAAAGTCTGTGGGTACCCTTTGTGCCAGCGTTTCTGGCAATTATTCTGGCTGGGCTGGGTGGCCTGGGGTACACTGTGTGGCAGGTCAACCAGACTTTATCCCGCCCGCCGTCTTGAATTGCAGACTACACCCCCGACCATGCCAAACGCCCCCTTTCGCAAATTTACAAGTGCCTTGTTTGGGGCAATTTGTTTGGGCGCAGTTCTTTCATCAGCGACTCCGATCAAAGACCATTCTGCCCTTTCTGCTGAAAACCAATCACTTCCAGTAGCGCAGGGATTGTTCAACCTGCCCTTAGTTCCCATTATTCGTGCCGTTTCCTGGCCATCTCCCCTGAAACACACATCCAGGCCGAAACCCGCACCGCAACGAAACACTCAACCCACTTCGAAACCATCCCCCAAACCGCCTCAGCCGTCTCGCTTCGACGATCGCGGCACTCCTGGCGGCACCAATCGGAGCCAGTCGGCATTGGGTCCCTGTCCAGCCATTCCAGAAGGAAAGCCGCCATTAGTTGCACTCGTACCTTCATTTGAAATAGAAACTGTTGTCGGCAGGGTGGAGCAACCTTTTGGGCTGACGACTGCGGCCTATCCATCGTTCTGGTTTTACATTCCCTACGCATCGCAGTCAAAACGGGTGGCTGAGTTTGTCCTGATTGATGAACAGGAGGAGGATGTTTACAACTTTCTGGTGGAGTTGCGCGAAACTCCAGGAATCGTTCAGATTTCTTTGCCCAGGAATCGATCGGGTCTACAAATGGGCAAACGCTATCGCTGGGTGTTTTCCATTGTGTGTAGTCGGCGCGATCGTTCTGGCGATATGACGGTCAACGGCTGGATTGAGCGGATTCAACCGGATGCTAATCTGACTCGTCAATTGCAGCAGGAGATCGACCCGCAACAACGTTTGATCACTTATACCAACAGCGGTGTGTGGTTTGATGCCTTCACTACACTGGTGGAACTACGTCGCCAACAGTCGAGTCCAGAATTGGATCAGGCATGGCGAGCTTTCTTGGAGTCAGTTCAGGTGAGGCCAGATGCCAGGGAAGTAGATTTTCTGGTTAAAGCTCCGTTGTCTCCCTGTTGCCAACCAGAAACGCAAAGAACAAACCCGGAAAAAACTCCTCCATAGTGCGATCGTGCTCCATGCGATGATGAAGCTTACTAATTCACCTAATTTCTGCTTCACACTAGAATGAGTTCACTGCAACATCCAACTTCCAAACAAGAATCAAAACTCTTTATTGTTTGCCAGAATTTAACCACGATGTACTTGTCAATTCATCTTGTTAGACTGGACGGGAGGACGGGGAACATCTTCCTGTTAGCAGGGGAAGAAACAGGTATCGTAATTGATCGTTTTGGCGAATGGAGATTTAGCTCATGAAACCCAATTTTCAAGCAATGAGCGTTAAGCAACTTCAGGCATATCTGCTGGAACATCGCACTGATACTGAAGCCTTTCATACCTTGATGGACAAGGTTATGGCAGAGCCAAATGCCAAATGGTATTCACCTGAAGATGCCGATCGCTTTCCGGAAATCTATGCTGAACATCAAAAACGTCGCCAAGAAGAAGCTAGTTAGATAAACGCTTACTTCCATTCCCCCTGGATGATGAAGCCTGCCCAGTAGTAGGGTTCGCGCCAACGGGGATTAGACCGCATTTCCCGCTGGGCTTCTGTGAGTGCAGCAGCATAGGGCAGCTTCCGCTCAAACACATTGCGGTAAAACAGTTTCATCAGTTCGGTGGTGGCGGCCTCCTCCACACTCCAGAGACTGGCAACCACGCGATCGGCTCCTGCAACCATAAAACTTCCCGTTAGCCCAACTAATCCTTCTGCTCTCGTGGGAATGGGTTCTTCCGTATTCAAACGGTTACTCCTCGTTGTTGTGGCTCCTAATCCCGTGCGGCAACCGCTGAGAACAATCAGATCCGCCGAGAGATTTAAGCCCAACACATCTGCCGGAGAGAGCAAGCCTCGTTGCGGCTGATTCTGTTCATTCACGCCGGATAAAATCATGCCGGAGCGTTCGGGACGTTCATCGTCTAAGATGCCGTGGGTGGCAAAATGCAAAATTCGGTACTGTCCCAACTCCGGGTTTAAGGCGGCTTGGTGATTGGCATCCAGCCCAAACTTCATCAATCGTTCTGATTCCGGCAGGTTCAAACTGGTGACAATCTCGATCGCCTGCTTGCGGCTTCCTGGTAAAGCCGGATAAAGCGGCTCTAACCTTAAAGCAGAACTAGCCGAAGGCTCAATCTCCTTGGTATTTGAATTGGGTGAATTGGCCAAAGCTGTCATCTGACTGGGCGGATTAAAAACTGGATCTGCCAAAATCGCCAGCGTTTTGGTGGGAGTAGGTTTAGCGCGATGGTGCTGCCGGAGGAAAGCAATAGAAGACGCAGAGGGTAAGCTGATAATTTCCTGATGCTGTTCCAGGAGCAGTTTCGGTTCACTGCCGGGAGTTTGGATGGCAGTTCTAGCACCCGCTTGGGGTACAGGTAAAGCACTAAAGGGAATATATTGCAAAAAGCCATCCGCCACAATTAAGATGCGCTTATTGCCCAAGTCTTTGGCTATTTTGCCCAGCAGCAGATTGCTGAGTACTTGCCCCGCCTGGTTCGTTTTCTGGGTTCTGACTCGCAGGCTGGGAACGGTCAGAAAGCTGTAATAGGTTTGGGCAACTGTTGCTAGGTCAGCCCGCTTGGGTAATGCATGATACGTAATCGTTTTGTTTGTGACCAACCACAAATGACTGCGTTCTTCACCCAGAAAATACTCCACCAATACCGTCTCATCGTCGAGCAATTTCTGGATTTCGGTGGTTTGGAGCGGTTGCAGCGGTGAAGCATAGCGTGGGTCAGCTTCCGGATTGGGTCTACCCAACAAAGTCCGCAAGCTGGCAGCCTGAAATTGCTCGCTGGTTTGCAACGCCAATTTCTTGTATTGCGCATCCCCAGTTTGCAAATACCGCTGACTCAGCAGGTCAACATAGAACTCGTAAAACTTCCGATTTCGCGCAAAGAACCCAGTTGCTTCCCGATAAAACTGAAACTCACTCGGCTGGGGTTTAGACGGTTGCTGCAACTGACTATCTAGCCTTTGAGATTGGGGATTTTTTGACTGACTTGAGCCAACGTCAGAACGCTGATTTTGATTCACTCTAAAATTCCAGTTCAAATTCTTATCGGGTCTAAAAGGCTGATCTTCTAACCGTTCTAATGCCTTCTGCCCTAACTGCTGAGCGTTGCTCCAATTGCCATAAATGCGTTGAATCCTTGCCATCCCAAACTGGGCTTCTGCCAGTTGCCAAGAATTGGGCGTTGCAGTTTGCAGTGCCTGCCCATAAGCATTAAAGGCTAAAGGATACTGCTTAGACTGAAAGTAAGTCTCCCCGATCGCCAGATGAGTCCTTGCCTGCATGAAATAGTTATTGGCTGTTTCAGGCAATTTCAAAATACGATTGAACATTTCCAGTGCCTGTTCCCACTGCCCCATTCCTCGGTATGCTCTACCCACAGCATCAAGAAAACCCGGTTGCTGCCACACGTCAGAGGTGTTTTGCGGGTCTGCCACAGTTTGCGACAGTTCTAATACCTCCTGGTAATATTTTTCAGCTCGTTGGATCTGGTCTAATCTTGCGAAGAATTCTCCTCGATCGGCAAGTGCCGAGATGACAACTTGCTGCCACTGCCCGCCAAACGAGGCAAACAACTCAAGCATCTTGTCATAGGATTCACCCAACTGTTGATCCAAGTTGGGTGAGTTGATCAAAAGAAGACTAATTAAAGATGCAAGATTTTGATTATTTTTAGACTTTTTGAGACTCTCTAACAGGGGTTCAATAGTCGGTTGCACTTGTTTTGCATAGGCTATCGCCAGTTCCTGTTGCTCCATATCTGCATACAAGTTGCTGATTAAGCGCAGCATAACCCCTTCAAAAAACTGAGCATAAGCTTTGTCTTTAAGGGGTCTTTGAGGTTTTGAACTTTGCCACTGATGCAAGGCTTGTTCAAATGCATATAAAGCTTGCTGATAATCTCCAAATCGCTGATACAATTCACCAATTCTGACCAGCGTGGATGCTTCTGCAAAACCTTCGTTAGCGAAACTCACATTATTCTCTAGCTCCCCTAGTTTGGTTGGGGTCAAGAAAAACTTTGTTCCAGAGCCTGCTGCATTAAGAACGTAAATAAGTGAAACTAATCCAGAAATTCGTTGATTTCTAGTAGTAGTGTTTTTGGCATTCTGCCATTTTGGCAGAACTTCCTGATATGCTGAAAAAGCTTTTTTATATTCCTCAATCTGAAAATAAAGATTGCCGATATTATTTAATGTTACGGCTTCTAACTCAGTAAAGTCTAGTGCTTGAGAAAGCGATCGTGCTTCATTATAGGAATTAAGAGCGCGTTGATAATCTGATAAGTCACTATATGCATTACCGAGACGATTAAGAACGATCGCAGCCTTTGCTTTTTCATTAATATTTCGGTAAATCTGAAGGGCTTCGTGATATTTTTGAATCGCTTCTCTTCGAAATTCAAAAGTTTGTTTAGCTTCTAAACATGCTCCTGAATCAAACAGTCGTTCAGCTAGTTCATCATCTTTTGGATTAATCGTGAGAGACTCTTTCTCAACGGCATTTACTACAATTAAAACCTCACGAGGATCAGCCTTGCTTGGCTCCAATGCCAATCTAACATCTTCAAAAATCCCTAAACAAGAAGTTCGATAAATATCACCTTCAACAACTTGGCGATTAAAAATATCTCCTGGCTTTGTTTTAAACTCACGGGTAATGACTAGATCGGAAGTTCGTCCACGAATAGGTTGTCTCGTTTTGGGATCGATAGTACTTCCATCTTTATTGATAAAACGAACTTCGATCGCTGCAACTTCACCTTCGGCCACACGCAGTGTGACAACACCATCTGGTGAAACAGTGGGTGAATCTAACACTTGTGCTAATGCATAACCACCATCCAGATACCACTTCTTAACCTGCTTGATCCCCTTTTGCAGCGTATTCAAGTTTAAGACTTTGCCATATTGCGCATCAAAAATTCTAGATACCACTTCATCTGGCAGTACCCGTTTGCCCTCAATTTGCACAGATCTCAGAACTGGATTTGGGGTCACGGCAAAGGTCACTCGCACCCCTGTTGGCGTATCTTTTGGATCAGCTTTCACGTTAGAAAAATAGCCTGTACCAAAAATGGCGTTAATGTCTTGCTGAATCTGAGAGCAGGTCGATGTTTGCTTCGGTTTAGTTTTAATGACTTTATGCGCTTCTGCTTGCAGCGGTTTTTCTGCTCCTTTGATCACAACCTCATTCACTAAAACCCTTGGTTCGGGATTAGGGCATTTTATTGGTGGTTTAGAGGATGGTCGAGCGGGTGGAGAGGCCGATGGAGTAGGGGACGAGGGCGCAGAAGATGGTGCAGTGGAGGGAGTAGAAATCGGGGAAAGTTGTGGAGCCTGACCTTGCACAGGGGATGTAATGCTCAGCCACCAACCTAAGCCCAAGAGCAAGGCAAGCCGATCGCGGTTGAAGCGATACCTGGTTTTGCTAGAGCGATCGCCTTTCTCGTTTCTCATCCTTGCCCTCAACCGTTGCGCACAATGAATTCTGTTGCCAGAACTCTATCAAAGGAACGCCGGGAGTGCCATCAAGGAATCATGAAAATTGACGATGAGTTGATCGGGTAGAAATGAGCCGTTGGGGTTTTGCGGGTGCTTGTTGCCGGAGTGTGAGTTGCAGCAACGGTTCAGTGGCCTGTTTGAGTTGGTAGACAATATCCAGGGTTTGCAAGCCGTCATACAGGGCATCCCGGACGATCGGTTCTTCTTCTCGTTGCAGCATCAACCGGAAGTAACCAGCAATTTCGCGGCGGGTGGGCTTTTTAGCAATGCCAGCCCGTCGATCGCCAGGTTCATCTGCCAGCACCGAGACTGCATCCGTCAATTGACGCACCGCAATCAAGCGCTTCAACGAGTCGTCATTGGTTAGATCTGCTACCAACTTGTTATAGGGAATGCGCTGCTTCCGTTCTTGCCGATTCAACAGTTGCGTGATCAATAACAACAGGACTGCCAACGTCCCCATACTTTGCAGAATTGCGCCTGAGGCAATCCAGTGGCTTTCCGCATCAGCCCAGACGGAGGCTGCCAAGTAGGTGGTGAACGTGGCGATCGTCCCCGCTCCCGCCGCCACCAAAAAGGGTTGGTTCCAGCCATCCAAAGTCTTGCGGAGGGCGGCCAGATTGACGGTTGGTTTCCAGTCGTGCATCAGGTAAACCAACACCATCACCCCAATGCCTGCCCCCGTTGCCACACATAATCGCCCATTCCAATAAAACAAGGCCAGAGCACCTGACCCAATGGCGACCCACAAGCCCACACCCGATTGCCACTGCCGCACAAGCCCACGATTCACCCGAATCGCCATTTCTTCCAGCGGCAATTCCGGCAACGCACTCGCCAAATATCGCCAGCGGAACACATCTTTTGCAGCGTGGGATGGAACCTTAGTCACCGTATTCATCCATTGGGAGCTGAATTACTTTTAGATTCTACAGTAGGTGGAGGGAAAAGGCAGAAGCGTTACAATCAAGGGCGATCGCTTATCACAGGGAGATTTGATGTGCCAACGCTGGGTGTAAACATTGACCATATCGCGACGATTCGCCAAGCCAGACGCACGATAGAACCTGATCCCGTCGCAGCGGCAGTGCTGGCAGAGTTGGCGGGTGCCGATGGGATCACGGTGCATCTGCGGGAAGACCGGCGCCATATTCAAGATCGGGATGTGCGATTGTTGCGCCAAACGGTGCGGACTCATTTGAATTTGGAAATGGCCGCGACGGCGGAAATGGTGGCGATCGCACTCGACCTCAAACCCGACTATGTGACGCTAGTGCCCGAACGCCGCGAGGAAGTCACCACTGAAGGTGGGCTAGATATTGCCGGACAACTCGATCGCATGGCTCAGGTGATCGGCACGCTCCAGGATGCAGGAATTCCAGTGAGTTTGTTTATTGATGCTGACCCACAGCAAATTGATGCGTCTGCTAAAGTTAAGGCCCAATTCATTGAGCTGCACACCGGCCAATATGCCGAAGCCCACATGGAACAAGAGCGGGAGCAGCAGTTGAAAGTTCTGGCGACTGGATGCGATCGAGCTTTGGCGGCTGGTTTGCGGGTTAATGCGGGACATGGCTTGACCTACTGGAACGTTTACCCCGTCGCTCAACTGCCGGGTATGGAAGAGTTGAACATTGGCCACACGATCGTCAGTCGTGCCGCGCTGGTTGGCCTGGAACGGGCTGTGCGAGAAATGAAACTGGCGATGCGGGGCGAGTTATAAAATTTATCAATAGGGGCTGTGCCCATTGCCTACAATAATTTGTCTGAAACCGTTGATAAATCTGGATTTATGCAAACCTACTACTACGTCCTCGCCAGTCAATCATTTTTGGCGGCAGAACCGCTGGATGAAGTGCTGAACGAGCGCACTCGTTACTACCAGGAACAAGAAAAGGAGATTGATTTTTGGCTAGTGCCCCAACCCGCTTTTCTGGAGGCCCCAGAGCTGGCAAAAGTGAAGGCGAAATGCCCGCATCCTGCGACTGCGATCGTCTCCACCAATCCCCAATTCATCACCTGGCTTAAATTGCGACTGGAGTTTGTTTTAACTGGAGAGTTTCAGGCTCCTTCAGAAACTATTCCGCAGCCGCTCGCCTCCCTGGCCACTGCGCCTTAATTTTGCTGTCCTGCACCAGAAAGGACTATGAACTGGACAATTCAGAAATTCACTCATGGGCTATGTCCACCTCTGTTGATTGGAGTCGGACTGGTTGGTGGTCAGGTGACAGGTCAAGCTCAACTGCCACCGGCTCAACTTTCGCCTGGAACGGTGACGCTCGCCGCTTGCCAACCCCCCCAACCCAATGAGTATCTGTTGCTAGTCGTCACCCGCACTCCCGCAAGTCAGGCCCAGGTCAATCAACTGCTGCCACCCAATACCTCGATTGCCGCCTGTCGCTACCTGGATGACACCGTGACCCGGGTGGGCGGATTCCGCACTATTGAACGAGCAAACGCCTGGGCACGGTATGTCACAGAAACCACGGGATTAGCTGCATTTGTAGCTCGCCCTGCCGAAG
>Ga0224722_1000387_pt1 | contig 25952 bp, 24 predicted proteins | sample Balambano_FR1_Me_FD_161646 | JGI IMG/M metagenome (GOLD analysis project Ga0224722, IMG submission 161646) | Freshwater sediment microbial communities from Lake Towuti, South Sulawesi, Indonesia - Balambano_FR1_MetaG | ecosystem: Environmental > Aquatic > Freshwater > Lake > Sediment | place... | reverse complement strand
GGGCGTGATCGCCGCATTACTGGCGGGTATGTTTGGCGGGCTGCTCAACGGCTTTCTCGTCTCGTTCGTCGGCGTATCGCCGTTCGTCGCCACGCTTGGTACGCTGACCATGTTCAGCGGTGTTGCCTTCTATATCAGCGACGGCACAACCATCTTCGGGCGGGCGATTCCTGCTGACTTCAGCAGTTTTGCGCTCGGCGGTATCCCGATTGGCATGGTGGATGAGCGCCCGGTGCTGCTTCCGAACCTGACCATTGTTGCGCTGATTGTACTGATTCTCGTCTGGATTCTGCTCGAACAGACTGTCTTTGGGCGGCGCTTGTACGCCATCGGCGGCAATCGTGAGGCGGCGCGGTTGGGCGGCGTCCGTGTTCGTCTGTTGAGGCTGATCGCCTTTGTCATCACAGGTATTGGCGCGGCGTTTGCGGGATTGATGCTTGTCAGCCGTTTGGCTTCCGCCAACCCGACACAGGGGGATGGGCTGATGCTCAACGCGATTGCTGCCGTCTTTCTGGGCATGACGATGAGTGAAGAAGGTGAACCGCACGTTCTCGGAACATTGCTCGGCGTGTTGATCCTCGGTGTGCTGGTGAATGGGCTGACGCAAATGCAGATTGACAGCTATATCCAGCAGATTCTCACCGGCGCGATCATCGTGCTGGCAGTGGTTCTCAGCAGTCTTTCACGGCGAGGGCGCTAGATGTTTAGAACGTGGCTGGCATTTGACATCGGCACATCTGCGGTCAAAGCCGCGCTCATCAATGCGGATGGTGAAACCATTCGCAGTATTTCAGGACCGTATGAGACAAACAGTGCAGCAGGCGGTGTTGTCGAGCAGAACGCAAATGACTGGTGGACGGCGCTGATCGAGGCGGCGCAAGCCCTGAAGCCCAGTGAAGCCGACGCCATCACCGTCACCGGGCAAATGCAGGATGTGATCCTGCTGAACGACGCAGGCGAACCCGTGCGCCCGGTTGTCCTGTACAGCGATACACGGGCGCAGGACGAAATCGCTGGCGTTTTGAGAATTATTCCTCAAGAGCAGCTTCGCGCCCTGACGGGCAATGATCAGGATGCCAGCAGCCTTCTGGCGAAACTGCGCTGGCTGAAACATCATGAACCTACCTCCATTGAGCGCAGCACAGCACTTTTGCTTGGTGCGGCGGATTATGGCGTATATAAGCTGACGGGTATCGCGTTCGCTGATATAACGACCGCCTCAACGACGGGCTTGATGAATATTGAGAGCCGTCAGTTTCACGACACGGAATTATGGAGCAGACTTGGGCTGGAGGATGTGATTCACCTGCTTCCACCTGTACAAAGCGGCGGCACACTGGCAGGGACGCTCCTGCCTGAAATCGCGGCGCAAATCGGCGCGAAAGCACATATCCCCGTCTATCACGCGCCGGGCGACGCGGGTGCCACCACGCTCGGTGTTGGCAGCGGTGAGAGCCAGCGCCCTTATGCTTATATCGGCACCAGCGGTTGGATCGGCTTCACAGCAGAAAAACGGGCAGACTCGCAAACAGGCGCGTTCAACCTCGCTCATCCTGCCGAAGACCGCTATTTTTGCCTCGCGCCCTTACTCACGGCAGGCGGCAATCTCGATTGGGCGATCTCGCTCTTTGAACGAAGCGATTATGACGCGGCGATTCGCACCGCACTCGATCAGCCAGCGGGCAATCTGATTTATCTACCCTATCTCAATGGCGAACGTTCGCCGTTTCACGATCCGCTGGCACGGGGTGCATTCATTGGCTTGCACAGCAGGCACACCGAACCTGATTTGCTTCGTGCCGTGCTGGAAGGTATCGCCTTTGCCTATCACCATGCGCTTGAAACGCTCATACCTGACCTGCCAACCCAAATTATGCTGACAGGTGGGGGAACGCGCTCAGGAGCGTGGTGTCAGTTGTTTGCTGACGTGCTAAAACTCCCCGTGCTAGTGAGCAAAGATGCCGAAAATGTTGGGGTGCGCGGCGCGGTTCTGAGCGCACAGGTGGCACGAGGCGAACGCGAAAATTATGCCCCGCCGGATTTCTTCCCTATCGCGGCAACCTACCAACCCGACAAAACACTGGCGAACCATTACGACAGGCTGTACCAGCACTTCCGCGCCGCCTACACCGCGCTGAAAGATGTGTTTCAGGGGTTAAGTGAGGTATAGTGTCACTGAATGATAATTGATTGAGTTCTTGATGAGCGTCAGAAGCAGCAAGCCGCATTCAGACAGACTTTCCTCCAAGCCTGAGACACAGGCAGAAATGATGGATCGGTCATCCCTACCGCTGCCCAATTACACCCTTTCCTCGATCTGCCCCGCCTGCGGTCACGTGACCATTCGCCGTGCCTGTAAGGTACGCTGTGAACACTGTGGCTTCATGTGGGATTGCAGCGAACTGTAGACATACGTCGCACACGGTGTAGGGGCAGACCTGCGTGTCTGCCCTGTATTACCTGTGAGGGGCTACCCTAGTCGCTTTTTCGCCTCATGCTGCACCAGCGTCACAATCCCCATCAAGCCAGCGCCCTTGCCCATCGAGATGTCTTTGCCAAACAGCGGAAAGACAATATCACTTTTGACTTCCGCCACCTGTTCAAGCGGCTGCCCGGACAGGGTTTCATCAAGGATCACGCACATTGCCATTGCCGAGAGTCCCTGTGGATTCAGCACGTCGAAGTAATACTTCAACGTGCCGTCCGGCTGATCCACCGCCCATACGAATGCCTCAGACTCACATGCCGGAGCGCGATTCGCCTCCGCATACGGCTTGGTCGCCACATCCGAAGGTACACGCACGCTGTCAAACCGATCCGCTGTTTCGATTAGCAGTTCGGCACGTTCATTCCGATCCGTGATCGAACCCATATCGGCGATCACATCTGCCAGCTTTTCAGGTATATCTGTCATCAGTCGCTTATCGCTCAATTGGCAGCCCGACAGAATTGCCCCATTCCGTCCAGCTACCGTCATAATTCCGCACGTCGCTAAAGCCAAGCAAATATTTCAGCACGAACCAGGTGTGGCTGCTGCGTTCTCCGATGCGGCAGTAGGCAATCGTTTCCGCCTGCGGATTCAATCCCTGCTCGCCTTCGTAAATCTGGCGCAGTTCTTCAGCACTTTTGAATGTTCCGTCGTCAGGATTGATCGCTCGCGCCCATGGAACGCTCTTCGCGCCGGGGATATGCCCACCGCGCAGCGCCCCTTCCTGCGGATACTCCGGCATATGCAGCTTTTCGCCGCTGTATTCCGCCGGGCTGCGAACATCCACTAATTGTCCCTGTTTTTCGAGGTGCTTGAGCACCTGCTCGCGGAAAGCGCGAATCACACGGTCATCCCGTTCTGGCGCAGTGTACTGTGTTGTGGCAAAACTCGGCACTTCGCGGGTTAGTTCACGAGATTCTTTCTCCCACTTTGCCCGCCCGCCGTCCATAATTTTCGCGTTGCTATGCCCGAACAACTGAAATACCCAGAAGGCATAAGTCGCCCACCAGTTGTTCTTGTCGCCATAGAACACGATCAGCATTTCAGGTGTCACGCCAATCCGTGACATCAGGGCTTCAAAACCGGCACGATTGAGATAATCACGCCGCAGCGGATCATTCAAATCATGCGTCCAATCCACTTGCACCGCGCCAGGAATATGTCCGGAAGGATACAGCAGCGGATCCTCATTTGATTCGACTACTCGAACCTGCGAGTCATTCAGATGTGCCGCCACCCATTCTGTTGCGATAAGCCCTTCAGGATGGGCGTAACCACGTTCCTCTATTTGGGAAGCCATTGTGTCAATCACCCTTTCATTCAGTATCAGGAACCTCGTGAAGTGTACCGATGGTTTGTAAGTGCGGCAACGCCGAGTCTTATCCCCTAATTCTTAGGGGGTGTCTCCTAACCATTAGGGGACACGACGAACTGAAAGAGACTATAATAATCCGAGTTCCCACGCACACATTTTACATTTCAAGGGGAATGTCGTTGCGCGAAAGGAGACGCCATGAGCAATTCGGCAGCGATCATTGACACGCGGGCGCTTACCAAAGTCTATGGTGGTAGTAAACGCAGCAAACGGGCGCTTGATCAATTGACATTGAGCGTTCAACAGGGGGAAATTTTCGGCTATCTGGGTCCTAACGGTGCGGGCAAAACCACGACGATCAAGCTGCTGCTCGATCTGATCCGCCCTACCAGCGGTTCATCAACGCTGTTTGGTATGGATGCGCGGGCAAACAGCATGGACATTCGCAAACGAATTGGCTATCTGCCGGGCGATCTGAACCTCTGGGCAGGTCAAACAGGGAAACAGATTATTCGCTATTATGCCAGAGTGCGCGGCATGTCCAGCGTACCCTATGCTGATGAACTGGCGCAGCGGCTCGAATTTGACCCATCCAAGAAGATACGCGCCTACTCTACAGGTAACCGCCGCAAGCTGGGGCTGATTCTTGCGCTGATGCACAAACCCGATCTGCTCATCCTCGACGAGCCAACCAGTGGTCTTGATCCGTTGGTTCAGCAAACGTTCGTCGAACTGATGCGTGAAGCACAGACAAATGGGCAAACCGTGTTTCTCTCGTCGCATGTGCTGAGCGAAGTGCAGGCGATTTGTGATCGCGTGGCAATCTTGCGGGAGGGTCAGCTTCAGGCAGTGCGCGATGTTGGACAATTGACGCATACCGATTTCCGCTGGATCACGCTGCGTTTTGATCGTCCGCAGCCAATCAGCCTAATCGCCGACGTGTCAGGCGTGAGCAACGTTGAGGCAGACGGCGACACCCTCAAATTGCGGCTGACGAACGATTTTGATCCGCTTTTGAGAGCTTTGAACGGCGTATATGTCAAGGATATTTGCGTTCTCGAGCCAACGCTGGAAGAAATTTTCCTGACGTTCTACGGCGGGAATGGTCAAAGTACGCATAACGGAACAACGACACAGGCGAACGACGAGGTGAAATCATGACAGGCGTAATTTTTGCTGAAACGTTGCGCCGCAGTTGGAAAACAGCGCTGTGGTGGGGGCTGGCAATTGGCTCACTTGCCTTTATGCAGGTGGCAATCATTCAGGATGTTACCCTGATTCAGCAAACCGCCTCGATTATGGAATCCTTACCACCGTTCGTGCTGCAAATGTTCGGCAGCAGTGGCGACCTGGCTTTCCTCGCCACACCTGACGGGTACCTGGCGCTGCGATTTTTCGGTTTTGTCCTGCTGGTCTTCGCGTTTTACAGCGTCATTGCCGGCATGAATGTCACTGCCAACGACGAGGAAGCAGGTATTTTGGATTCGTTCCTTAGCCTCCCCGCTGCCCGATGGAAGTTAATCATCGAAAAGGTTCTCGCCTATGTCCTGCTGACGATACTTGTCCTGCTGATGACATTGGTTTGTTTGTTGGCAGGTATTGCACTGGCACCAGCAATCGAATACAACGTCCCGAATATCATTCTGGCGACGCTCAATCTGCTGCCAAGTATGCTGGTCGTGCTGACATTCACGGTATTTGCAGCGGCATTGTTTCGGCGTAAGAGCGCGGTCATCGCGGTGTCAGCCGCCTTCGTCGTCGGTAGCTATTTCCTGAATGTGTTTGCCTCCGCTGCATCCGGTACGATCTTCAGCCAGTTGGATTTACTCTCGTTTTTCCACTATTACAACAGCGCCGACATAATGATGAATGGCTTGTCAGTGGTGAATGTGAGCATTCTGGTCATCACATCTGTAATCCTCATCGTGCTTGCCATCTGGCGTTTCCAGCGACGGGATGTCGGCGTGTAGGTCGCTCAAGTCATTTGCTCATCAGGCGCAAGCACGGGTACACTGTATCCTGCGCTTGTTTTATTGTGGGCTTGAGGATGATGAGACGTATCTACTTACTGCTGATCCTGTTAATTTTTTGCGCTTCGTTCGCACTTCCAGCAGGCGCACAGCAACCACCTTCCCCTTTGAACTGGATACCAGCGGATTTTGCGGGTTTCATCCGCATTGATACTGAGAACCCGGCAGCGACACTCGACACAATCAATATTGACCACTTTATCGCATCGGTCTTGCAGTCTTCCCGTATCATGTATGAGGGCAGGCCGGAATTTAGCAACCTTCTGCCAATGGACGCGCTCGATGTTGAAGACCCGTCATTTGCCGATCTATTCGGGCAGTGGCTCGGTGACGAAATCATCCTTGCCTACTCTGAACTGGATGAGCGATTTGAAAGCGATCTGCCGCTAATAATCATCCCTACTCAAAACTCGTTTGGCGCGGCGGCAGGGTTATCCACCGTCATTCAGGCGCAGGACAGGCTGACGGAAGAAGTAGACGGTACGACGCGCATTTTTCACGGCGATCAAGCCACATTCGCCTTTCTCCCTGCCACCGTGCTGATCGGCTCGGAAGCCGATGTGAATGCCGCGCTGGCAGTGCGGGCAGGTAACGCCCCCGCATTGACTGAAACTGAGACCTATCAGATTGTCGTCGAGGCACTCCCGCAGAATGCGATGGTAACGATCTTTGCTCAGGGTGAAACTGCAGGGAATGCAATCAATTTTCTACTAAATGGCAATAGTGACACTGACCTCGTGGCTTCTTTTGGCACAGCGCTTGCGGAACTGAACCGAACCAGCCTGGAAACCGTGATTGCAACGGGTGGTGTGGATGCGGTTGGTGCAGCGCTATTGCCTGCAACCCTCCTCAACAGCACAACACAGGCGAATGTCGTCCTGCATATTCCTGAAAATGACCTTGCGCCAAGTCCAGCATTTGATACCGATTTGCTGAATTATCTGCCGCGAAGTGCGATGATCGTTCATAACGGAACAGATAGTGAGCAGGCGGCTTACGCCTCACTGATCGGGTTAACCCTGTCAAATTTCGTCGGTTTCGCGCTCAGTGCCTTTCCATTTGATGCGTCTACCGCCGCTGAAAGTGAGTTTCTCACCTTACCCACCAGCGACACGATCCAGACCACTATCGAGACCGCAATTGATCAACTTGACAGAACCGGTAATTTCAATCTGGAACGCGATCTATTGCGCCACCTCAACGGCAGCTATTCGGTTGCGGTGCTGCCCCGCCCGAACAATTTCCTTCCCATCTTTAACACCTCTTTTGAAGTCCTGCTCATTACTGAGACCGACGATGGTGAAAGTGTATTGGAAGGGATCAACACACTCATCAGCGCCTTAGGTGGCGAAGACCTCCTGCAAGCGGAGACGCTTGGCGAAGTGGATACGCTGGTCTGGCGTGATGAAACGGATACGCCCATTCTCCGCCTTGCCGTTGTCGAGGATACGCTGCTTGTCGGGCTTGGTGACTCCGTCGAACGAGCGTTGGACGCGGGCAGCGGCGATAACCGACTGACTGATGAACCGCGCTGGCAGGAGATCAGCGTCAACGGGCTGCCCTACTGGTATTTTGACATCAACGCCATCCGCAACACGATTGATCCATCAGCAGGTGGGCAAACGAGCAGCCAATTGAGCTATGTCGCCATCACAGGCAGTACGTTGGAAAACAATTTGATTCAGGTTGTATTAACGGCAAGTCTCAACATTGACTAGCCGCTTTGTCCGAAACGACCAATGGAAAGCCGTAAATTTTGGCGCATGAGCATTTTGCATAGGCGAAAAATGCGTTAAGATTAGTTGTAATGCTGTTTGGTTGTCTCGAATAGCAATTGTCAAGGAATTTTGTTTACACGGAGGCTGTTTAAGAATGTCCCGAAAACTAGTATTGATCGTATGTCTTTTGGCGCTGGTGCTTGTTCCAGCCCTGTCCATCTCAGCGCAGGACGCGCCTGAGTCGGTTTGTCTGGTCACAGATATTGGTCGTGTCAATGATGGCACGTTTAACCAGTATGCCTATGAAGGGATGGAACGCGCCGCCGAGGATTTAGGGCTTGAGTCGAGCTATATCGAAACGAGCGATCAGGCAGACTATATTACCAACATCGGCACATGCCTTGATGAAGGCAGTGACATCATCATCACCGTTGGCTTCCTGATCGGTGATGCCACCGCCGCCGCCGCTGCCGAAAATCCCGATACGCTGTTCATTGGCGTGGATCAGTTCGTTGCATCGCCGCTGCCCAATTACGTCGGTCTGCAATTCCGCGAAGATCAGGGCGGTTTCCTGGCAGGCGCGTTGGCAGCCATGATGACTGAAAGCGGCACGGTTGCCGGCGTGTACGGCATTGATATTCCGCCCGTCGTCAAGTTCCGCAATGGTTTTGAACAGGGCGTCGCCTTCGTCAATGAAGCGGACGGCACCGATGTTCAGGCGCTCGGCGTGTATATTGATGACTTCAATGCACCGGATCGCGGCGGTGCTGCCGCAGAGCAGTTTATCGGTGAGGGCGCGGATGTGATCTTTGGCGCCGGTGGTCCGACGGGTTCCGGCGGTATTGCCTACGCCGCAAGTGAAGGCGTCTACGTGATCGGCGTGGATCAGGACGAATTCTTCACGACGTTTGGCGAAGGCGAAACCCCAGGTGCAGAATTCCTGATTTCCAGTGCCGTCAAGCGAGTAGACAACGGCGTGTATCAGATGATTGAAGCCGCCGTTAACGGTGAACCATTCCCTGAAATTGGGATGTACGTTCTGGATGTCGTCAATGACGGTATCGGCTTTGCGCCGCCTCACCTGAGCGACGTGCCGGAAGAAGTGACCGTAGCAATGGAACAAATTCTCGCTGCTCTGATTGATGGCTCGCTTGAAACCGGTGTTGATCCGATTTTGGGCGGACTGTTGAGTGAGATGGAACCAACCCCCGGTTCGTAATCCTTCAACACAAGTAAAAAACGGGAGAGCCAGGTGGCTCTCCCGTTTTTTTGATTCACCTTCTGACGTTTACTTCGCGTATTCGACGTGGCGCTTTTCGCGGATAACCTGCACTTTGATCTGACCGGGATACTGCATCGTCTCCTCGATCTTCCTGGCGACATCCCGTGAAATCTGCTCCATCCGTAAATCGTCCACCTGATCCGGGCGGACGATGATGCGGACTTCGCGCCCGGCTTGCAGCGCGAAACTCTGATCCACACCCTCAAAACTATTGGCGATCTCTTCGAGTGTCCGCACCCGCTTCACATAATTTTCCAGGCTTTCACGCCGCGCTCCCGGTCGTGCGCCGGAAATTGCGTCTGCTGCTTCAACAATATACGACTCAACGTATTCCTGTTCCACTTCATGATGATGGCTGGCAATCGCGTTGACGACCTTCGGGTGAATACCATAGCGCTTGGCAATTTCCGCGCCGATCATGGCGTGTGTGCCTTCAACCTCGTGATCAATCGCCTTACCCAGGTCGTGCAGCAGACCGCCGGCTTTGGCGATCATCACATCCGCGCCCAGTTCAGCGGCGATCATGCCGGCGATATGCGCGGTTTCAATCGAGTGGGCATGTTGATTCTGCCCGTAGCTGGTTCGGAACTTGAGCCGCCCCAGCAGCTTGATGATTTCAGGGTGCAAGCCCGGTACGCCCGTTTCATAGGCGGCGCGTTCGCCCTCCTGCCGAATCGTCTGTTCGACTTCGGCACGGGCATCCTCAACCAGCTTTTCTATGCGGGCAGGGTGAATACGTCCATCCACGACCAGTTTCGCCATCGCCCGCTTCGCCACTTCACGACGCACAGGATCGAAACTGCTCACGGTGATGGCTTCAGGGGTATCATCCACGACGACGTCCACGCCGGTTGCCAGTTCAAAGGCGCGAATATTGCGCCCGTTGCGCCCGATAATGCGCCCTTTCATCTCGTCTGTCGGCAGTGAAATGACGCTCACCGCGATTTCCGATACATGCTCGGACGCCAGGCGCTGCACCGCCAGCGCGATCACTTCACGGGCGCGGGTATCGGCGTCTTCACGGGCTTCAGCTTCAACCTGACGAATGATCCGCGCCATATCATTGCGCGCATCTTTCTCCGTCAGCGCCAGCAGCTCAGCGCGTGCTTCATCCTGTGTTAACTGCGCGATCCGCTGTAGCTCTGCCGTGCGCTCCTCTTCCAACCTGCTGAGGTCGGTCTGTTTTTTGTCCAGAGCGCTCTGGCGTTTATTCAGATTTTGCTCGCGCTGGTCAAGCCGTTCATACCGCTTGTCCACATCTTCACGGCGATTCTGTAAACGCTCATCCTCTTTATCCAGCTCACGGCGGCGGCGGTTTGAACTGTCATTGGCTTCGTCAAGGACTGTCTTTGCCTTCGCCTCAGCATCCCGCTGCTTCGCCTGGGCGTCTGTATCAGCGCGGGCGGTGATCTGCCGCGCTTCTTCCTCCGCTTGCAGGAGACGGTTTTTGCCCTGCGAATTCTGCCTGTACAGCAATCCCCCGATACCAACAGCCGCGCCGATCACCAGGGCGATCAGGGCTGCGATGATTACTTCCATAACTCTTTTGCGGCTCTAAGTCCGTTCGGCGATGCCAAACGGCATACTCCGCGTCCTCCTCTCTCATTCAATCTGCACAATTGTGTAACAGAGTTCATTTAACGGGTCTTACACATCTTCACTTTCAAATTCGCTTTCACCTGCGGCAAACGCGCCACTCTCCGCCAGTTCCTCAATACAGCGCTGGATAGCCCTGCGTGAATCGGACGCAGAAAAGCCGCGCCGTGCCAGAAATGCCGCCATTTTCTGCTTGAATGCTCGCTGATCAAGCCCGCGCAGCCGCCGCAAATAAATTTGCGCGGCGCGATACGCAGCGTCTTCGTCATTCTGATCATCCAGCAGTTCATCAATAATGGTTCTGGCGACTCCCTTCTGACGTAATTCGTAACGTAATGCCTTCTCGCTCAATGGTTTGAACTGTGAGCGTTCACGAATCCAGAACGCAGCGAAAGCGTGGTCATCCAGATACCCCTGTTCGGTCAGGCGATCTAACGCAGCATCTATCACTGCGGGCGGTATCTCTTTTTGGAGCAAATTACGACGCACTTCTGCGCGACTGCGCGGGCGGGTCGCCAGCAGATTCGCGGCGCGGGCAATTGCTTTTTGCACGGCGTCTTCACCCTGCAATTGTGCGATTTCCGCTTCGCTAAGCTGCTGCCCTTTTCGCAGTTTGACGGCTTCATCCAGCGTCAGGCTCAACGCAAATTCATCGTCAATATACACATTGACGCGCTTGTTATTGCGTTTTTGTGCCTCAAGCCTGGTAATGATGCCCGTTATGATTGCCCCCGAAAAAGACACAACCGCATTCCGTCAGCGTTATTCACCTGAAAGCGAAATGCGGTTGTAGGGCTGCAAGGCAGTAAACGAGCAGGTTTACTGCAAAAATCATCTCGTTCGGCGCTAGAGGGCGTCGTGTGAAAAAGTGTGCGTCATTGATACCACGATTTAACGGTTTACAATAAACTTCTCTTGTTCACACAACGGCGCTCAAGAGAGACTGCCTGCCGCTTGTTCGTCCACAATTTACACCGCTGTGTGGGCGGCACACCCCATCTTTTCCGATAAAGCGCCATTCCTGTTCGCCGATACAGACCAGCCTTGAACGAACAGGGGATGGTTTTTCGAGCGCGGCAGCGTACTATGATCGCACGCCCTCTGCCGCGCTGAACCGCAATTTGGCTTGTTCAGGATCAATTTGATGACCATGATCTTAATTATGCAGGATTTAGCAATTTTGCACAACAGGGGAATCTGAAAGCGTTTTCATCACGTCCCCGTAGCGCGGGGGCGGTGTTTCGTGAATAATTGGTTTTTTTACAGGAAACAAGGGTTTCCACGCGGCATGGCGGAACACAAACGAGTGCTGGTCACAGGCGGCGGCACATTTCTGGGCGATAACATCGCGGCGGCACTGCTTGCCGAAGGTGCGGATGTTACGCTGTTGGTGCGCCCCGGTTCAGAGGACAAAATCAGCGGGCTGGCGCAGCGTGTGCGCTGGTTCAGCGCTGATGTCTGGGAGCCGTCCAGCCTGAAGGGGCGGGCAAAAGGCATATCCGTCGTCGTGCATACGGTCGGCAGTATGACAGCCGATCCATCACGCGGGCTGACTTATCACTGGCTCAACTTCATTTCAGCCCGGAATGTCGCCAATATGTGTATCAGCGGCGGTGTCCCGCGCATGGTCTTACTGAGCAGCAGCCGCGCACCGTGGATTCCTGTGGATTATCTTCGGGCGAAGCGGGAAGCTGAAAGCTATCTGGAGCGCGTCGGGCTAAATGCGACGATCATTCGCGCTCCGATTGCCTACGTGCGTGGCAAACCGCGCCGCCTCCCCTATCGAATGCTGTCCGCCCTGGGGGGAATGCCGCCGTTTTCCTGGCTTGGGCTGCGCCGTGTTGCCCCACTGCCTGTAGATGTGCTGGCTCGAGGCACAGCAAGAATCACACTCAACCCACGCCCTGACAAAATGATTTACTATGCCGCTGATCTGCGAAAAAGAAACACCCCGCAGGAACTTCGGCGAGGTGTCTCCCTGGATATGCCAAATATGGACGACCAACTTCGCCCTGCCCCGCCGATCGCGCTGATGGACGAGGACACGCCGTTCGGTTGGACGCCGCGACGCTAAATCTCGGTAGTGTCTTTCAGCATCACTTCGATACCATACGCCGCATAATCACCCGCGATTTCGCCAACTGGAAAATCTACCGCCATACCACCGCAGGCGGACTCGTCAATCTCACCATTCTCGCTCTGGCAAACCTGCAAGCGCAGCCGCGCCTGAGTGTATCGCCCGGCAGTAACTTCAAAAGTGTGCTGCACAGGTCGGTTTTCGACGCTGATCTCGGTATCCAGCAAGGCATTCGAGTCGCCGTGCAGGGTCGTCAGTCGTAAGGTCAGGTGCATTGGCAGCATGACCAGATCATCCTCATCCGCTTCATCCACGCCGACTACGACGGTCACAGGCTGCTGTACCGGCAGCGTTTGCGGCGCTGCCACAATAACCCGCCGCTTGACGAAGCGCGGTTCAATTTCACGCTCCATGCCGCGAGAGCGTTCTTCTGGCGGAGTCATCAGGTCATATTCCAGCAGTTCCGCCAGCGCCTTTCGCCCGTTGTCATTCAGCCGGTAGACCTGATCGCCGTCCATTACGACCAAGCCCTTTGTCACAAGGCGGCGAATTGCCTTGCCAAAGCCGCGATCACTCAAGCCCGTACCGACGATGATGTCATCCGCATGTGCCGAGGCAGCGCCATTCGAGCCGTAAAATCGCAAGATATCCACCGCTTCCGGTGGTAAAGTACGCAGGTTGTACGGCATTTCCATCATGGCGAGCAGCTCCTTTGGCGGCGTTTCATCAAACAGCCAGATTCATTACAAGGTCACAACGCGGGCATTGCCTGTATAGTTACTCATTGCGTTGCGCGTATCCACAATCAGCTTACTTTTATTGGCGATCTCCTGCCAATTATAACGCGTATGATCGGTCACAATCACCACACAGTCCGCATCACTCAACAGCACCGTGTTATACGCGCTGGTGTGCATGATTTCATCATGTTCGAGGCGAATTGTCGGCACATACGGATCATGATAAACCACATTCGCGCCGCGCAAGCGTAAAAGGCTGATGACATCCAGCGCCGGGCTTTCGCGCACATCATCAATATCGCGTTTGTACGCGACGCCGATCACAACAATCTTTGACCCACGCACCGCTTTGCTGTCGTCGTTGAGCGCGTGAGTAACTTTTTCCACTACATACAGCGGCATATTCGTATTGATCTCGCTGGCAAGCTCAATAAAACGAGCGTTGTAATTGAGAGTCTTCAGTTTCCAGCTCAGGTAATGCGGATCAACCGGGATGCAGTGTCCACCCAAACCCGGTCCCGGATAGAATGGCATAAAGCCAAACGGTTTGGACGACGCAGCACGGATCACTTCCCAGACATCAATGCCGAGTTTGTCGCACATCAACGCCATTTCATTGACCAGACCAATATTCACGGCGCGGAAGGTGTTTTCCAGCAGCTTGACCATTTCAGCAGTGGTCGGCGTTGAAACTGGAATCACATGTTTCACCGCCGCGCCGTAAAGCAAACCCGCTGCTTCAGTACAGGCGGGCGTTACACCGCCTATGACTTTCGGCGTATTGTGAACCCCGTAGGTTGGATTACCGGGATCAATTCGTTCAGGGGAAAACGCCACAAAGACATTTTCGCCCGCCGTAAAGCCCTTGCTGGCAAGTTTAGGCAGGACAATTTCATCCGTCGTTCCGGGATAGGTTGTGCTTTCCAAAACGACCAGCATCCCGTCATGGCAGATTTCAGTGACCGCGTCCACCGACTGAATGACAAACGACATATCCGGGTCTTTGGTCTTTCGCAGCGGCGTTGGTACGCAAATACTGACCGTATCCGCCTGGCGTAAATCATCGTAATCCGTCGTGGCACACAGTTTGCCACTTTCTACCAATGGTTTGAGGCGTTCCGTTGGAATATCCGGGATATAACTCTCCCCACGATTGATCTGCGCGACCTTGCCCGCGCTCACATCCAGACCGATAACGTTGAAACCAGCTTCGGCGAATTCAACTGCCAGCGGCAGCCCGACATAACCAAGCCCGACAATGCCGACTTTCGCCTCACGGCTCTGCAAGCGGGCGAGGAGTTGTTGATGAATAATTGATGCCATGCACGTATTTTTCCTAGGATGATCGAAGGTCGCGTCATTATATGATCGCGCTAATGCGCCTACAAGCGGAGGTTCAGTACCGTAAAACGCAACGCGCCGGAGGGGGAGTCTCCAGCGCATTGCAGTGTGGGGGGAAGGAAGTAATCGAGTTTAGATGCCGAATGCGCCCTGCGGAGCAGTTACAGGGGGCAGTTGGTCAATGTTCGGTATACCGGGTATGTTGGGGTCAACGGGCATCTGGAAGTTGAAGAAACCGCCGTCCATTCCCGGCATTCCCTGCATACCGCCCATGAAGGGCATGAACATATCGCCGCTGAATTCGGGCTGTGCCAGCGTCACTTCAATTTCAAGCGATTCGCCATCACGCAGTACGGTCAGGGTCACGGTATCGTCAGGTTCGTAGGCGATCAGGCGATCCCGTAGCGTGCGCTCTTCATCCACTGCTTCACCGTTAACAGCGGTGATGACGTCACCCACTTGCAGATCAACAGTCGAGGCGGGCGAGCCTTCCGCAATTTCAATCACGAGTGCGCCTTCAGTGACCGTCAGGCTGTTGTCTTCGGCGACTTGAGCATCAATCGGCTGGAAAGACAAACCGAGCCAGCCATTGCCGCCGAACATCCGCATGATCGCGCCGCCCATCGGCATTTCAAAACCGCCGCGCCCACCGCCAAAGTGTTCGCCGCCAAATCGTCTGCCGCCAAAACCAGGAATGGGTTGGGCAAATTCAGCCGGCAGCGCAGCGAGCGTCACCTCAAGCGTCTGTTCTTCGCCATCGCGGGTCACTGTCAGTGACACCGTATCACCAACGCTCAATGCCGCAACTGCTTCAACCAACTGACGGGGGTTTTCAACTGTTTCGCCATTCACAGCGGTGATGACATCGCCCGCCTGAATGCCTGCGGCTTCAGCAGGCGAGTCCGCCAGTACGCCCTCAACGACTACGCCATCTTCAGACCGCTGAAGCTGGATGCCAATGAACGGGCGTTCCTGTACATCGGTTTGTGCGGTCTCTATTTCAGGGACGGGGGTTGCATCCTGAGCAAATGCAATGCTCGCCGCGCCGATTGTCGTCAGCGCGAAAGCCGCGCCCGCCGCGCCGCGCAGCCATTTCTGTGACTTTTTCATATTCAACTCCTTGTTTACAGCGCTGGTGTGATTGAAGGGGTGCGCTGTATTTCAAGGATTACGTTAACGATGACTCGTAATCGAGTTACGTTCTTTTTGTAAATTGAGTGTAAATTGCCTTAATCGCCGCGTCGCAGGCGTTTGGCGAGGTAGCCACCGAGCATTCCCGCCATCATCATCTCACCGGCATTGTACTGTGGGGCATTCTTGCCTGGTGAGTCGTCCCACTCGCCGCGTTCCCGTCGATCCAGCCAGTAGGCATAGGCATCCCGTGACGAGATAAGCGCTTCTTCAATCGCGGCGCGGTCATTCGCGGCGAAGGCTGCCCGCAGCGCCCCCAGCACATCCGTGAGCGAATCGATCTGGCGGATCATATTCTCGCGGTTGTTCAACAACATATCACGCAGGTCATCAGGATGCGTATCCGCCAGATGATGCGTCAGCCGTCCGAAATTCGGGTTGCCCGCCCGCTGTGCATCGTCCCAGCCCTCCGTTGCCCGAAGCATGTAGAAGCTTGCCGCCGCCAGCAGCGCGGGCAAGCCTTCCATTGCTGCGATCCAGCCATCGTGTTCATACGGATCGACAAAGCGCGGCTGAGCGCCGAGAATCTCACTAAAGTCTGCTGCCAGTTCCACCGCTTCCTTCGCGCAGGTTGGGCTGGGCATGATCAGCATCGCACCACGGTCAAACAGATCTTCAGCGGCATGATCCAGATCATCTCGTCCGTCAAACAGGTAAGCGGGGTTGAGAATCGGGTGCAGTGCTGCCATGTGTTGTTCGGGCTTCAATGACTGTTTCGCCCAATCCATTGAGGGCAGCACCAGTGGGGACATATCCAACACGACTGCTCCTGCCTTGAGCGCAGGCGCAATCTGGCGATACGTCTCGCGCACATCGGCATAGGGCATGGTGATGACCACGATCTCACGCATTGTAACCGCTTCATTCGCCGACCCCGCCAGTGAGTCACACGCGCCTTTCGCCCTGGCAACACTGGCATTGGCGCTGTTGGTGTCATAGCCAATCACGGTGAACTGCTGGCGCGGATTTGCCTTTTGCGCCCGCTTGATCGCCAGCCCCACCGACGCGCCTAACCGCCCCAGTCCCAGAATGCCTACGCTTATCGTCGCCATAATTACTCCAAAAAGAAGTTAAAAGTAGAAAGTTAATGGTTAAAAGTAAGTAAGTTGGTTAGTTGGTATCGTCTGCCTGCTGCAATCGTACCAGATCGCCATATAAGTAATGGTCACGCCACACGTCAGCTTTATCCGCATGATGAACCGCTAACCATATCGCGTCGGCGGGCGCTCCTGCTGCCTCCAGTAACTCTCCACTCCATTCAGGATGATGTATGTAGACGACAAACCCGCGTGACAGGAAATTCGGCGGGTTCTGTTCGCTCAAGCGGCGCATTGTCGCGGGGGATGCCGCCTTGACGACCACAGGCAGCGAACGCTGCCATAACATCAGCGGATAGCGCGTCTTACCCACGTCATGCAGCAGCGCGGCAATTGCAAGAGAGGCAGTTACATCGCCTTCCGCGAGCAGCGCACGTAACACATTCAGACTGTGTAGTTGCTCGCTGCGCCGCATTTGCCTGAACAGCCCCATCAGCGCAGGTGAGAGATAGCGCTGCGCCAGTGCCTCATCCACAGTATGGGTAAATGCGAACAGCGCCCGTGTACCTTGCCTGACCCGATACACCGCGATCATACTCACACACCCATCAGAAACTGAGTAATGGCAATCGTCGGCTCACTGATGAGCAGCCCAAATATATTTGGCAGTCCCGGGATACGCAGCAGGCTGATCAGCAGCAACGCGAAGAAGGCATACTGCGTATACTGCTTATACTCATCCCAGCGGCTTGCCAGATCAGGCGGCAGCAGCGTATATACAATCTGCCAGCCGTCAATCGGATATAACGGCAGCAGGTTGAATACGAACAACAGCACGTTCAGATACACCGCCTGAATAATCAAGATCTGAAAAAAGTCAGGCAGGTTGTAATACGGCGCGTTAAACCCGCCAATAGTCAACAGGCGAAAAACAATGCCGAAGACCGTCGCCAGTAGCAGGTTGGAAACGGGTCCAGCAGCGACGGCGGCAAGCCAGCGCCAGCGCCGGTTTTCAAGCGGCATTCGATAAGGTGAAATGGGGGCAGAGCCGAGAATGCCGAAGCCGATCAGGGCGAACATCAGCCAGCCAATCCAGTTGATATGCACAAACGGGTTGAGCGTCAGCCGTCCCATCTGTGCCGGGGTGGGGTCGCCCATACGCCAGCCAACGTAATTGTGCGCGAATTCGTGAACGGTCATCGCCACCAGCAGCACAAGCAGATTAACGATAATCGTTGTCGGGTCAAGATTTCCAGAAAGAAGCAAAAGGTGCGCTCCACAGGGTACAATCGGAATGGTGTCAGATTATACCAGCCCGCGTAAACAATCAGTTAGAATGAACCATGAGCAGTCTTAAAGACTTTATCAACAATCACGCTGCACAATATCAGGTTGATGAAGAGGCGTTTTCCTGATGAGTGAAACAAGCGAAAAGCCCCTTCCCCAATTCGTACTGCATGATCGGGTGATCATGCGAAAACCACATCCCTGCGGCAGCATGGAATGGGAAATCTATCGGCTCGGCGGCGATATTGGCTTGCGCTGTCTCGGGTGTGGGCGGCGCGTCTTATTGGCTCGAAGCGTGTTGATCAAACAGATGAAGCACGTTATCCACCCGCCGGAGTCGGCAGCGGTGGAAGGAGGCGAATCAACTTGAAGCGCATCATCTTCCTCATGTCAGATACCGGTGGCGGACATCGCGCCGCAGCCGAAGCCGTCAAGGCAGCAGTCCTGTCTCATCACGAGGCGGATATTCAACTCGTGGATGTCTTTCGGAATTACTCCCCTTTTCCTTTCAAATACATGCCGGAATTTTACCCCTGGCTGGTCAATCACAGTAAATCATCATGGGGCATGGGGTATAAACTCCTCGATTCTCGTCGGGTTTCCCGCACAGCGGCACGCGGCATGTATGCGACGATGGAAACACGCCTGAAACAAATGGTGTTGGAACATCCGGCGGACGTGATTGTCTCCTTCCATTCCGTCATTACTCGCCCGTCCCTGCAAGCGCTGCTCAGGCTTGAAAAACGCCCGCCATTTCTGGTTGTCGTAACCGATCTCGTCACCACACCGATGTTCTGGTATGACCGCCGGTCTGATTTCACGTTTGTTCCCACGCAAACGGCATTTGAGCGCGGCTTGTACGCGGGCGTAAAAGATACGAATATGCAGATAACCGGGCTGCCAGTGCATCCGAATTTCGAGAAATCCCTACCCCCCAAAGCGGAAGCCCGCGCTTCGCTCGGATGGGATCCACATCTTCCGGCAATCATCATCGTCGGCGGCGGCGAAGGCATGGGACCGATCTACAAGACTGCCCGCACCCTGAACGATATGCGGCTGAAATGCCAGATCGCAGTGGTTGCAGGGCGCAATAAACCGCTCAAGGCACAGTTGGAGGCAAGTGAGTGGAATCAGCCGACCTATATTTACCCGTTCGTTAATGATATGCCGCGCCTGATGGCGGCGGGTGATGTTCTCGTCACCAAAGCGGGACCCGGCACCATCAGCGAAGCCTGCATCGCCGGCTTACCGATGATCCTGTATGACGCGATTCCCGGTCAGGAAGATGGCAACGTCACCTTTGTGGTGGACAACCAGATCGGCGCATTTTGCCCCAGCCCACACGAAGTCGCCGATACCGCGGCGGAATGGCTGGCAGCAGGCGAGTTGCGTCTGCAAAAACTCTCGCGCAATGCGAAGCGGGCAGCTCGTCCGAAGGCAGTCTGGGAGATCGCCAAACAGGTCTGGGACTATGCCCAGAAACCGCCGATTATCAATGAAAGGCGCAAGTTCCTTGATGATGTGCGCGTCGTTGCCAACGAGTTTTACCGCGATGTCGCCGAGATCACGAAGAACTGGACGGCGGTGGATTAGCGCTGTTACAAACATTTTACACATTCTTTCAAACGAAGAATGTAATGGGGCTTGCCAGTGGTAAGCCCCATTCCGTTATACTTGTTATAAGGTTTCACAAAATGTTCACGTTTATTGAGGAGTAGTTACATGCGTCTGAAATTTACGTTCCTGGTACTATGCCTGACACTGCTTACCCTGGTTGGGGCGGCATTCGCTCAGGAAGGTTTTCCGCCCGCTGAGATCGTCAACGATGAGGGTGGTCCCGTCGTGGTGCGCGGCGAAATGCCCTACACCAGCAGTTTCTTTCTTGCAGGTTTAGCCGAACCCCTGATTATGCTTGAGAATCATGCGGGTTTTGTCAATCGGGATAGCGGCTTTGTCTTCCCGCCTGAATCTCAGGTTCTCGGTCAGTTTACATCGAGCATTTATGAGTCCCCCGTTTCATTTACGATCTCGCTGCCGATTGAACCACAGGGAACGCTAACGGATGTGGATAATAATGGTGAAGAAGATACCGGCGTCATGATCTTCGGCGTCGCCTTCTGGACGAATAATTTTGGCGACCCCTACTTGGAACCGCGTGATTTCGGCGTCGGGTGGTCAACCGATTATGCATCCTTCCTCGTTGATCCGGGTACTCGTGAAGTATTGGGTGGTAAGTATCTCGTTTTCGCCCCGGTAGCGGGTCAGGGTTTCCCGTCTGGTTTCGGTGAAGATGGTTTGCTGTTTACCGAAGACGATCCCATCGTCGAAATACCGCAGGGGTACACCGTCGTCAACCTTGATACTGATCCCTTCACATTTGATCGCTCGCGTGAAGCGCAGATTGACACCATTGAATCCCCGTTAAGTGCTTCGGAAGACTATACAGGATTGAGCTATACCGAAGCCTTTGACGCGCTGGTCAGCGACATGCAGACGACCTATGCCTTCACCGAATATAAAAACGTGGATTGGGATGCGCTGATTGAGGAATTCCGTCCCCGTTTTGAAGAAGCGGATGCCAGCGGAGACCCAACTGCGTATGCGTTCGCCCTGCGTGACTTTACATGGTCAATTCCTGATGGGCATATCGGCATGTCGTCCGTTCCCCCGCTGGATGAGGATTTCACTACACAGACTTCCGGTGGTCTGGGTATGTCACTCGCCGAACTCACCGATGGACCCGTTATTGTCAGTTTCGTACTGCCTGGTGGTCCGGCGGATGAAGCAGGGATTCAAATTGGTGCTGAAATTACCGAAATCAATGGCGAAGCGATTGATAACGCCATCAGCGCCAGCGTGCCATACTCATCCCCCTTCAGCAATGATGTGAATCGCCGTTTGCAACAGCTTCGCTACGTGATTCGTTTCCCGCTGGATACCGATGTTGAAGTCACGTATCAGAACCCCGGCGCGGATGAGCCTGATACGGCAGAGCTGACGACGGTTGATGAACGGCAGAGCTTCTCGTACTCGTCCTTCTATCGCGGCGTTACCGGCACCGAACCGCCTGTTCAGTACGAATTTCTCGATAGTGGCTATGGCTACGTGAAGATCAACTCCTTCTTCGAGAACGCCGTCCTAACCGTGCAGACACTGGAATATTTCATCAATCTCGCCAATCAATACGGCGTACCAGGGATCATCATTGATCTGCGCCAGAACGGCGGCGGCAGCGGCTTACTCGCGGACAGCATGGCAGGCTATTTCTTCCCTGAGGAGTTCGTCAACGGCTATACTGCCTACTACAGCGACGAAGCGGGTGAATTTGTCGCTCAAGAAGATGCGCCAACGTACACCTACCCCGCTCCGGAGAATTTCCAGTATGGTGGTGAGGTTGTATTACTGACAGGTCCTGCCTGCGCCAGCGCGTGCGAGTTCTTCTCATACAACATGACCCATGATGATCGTGCTGTGGTTATCGGGCATTATCCCACAGCCGGTCTGGGTGGCAGCGTGACAGCCGCATACATGCCGGAAGGCGTCACCCTGCAATACACCATTGGTCAGGGTATGGACGAAAATCGGCAGATTCACATTGAAGGCACAGGGATTGTCCCGAACGTGCTTGTCCCTGTAACCGAAGAGTCGGTTTTCTATAATGGTGACTACCTGCTGGATAGCGCCGTCACCTATCTCAATGAACTGTTTGGCGTCACTGGCGACACCGGTTCCTCCGACCTGGTCTTCACCGATGGCGGCGAAATTGCCGTTGGCGATATCGTCACGGGCGAAATCTCGGCGGGTGAGCGCGTTCAGTATCTCCTCAATGTGTCCGAAGATGCGACGCTGACGATTTCGCTTGGCGACGAAGAAGGTGCTTTGGACAGCTATCTGCGTGTTTATGATGCGGATGGCAACCTGCTCGACGAAAATGACGACATTGAACTGGGTGTGAATATCAACTCGCTCATCGAAAATGTCGAAGTCGCAGCGGGTGACGTCCTCATTATCGAAGTCGGCACGTATGACGATGCCGCCAGCGGGGAATATACCCTCTCCGTAACGGCTGAATAAGCTGTCACACCATCAAAGGGGCATGGAAGTACCATGCCCCTTTTATTGCCGCGTTTTCCTCTCCATTCCCCAAAATGAGCATTTTTCCACTGCCCCGCTGTACAATAGGCGACAATTCTGTTACGCAGTCTTGGAGAAGTGCATGAAAGCTGTCATCCTCGCGGCAGGACAGGGAACGCGCCTGCGCCCCGTTACCCTTACAATGCCAAAGCCGCTGGTACCTGTGGCAAACCAACCGCTGATCGCTTACGCCGTAGACGTGCTTAAAAATGCGGGACTCACCGAGATAGGCATAGTCGTCAATGATCTCGATTCGCCCATTCGCCATCAGTTGCAGGATGGCAGCACAATGGGTGTTCATCTCGATTACATTATTCAACGTGAGCAGCTTGGCTTGGCACATGCCGTCGGCTTGTGTCATGAATTTGTCGGCGATGAGCCGTTCTGTGTCTTACTTGGTGATAATATTTTTCAGGACAAGATGGAAGACCTGCTGCGCGGGTTTCCGTCGGGCAGTGCAGAACTGGCGATTGCGCTGATTGAAGTGCCTGATCCCAAACGATTCGGTATCGCCGAAGTCCATGACGGCAAGATAGTTCGCGTGGTCGAAAAGCCGAAAGAACCGCCATCCAACCTCGCTATTTCCGGGGCGTATCTGTTCCGCAAATCCATTTTTGACGCGATTGCCAATATCAAACCGTCGTGGCGCAATGAACTGGAAATTACCGACGCCATTCAATATGTCATCAGCAGCGGCAAGCCCGTGCAGGCATATACGCTCAACGGCTGGTGGATAGACGCAGGCAAACCCGACTCGATCATTCAGGCGAATCAACTCATCCTTGGCGATCTGCCCTATTCTCCCAAACTCGATGATCCCGCCTACATTCTGGGAAATAGTGACGTATCTCCCCGCGTCATTATTGGTGAAGGCAGCCGCATCATTGACAGCGTCGTGCGCGGTCCCGTCATCATCGGAAAAAATGTTGAGGTCAAGGACAGCTTTGTCGGTCCTTATACCTCGCTCGGCGATAATGTCATCCTCGAAGGCTGTGAAATTGAAGCGAGCATCGTCATGAAAGACTCAACATTGAAATACATTTCCGGGCGAATTGACTCCAGCCTGATCGCCGATAACTCTCAGGTCACATCCGCGCCCCACGTTCCCGCCGCTCACCGCTTCATTCTGGCAGAAAACAGCTATGTTCAGTTATAGGAAGGAATTTTCATGTCTGAAAAAATGGATTATCTGAAAAATCGCCTGACCAAAAGCCGCGCTCATCTGGATTTCATCCTCGATCAGGTCGGGGATCGCTGGGATATTCAAATTTATGCCGATGGCGCGGCATGGACGACAAAACAGTTATTGATTCATCTCGCAGACGCAGATCGTGGTCAAAGTAATCTTGTTATGAATATCGCTAAAGGCGAAAACCCGATTCCCGAAGACTTCGACATTAACCGCTATAACCAGCGTTCCGTCGAAAAACGCGCCGACATGACGGTTGAGCAAGCTCGCGCTGCCCTGAATGACAACCGCGCCAGTTTTCTGCTCTGGCTCGACTCTATAGATAATGATACGCTCGAAACAACGCTGGCGATGAGTGGGCGTCATGCCTCGCTTCAAATCCTGACGATTGAGCAAATCATCAAGGTCATGTCCAATCACGAACGTGGGCATGCGGATGACATCGCCAAAGTATTGAACATAGCGCCTGCCATTGCTCAATGAATATCTGCGTCTACTGCTCCGCCAGCACGACGATTGCGTCTGAATTCTTCTCTGCTGCCAAAGACCTTGCCACTCACATTGCCGAACGCGGCGACACCCTCGTTTATGGTGGCGCAAGCGTCGGTTTGATGGGTGAAATTGCCCGCACAATACAGGCAGGCGGTGGGCATGTGATCGGGGTCATCCCGCAGGCGCTGGTTGACCGCGAGATCGCCTATCACAACTGCAACGAACTCATCATCACCAGGGATATGCGCGAGCGCAAAGCCATCATGGAAGCCCGCGCACAGGCATTTATCGCCCTGCCCGGCGGCATTGGTACGCTCGATGAAGTCTTCGAGATTATCAACCTGCGCCAGTTGAAACTGACCACTCACCCACTCGTCATGCTCAATCAGAATGGTTTTTACGACCCGTTGATCGCGCTTTTACAGCACATGCAGAACGCAAAATTCCTCCGTGCGTCTCTTGACGAGTTATGTTTTTTTGCTCATGATGTTGCCAGCGCTATTGAACACATAGACCAATACCGCGCTTATTCGCGCATTAAGTGAGAGCGACTTCATGATCCGTTCGCTGGTTCTCCCTCAAGCAGTTCTCAATGGCGAAGAAGTTGCCTTACGACGCAATTTGACGCGGGAGAACCTCGAAACAGTCGTTAAAGAGGATAATTTTGTCTGGATAGACTGCGTGGATGTTGAAGAACATGAGGTAGTGTGGCTTGAAAACACGTTCCATCTTCATCCTGCCGTCGTCAGTGACTTGCGCCGTGATGATCGCCGCCCGACGCTGCTTGTCTATCCCGAATACCTGTTCATATCCCTGTTTCAGGCGCGGCTGTCCAAAAATGCTATCGCCAGCGATGAAATTCACTGTCTCGCCGGCAATACGTTCTTTATCACCGTGCGCCATTCCACCAGCACCGCAATCGAAATCGCTTACGAACGCGCCGCGCAGAATGGCGATTACTGGAAGCGCGGCATCAGCTACTTTCTTTACCTCGTCTTCCAGTTCATCATTGACTCATATTACCCGGTGCTGGATCGGGTGAGCAACCAGTTGAATAAACTGGAAGAGCAGGCGATGGAAAATGGCAGCAAGGAATTGCAGCGCTCCGTTTACCGTGTCAAACAGCAGTTGATTCTACTTCGGCAGATGGTTGCGCCGCAGCGCGAGGTCATTTCCAATGTAATTGGCGAAGAACGCCTCTCGCGCACCAGCGAGGAGCGTGAACTCTTCCGCCACCTCTATGAGCGTTTGCTCCGCATTTACGATGTGATCGACTCCCAGCGCGACCTCGCCAGCAACGTCCTTGATCTGATCGAAAGTCAGGAAAGCAGTAAGCTCGCCACAGCGGTGAATCGGCTAACCGTGCTGTCCATGATCTTCCTGCCGCTGACCTTCCTCGTCGGGTTGTTCGGGTTGAATTTCGTCACCACCAAGCCCGAATGGGAAATCCCCCTGCCCGGCGACTCGGTATTTATCCTTATCCTGCTTTTCACGGCGCTTAGTGCTGCGGCAATGGCGTACTACTTTCGCAAGCGCGGCTGGTTGTAATCAAAACAAACTCAACTGCTGCGGGGCATCCGCTTCGGGTGGCGCGTTTCGCAGGGATTTAGGCATAAACAGCCCATGCGCTTCAACCCACAACGGATCAGGACCATTCCAGCCGAATTGATTGAGATCGATTCGTTCCTTCTTATCGAAGGTCACATTCTCGTGGCGTAATCGCGCCCGTTGCAGCGCCGCACCCTTACTTTCTTCGGGCAGGCTAATCCCTCCTTTGCTGTTCACGACGCGATGCCAGGGGATCGTTTCATCATCAATCCGCGATACCGCGTTCATGGCATCCCCTACCCATCGAGCGCCGAATCGGTCATAATCCGCTGCTGCTATCCCATGTAGTGGCGGGATCATCCCGGCTATCTGTCCGTAAGTGGCGACCTGTGATTGAGGTATTTGGCGGACAATTTCCCACACCGTCTCATAAAATCCTGCTGGGTCAGGCAGTTCAAGGATCATCAGACAATAACCCTAACTCACC
>Ga0224722_1000386_pt1 | contig 25984 bp, 18 predicted proteins | sample Balambano_FR1_Me_FD_161646 | JGI IMG/M metagenome (GOLD analysis project Ga0224722, IMG submission 161646) | Freshwater sediment microbial communities from Lake Towuti, South Sulawesi, Indonesia - Balambano_FR1_MetaG | ecosystem: Environmental > Aquatic > Freshwater > Lake > Sediment | place... | reverse complement strand
GATGTAGGAAAGGGGGATGGGTAGATAGGGGGATGGGGGGATACCCGTACTACATGGAAGTTGACACAGGTTGATGAGTTGGAAGGTTGATGCACGCATCACCCAGACATTTATTTTAAAATCAAAAAAAGTACACACGCTGTGAGCGCATCAACCCATCAACTTTTCAACCTTTTTTAAACTTTGAATTTCAAACAATTAAAAATATTGCCTTACTTTTGCCGCCGTTCTTTTTGAAAAAAAATAAAACTTTGAAACTAAGGACTTAGTGTATGAATGAGACAATAATTTATGGGATACCGTTGTTCGGAGCAATTGCTTTGTTGTATATGATTTGGCGTTCTGGCTGGGTAGGGCGGCAGCACGCCGGTGATTCCAAAATGCGGGATATCGCAGGAGCTATTCAGGAAGGTGCAATGGCTTTCCTGCGGGCAGAGTATCGTATTTTGGCGGTTTTTGTGTTGATTGCAGCAGCGTTGCTGGTGTATCTGGCAACGGCAACCAAAGCGGCACAGCATTCGCACTGGCTGATCGCCGTGGCGTTCATTATCGGCGCAGTTTTTTCAGCCGCAGCCGGCAACATCGGGATGCGTATTGCCACCAAAGCCAACGTACGCACCACGCAGGCAGCGCGTACAAGTCTGACGCAGGCACTCAACGTCTCTTTTGCAGGCGGCTCGGTGATGGGCATGGGCGTAGCGGGCTTAGCGGTGCTGGGCTTGAGTGTATTATTTATATTTTTATACCAATATTTCATGGGCGGCAGCCTGAAAGTCGGTGGCTACGAAGAAATGACGCGGGTGCTGGAAGTGCTGGCGGGTTTTTCCGTCGGAGCAGAAAGTATTGCCCTGTTTGCACGCGTAGGCGGCGGTATTTACACCAAAGCGGCAGACGTGGGTGCTGACCTCGTGGGCAAAGTAGAAGCGGGCATCCCGGAAGACGATCCGCGCAACCCGGCGACCATTGCGGATAATGTGGGTGACAACGTGGGCGACGTAGCGGGCATGGGTGCCGACCTGTTTGGCTCTTACGTAGCCACAATGCTGGCTGCAATGGTGCTGGGCAATTACATCATCCGCGATATGGGTGCTGGTTTTGACGATGCGTTCGGCGGTATTGGTCCGATTCTGTTACCCATGTTTCTGGGCGGGGTTGGAATCATTTTTTCCATCATTGGCTGTTTTTTGGTGAATGTGAAAGACACGCCCGACGTAGGGACCTCCCAAGTACAAGCGGCGCTGAATCGCGGCAACTGGGCTTCGATTATCCTCACCGCCATTGCTTCCTATTTTTTGATTCAAATGTTCCTGCCCGAGCAAATGACGATGAAAGTATTTAACGAGGGGGCATTTGGTACCCTCTCCACCACTTCGCTGAATGTATTTTGGTCGGTACTCATCGGTTTGTTTGTAGGCGCAGCCATTTCTTATATTACCGAATATTACACCGGTTCGGGCAAACCGCCGGTACTGGGCATCATTCAACGCTCGGCGACGGGTGCCGGTACGAACGTCATCGCGGGTTTGTCGGTTGGCATGGTCTCTACCTTTCTGCCGGTGCTGCTGTTTGCGGCTGCCATTTGGGGTGCGTATGAGTTGGCGGGCTTCTACGGCGTGGGCATTGCAGCCGTAGCGATGATGGCAACCACGGCGATGCAACTGGCCATTGACGCCTTTGGTCCGATTGCCGATAACGCAGGTGGTATTGCCGAGATGAGCGGTTTGCCGGAAGAAGTACGCCATCGAACCGATATTCTCGATGCCGTTGGAAATACAACTGCCGCCATCGGCAAAGGGTTTGCGATTGCGTCGGCGGCTTTGACGGCACTTGCCTTATTTGCAGCATACGTGACTTTTACGGGCATCACGGGTATCAATATTTTTGATGCAAAGGTGTTGGCGGCTTTGTTTATCGGGGCAATGATTCCGGCGGTATTTTCGGCACTGGCAATGAGTTCGGTGGGCAGAGCCGCGATGGACATGGTGAATGAAGTGCGTCGGCAGTTCCGCGAAATTCCGGGCATCATGGAGGGCGAAGCCAAACCGGAATACGGCAAATGCGTGGATATTTCTACCCGTGCTGCCTTGCGCGAGATGCTGCTGCCGGGAGCTATTGCCATCATATCGCCCATTCTGATCGGATTGGGTATGGGTGCAGAAGCGCTCGGCGCGTACATGGCAGGCGTGACCGTGAGTGGAGTGATGTGGGCAATTTTTCAAAATAACGCAGGTGGTGCCTGGGATAATGCCAAAAAATCTTTTGAAAAAGGTGTGGAAATCAACGGACAGTTGTATTACAAAAAATCCGAACCACATAAAGCAGCAGTGACGGGCGACACCGTGGGCGATCCGTTTAAAGATACTTCGGGTCCTTCCATGAATATTTTGATTAAACTCAGCTCGCTCATTGCACTCACGATTGCTCCGCTGTTGTGATTAAGATATTTTATATGTAGCCACCGGGTCTCTCATAGAGGACCCGGCGGTTTTGCCATTCATCAATCACCTCTTACCTCTCACCCCCTCCCGTTTTTCGTTATTGTTCTGTTAAAAAAATAATTATCCCGATTATTGACAAACATTTCGTGCAAAAACGATATATTTATTGGATAATGTTGCGTTATCTAACAACCCAACCGGGAACCATTCAGCGATGACTTTTTTCAAAGCTCTAAAACATATCCTTATGAAGTTGAGAGGACCCATTTTCTTCTCCGTGCTAGTGATTACCTTACTGGTAGCAGCTTTCTATCCTAAAACAGACAATGCCGAAAAGGATGCCGTGCTGATGCGGGCAATTCTGACGTTTGTGGGGCAATTGCATTACCAACCGAAACAGTTGAATGATGATTTTTCCCAAAAACTGTACGATTTATACCTGGAGCGTATTGATGTGCGGCGGCTCTTTTTGACGCAGGAAGACCTGAAAAAGCTCGAACCCTACCGCACCAAACTCGACGACGAAGCTGCAGCGGGTAAATTCGAATTTTTTAATCAATCATTGGAACTGCTCCATGCCAGTGTGCAAAAAACGCAGGGATACTACCGCGAAATACTGGCAAAACCCTTTGAGTTTAGCACCGATGAATCCATTGAGCTGGATAGTGAAAAACGACCGTTTTCCAAAGATAATGCCGCGCTGAAAGACTACTGGCGCCGCTACCTCAAATACGAGGCGATGACCCGCGTGGCAGATAAACTCGAAGCCCAAAAAAATACGGGCGAGGAAGGCAGCCGTAAAACAATGGAAGAACTCGAAGCCGAGGCGCGTAAAGACGTACTCAAAATGATGAACGACTGGTACGACCGCTTGGGCAAAATCAAACGTTCTACCCGGCTAAGCTATTACCTGAACACCATCACCAACCTTTACGACCCCCACTCCGACTACCTGGAGCCAATTGATAAACAAAATTTTGACATCCGCTTTTCCGGTCGCCTCGAAGGCATCGGCGCAACGCTGCAAACCGTGGGCGACAACACCAAAGTGTCGAGCATCGTGGTGGGTGGTCCGGCTTGGAAAGGCAAAGAATTACAGGAGAACGATCTGATCCTCAAAGTAGCGCAGGGCGACGACGGCGAGTGGAAAGACATCACCGGGATGCTGGTGGACGATGTGGTGCAACTGGTGCGCGGCAACAAAGGCACCAAAGTGCGCCTTACCATCAAAAAGGTGGATGGCTCCATCAAAGAAATTGCCATCATTCGGGATGTTGTGATTATTGAAGAAGGTTTTGCCAAATCTTTGATTTTGGACGGCACCACCCCGCAGGAGAAAGTAGGTTACATCTATCTGCCGCGTTTCTACGCCGATTTTGAACACGCCGACGGACGCTTTTCGGCGAAAGACATTGCGGTGGAAATTGAAAAATTGAAATCGGAAAAAGTATCTGGTATCATACTCGATCTGCGCAACAATGGCGGCGGTTCTTTGAATGACGTGGTGCAAATGTCGGGCTATTTTATCGAACAGGGTCCCATTGTACAGGTGAAAGCCAAAGGTCAGAATCCCGATGTACTCGACGACACCGACCCACGGGTGCAGTACAACGGTGCTTTGATCGTAATGGTCAACCACTTCAGTGCTTCGGCTTCCGAAATTCTGGCGGCTGCCCTGCAAGACTATGGCAGAGCGGTCATTGTAGGCACCAACACCTACGGCAAAGGCACGGTGCAGCGTTTTTACGACCTGGACCGGGGCATCAAAGGATATGAAGAAGTGAAACCGCTCGGCGAGGTAAAACTCACCGTGCAGAAGTTTTACCGCATCAACGGAGGCTCTACCCAACTGCGCGGCGTGACCCCCGATATTGTACTGCCCGACCAATATTCCTACATCGAAGTGGGTGAAAAAGAAGAAGAATACCCGCTGGAATGGACGGAAATAGCCCCTTTGCAATACAAGCAAAATGTGTATAAAATTGCCAACCTGAGCAAGATCAAAGCGGAAAGCGAAAAACGTACGGCGGCTAACCCGATCTTCCGCAAGGTAGCCGAAAATGCCAAACGCCTCAAAGCCCAGAGCGACCAAACGAACTATCCGCTCAGGCTGGACGCTTACATGGCACTATCCACCAAGCAGGAGACAGAGTCGAAAGCATACGAGGGCTTATTCAAAGATGTGATCAACAGAGGCGTGCGCAACTTGGAAGTGGACCTGCCGAGCATCCACCAGGATGAATCCAAGAAAGCTCGTAACGAAGATTTTGTACAAACCGTCTCCAAAGATGTGTATATCAATGAAACGCTGAACATCATGCACGACTTGGTAAAATCCAGAAACGACGTGGCAAAGTCGAAGCAGTAAATAAAGTTTTGCAATAAAAGAGCCCTCCCGGTCAATGTCGGGAGGGCTTTTTCGTTTTCTACTTTCGTCAGCAAACGATAATGTGTCCACGTCAATTGATGACGTACTGCGTCACAAATCCGAAAAGCAAGATAAAACAAACGCATATTTCGTAAATTGCTTTCATCAAAGCCTTTATCAAACGCTGCGGTAAGTTTTTCCGAAAGTTTTTTTAAAACCGCTTTTCCATAAAAGGCTTTCCGCGCGCCCTGCTGCTCCTCCTCTACGATCAACCTACTGATTTCCCGGTAGGCTTGCTTGCATCATGGCGGTGTGGGTGGCTCGGTACGCTTGCGCACGTGCTTGGGTGAGAATTTGGTAGATGTTGTCGAAAAGGCTGGAAGGAGTCATCGGCGTAGTTTGATATTCAAATCAAAAATACCGATTTTTCAGGTCAAATGCATTAAAACAGATAATGCCAAAGGAAGGTGCCGCGCACCGTAAATTTTTGTAAAAAAAATCGAGCCGGTAAGAGCTATTTGACAGGTGCAGCGCACCGGTAATATTGCGGTGCGCTGCACCGCTCCCACGCCGTCGGGTTGATTTTTACAAAGATTGTGCGGCTCCGCCGTTTTTAATACGTTTAACCTGTACCGATTTTATCAATACATCACAAGCTCCCACCAATTTCGTATCTTTGCCCTCTTAAAATCAGACTTGTGAATTACTTGACCTTAGAGAACGGCACGAAGACCTACGGCGAAAAAGTGCTGTTTCAAAATATTACCTTGCAAATCAATCGGGGGCAGAAAATTGCGCTGGTGGCAAAGAACGGCACGGGCAAAAGTACGCTGCTGCGGGTGCTGGCGGGGCTGGAGCAGTTGGAGGGCGAGCAGGCGAACCTGCTGGTACGGCGCGATATTCGGGTGGGCTACCTGGTGCAGGAGCCGGAGTTTGCCGAAGGTGCAACCGTGATTGACGCGGTGCTGTACTCCGACAACCCGCTGGTGCAGGTGGTGAAGCAGTACGAACTGGCGATGCTCGGCACGGGCGAACCGCTGGAAAGGGTGCTGGCAAAAATGGACGACCTGAAAGCCTGGGATATAGAAGCGAAAATCAAAGAAATCCTCACTAAACTGAAAATCAGTCACTTCGACCGACCCGTGCGAATGCTCTCCGGTGGGCAGAAAAAGCGGCTGGCTTTAGCCAAACTGATTATTGAAGAACCGGAATTTTTGATTCTCGATGAGCCGACGAACCACCTGGACCTGGATATGATCGAATGGCTGGAAACTTATTTGCAACAGCCTGGCATCACGCTCTTTATGGTGACGCACGACCGCTATTTTTTAGAACGGGTATGTAATACTATTTTAGAACTCGAAGGCGGAAAATTATATAAGTATAATGGAAATTATGCAGAATATTTAGAAAAAAAAGCCATCCGGCAGGAAACCGAAAGTGCCGAATGGGCGAAGGACAAAAAACTGCTCGACCGCGAACTCGACTGGGTGCGCCGCTCACCGCAAGCCCGCACCACCAAAGCCAAATCGCGGGTGGATGCGTACTACGAACTGGAAGAAAAGGTGTCGGGTGTGACGGTGGAGAAAAATATGCAAATCGAAATTCAGGGGCAGCGGCTGGGCAGCAAGATTTTGGAATTGCATAATGTGAGTAAAAGTTTTGATGATTTGAAAATCATGCAAAATTTTGATTATAAATTTAAAAAGAACGAGCGCGTGGGCATCGTGGGTCCGAATGGCGTGGGCAAAACCAGTTTTTTGAAAATTCTGACGCAGGAAATCCGTCCCGACACCGGCAAAGTAGTCGTAGGCGACAACACAGTGTTTGGTTATTACACCCAAGACGGCATCAATTTGAAGGAAGATAAACGGGTGATTGACGCGGTGCAGGATATTGCCGAGTACATCCCACTGGCAAAAGGGCAGAAACTCACGGCGGCGGGCTTGCTCGAACGCTTTCTGTTCTCGCGCAAGCAGCAACAGGTGTACGTGTCGCAACTCAGCGGCGGCGAGCGGCGACGGTTGTATCTGCTCACTATTTTGATGAAAAATCCGAACTTTTTAATTTTGGATGAGCCGACGAATGATCTGGATGTAGTCACACTGCAAGTGCTGGAAGATTTTTTGATGGACTTTCCGGGCTGTATGCTCGTGGTGACACACGACCGGTTTTTCATGGACAAGATTGTGGATCACTTGTTTGTGTTTGAAGGCAATGGTAATATTAAAGATTTTAATGGAAATTATACCGAGTATCGGGAGTTGCAAAAAGAACAAGACCGCGAGCAACGCAAAGCCCCACAGCCCTCGAAGGGAGAGACAGCCCCTCAAAAATCAAATGGTAAGTTGTCGCAAGACGAGCGCAAGGAAATGAATAAGCTGGAAAAAGAAATGAAAAAACTGGAAGAGCGAAAGGCAGAAATCATGGAATTGTTTAATTCAGCCGATTTGGTAACAGATCAGATTACAAAATTATCAAAAGAATTAAATGAAGTGAATGAAAATTTGGAAATGAAAGAAATGCGCTGGTTGGAATTGTCAGAATTAATGTAAAAAAAATAACATGATCCAAGAGGTTGCTTAAATTTTTACCAAACATAGGATACACGGCATTTTTTGAACCACTTTGCGTGTCGCTGAAGCTTTCCGCCAACGGTCGTAGCCTATGGCGGAGTCCGTAGTGGAGGCGCAAAGAACACTAAGAACACTCAGTTTTTTTGCCCATATTCGGTAAGCTGCACGTATCAGCACACGAAGCATTTTTCCGCCAGCGGAAAAATTTAGATAACGTCTAAGCGCAAAAAAATTATAAAACCAGGTTTTTTATTTCCAATTTTTATTAAAATAGTGAATGAAATGATCCAAAACTGGCTTTTACGCACCTCCAGATTCAACTTTGCCGTGTACGCGATCCTGGCGGCGTTCGGCACTTATTTTTGTATGTATGGCTTTCGCAAAACCTTTACAGCGGCGGGTTTTGAGGGCTTGTCGCTATGGGGCATTGATTACAAAATTTTGCTGGTCACGGTGCAGGTATTCGGATATATGCTGGCAAAATTTATCGGCATTAAAATCATTTCAGAGTTGAAGGCGCGGAGCAGGGTCGTGCTGTTGCTGAGTCTGGTGGCGATTGCGGAGGTGGCGTTGCTGTTGTTTGCGGCTGTCCCGCAGCCTTATAATTTTATTTTTCTGTTTTTCAATGGCTTACCGCTGGGCATGATCTGGGGCATCGTGTTTTCGTATTTGGAAGGGCGTACCACTTCCGATACGCTGGGTGCGGGTTTGAGTGTGAGTTTTGTAGTGTCGTCGGGGGCGGTGAAGACGGTGGGAAAATCGCTGATGGTGAACTGGGGCATCTCCCAGTTTTGGATGCCGTTTGTAGCCGGATTGTTATTTACTTTGCCTTTACTTTTATTCACTTATTTACTCAATCAACTGCCGCCGCCTAACGCCGAGGACATTGCCGAGCGCACCAAACGCGAACCCATGACTGCCGCCCAGCGTCGGGCTTTTGTACTGCAGTTTGCATTTGGGCTTACAATGCTGGTATTGTTCTACGTGTTTCTCACGGCGTATCGCAGTTTTCGGGATGACTTTGCAAATGAGCTTTGGACCGCTTTAGACCCTAATTTTAATCCGGCTATTTTTACGCAAACCGAACTGCCCATCGCCCTCCTCGTTTTTGCAGCCATTACCTGGATGATGCGCATCCGCAATAATCAAAAAGCATTTATCATTTATCATTGGGTTATTATAGCCAGTTGTATTTTGATAGCTGCAAGTACGTTGTTATTTCAAAACAAAATGCTTGCGCCCTTCCCGTGGATGGTGTGTGTGGGCTTGGGGGCGTATATGTGCTACGTGCCGTACAACTGCGTGCTGTTTGACCGCATGATTGCGGCGTTTCGGGTGGTGGCAAACTCGGGGTTTCTGATCTACGTGGCAGATTCATTCGGGTATTTGGGGAGTGTGACGGTGATGTTGTATAAAAATTTTGGGCAACCGGATTTGAGTTGGCTCGACTTTTTTATTCGTTTTAGTTATATCCTGGCGGGAGCGGGCGTACTGACGGTCATTGCATCGGTTTTCTACTTTGCAGCGAAGTTTAGAGCAACAGCGTCCAGGGTGAACCCGGTGGTAAATTGAAATTTGCCCGATTTAACTGACAGAACGCGGATTTTCGCGGATGCACCAGCGTTGCACCGATTTTATATATTTTCTTTACATCTAAAATATTTGTATGAAAATAATACTTCAAATACTCTTTCTACTTGTAACAATAACCGCTTGTAACAACAAAAGAATTGCTTCTGACCCGGATCGTAAACTGACGGTAGCAGTGGCTGCCAATGCGCAGTTTGCCATGGAAGCACTGGAAAAAATGTTTGAAAAAACGAGTGATGCGGAGGTGGAACTGATCGTCGGTTCTTCCGGAAAGTTGACCACCCAGATGCTCCAGGGGGCACCGTTTGACGTGTTTGTATCGGCTGATTTGAACTACCCGGACACGCTCTACCGCGCCGGCATGGCAACCAGCCCGCCCGTGACCTACGCGCTGGGTACGCTGGTGTTGTGGACGTGCACAGGCATTGACCTTACGCCCGGCATTCGTACCATCATGGGGGAGAATGTGAAAAAAATTGCTATCGCCAATCCGAAAACAGCTCCGTATGGTGAGGAGGCACTGCGCGTAATCAGCAACTTTCAATTGTACAATGAAAATATCGCATCTAAAATCGTGTACGGCGAGAGCATTGCGCAGGTGAATCAGTACGTCACTTCGGGCAATTGCGAGGTGGGTTTCACCGCAAAATCCGTGGTGGTGGCACCCGAAATGCAGGGCAAAGGCAAATGGATTGAGCTGAATCCGCTTGGTTATCAACCCATTGCGCAGGGCGTGGTCATTACGAAATACGGCTCGGAAAAGCACCCGAAATCCAGCAAAGCCTTCACCGATCTGCTGCTTTCCAAACAAGGGCAAGCCCTGCTCGCCGAGTACGGCTACCGCGCACCGGAAGCCCCCAGCCAGCCCTTCGAATGAGTGCCGAATTTTGGGAAACGCTGTGGCTCACACTGCAATTAGCCACCATTACCACTTTGATTTTACTGGTAGTCGGTATTCCGGTTGCGTATTGGCTGGCGTTCGCCCGCTTTTGGGGCAAGCCGCTCGTGGAGGCACTGGTGAGCCTGCCGCTGGTGCTGCCGCCCACGGTGCTGGGGTTTTATTTGCTGGTGGGGTTGGGACCGAATAGCTGGTTGGGACAGTTTTTAAACGATTATTTCAATATTCGCCTGATTTTCACGTTTCCGGGGCTGGTGGTGGGCTCTGTCATTTACAGCCTGCCGTTTATGGTGCAGCCCGTGCAGGCGGGTTTGCAACATCTGCCGAAAAATTTGGCGGAAGCCTCCTATGTGCTGGGAAAATCTAAGTTACAAACTTTGCTTCGGGTGTTGTTACCCAATATCCGTCCGGCTTTGCTCACAGGCACCGTGCTGTCGTTTGCACACACGGTGGGCGAGTTTGGGGTGATTTTGATGATCGGTGGCAATATTCCCGGCAAGACGCGGGTGGCTTCCATTGCATTGTACAATGAAGTGGAGTTGTTAAATTATCAATTGGCGAATCAATATGCCTTGGTGTTAATGATATTTTCGCTCAGTATTTTAACCTTGATTTACACGTTCAATCGCAGCAGATGAGTTATGCTAACCGTGCAAGCAGAAAAAAAATTAGTATCAACTTTTGGTGAATTGCATTTGCAGATTGATCTTCGGGTTCAAACCGGCGAACGACTGGCGATTGTAGGTGCCTCCGGCAGCGGCAAAACCACGCTGTTGCGAATGCTGGCAGGGCTGACGCGCCCGGATGCCGGACAAATTATTTTTAACAATCAAGTTTGGTTTGAATCTTCTAAAAAAATCAATCTGCCGCCGCAGCAACGTTCGGTTGGCTTGCTTTTTCAGGAGTACGCCCTGTTTCCGAATCTGACCGTACGCCAAAATCTGGAATACGCTTTGGCGAAAAAGCAATCGAAAGCTATTGTAGAAGAATTATTGGAAACCGTGGAGTTGCAAAATTTGGCAAACCGACTACCGCACACGCTCTCCGGCGGACAGCAGCAACGGGTAGCCCTGGCGCGTACGCTGGTGGTGCAGCCGCAGTTGCTGTTGTTAGATGAACCTTTATCGGCTTTGGATGCGCCGCTGCGCGAAAAATTGCAGGATTTTGTTGTAAAAATGCAGGAAAAGTACCAGCCAACCCTGATCTGGGTAACGCACAACGCCGAAGAAGTGGCTAAGGTGGCGAATCGGGTGTTGATGTTGGAAGATAGCGTGTTGGTCGAATCGCCGGTCTTGCCGCAATTCAAGGGCATTCCGGGTATTATTCAGGCAGTTCAACCTTTGAATAATCAACAAGTCATAACCGTTGTTGTTAATCAGAACGAAGCCTCTTTTCAGATTGCCGAAAAAATCATCCTCACAAAACCCTAAGGCCTGCCTCGTACTGCACAAACCTCAAGCCACTAGCAAGGCAGCCCCAAACACCCCCGCACTATCGCCCAGTTTCGGTTTCAAAAACAGGTTGTCCAGCCGGTCAATACCCGTGTTAAACGCATATTTTTTCGCCACTTCTACCCCTTCCGTATAAATCAGATCAATATTGCCCACGCCGCCGCCGACGACGAAGGCATCCGGGTCGAGAATGTTGATAACGCTTGCAATGGCTTTGCCAAAAAAATGGGTGAGACGCTGCATCGTTTGTCGGGCGGCTTCGTCATTGCCGGTTTTGTAGGCTTCATAAATTTCTTTTAGGTGCAAATCATTGCCAGACAAATTTTTATAATATTTTTCCAAAGCCGGACCCGCCAGCACCTTTTCCACACAACCCGTCAAGCCACAATAGCACGAACCACCCGATTCATCCAGAAAATTGTGTCCCCACTCGCCGCCGATGCCCTGCCGCCCGTTGATGACCTTGCCGCGCACCACCACGCCGCCACCCACGCCCGTGCCCATGATGACCCCAAATACCACCTCTGCCTCCGGCAGATGCTCCGGTACGCTACCCAACACCGCTTCTGCTACGGCAAAACAATTGGCATCATTCGCCATGGCAATGGGTACCTGCAGGGCGGTTTCCAGGTCTTTTTTCAAGGGCATTCCGTTGAGGGCGGTGGTATTGCAGTTTTTCATCACCTGCGCCTGCGGATCGAGCGAGCCGGGTGTGCCGATGCCGATGCGGCTGGGATTCAAGCCGGTTTCCTGGCGAAGGAGGGCTACCAGTTTGGCAATTTGTTGCACCATGTGGGTGTAGCCGCCTTCCTGCTCGGTGGGAATGCGCAGCCGCGCCAGCACGTTCGGGCTTTTGGCGTTTTCGATGATGACCCCTTCAATTTTGGTGCCGCCCAGGTCAATACCCCAAAGTGGATTCATAGGTGTTGGTTCGGTTAAAGATGCGGTTAAAGTAAGCAAATTTTTAAACCACATAGGCACACAGAGCAGATAGATTTTTTGCGCGCGCCGGTGGCACAGTTTTTTGCCACATAAGCAGCCACATTCATTTATGGATTGCGCCGTCAACGTCTCAAGTCCGGCATCCCCAAAAACGAATTTATACTTTTCATAACATATTGATAATTAAAACTAAATTCGTATGGAAACTTAGCTATTTTTGTAACTTCGCGTGCCGAAATCGCCGGAGTTTTTGAACACAAGCGGCAGAAAAAAGTATAAATAGAAGCCCGAACGAGTAGAAATCGCCGGGAAATCTATTCTATAACCGCTATTGAAAGCGTTCAGAGCCGTACATGGAAAACACAAGTGCATCAGTGCAAAGTACGACGGAAGCTCGCACTGCTATTTTTGAACTGACTACTGCAGATAATCGGGAAAACCCGGTGTATCTGGCAGGCGATTTTAATAATTGGGATGCAGCGGACGAACGGTTTCGCTTCCAGCGGGTAGCCGAGCGGCAGTATCGCCTCCAGGTGACGATTGCATCGGGTACGCCGCCGAGTTTTACCTACAAATACACCCGGGGCAGTTGGGAAGACGTGGAAATGGACCGTTATGGCAATGAAGCAGCCCGACGGGTATTTAAAACCGATCAATTGCTGGTACAGGATGTTGTGCCGCGTTGGAAACAAAACGGCTTGTTTTACAATCCTGCATTACTGCCCGAAAAAGTCATTATCTCCGAAGCATTTGAAATTCCCCAGTTGATTAAAACCCGGCGGATTGCGGTGCTGCTGCCGCACCAGTATGCCGCAAGCGACCAACATTATCCGGTACTGTACCTGCAAGACGGGCAAAATTTGTACGACGAGTATGCGCCGTTTGGCAACTGGGGCGTAGACAAAAAAATGGCGGTGCTGGCAGAGCAGGGCATGGGCGATGTGATTATTGTAGCCATTGACCACGGCGAGGAGTCGCGCATTGCCGAGTTTACCCCTCCGCTGCAAACACGCCTGGGCAGAGGCGACGGCAAAAAATACGTGCGTTTTCTGGCAGATACCCTCAAGCCATTTATTGACAAACACTTTCGTACCCTTCCCGAACGGGAACACACAGGCATGGGGGGGAGTTCTATGGGCGGACTGATTACAATTTATGCCGGGTTTATGTACCCGGAAGTGTACAGCAAGCTGATGGTGTTTTCGCCATCGCTATGGGTAGCCCCCAATATTCATTTTAATTTAATGGGTTTGGACGAAATCTATCATCTAAAAATTTATTTATACGGTGGCGGCGCAGAAGGTAAATACATGATACCCAATATGCAGCGTTTTGCTGCGGCAGTAGCACAGCAAAAAGCAAACACGCATATTGATGTAAATCTTTCTGTGAACCCACAAGGGCAACACACGGAAGCTCGTTGGGGCGAAGAATTTCCGAAAGCGATAGAATGGCTATTTTTTCACCAAGAATCAGCAAGGACACCCCCACTATGAAACTGACCATAAGAAACGAACTGAACCAACTCCCACCGGCACTCCTCGTGCCGATGATGAACAACGGCGCACAAGACACAGTGCTGCAAGCCCTGGCGGCTGCCTATCCGGATTTGAACGCCGAAGCCTTGAAACAAGATTTCAAAGCCGAACTGGCGGAAGTGCAAACCCTGTACCTGTCCGGACAACGCATCTTCCTGCTGGGTTTGGGTTCCAAACCGCAATTCGCCGATATTCAGAAAGCCTTTCGGAGTTTTTCGCACAAACAACGCCACCGATTTACTACCCCTTTGGGAATCAGTTTTTTACACGATAATCTGCCCAATGTGCCCGTGGCTTGGGCAGAAGCGGCAGTCAACGGTTTACTGCTGGGAGCCTATCAACTGGGGCGTTTTAAAACCAAAGCCGCCGAACCGCATCCGTTTGAACAGCCAGAGGCGGAAATTCAGATTCTAATTGACGACCAGTATTCAGGGAGCATTCTAAAAGTGATGCAACGCGCGGAGCATATAGCACAAACCCAACTGGCAATGTTTGACCTGGTGAACGCCCCCAGCAATAAAAAAGTACCCAACGACCTGGCGCAGTGGGCAATTGAGTCGGGGCAGCAGCATAATTACCGGGTGGAAGTTTGGGATCGGACCAAAATCATTGCCAAAGGACTCCAAGCCCTGCAAGCCGTCGCGCAAGGCAGCACCGAAGAACCCCGCTTCATCATTACTGAATACAAACCCGACGGCGACCACCTCAAACGCGTAGGCTTGGTGGGCAAAGGCGTGACGTTTGACACCGGCGGCTTATCCATCAAACCCGCTGCCAATATGCACCTGATGAAGAGCGACATGGGCGGTGCGGCAGCGGTGTTGGGCGCGGTGGAGGTGGTCGCCAAACTACAACTGCCCATTCACGTCATTGGGGTAGTACCCGCTACCGAAAACAGTGTGGATGCCAATTCCATCCGCCCCGGCGATGTGATTGGCTCTTACAACGGCAAAACCATTGAAGTAATTGACACCGACGCAGAGGGGCGGCTCATCCTGGCAGACGGGCTCGGCTATGTGAATCGCAATTTTCAACCCGATTATCTGATAGATTTGGCAACCCTCACCGGCAGCACCGTGCGCACCTTCGGCTACCATGTGGCGGGTTTATTCTCAAACAACGACGAACTGGCGGCGCACCTCGCGCAGGTGGGCGACCGCACGGGCGAGCGCGTGTGGCGGCTGCCCATCTGGGAAGTGTACAAGGAGGAAGTAAAATCGGACGTGGCGGATGTGCGCAACATCAGCGGCAAACCCGTGGCAGGCGGCATCGCAGCAGCCAAATTCCTGGAAGTGTTTATTGAAAACCATCCGGCGTGGGCGCATCTGGATATTGCAGGCGTGGCTTTTGTAGATTCGGAATTTGCGGCGCAAAAGAGTGCCACGGCGTTCGGCGTGCGCTTATTGGTAGAATTTTTAGAAGATTTGACAAAAATCCCTTAGCTTCGGGTTTGAACCCTCTAACTTTAAACTTTTGAACCTAAAACCATGACCTTTTTCTGCATAGCAACTTTTTTTAAAGGAAATGATTTCCTGCGGGCGTGTAAAGCCGCCGGCAACACGGTGTACTTATTGACCAAAAAATCGTTGGAACACGAGGACTGGTCCCGCGAGGCAATTGACGAATTCTTTTTTATAGAAAAAGATACCAACACGCCCGAAAATTTGCAAACCATTCTGGAAGGCATGGCGTACCTCATGCGCAGCCGCAAAATTGACCGCATCGTGGCACTCGATGATTTTGATGTGGAAAAAGGAGCCCACCTGCGCGAACATTTCCGCATTCCTGGTATGGGGCAAACCACCGCCCGGTTTTTTCGCGACAAACTCGCCATGCGCGTACGCGCCGCCTACGCCGGGCTACAGGTGCCGGCTTTCAGCCCTTTGTTCAACGACCGGGAAATACACGAATATACCCAACGCGTCTCCCCGCCCTGGGTGGTCAAACCCCGCACCGAAGCCTCCGCCATTGGCATCAAAAAAGTATATTCAACGGAAGAACTCTGGCACGTTTTGAATCATTTGGGCGACAATCGGCACAATTTTTTGATCGAACAGTTCAAACCCGGCAATGTCTATCACGCCGATGCCCTGACGATGGATGGAAAAGTGTTGTTTTGTCGTAATTCGCAATATTTGAACACCCCGCTGGAAGTGGCACACGGCGGCGGTATTTTCCGCTCCATGACCCTGGAATTCGGCAGCAAAACCGACAAAGCCCTTCAAAAATTCAACGCCGAGGTGATGAAAGCTTTCGGGATGCGGTCGAGTGCTTCGCACACGGAGTTTATCCAATGCCACGAAGACGGCAAATTTTATTTTCTGGAAACCTCCTGCCGGGTAGGCGGTGCCAACCTGGCAGAGATGGTAGCAATTTCCTCGGGTATCAACCTCTGGGCAGAGTGGGCGCGTATGGAAGATGCCGTTGCCAAAAATATTCCTTACACCTTGCCGAAAGTTTACAATAACCACGCGGGCATCATCGTGTCGCTTTCCCGTTTTCAACACCCGGAAGACGGCGTATTCAACGACCCGGAAGTGTTCTGGCGAATGCGCAAAGATCACCACATCGGCTTAATTCTCTGCGCCGAACGCCGGGAGCGTGTGGCAGAGCTACTGGAGCAATACACCGAACGCGTGCGCCGGGATTTTCACGCCAGCGCCCCGCCGAAAGAACGGGCAACCTCATAAACAAAACGGGTAACTCACCCCAGGCGAGTTACTCGTTTTTACAAAAGCCATGCAACACTACGACCGTACCCTCGAATACGCCCGCGCCCTCGACGCGCAAGACCCGCTCCGCTACTTCCGCGAACAATTTTATTTTCCTCCGCATCAGGGCGAAGACAGTATTTATCTGTGTGGCAATTCCCTGGGTTTACAAGCTAAAAATATTGCTGTTTACCTCGAACGCGAACTCGAACAATGGCGCACGTATGGGGTGGAAGGGCATTTTAAAGGCGAATACCCCTGGCTGTCTTACCATGAATATTTGCAACCGCAAACCGCCCACATCGTCGGTGCGCAGGAAAGCGAAGTGGTGGTGATGAATACCCTGACCGTAAATTTGCACCTGCTATTGGTTAGCTTTTATCGTCCTACCCGGCGGCGGTTCAAAATCATCATGGAGGCAGGGGCGTTTCCATCCGACCAGTACGCCGTCGAAAGTCAGGTAAAATGGCATGGTTTAAAACCCGAAACAGCGATTGTAGAAGTAGCTCCCCGACCGGGCGAGGACACCCTGCGAACAGCGGATATCATAGCCACCATCGAACAACACGGCAACGAAACGGCACTGGTGCTTTTTGGTGGCGTGAATTATTACACCGGACAATTTTTTGACCTGCCTGCTATCACCGCCGCCGGGCACCGGGTAGGGGCATATGTGGGCTTCGACCTGGCGCACGCCGCCGGCAATGTGCTGCTGGAATTACACAATTGGAACGTGGACTTTGCTGCCTGGTGCAGTTATAAATATCTAAATGCCGGTCCGGGCGGTCCGGGCGGGGTTTTCATTCACGAACAACATGGCAATAACACTGATTTACCGCGCCTTGCCGGTTGGTGGGGGCATGATGAACGGCAGCGTTTTTTGATGCAGAAAGGATTTCAACCGATGCCGGGTGCGGCAGGCTGGCAACTGAGCAATACCCTCCTTTTTAGTTTTGCCGCTCACCGCGCCAGTCTTGATATTTTTATGGAAGCCACCATGCCCGCGCTGCGCCGAAAAAGCGAGCAACTCACCGGTTACCTCGAATTTTTATTACAACAACAGATACAGGCAGGAACCGCTTTGCAAATCATTACCCCGGCTAATCCTGCCGAACGCGGCTGCCAACTTTCCGTGCTGACCAACGGCAACGGCAAACAACTCTTCCAATACCTTGCCCGGCACGGCGTGATTTGCGACTGGCGCGAACCCAACGTTATCCGGTTTGCACCCGCGCCTCTGTACAATACGTTCACCGACGTGTGGAGGCTCGGCGATTTGTTGCAACCGTATTTTCGTTGATACCGGCTGTTCTGCCACCGGCAGCGCAGCCGTTTTAAACGGATGGTAGCATAGCAAAGGAAAATTTGTCAAAATCCGCTGGATGCGTGTAAATCCGTGTGCTGTCAAGCCGCCCTAGCCGCATTTTAATACGTTTAACCTGAAAGCACCTTTTCAAAACCTACACTTTTCACAAAAAAATTGACTATTTTTACCTGCAAAAACACCCTACTCCCTTCGGTTAGAAAATTGGGTGTTATGAAAAATCTACGCAATACGGTTGTACTCCTGTTCTGCTCCTTTTTGGCAAGTGCCCAGAAAGCCGAATTTGAATTTTACAATGTTGCCAACGGATTGTCGGGCAATTTTACACCGAATGTGGTACAGGATGACCAGGGGTTGATCTGGCTGGTGAATGATTACAAACTGCACCGCTTCGACGGTAGAAATTTTGTGCGCTACCCGCTGGCGACCCAAAACGCCTCGCTCAGCCTGAAAAGACTGCGGAAAATAGACGTGTATGAGGACTCCCTGCTGCTGCTGGTGAGCGAAACCGAATTGTTTTTGTTCAATCCGCGAACCGATATTTGGCAATCCATTTCGCTGCCATTTGTACAATCCAAAGATTTCACCCTCCAAAAAATTTACCGCAACAGCTACTACTTTTTGGTCTATACCGAGGAGTACAAGCTGCACGAAATCTGGCGTTTTCGCAATCGGCGGTTTGAAAAAATGCCATTTGGCAATATCCCGATGAATTACGGCAAACGTTTGCCTGAAATAGATGCATCGGGCAATTTGTATGTGTTGCTGTCGAATACCATTATCAAAAGAGCCCTTACCGGACGGCAGATCGCGGCATTTGCGGCGGCATCGGTTTGTGGGGATTGTGAAATCGTTGATTTTTTGTTAGAACACACCGGCGACCTCCTGCTGCTTGTCCAATCAGGTGAGCACAGCTATGGTGTGTACGTCTTAAAGGCGGGCAGTACAACGTTCACGCCCCATCCGCTGCGTGGTTTTGTCAGCAGAGATGGAAAGAGCGACCGGGTCAAACTTTTTTCAGATGACAAAAGAAACCTTTGGCTGCTGGATTTGAGCGGGCAACTGGCGTACTACCATGCGGCGCAGGATACGACCTATCGCTTCGAGCACGAACTGGCAATGCGGCTCCACGCACCCGATATTTTTAATTTTGTGCCGGATAGAACGGGTACCGTTTGGTTGCCCACCCGATTGGGTTTGATAAAATTGACCCTGCAAGCTGCCGGTTTTGACCAATATTTTGCCCAGCCAATTCCAAACAACGGCGGTTACTACAGTTTCAGAGGCATTGCAGAAGATGCGCAAGGTACGGTGTATGCGAGTTTTTACGGCGGCATGGCAAGGCTTGACCCAAACCATAAGAAAGCGCTGCCTTTTGTGACAACTGCCGACACCCTGCCATTGCCCTGGGGGCTCTATGCAACGGGGCAAACTATTTTTTTGAACAATGGTCACTTATTGCATGCACCAACCGGTAAAATAACCGTCCTACCTGGTGCCTCCGATTCAAACGACGAAGCCGGTTTGTTTAGCAAAGCCAAAGACGGGCGATTGTGGTGGGTACACAACCAAGACTTGTTTTACTTAGAGCAAACGCCTACCGCACCCCGTTGGAAAAAAGTGTTGGAACTGCCTTTTATGAATAAATATTTTACGGAAGCCATCCACGCCGGGCAGCACAGCGGGCAATTGTGGATTAGTCACCGGGGTCGCTTGTTGCGATATTCGCCCGAGGATGGAAAGCAAAAGTGGTTTGATACGAAAGATTGGAAGCTGCCTGTAAGCCGCATTATGGTCATTGAAGAAAGTGCGGATGGCTGGGTTTGGCTGGGTACGGATGTGGGTTTGGTACAATTTGATCCTGCCACGGATCAGACTAAAAATTATACCGAAAAAGACGGTTTGTGCAATAATTTCGTTTGTGGAATGCTCCCGGAGGGCGATTCCTGCCTGTGGCTGAGTACGAATATCGGCTTGTCGCGGTTTCATATTGCAAGTAAATCGTTTATCAATTTTTTTGAAGAAGACGGACTCTCGCACAATGAATTCAATCGCTTGTCGTACTTCAAATCGCGCAACGGGCGGATGTTTTTTGGAGGTTTGCGGGGCATCAACGCTTTTTTTCCGCAGGAACTCATGCAAGCGTACCGCCGCCGGAACGAAGCCGCGCAATTGGCACTTTCCAGTTTTGAATACGTGGATGAACGACGCGATACCACTTTCCGGCAGTACAATTTTGACCGACAGCCGACCGTAAAAATTCGAGATTGGCATCGTTCGTTTACGTTTGAGTATGTGCTGACGGATTTTGCACACCCCGAAGAAATTTCTTACAGCTACCAGATGGAAGGCTACGAAGACACCTGGTCAACGCCTTCCCGCTTCAATTTTACCCGCTTCAGCAGTTTGCCACCCGGCAAATACACCTTTCGGGTGAAGGCGCGCGACGGGCATGGGCTTTGGCATCCGCATCGGTTGGCAGTGCAGGTGGTGGTGTACCCACCCTGGTGGCAGACGACGGGGGCATATCTGGCTTACGTTTTGTTGCTTTCGGGTGCGGCGTATCTGGTGTATCAATTTCTGAAAAAACGCTGGCTGCTGCGCCACGAACTCCGCCTGAAAGCCGAAGAAGCCAGGCAATTGAAAGAATTGGACGGGTTTAAAAACCGACTGTACACCAATTTGACCCACGAATTTCGCACGCCGCTCACGGTGATTTTGGGCATGGCGCAGCAGTTGAGGAGTGATCCTCCCAAATACCTTGACCCCGGCACCCGCCTCATTGAAAACAACGGCAAAAATCTGCTGCGCCTCATCAATCAACTGCTCGACCTGTCCAAGCTCGAAAATCAATCGTTTGAATTGAAATTCCGGCAAGGTGACATCGTGCCGTACCTGCGCTACCTGACCGAATCGTTTCAAACCTTTGCCAACAGCAAAAACCTGTCGCTTCGTTTTTTTACCAATCTGGAATCGCTGGTGATGGATTACGACGAAGCCCAATTGCAACAAGTGCTGACCAATTTGATTTCCAATGCGCTCAAATTTACTCCGCCGGATGGCAATATTTTGGTGCGGGTAACCCGTAACGACCAACAACTCCATCTCGAAGTGCACGACACCGGCATCGGCATTGCAGCCAAAGATTTACCCCATGTATTTGACCGGTTTTATCAAGCAGCCCCGCCAGAGCGGTACTCCTCCCCCCCGGGGGCTGGCCGGGAGGGGGCAGGCGGCACGGGCATTGGCTTGGCGCATACGCTGGAGTTGGTCAAACTGATGGGTGGCAGCATCACGGTGGAAAGTGAAGTGGGGAAAGGCTCGCGTTTCTGCGTGCAACTGCCCATTCGCAACGACGCGCCGTTTTACGATACTTCACCCTTAGAACGAACACCCTTGATTTCAACGTTTGAATTATCTTCTAACGGTTCATCCGAATCTTCTACTTTACAATCAAAAACTGAAAATCTGCCGCAACTGCTCCTCATTGAAGACAACCAGGATGTGGTCGTTTATTTAAAAAGTTGTTTGGAAGGATTGTATCAATTGCAAGTGGCTTACAACGGTAAAATCGGCGTGGACAAAGCATTTGAACACATTCCCGACCTGATTATCAGCGATGTGATGATGCCCGAAATGGACGGCTACGAAGTGTGCGACACCCTGAAAAACGACGAGCGCACCAGCCACATTCCCCTCATTTTGCTCACTGCCAAAGCGGATATGGCTTCTAAAATCATCGGGCTGCGGCGCGGCGCGGATGCCTACCTGACCAAGCCTTTTGACAAAGAGGAACTGCTGGTGCAACTGGAAATTTTGGTGGAAAAGCAAAAACGCATGGTCGCTCACTTTTCTAAACAATTGTCGAATAAAAATTTAGAACAGGCAGACATTCCAGAAGAAGGCATTCAGATAGAAGATGCTTTTATGCAAAAAGTGCGGCAGATTGTAGCCGAAAATTATCATGACGAAGATTTCGGGCTGCCTCAACTCTGCCAAAAACTACGCATGAGCCGCTCTCAATTATTCCGCAAAATGCAAGCCCTGGCGGCAGTCGCGCCCTCCGATTTCATCCGCACCTACCGCCTGGAGCAAGCCAAAACGCTTTTGCAAACCACTGACTTGCAGGTCTCCGAAGTAGCCTGGCAAGTCGGATTCAAAGACCTGGCTCATTTTTCCAAGACTTTTCAGGACGCATTTGGCTTTTCGCCGAGTGCAACCAGTAAGTGATTGATTTCCAGTAATTTATCGAAGCTGTTTTTTCTTTCGTGCAACGAATGGACAAATCTTTTTTTGACTGTTGCAACCATTTTGCAAACAATTGAACCCGATTGACAAGGCATTTTGAAGGTTCTCCCGGCATTTTTGTATCGTTCCAATCAACATTTAAAACACTATTATTATGAGAACTTTTCAGTTGTGTTCAATCGTGTTGTTCTTTTGCTTTGCCAACCTGATTTGCTTACAGGCGCAAGAAACCAGCCCCTTACTCGCAGTGACTGCCCCAAAATCTACGACACCAAAAGCCAAACGCCCGACTGGTGCATCCAGCCGCGCTTCTTTTGACAACCTGGGGAATTACATTCACAAGCATCTGAAATACCCCGAACTGGCATCTTACCATTCGATAGAAGGCACCGTGCGCATTCTGGTTTTAATTTCGCCGGAAGGTAAAATTACCAAAGCTGAAGTGGTAAAATCGCTGGGTTTTGGCTGCGACGAAGCCGCCCTCGCCGTGGTGAATCAAATGCCGCAGTGGTCGCCTGCTACCCGCTATGGTATAAATGTAGCTGATAAGCGGATGCTCGAGTTTAATTTTAGATTGCGGTAAGCCGTTGAGAAAAAGGTCGGACGACTTCCAAGTCGAATAACAAATCGCAGTAAAATTCGTTTGCTACCGGATGCCCTATCATCCAGAGTAATGAAATCAAACGAATCGCAATTTTACATTGAAATAAACGGCAGGCAAATACCCGCCAAACTCATCCGGGAGGCACGGCGGAGTATTCGGGCATCCGTAGGCAAAGCAGCAGTAACGGTGCGAATGCCTTTGAAATTGAGTGTACAGGAACAGCAGGCGTATTTAAGCAAATTTAAAACCTGGCTGGAAAAAAAGCTGGCGCAACAACCCGCCATGCTGGCGCGGTTTGAAGGCAAGGACTATCAGGACGGCGATACCCTGGTGATTGGCAAACGAAAATATGTACTGGAAATTAACTATTCGGATAAACATTCGAGCAGCGGACGTTTGAAAAACGGCGTGATTGCCTTGAAAATAAGCCAAACCACCGACCAAAAAACGCTCGGCAATCTGATCAGCCGCCTGGTGGCAAAGGATTATTCGCTGGAAATTACACAGAGAGTTCAGCGATTAAATGATTTACATTTTAAAAAGCCGATTCATTCCATCACGTTAAAAAATCTGCATTCGCGCTGGGGCAGTTGTTCCAGCAAAGGCAATATAAATCTCTCCACCCGTTTGCTGTTTGCACCGGAAGCCGTGCGCGATTACGTCATCATCCACGAACTGGCGCATTTAACCGAAATGAACCACTCCCCGCGTTTCTGGAAACTCGTTGCCACTGCTATGCCCGATTATAAATTGCAGGAAAAATGGTTGAAAGAACACGGAGAACAGTGCCGTTTTTAGCAAACTCCTACTGCGAATCAAGACATTTATTGACCGTAACATTAATTTAACCAAAAATTAACATCCTATTTTTCAATAATTTAAAATTAAATTTCATTTTGCCGGGTCAATTTTTTTTTCTAAAACCAAAAAAATGAACCGGTTATGACAAATGAAATGAACGCCCTGAAACTCGTGAACGAGAGCGGCAGAATCACTATTTCTTTAGATGCAAACAACGGCAATGTGACGGCTGGCGGCGATGGTACCAACGGCGACCTGCGCCTGCGCAATGCCAACGACGGCACGACCGTACACGTAGAAGGCGGCACCGGCAACGTGATCGTAGGCGGTGCCGGGCATCAGGGCGACGTGACCCTCAAAGACACGCAAGGCAACACCACTATCCACATTGACGGAGGCGATGCCAACATCCACCTTGGCGGTGAAGGACACAACGGCGATGTGCGCCTGAAAAACAACACCGGTGAAGTAACCCTACACCTCGAAGGTGCTACCGGCAACGGTATTTTCGGTGGCAACGGTGTGCAGGGCGACCTCATGCTGCGCAATGCCAATGATGTGAACACCATTCGCCTCGACGGTGGCAACGGCAACATCACCCTCGGCGGCAACGGCAGTAGCGGCGATGTATTTCTGAAAGACTCGAAAGGCAATCCGACCATGCACTTCGAGGGTAGCACCGGCAACCTCATTGCAGGAGGCGTTGACCATGACGGCGACATTATCCTGAAAACTGCCAATGGCTTGAGTGCCGTAGCACTGGAAGCCTACGACGGCTCGCTGCGCCTGCGCAATGGCAATGACGTGGTGACTGTGGAACTGATCGGTAAATCTGCAACGCTGGCATTGGGTGGCGGGAATTCTGACGGCGATATTCACGTTCGTAATGCGCGCGGCGAAGATACCATTGTACTCGACGGGAATAGTGCCGACATCAAAGTGAACGGCAAATCTATGATGTCAACCGCCGACTTCGTGTTTGATGCCAGCTATGCCCTGCCGCAAATCAGCGAGGTCAACCGGTTTATTCAAACCAACAAGCACCTGCCGGGCATCCCCTCGGCGGAAACTATGAAACGCGAAGGCATCGGCTTGACCGACTTTTCGATCAAACTCTTGCAAAAAGTAGAAGAACTGACGCTATACATCATCCAGCAAAATCAGCGCATTGAGGAGCTGGAGAAGCAGGTGAAGTAAGCGTTTATAGCAGGCAGTTGCAGTTTGAAATTGTTGCAACCACCATTTTGTAAAGAACAATGTGCCGTCTTTCCGCAAGGGAAGATGGCACATTCCATTTCATTCATTTTCTATTTACGCTTGCTTCACCCAATCATAAAATTTTAAGCCATTTTCCAGGCGTTCCACCATTTTGAACATTCTTTCCACTTTGGTCTCCATTTTTTTCGCCGCCTCTATCCAATCAATATAATACTTTTGATTACTCTCAGACAGCGACAAGAAAAAATTATGTGCTTTCGGCGAATCCAACAAACACGCCAAGAGGTCATCAGGAATCACCACGGGCGAATCATCGGGGTATAAAACCACCTGCACAAAATCTCCCACTCCTTTACCAATTTTTTTGCGCACAGCGGCATTAAAAGGCAGCATCATACCGCCGCCTTTCAAGGGTAACAAATTGTATTGTTTGAGTTCATAGCTGTCAATAAATCCACGCACACGGGCAGTACCCAAGCGGGTTTTCAGGTCAGCAGGAAACTCAGGAATAACCACATACGTCCAGTCATTCATTTTGAAACCGCTCCGGGCAGTTCGTTTTTCTATCAGATATTGCTGGTTTATGATGGGTGTTTGCATTATTTATTTTAAGTTACAAGTTTCATGGTAGAAATGGCTCTTTTTTGCAAAAGTAAGAAAATTGTGAGGGTGATATGGTTACCGTCAATCCCTTACAAATGCTTTAAAAACGATTTTATCCGTGAAGGTTTTTTTGAAAATTACTTTGTTGTTTAAATTATTGAAATGACAAGAGTTAATCTTTCAGACAATTATCATGAGTTGGAAGATAATGCGAATTGTAAGACATTGTTACCTGCTAAATTAACCAGATTGTAAGATCAGATTCTGGCTATTACACTTTAGTGCTTTCAGAAGTATGGAAGCCGCATCTGCTTCAAATGAAGGCGTATGCGCCAATATGCTGCACCTACTTTCGCCAAAAATCCAAATGATTGGAAGCATATTTTACAACAATCCGACTAATTTTTTGCCCACCGAATTTTATTTATTTGGATGCAACTTCCCCTTTTATTGTTTCTAATTCAGTAAGGGTCATGCCGGTAATTGCCAAAATAGCTTCGTCAGCATAGCCTAATTTCAAACAATTTAGAGCTATTTCTTTGTTTCTTTTTATTCTTTCGTCTCCACGAAACTCATCTTCTGCTTTTTTGGCGGCGGCGACACCGGCTTCTTCCGCCTTTTTTTTAGCTGCTGCTGCTACTTCTTCCGCCGCCAAAAAAGCAGAAGATGAGTTT
>Ga0224722_1000384_pt1 | contig 25993 bp, 23 predicted proteins | sample Balambano_FR1_Me_FD_161646 | JGI IMG/M metagenome (GOLD analysis project Ga0224722, IMG submission 161646) | Freshwater sediment microbial communities from Lake Towuti, South Sulawesi, Indonesia - Balambano_FR1_MetaG | ecosystem: Environmental > Aquatic > Freshwater > Lake > Sediment | place... | reverse complement strand
ACGATTATGGCTGATTTAATCGATCGCTGGACAGGGGTGCCGTTGGATTGAATTTTGCCAGGAATCACCTTGCCGCCGTAATACATAGCTGAGGAACTGCCGCCATCCAGGTTAATTGCCCGGTCTACGTTCTGCTGCTTGAGAAAGGTGGCCAAATCAGGAAGGGATAATCCCTGTCCAGGTTGATTTTGGGTGGCCATGACTAGCACCAGACTGCCATCGCGGTTAATCCCCAAAGCCGATCGCGCGTTAGGAGCCTGACTACCCAGTGCATCACGGCCAATGCTGGCGTCTACAAAACCTTCGTCTTCCTGATTCAGTTGGGGTAGTAGCTGAGGGCCAGCTCCCAGAGCATGTTTCAATTGGCAGCCCGAAGGCACTGGATCACGATGAAGGGCGATCGCGTAGCGCTGCACTTGCCCACAACGATAGTGACGAATTTCCGATCGGTTTAGGATTCGGCTCATATAGGGGGCAACGGTAGGATTAGTCATTAGGCTGGTATTTTGGCGAGGATCGGCCACTAACTTGCCATCAATGGTCACAAATGAGGTGGTTTGTTGATTTTTGGGGTCAAAAAAGCCACCGTTGATTGCCGCGATCGCCCCTTGAGATTGCGCCAAGCGATCGAGCTTAGTAAGGGTTGCTGCCACCACAGGCACAAGTTCGTATTGACCCTGCATGGGAATACGCAGTAAATGAACGGTCGTTTGCGGTAAGGAAACTACTTCGTAGGTTAGGGACGCTTTTGCAAGAGTTTCAGAAACCGCTGGAGCCTGACCAATTTCCGGCATGACTTGGAGCCGACTTACCAAAATGGCCACCAGGAAGCTGCCAATTAAACCAAATAACCAACGTTGATTCACTTAGTTTCTCTGGGATGAGGGCGAAGCAGCAACTGTACAGGAGGATGCTTTAGTTTCCACACCAGGCGGCACCAGCCCTACAGCGTGAGGGACAGGACGGGGCACATAGCCTACTAAAGACTCTCCCTTAAAGGCGAGGGATGTACTGGCTCCAGAGTCTAGCATCACCGCATGGCGAAAGCCTGCTTTGGCGAGGGCTTTGCCCATGTCTACTGAGCCAACTGGGTCTACAGAGACCCCAATCTGAGGCTGTCCCTGGTTATTGATGCCCCAAAAGGCACGATGGCGTGCTTCGTTGACATCGTAGAGACGACCAAATCGCTGTAATGGTTGCGGTTGGCCATTATCAACCAGCCAACCAGCAGCAACAAAGGCATCTTTGACATCAGGCATCTCAGCCTGGATGCCTTCCAGAGTGTTGTGCTGGCGGTGTTTGAAAGGCACAAATTTAACGGCAGTTTCGCTGATCAGCACCAATGGGCGATCTTCCAGGAATGGAATTTCACCACGCTTGCCAGGAATGAATTTGCCGTGGGTGCGGCTTATGATTGGCCCCAGCATGGCATTGGAGTCCAAAAACTCTAACGAGAAGAAGCCACCATCTACAGCGGCGATCGCAGGCGTACCAGCAATGATGTCCTGCACCTGGCCACGGGTCTTGGCGTGGATAGTTATCGGCTTACCACCGGCAACAAACACGTAGGGAATATCATCAATCTTGGCATCAAGCCGCCGCACAGGTGAGTAGAAATCAAAGCCAAGGCTAAGGGAGAAGGGTGTCATGGCAATGTCACCTTCCCAAGCAACGTCTACCATTTCTTGAATGCGAGACTGACCAATCCGACCGATCGCCAACAAGCTCTCTGACTGTCCGGCCAGTCGCTCATCAGCATCGTCCATCGTTAAAGCAGCTTCGTAACCTGCTGCTTGCACTGCTTTGGCAATGGCTTCGTTGTATTTGCCTTCGGGGTAAGTGAAGTAGCGGATGGGAATACCCAACTGAGCTTCCAGGATGCGTTTTGATTCTTGCAATTCAAATTGAACTTGCTCTTCCGACAGCGTCGGCATGACCTTGTGGCTCACGCTATGAGAGGCGATCGTGATCAGCGGATCTTTGGCCAGTTCTCGCACTTGTTCCCAAGTCAGGCTAGAGCGCCCCAACTTCTTGCCTACTTTGGCGGTGTAAATCGAGTACACAGCAGGGTAGTTGTATTTCTTCAGCAGAGGGTAAACGTGGTCATAGTGACCGCTATAGCCGTCGTCAAAGGTCAGCAAGATAGGTTTGGTAGGCAGCGGCGTGCCTGTGCGTAAGTGCAACACCAGTTGATCTAGGCTAATCGGGGTAAGTCCTTTGGCTTGAATCAGTTGCAAATGCTGCTCAAATTCCTCTGGGGTAACGTCAAAGAAAACTTGTTTCTTCAGCAAGATGTCGTGGTACATCATCACCGGCACTCTAGCTCCGCGAGCCTGCGGGTGTAGCTCTGGAAAAGGGCTGGGGGTAAGGTAGGGCAAAATGTGGGGGGCAATTTGGCTTAGTAAGGCTCCCATGCCCAATGAGGGACGATCGACTAGTAAGGCTGTTTGGGTTACCTGGCTGACAAAGCGAGCAACTCCCAGAGGGGGATCCGTTGCTGCGGTGTCGCAGGTGGTAGCGCTGGGGCTAGCTGGGGGCTGGTTAATTGCATCCTTATTAGGATCTGGGGAAGCTACGTTAGGAACTGGGAATTCTTCTACACTGGGCGATAGAGTTGCAGCGGGAGAGGGAACTGTTTCCTGGGATAGGTCACGGCCAAAAGGGTTGGCACTGACGGCAGTAACCTGGGAGATCGCGATCGCCAATGCGACTATTGACCTAGCCTGAAACCAAACCCATAACTGGATACTAGCCATCTCCGTTTGCTTAAGATTCATTAGCTTAACCCTTGCTTAACTGAGCCTGCGTTAATTCCCAAACTAGGTTTACCCTATTCCTGGTCAATTGTCAGTTTTTTTTGCGAGGGGACGTTAAGGCCAGTTGAGTAGAGGTTTCCGGTTATCAGCTCTCATCGATTGGTTAGCGACACGGTATGGAGTTAGGGATGCTTCTGGGGCGTTTTGCCTGGGGGTTAAAAGTTTCCGGCGATCGGCTTCGCGACGTATAGCCAGCAAATTCTCTCGCAGGGCTTGCTTGAAAATGTTGTAAAACACGTCTGCACCAAAGTTGGAACTGGGTTTAACTTCAACAAATTGGGAAACCATTACCTGGTTGGAGGCAGCTCCAGCGTAGGGGGCGATCGGCTCAATCAGCCAGTAGCCATCAAGTTTGGGGACATCGCCCTGGATGCGACGAAAGTTGATACGCTGCTGCGGTGTTTCCGTAATGGCCAATCGCACCCGCGATCGCACCTTAACCAACAGTAGCGATCGCTCGTCTACCTGCTCAATGACTTTTTCAGTTTCGGTTTGGTTCACAATGCGGCTGGAAATGACACTGGGAATGAAGCGGGAGAAATTAGCATAGTCCGTTAAAACAACCCAAGCTGCTTCAGGAGTGCTATCTAGCAGAATACGAGCTGTGTATCGACCGCGATCGCCAGTAATAGTAACGTTGCCAGTACGCAATTCAGCTCGCTCTACAGGAGATAACCGATCCAACGCACTATCGAAGAGCTGGGCATAGGCAGGATCAGTGGAAGCTAATAGGCCAATAGTCAGTGCTGCAGCCAACAGGGAAAATTCAGTTAGTCTAACCATAGTGCGACTCCTGTCCCAGCCAGCCAAGACTACTGATCTCGATGGGAGGGAGGCTGAATCAGATAGCCGCACTGATGTTCACCATTGACCAGCCAGTGGGTTCGCGTGACAGGACATTCCAGCGCTATCGTAAACATTTCCAGTTCGTGGCCGCAAACGCTGGGAAAGGACTGGGCAATGCTGGAAATGGCGCAGTGGTATTCGGTCAAAATGAAGCCTTTACCGTTGGGATCTTCTCGCCCTTCATCATCTACTGGACAGCATTCTGCCATGTAGCCTTCGTCGCGGCGAAGTTGAACCAAGCGCTGCACCCGATCGCCCAGTTCTCCCTGACCAATGCGATCGCGATACTCCAGAGCCTTGCGCTGCCACTGCTTTTGTAAAATGGAGCTGACCTGATCCTTGCCAACAGTCTCAGCTAGGGTATCCAAGAGGGAGACAGCAAACTCATCGTAGCGATCGGGAAATTGGCTGCGTCCCGCCGATGTCAGCTTGTAATAATAGTTGGGGCGTCCTATGCTGACCTGAGTTGCGTGATGGATAACAATCCCATCCGCTTCCAAATCCTTAAGATGACGACGAATAGCTTGGGGCGTTACGCCTAGTCGATCGGCCAGTTCTTGGGCAGTCGCTTGCCCATGCTTCAGCAAGTGATGCAGAATATCCTGCTTAGTGGAATGCTGCGTGGCTGTCATTCTACGGGCAAAGTGAGGACAAAAGCGCGCTTGGAACACTCGTTTCTGAGTTTAACAACCAATTTGTTGCTAAACTGACGTACAATACCAATAAAGCAACAAAGTTGTTGTTTTAATTATAAAAGCAGATTGTCGGATTGTCGCCTAACTATGAACACTGAGACTAAACCCACCCAAGCCTCGGAAAAAGTTTTGGATGAAATGCGCAAATTTTCTGAGAGATATGCCAAAAACACTGACACATTTTTTTGTGTCGATCCAGGCGTCACAGCGGTGGTGATTGAAGGGCTGGCCAAACACAAGGAAGAATTAGGTTCTCCCCTATGCCCTTGTCGTCACTACGAAGATAAAGAAGCGGAAGTTAAGGCAGCTTACTGGAACTGTCCCTGTGTGCCTATGCGTGAGCGCAAGGAGTGCCACTGTATGCTGTTTCTCACGCCAGACAATCCCTTTGCTGGTGAACAGCAAACCATCTCGACTGAACAGATTCGTTCCCTGACAAATCAAGGCTAGTCTGAGATAGCTCGGTTCATTCTCCTGGTGTGATTTTTCTGTCCCAATTACTGCAAAGTTCCTAATCCCTGATGAGTGCTGCACTACAAAATCTTGTCAATCAACCCTACAAATACGGGTTTGTTACCAACATTGAGTCTGAGACAATTCCTCGCGGGCTGAATGAGGATATTGTTCGGCTAATTTCGGCCAAAAAGTCAGAGCCAGAGTGGATGTTGGAGTTTCGCCTACGCGCCTATCGCCAGTGGCTCAAAATGGCAGTGCCGACTTGGGCACATGTGGGCTACCCGCCGATCGACTACCAGGACATAATCTACTACTCGGCTCCCAAATCTACCGAGAAGAAAAAAAGTCTGGATGAAGTGGATCCAGAATTGCTAGATACCTTTGAGAAGTTGGGTATTCCTCTTTCTGAGCAGAAGCGATTGGCCAATGTAGCGGTGGACGCCATCTTTGACAGTGTTTCTGTGGCTACTACCTTTAAGGAAAAGTTGGCAAAGGAAGGGGTGATTTTCTGCTCCATGTCTGAGGCTGTACAGGAGTATCCAGAACTAGTGCAGCGGCATCTGGGCAGTGTCGTGCCGATCGCCGATAACTACTATGCGGCGCTTAATTCTGCTGTATTCAGCGATGGCTCGTTTGTCTACATTCCCAAAGGCGTGCATTGCCCGATGGAATTGTCTACTTACTTCCGCATCAACAATGGTGAGTCAGGTCAGTTTGAGCGTACTCTGATTGTGGCGGAAGACAACAGCTACGTCAGTTACCTAGAAGGCTGCACCGCGCCTCAGTACGATTCCAACCAACTGCATGCGGCGGTGGTGGAACTGGTGGCACTAGACAATGCTGAAATTAAATATTCCACTGTGCAGAATTGGTACGCAGGCGACAAGGACGGCAAGGGCGGTATCTACAACTTTGTAACCAAGCGGGGGCTGTGCCAGGGGGTTAACTCCAAAATTTCTTGGACACAGGTAGAAACCGGCTCGGCCATTACTTGGAAATATCCTAGCTGTGTGCTGGTGGGTGACAACTCGGTTGGTGAATTTTACTCGGTTGCGCTTACGAACCACCACCAGCAGGCCGATACAGGCACAAAAATGGTGCACATTGGTAAAAACACACGCAGCCGCATTGTTTCCAAAGGCATCTCGGCGGGACAATCAAAAAATAGCTACCGTGGCTTGGTCAAGATCGGGCCAAAGGCGATCGGGGCGCGGAACTATTCCCAGTGCGATTCGATGCTGATTGGTGACAGTGCAGAAGCCAACACGTTTCCCTATATCCAGGTGCAGACCAATACGGGCAAGGTAGAGCATGAAGCTTCGACATCCAAAATTGGTGAAGACCAGTTGTTTTACTTCCAGCAGCGGGGCATTTCTGCAGAAGATGCGATCGCAATGATGATTAGCGGCTTCTGTCGCGAGGTATTTAATCAGCTACCAATGGAGTTTGCTGTAGAGGCCGACAAGCTCTTAAGTTTGAAACTGGAAGGCAGTGTAGGCTAGGAAGCCCTGCCAGGGACGATGAATCAAACCCTCAGAGTGATTAGTCAAGGGCGACGCTATTTCAGTGGGCGATCGCGGCTGGAACAAAAATGACGTTGGCACACATGTGCGCATCAACTAGGAGACAAGAATACCGTGATTCGCGAAGACAGCAACATCATTTTGTCAGTGCACAACCTAACTGCCGAGATTGAAGGTCGCCCTATCCTCAAAGGGGTAAATCTGGAAGTCAAAGCTGGAGAAATTCACGCCATCATGGGGCCAAACGGTTCTGGCAAAAGCACCTTTTCCAAAGTTTTGGCGGGGCACCCTGACTACACCGTTACTGGCGGGCATGTCACCTTCCAGGGCACAGATTTGCTGGAACTAGACGCCGTTAATCGTGCTCTGGCGGGCATGTTTCTGGCTTTTCAGTATCCGATCGAAATTCCTGGCGTCAGCAATCTCGACTTCTTGCAGGTGGCCTACAATGCTCGTCGAAGCCGTCAGGGCTTGGATGACGTTGACTTGTTTGACTTTGAAGAACTGGTGCAGCAGAAGCTAGATGTGGTGAAGATGGATCCGGCCTTCCTCGATCGCAGCGTTAATGAAGGCTTCTCCGGTGGCGAGAAAAAGCGCAATGAAATTTTGCAAATGGCCTTGCTAGAACCAACTCTGGCGATTTTGGATGAAACCGATTCTGGATTGGATATCGATGCGCTCAAAATTGTGGCCAACGGTGTGAACCAACTCGCGACGCCGGATAATGCGATCGTCCTCATTACTCACTATCAGCGGCTACTGAACTACATTGAGCCAGACTACATTCACGTCATGGCTGAAGGGCAAATTTTGACGACAGGGGATAAGGAACTGGCACTAGAGTTGGAAGAACGTGGTTATGACTGGATCCTGGAAAAACATTTAGGAGTAGTGTCATGACGATCCAGGTTTCCACAGTACCCGAAACTGCGACGGTAGCCGATCGTCTCAGAGTCGATCGCACCGCTTATCTGAACCGCTTGGTGCAGCGTCATTCCAGTGTGGTGTCCCCGTTCTTGGAACTGGAAGCTCTAAAAAATACTGCCAACACGCGATTGTTGGAGTTGGCAATTCCCTCTACGCGCGATGAGGCATGGCGCTTTACCGACCTCTCCTCGCTGTTGCAGATAGAGTTTGAACCAGTTTCTGAGGCGAAACGGGTTGAGCCAGAGGCGATCGCTCCATTTGCCCTGCCTGATAGCTATCAAATTGTTGTAGTGAACGGGATTTACAGACCTGAACTGTCCAGAATTGATCGGACTGAGGGGCTGTGGATAGGCAACCTGGCGCACTCTGTGCCTGCCCAGCCCACCTTGTGGAAGTATTTAGGCCAACAGTTAGGGAAGGCGGATGTTTTCACTGAGTTGAATACCGCCTGTTTCACAGATGCGGTGGTGCTCTGGGTGGGGCGCGATCGGGCGATCGACACTCCCGTTCACGTAATTTACCTATCCACTAGCCACACTAGTCCTGTTGTTACCTATCCTCGCTGCTTGGTTGTGGCTGAGGCAGGTAGTCGTCTGACTTTGGTAGAGCAGTTTGCTGCTGCGGAGAATAGTCTTTACTGGACTAATGCGGTCACCGAACTCTGGCTGGATGCTGAAGCACAAGTCAACCATACGCGCGTGCAGCAGGACAGTCCCTTGTCGTTTCACATTGGCAGAACGGTGGTTTCCCAGGAGCAAGCTTCTCACTACACCGATACAGCTATTCACTTGGGAGCCGCCTTATCTCGCTATAACGCTGACTTCTATTCCCTGGGTGAGCAGACCCAGACGCGGGTAAATGGCTTGACCATGCTGCGGGACAAGCAACTTGCTGATACTCACAGTTCTATTGTCTACAGCCGCCCCTATGGCAGCAGTCGCCAGTTGCACAAATGCGTCGTAGATGACCAAGCTCATGCCGTATTCAATGGCCGGGTGGTGGTGCCTAAGCTGGCGCAACAAACCGATGCTGGCCAGTTGACTAAGACCTTGCTGCTGTCGCCTAAGGCACGGATCGATGCCAAGCCTCAGTTAGAAATTGTGGCGGATAACGTCAAATGTACTCATGGAGCCACTGTCAGCGAATTAGAACACGACGAGATGTTCTATCTGCAAAGTCGAGGCATTGATGCCGATCGCGCCCGCCAGTTGCTCGTGTACGCCTTTGCCCACGATGTACTGAGCCAAGTGCCAATCGTTCCTCTGCGCGATCGCCTCACGGCGTTGACTCGCACCCAGTTTGCATAACGTTCTGTTCATACCCGCTGCTGCTATGACATTCACCCAGGAAAAAAACCTCGCTGCTCAAGTCCGTGATGATTTCCCAATCCTGAACCAGACGGTGAATGACCACCGTTTGGTGTACCTGGACAACGCAGCTACTTCGCAAAAGCCGATCGCGGTGCTCAATGCTCTGCGTCACTACTACGAGCAAACCAATGCAAATGTCCATCGCGGTGCCCACACTCTCAGTGCCCAGGCCACAGACGCCTACGAAGCTACTCGCGACAAGCTTGCTGCGTTGGTGAATGCAGCCTCTCGTAATGAAATTATCTACACCCGCAATGCTAGCGAAGCCATTAATCTGGTGGCTTACTCCTGGGGAATGACAACCTTGCAACCGGGCGACGAAATCATTTTGTCTGTGATGGAGCACCACAGTAACTTGGTGCCGTGGCAGTGGGTCGCACAACGTACAGGCGCTGTACTAAAGTTTGTGCAACTCACCGAGACACAAGAATTTGATTGGGAGCAGTTCCGCAGCTTACTAAGCGATCGCACCAAACTGGTGTCAGTGGTGCATGTGTCTAATGCTCTCGGTTGCATCAACCCAGTGGAGGAAATCTGCGCAGAAGCCCACCACTATGGAGCTAAGGTGCTGATTGATGCCTGCCAGAGTGCTCCCCATCTGCCGCTGGATGTGCAGGCGATCGACTGCGACTGGCTAGTTGCCTCTGGCCACAAAATGTGTGCACCTACAGGCATTGGCTTTCTCTATGGCAAGTTAAATCTGTTGCAGGCGATGCCACCGTTTTTAGGAGGTGGTGAGATGATTGCTGACGTATTTCTCGACCATGCTACCTATGCCGACTTGCCTCACAAGTTTGAAGCCGGTACGCCTGCGATCGGCGAGGCAATTGCATTAGGTGCGGCTGTAGATTATTTAACCGCGATCGGTCTAGACAAAATTCACACCTACGAACAAGAATTGACAGCCTACCTGTTCCAGCAATTAGCCATGATTCCCACCTTACACTTCTATGGCCCCCTGCCCCAGGCAGATGGCTCGGGTCGTGCTGCTCTTGCTACCTTCAATGTAGACAAACTGCACGCGGCAGACATTTCCACCCTGTTGGATCAATCAGGAATTGCTATTCGCGCTGGGCATCATTGCACTCAACCGCTGCATCGGTACTTGCAGATTCCTGCCTCAGCTCGCGCCAGCCTCTACTTCTACAACACCCGCGATGAGATCGACACGTTTGTTGCAGCACTGAAAGACGCGATCGACTTTTTTGCCCAGTACGCCTAAGCCAGTTTTCAGGCAGCACTCAATCGCACGATCGCACCCTTGCCTACTTCAACTTTTGCTTAATGAAGGACAGTAGCTGCGCCATTTGCTTTTTCAGTGCATCAATCTCAGCTTGCATTGCGGCTACTTTTGCATTCAAGGCTTGAATATCGGCTGAGCCAGCCCCTGCTAACGCACCTTCGGCAACAGCGGGTGTGGTTGCCGTTGTAGCTGGACGGCGCTTGGCCTTAGCCATTGCCGATTTGATTGCTTCGATCAATTCTTTTCCATCAAATGGCTTTTGGACGAACTCGAAATATTCAAACGGTTCTTGCAGCTTTTCAGTAACTTCCTCTTTTCGGCCTGACATCAGCACCAAAGGAATCGTGCACAAATCAGCCTGATTTTGAATTTGTTGATAAACTTCATAACCGCTCAGCTTGGGCAACAAAAAGTCCAGCATGATTAGGTTGGGGCGTTCTTGGCGAATCAGGTCTAGCCCCTGAACCCCGTCTTTTGCCTCTAGAACATCGAAGTTCCCCTTAGGCAGCATGTCTCGAACCATGTTGCGAATCACGGTACTGTCATCAATAACTAGGATTTTGTGAGTTGCCACAACTGAACTCCTCTGGCGGTGACTGCACTGTATACGATCGCTTGGGGTGATTGTAAGCGAATGGATGCAATTTTATCGTGATAATTTAGGGATCACCCTCAATCGCCCAACATTGGCTGAGAAACACCCTCAATGAATGGCTCAGCCCAGAATGGGACGACTCACATAGCATGGTAACTCCATCACCGTAAAACAAGACTAGCTGAAACCTGAGAATCCCAACCAATTTTTTGGTGAAATGTTTGGTTTGAATTCTCAAACCTGGGCTGTAGCCCTTGCCCAGCCAAAAAGCTTTTAGAATCATTATGATCGCTCTATTGCTTTTGACTGCTAGTATTCCCTGGGTATGTCGTCTGAAAACACCTCTGACTTCACTGCTTCTAATCGTCGCCATGACTTGGTGGCGCTACCTGAGTGGCTCCGTCGCCCGATCGGCAATGCCAGTGAGCTATCTACTGTACAGCGAATTATTAAACAGCAGCAAATTCATACCATTTGTGAAGAAGGTCGCTGTCCCAATCGGGGCGAGTGTTACGCCAGCGGTACGGCTACTTTCTTGTTAATGGGGCCGATTTGTACTCGCGCCTGTGCCTTTTGCCAGGTAGACAAGGGGCAGGCACCAATGCCGCCTGATCCAGAGGAAGCGCAAAAAGTAGCTGAAGCTGTACGACTCCTGGGTTTGCGCTACGTTGTGTTAACCTCTGTGGCGCGGGATGACTTGCCGGATGGGGGAGCTGGTTGCTTTGTGGCGACGATCGCTGCGATTCGGCAAGCTAACCCAAACACCCAAGTTGAAGTGTTAACACCTGACTTTTGGGGTGGCCGCGAGGCAGAAACCTTGCCAGAAGAGTTGCAGGCTCGACGAGTGGCAGAAGTGGTGGCTGCGAAACCTGCCTGCTACAACCACAATATTGAAACAGTTTCTCGCTTACAGGGGGTGGTTCGGCGTGGAGCAAGGTACGATCGCTCCTTGCGAGTACTGCAACGGGTCAAACAACTGGATAATAGAATGCCTACGAAATCCGGCTTGATGCTGGGGCATGGCGAAACCGAAGCAGAGGTGGTGCAAGCTCTAGCCGATTTGCGGGCAGTTGGGTGCGATCGCCTCACCCTGGGACAATACCTACGGCCTTCGCTGGCACATTTACCTGTGCAAACCTATTGGACGCCAGCGGAATTTAATCGACTAGGGGCAATCGCCCGTAGTATGGGCTTTTCTCACGTTCGCTCTGGCCCATTAGTGCGCAGTTCCTACCACGCTAGTGAAGCCTAATCTCCAAGCATCACCAAATGTACCGATGTTAAGAATCGTCAGTCCTACACCAGTAGTTACCGATTTTTGATATTTCTTAGAAAGTCGATACCTTAGGAGTGACTTCATGGTTGCTAAGAAACCTGTTGCCAAGAAACCAACCTACACCTTCCGTGCTGCATGGGCTATTTTGCTGCTGGCAATAAACATCCTGATTGGAGCCATGTACGCTGGCATTATCAACATCTAGTTACTTTTCATAACTGCGGGTGGGTAGCGTTTTGCCACAACGCTACCTGCTTTTATTTAGAGCGTTCCTTTAAATAAGCCTTGCGGACGCAATAGTAGCACTAACACCATGATCAGCAGTGCTACGGCCAGTTTGTATTCTGTTCTCAAAAAGTAGGTGCTCATTTCCTGGGCAATGCCAATGACAAGTGCTCCAGCGATTGCCCCATAGGGATTGCCAATTCCTCCCAAGATAACGGCAGCAAACATCGGCAAAATCAAGAACCAGCCCATATTTGGACGAATGGCTTCTACTAGTCCCAACATGCTGCCACCTAAGGCCGTAAGGCTGCCAGCAATAATCCAAGTCCATAGCACCACGCGATCGACATTGATGCCAGATATCCTTGCTAGGTCTAGATCGTCAGCCACAGCACGCATTGCTTTGCCAATTTTGGTGTTTTGCAAGAGGTAATGGAGTCCGGCAATGGCCACAGCGGCTAGCCCTAGTACTACGAGATTGTTGAAGGGAATGCGGATGCCACCTAGGGTAAGAGCTTCTTCTACAGGAAGCTGATAGCGCTGGTTGTTGCCACCCCAAATCAAGATAATGCCATTGCGAAGAAACAAAGCCAGCCCGATCGAAATGATGATCAAGGTTGTGGAAGAAGCTCGCTGGCGTCGCATCGGCGACCAAATTAGTTTCTCGCTTATCAACATGGCTAGCACTGTCAAGGCAGCACCCACAACCATAGCCAGCCAAATGGTTAGCCCAGCTAGGTTGCCCAGCAGGGTTAAATAGGCTCCTAAGGTCATGAAGTCCCCGTGGGCGAAGTTAGACAGACGCAAGATGCCGTAGGTAAGGGTAAGACCGATCGCCCCCAGAGCGATGATGCTACCGACTGCAATGCCATTTACAAAAAGTTGAATCAGTTGGGGATCCATGAATTCTAGTTACCAATGACCGTATCGCTTAGATTGTGCATGAATCTGTTACGGTTTCAAAGTGGTTTGTGGGATTAAATCGGCAAAGGTGACGCGATCGATTGGGAGTATCCTGTCGATGGCTCAATTGGAGTTGAGGCTAATTAAAATAGCCCTTCGATTGATGAATCCTGAACAGCTCAAAAATTGGTTTGCACATTGCTGCTACTGTGCCTCGTGCTCCAAAAGTCTGCTGTATTTTGAAAAGTTGTGCAACCTTTTTGTGGCGATCGTCGTAGTCAACTTAATGGGAGTGTATCAAACAATTGCTAATTGTTCGATGCTTACTGGAATAGCAACTTGACCTCTAGCAGGTCACAACTGTGGTGACAGTCATCACGCGATCGCGCTAGGAGTCATCACGCGAATCCCCACAAACTATCACGCTGTGGGATGCCGGTTGGTCACGGGATAATTTGGTCTGGAAAGCGATAGTTAGAGTATCGAGTTCCAGACACAGTTATGACGCCTATCTGCCTGCTTCCTACTGCCCTTTCCGAATTGTTTGCTCAGGTGACAACCACTCGCCAAATTACCCTGGCTGATCGCTATGGCATGATGGCGGCACTTTTAGACGAGACACTTAGTTTAGAAGATCGGCAAGCATTGGATCGGGTGTTGTACTGGTGGCGGCGCGGCAAAATTCAACTAGTCGCAGAGTTATCTGCATTGCAGTAGAACGTTGCAGTTGAGATGTTGTTGTTACAGGTATGGATGAACCAATGCGATTAACTCATTTAATCCAGCAAATTTTGGATTCGGGTGTACTGTCAAGACGTGCAGAGAAACAAGTTTTCATGTTGCTGGAAGCAAAGCCGTTAACTCCAACTGAAATTGCCTACGTTAACCGCCTGATGGATGCGATCGCCCATGGAGCCATCCGCGCTGTTGCCTAACCGACTACACAACCCGATTCTGGCGAATGCACTCGCTATACCAATGAAAACTGGCTTTGGGAATGCGTTGCTGGCTGGGGTAGTCGATATAGGTAATACCAAAGCGGCGGCTGTACCCCCACGCCCATTCAAAGTTGTCCAACAGGCTCCAAACAAAGTAGCCCTGCAAAGGGTAACCCTCGGATACTGCCCGATGAGCTGCATGGAGATGATGCCGTAGGTAAAAGATGCGATCGGCATCTGCGATTTCATTGGCTTTGTTAAGTCGATCTTTCACCGCACAACCGTTTTCAGTCACGACGATCGGCAACGCAACTTGCCCTAAGGTGTCGTTCACATGGCAGACGCCCCAGTAGAGTGATTCTGGCACCACCCACAACCAAGGCATATGCAATCGTGGGTAACCCTTTGGAAAAGGCACCAGTTCAAACCCTTTGTCGTTATCGGCTGCGCGCACATAGCTACCCGAATAAACATTTAGACCAAACCAGTCCAAGGGTTGATGAATAGTCGCTAAGTCGTCTGCTTCGATGGTTGGTGCATCGGCTCCTAAGTCTGTTAGGAACTGAGGGCTGTAGGCACCCGTGAGTACCGGGACGATCGCCCCGCCATTAATTCCCAACCGGGAAAAGGCTGCCCTAGCTGCTGCAATATTTTCTGCCGACTCACTAATTGGCACAGGAATCGCTGGGTTGTCTACGATCGCCACAGCACAGGGAGTAGGTGAAGCTGCTCGAATTGCTTGGCAAGCTAGTCCATGAGCTAACAGCGCGTGGTGGGACGTTTGCCAAACTTCCTGTTCATTTTGCAGCCGTTTACCCGGAGCGTGCATAGGAAACTTGCCGTAGCTCATGTGGGTAAAACAAACGATTTCATTGAGGGTAATCCAACGAGTCACGCGATCGCCCAAACGTTTCACCACAACTTCTGCGTAATCAGCAAAGTCCTTAGCCATCTCGCGACTACGCCAAGAACCGTAGCGATCTTCTAGTGCTTGTGGGCTATCCCAATGAAACAGAGTGACATAGGGAGTAATCCCATGCTCTAGCAAGCAATCGACCAGCCGCCGGTAAAAATCGACACCTGCCTCATTCACAGCACCACGCCCATCAGGCACAATCCGACACCAGGAAACACTAAAGCGATAATGCTTGATACCCAACTGCACCATTAACTTGACGTCATCCTGGTAGCGGTGGTAGTGGTCACAAGCAACATCACCTGTATCACGATTTAGAGTGTGCCATCGCAATCGGCGACTAAATACATCCCACACGCTGGGTTTGCGCCCGTCTTCTTGCACGGCTCCTTCAATTTGGTAAGCCGCAGTAGCAGCTCCCCATGCAAACGATTCTGGAAATTGGTAACTAGCCATAGCGATGGTTACGAAAAGAGTGAGGCATCAGATGTGGCGACGTAGCAATTCTCAACTGAGTAGGTGTACCCCAAGTTAAGGGAGTCAGGGCGTCAACGGGTGCACAATGTACTTCATTCAAGTAGGAACCGCTACAAGGTGAGCCAGAAGCGAAAACCCTTGAGGATCACTACCAGCGATCGCCAAAGGCGCGACTAACACTCAGGGTCAACACCGCAGCAAGAAATACAATAAAAAGTGAGAGCAGTAACCGCCAAATGGTTTCATTATTTGCACTACCCCAAATTAAGTAGAACGTTAACAGGGTGCTGAGTACGATGCAAACAATGCAGATCGTAAAGCAAATCTTGTTCAGTGCCTGCAAATTCATGGGGTAACTCACAAATGAACCACTCTAACCCTAGCGCCTAGAGTTTCCCATGATGCGCATTCTTCTAGTAGATGACGAAGCAGAAATGGTTGACCCCCTCAGCCGCATTCTTATGCGGGAGGGTTACAACGTTGAAGTGGCCTACGATGGCGATCGCGGCAGCCAACTTGCCCAACAAAATGCCTACGACTTACTGATCCTAGACTGGATGTTGCCGCAACGGTCAGGTTTGGATATTTGTCAGCAGTTGCGATCGCAGAACAATGCTACACCCATCCTATTTTTGACCGCTAAAGATACGATTGACGATCGAGTAAGTGGGCTTGATGCAGGAGCCGACGACTACCTAGTTAAGCCCTTCGAGCTTAGGGAATTGCTAGCACGCGTTAGAGCATTGTTGCGTCGCCCTGCAACGTTAGACGTTGCACCAACCCGTTTACACTTTGAAGACTTAGAGCTTGATGTGGCAAACCAACTTGCTTATCGCAATGGTCGAGCGATTGAACTGTCTGACAAGGAAACACAGCTTTTGGAATACCTAATGCGACACCCCAACCAAATCCTTAGTCACGACGAAATACATGACTACCTTTGGGGACATGGAGCCGAAAAACCAACCAGCAATGCTTTGGCAGCCCAGATCCGCTTACTTCGCCGCAAAATTGAAGCTAGGGGAGAGCTGCCACTGATTGCGTCAATCTATGGTCGGGGATACCGCTTCGCTCCACGGCTGAGACCTAGGCTTTGATACCAGCAGGTAGCACAATATGGCGACTCTTATCAATTTTGAGCCAACCTTCATCCTTGAGCTTGCCAAGAAGACGTGTCACCGTTACCCGGGTTGTGCCGATCGCGCTCGCCAAATGCTGATGAGTCAAGCGCACTGTCAACCGAGTTCCATCTGTGACAGGTTGACCAATTTCCATTTGCAACAACAACAAAAGCTGACGCAACCGATCCTCAACTCGACGGCAGCCAGCCATTGCCAACATCGCCTCGGCCTGACGCAACCGACGATTCAAGTGATGAAAAATCTCCTGATTCAAAGCGGGGGATTGTTGCACCTCAGCCAGAGTCAAACACATCAAATCGACATCAGATAGGGCGATCGCTTGATAGGGATGAATAAGAGTGAGAGGTAATCCAAACGGCATTGACGAACCCGCTAAACCCAATAGCGCCTCATCCCCATTAGGATAAAGCGTGCTGAGTTGAACTACACCACGGCAGACAATCCAGATGCTCTGCGGAGTCATGGGAATAGATTGTCCAGCTCGAAATGAATAGAGGTTCCGCCCTTGGTATAACCCCTCCAAAATTTGACGTAAATCAGGCTGAGAAGCCGGTCTGGAGGTGTGTACTTGGAGCATATGGTTGAACCTATAACGCTTGCTTCAAGTAGCCTATAAGCTCCTGCTCAAGAGAAGTTAATCAAAAGTATATTGCCAGGTTAAGAAAGCACTAAACTTTAGCTATCCTAGCTACCAAAATTTAGTGCTCCCAGCATCCTTCCGTAGGGGATATGCTTACATTAACTTGTACAGGCTAGCTTCAAATACAATCTTTACGCTCAGCCAGGAGGCCACTTCATAGGTCGTCCACCTAATATATGCAAATGCAGGTGATAGACCGTTTGCCCACCATCAGCATCGTTGTTAATAACAACCCTGTAACCATTGGTCAACCCTACTTGCTCAGCAACACGTTTAACTGTTAACAGCAGGTGACCCATCAAGGCATGATCTTGAGATTCTACGTCTGCAAGCTTCGCGATCGGCTGCTTAGGAATTACCAAGATGTGAACCGGAGCTTGCGGGTTGACATCGCGGAAAGCCAGCACCAAGTCATCTTCGTAGACAACATCTGCCGAAATTTCCCTACAAATTATTTTGCTGAAAACGGTCTCAGCCACTTCACTCATAGTTTCCCACAAACCTCAACATATATGAAACTTGATTCATATGTGAAAGTTCTACAGGGAAATTACGCAATTTGGCGGTGGCTGAGGCATGGTTATGCCCAGATTAACTTAATCTTCCAGCGATTTCTCTTGATGCAACAGTATAAACACTTAAATATCTTACCTTTATTATGAATTTTAGATTAGGGTATTAGTCTCAGTCATCTTACCGTTATGACACTAGAAAGAAAATTAGGACTGGTCAGATTGCTACCTGTTCGGATAATCCTGCTAAGGCACTAATTTTCGATACCTATCCGTGAATTTAAAGATGAATTATGGAGGTTAGTGCTGTACTGCAATACCTTCAGCAGTAGGTTTGGTTGCCAGACCTAGCAAGTTTGGCTCAGTTGTCCCGACTCAAAGTCAGGCAATATGGCGGAACACGATCGCATAGCCTCCCTCAGCTTTATAGTCAATTCTCAGGATCGCACTTCAATAGTGGCTAACCCTAAGTCGCTTCTCCAACAGTTTGTCTGGCTAATCGTTACCCTTGCCATTCTGAACTAAATGTTTCGCAACGTAACATTTTCTGGAATTTATTAATAAATGTTGCAGCTCCATGATCCCGTTGTTAGCGTGTGAAGCGCAGGCTGCTACTGAAGGTCTCTAGGATTCGATGCTGCGTTGTTCTCTAGAGTTCTGGGGTTTCCCCAAGAGCGAGCATGGAATAGTTACGTGACCTTCAGAACTGACTGCATCGTGCTTTGCACGATTTTGTTTGTGGATCTATCGAGTGCTTGAGCTTCCTGACAGATGTTGGGAAGCTTTTTTGCAAAAAGCCGTCTACAAACTATGGCCATCAATACAGACAATTTGTTCGCTGTAAGTTTGCCAAAAGAATGTCGTGGCAGGGTAAAAAGCATTAGGCTGGCGGGTTCTGGCTATACTGGGTACATTTCCACGCGCCAAGTACTATGACTCAACGCATTCTCGATATTCTTCGCAGTGGCCAGCTAGGGACAACAATTACAGTTAGGGGTTGGGTGCGCACCAAGCGAGAACAAAAAGAATTTAGTTTTGTTGAAATAAATGATGGTTCCTCACTGGCTGGGCTGCAAGCGGTAATTGGTCAAGATTTGCCAGACTATGCCGCTGTAATTAAGCGAGTTACTACAGGTGCTTCTGTAGAGGTTTCGGGGGTCTTGGTCGAGTCCCCTGCTAAAGGTCAGCGAGTGGAGCTGAAGGCGTCGGCGCTCACTTTGTATGGTGAAGCTGATGCTGAAACTTATCCACTGCAAAAAAAACGGCACTCTTTTGAGTTTCTGAGAACGATCGCCCATCTTCGCCCCCGTACCAATACTCTGGGGGCTGTCTTTCGAGTACGCAATGCCGCTGCTGCTGCCATCCATCAGTTTTTTCAAGAGCGGGGATTTCTGTGGATTCACACACCAATCATCAGCGCCAGCGATTGCGAAGGAGCTGGTGAAATGTTTACAGTCACTGGATTTGACCTGAGTAAAGTACCGCTAACACAGGACAAACGAGCCATTGACTTTGGCCAAGATTTTTTTGGGCGGCAAGCTTATTTAACGGTAAGCGGCCAATTAGAAGCTGAAATTATGGCTATGGCCTTTTCTAATGTCTACACCTTTGGCCCAACGTTTCGAGCAGAAAACTCTAATACGTCACGACATTTGGCAGAGTTTTGGATGGTGGAACCTGAAATGGCTTTCTGCGATTTGCAAGGCGATATGGATATTGCGGAGGCCTTTCTCAAGCATGTGTTTAAGTCGGTATTAGACACTTGCCCAGAAGATTTGGCATTCTTTAACGATCGCATCGATAACTCAGTTTTGGCAACCGCAGATAATATCGTTAACAACGAGTTTGCTCGAATCACTTACACTGAAGCAGTTTCCTTGTTAGAAAAAGCGTCAAAGCCCTTTGAATTTCCTGTAACTTGGGGAATTGATTTGCAGTCGGAGCATGAGCGGTATCTAGCGGAAGAATTGTTCAAAAAACCAACGATCGTCACGGATTACCCTGCTCAAATCAAAGCCTTCTATATGCGTCTAAATGAGGATGAAAAAACTGTGCGGGCGATGGATATTCTAGCGCCAAAAATTGGGGAGATCATTGGCGGATCCCAGCGGGAAGAACGATTAGATATTTTGCACCAGCGAATTGAGGCATCTGGTCTAGATCCGGCTGCTTACTGGTGGTATCTTGACCTGCGCCGCTATGGTACTGTGCCCCATGCGGGCTTTGGTTTGGGCTTTGAGCGGCTAATTCAATTTATGACTGGAATGGGCAATATTCGAGATGTGATTCCATTCCCTCGAGCGCCTCAAGAAGTTGACTTTTAGCCTGTGCAATTAGACCTATTGAACAACTAAATGTCGCCAGCGGAAGTCGCGTGTTAAAATGTTATGCACTGCGATCGCTATTACTGCTTGATTTGAGCTGATTTCTTTAGCTTTAAATCCTTGACAAATTAGCGATTAAGAAAAGGTTTTTGGAGCTTTTCAAGTATGACTTTTTCCCAGGATACGCCCCAGGATCGCGTTGTTCCAACTGACCTGCGCAACGAAATGCAGCGATCCTACCTGGAATACGCCATGAGCGTGATTGTGGGGCGAGCCTTGCCCGATGCCCGCGATGGCCTGAAGCCAGTTCACCGCCGCATTCTGTACGCGATGCATGAGTTGGGGCTTTCCCCCGATCGCCCCTATCGTAAGTGTGCTCGTGTCGTGGGGGAAGTGTTGGGTAAGTACCATCCCCACGGAGATACTGCCGTTTACGATGCCTTGGTGCGGATGGCACAGGACTTTTCCATGCGAGTGCCGCTAATTGACGGGCACGGCAACTTTGGCTCGGTAGACGATGACCCGCCAGCCGCAATGCGATACACCGAATGTCGGCTGCGCTCCCTCACTACTGAGGGGTTGCTGCAAGACATCGAAATGGAAACGGTGGATTTTGTCGATAACTTTGATGGCTCCCAGCAAGAACCTGTGGTGATGCCAGCCCGTATTCCTCAGCTTTTGCTGAATGGCTCTTCAGGCATTGCCGTGGGTATGGCAACTAATATTCCTCCCCACAACCTGGGTGAATTGATTGATGGGCTGACAGCGCTGATTCGCAACCCAGACATCACCAATCAGCAGTTAATACAAATTATCCCAGGGCCAGACTTTCCTACGGGCGGCCAAATTCTGGGGGTGTCTGGCATTCGTGATGCTTACACGACTGGACGTGGATCGATCATCATGCGTGGAGTGGCCAGCATTGAAACTATCCAACACCATGGTCGCCCCGATCGCGAAGCCATTATCATCACCGAATTGCCCTATCAAACCAATAAAGCAGCGCTGATTGAAAAGATTGCTGAGATGGTGAACGATCGCCGCTTGGAGGGCATTTCTGACATTCGGGATGAGAGCGATCGCGCTGGTATGCGCATCGTGATTGAACTCAAACGCGATGCCTACCCTCGCGTAGTCCTCAACAATCTCTATAAACAAACCCCGCTGCAAAACAACTTTGGGGCAAACATGCTGGCACTGGTCAACAGTGATCCTCAGACTCTGACCCTGAAGGAGTTTCTGCATGTTTTCCTAGAATTCCGGATTGAGGCGATTACCCGCCGCACCCAATACCAACTACGAAAAGCAGAAGAACGGGACCATCTATTGCAGGGCTTGCTGATTGCCCTAGCCAACCTGGATGCAGTGATTGAGCTGATTCGCCGAGCAGCCGATACCCCAACAGCCAAACAACAGTTGATGGCTACTTACGAGCTGAGCGAGGTGCAAGCAGATGCTATTTTGCAGATGCAACTGCGCCGCTTGACTGCTTTGGAAGCTGAAAAAATTCAGCAAGAACATGAGGAATTGCAACGACAAATTGCTGACCTGCGGGACATCCTGGCACGGCGCGATCGCATCTTGACCATTATCGAAACTGAGGTTGCCGAGCTCAAAGCCAAACATGCCACCCCTCGCCGAACCCTAATCGAGCAATCAGAAGATGAAATCGGTGATGCTGATCTGATCGCCAACGAGCGTGCGGTAATTCTGGTGACTGAGCAGGGCTACATCAAGCGGATGCCGGTCAATACCTTTGAATCACAAAACCGAGCCACACGAGGTAAAGCAGGCACACGCATCAAAGAAGATGACGGGGTAGATCACTTTCTATCCTGTCGTGACCACGATAGCGTTCTGTTATTTAGCGATCGCGGTGTCGTTTACTCCGTTAAGGCCTATCAAATTCCTGTGGCTTCCCGTAATGCGCGTGGCGTACCGATCGTTCAATTACTACCGATCCCTCGTGAAGAAAAGATCACCTCCATTATCTCGGTAACAGAATTCACTGAAGATGAATACCTGATCATGCTCACCAACGGTGGCTTCATCAAGAAAACTGCCCTGGCAGCCTTTAGTAACATTCGCACTAACGGTTTGATTGCCATCTCCTTAGAAGATGGTGACCAATTGCGTTGGGTGCGCCGTGCCCGCGAGGAAGACAGCATCATAATTGGCTCTAGTCATGGCAAGTCCATTCATTTCCGTGCTGATCACACCCAACTGCGCCCTTTGGGACGGGCAACCCGCGGTGTACGAGCCATGGCGCTGCGCGAGAGCGATAGCCTTGTGAGCATGGCTGTTTTGCCCAGCAATATTGTGTCTATGGTGGCGCAGGCTAATGAAGCCGAGGATGCTGACGAAGATATGGATGTTGCTGAAGAAGTTACTGAGTGCGCTGAATACACAGGGCCATGGGTGTTGGTCGTAACTCAGCATGGCAATGGCAAGCGCGTACCTGTATCGCAGTTTCGCTTACAAAACCGGGCTGGTATGGGCATTGTTGCTACTAAGTTTCGTAAATCGGGCGATCGCATGGTGGCACTTCGCATCGTCAACGAAGGCGACGAGCTGATGATGGTAACCGCTCGCGGTATCATCATTCGCCAATCGGTGAAGGCTATTTCCTGCCAGTCACGTCCAGCGACTGGGGTTCGCCTACAACGATTGGATGAGGATGACGCGATCGCCGCAGTTGCGCTGGTTCCTGAGGCTAATAACGGTGAGCCGGCTGAAGACGATATTAGCCCCCAAGAGTCTGAAACAGAAACCACTGCCGAAACCGAAGCTGAGGAGTAAATGCAAGGACTTGACTATAGCGGCAAAGTGTAGCCCCTCAGCCAACTTTCTGCCTCACAAATTTTTACTTTGGAAAAACAGGAATCGGTGGCTTTTTGCCAAAGGCTTGCTCAACCTGTGCTGGGGTAAGGGATTGCACCAAGTCAAAGGACAATGGCGATCGAGTTAAATACTTAGCGTAGGCTGCAGCCAAGTAAGTTTGGTAGTTCGATCGTCTGGCCACATAGGTTTGCATCATCGCAAGACTAATTGCCTTGACATACTCGCTACCCAGAACTGGATCTGGGCCAATTAACAACTTGCCCAATGTGTTAGGCGGATTTGTGGCCGACTGGGGATAGAACGACTGGTGTCCGGCTGGCTTCATAATGCCCAAGTAGCGCCTAGAGGACTTTAGCCAAAAGTAAGGATGAATTTGCTCTGGAATAGCGGGTGTCACAAAATCTTCACTGCCACCAATTATCATCATTGGCACTTGAATCTTGCTAATGCCATCTGGGTCAAATACAGAACCCGACACCGGATTTAGGGCGATCGCTGCTTTAATGCGTGGATCAGCCAGGGTATAGCCAGAACTGGGCAACTCACTAGCGCGACATTGCAATGCTAGGGACAGATTCAATGAGACGTCACTACTCGCGCAAACTGCTTTCAGTCTTGCCAGATCCAGTTGGGCTCCAGCAATAGCCAGGGTAGTGTAGCCACCAAAGGAATGGCCGATAATTCCCACTTGATTTACGTTAACGCGGCTACTGAATGCTGGATTTTGTTGCAACGCATCGAGGGCAAGCTGTACATCCCGTGGGCGATCGACAAACTCTGCGGCATCCAGTTTGCCGTAGAATACCCCTTGCAGCAATGCATCCTGGGCTTCTTTATCGCTACCGATGTGCTCCGGTACCACCACAGCAAAGCCATGAGAGCTGAGATGCTCAGCCAGCCAATCTAAATCTTTGCGTTGGGAACCTAACCCGTGAGACAGCACTACTATAGGCGCAGGCTGGGAAAGCTGAGGTAGGTAAATATCCACTGGGAAGTTACGTTCCACTGGTTTACCCACGATCGTCCCTGCAAAGCTTTGGCTGTTGATAGTCAACGTCTGCTTGCTAAAGCGATTTTTGCCCGGTTGTCGCAAGTCTTCTAATTGAGAAAAATCTGGCACTGTCTGACTAGCCAGTTCCTGGGCAGCTTGCGCTTCGATCGCCGTCACCGCAGCATCCCGGTAATCCAGTAGAGTGGTCAAGTTACGGCCAATTTCCAATATCTCTTCTGTCTTAATTCGTAGGGCTCTGGTAGGGTAACGCCGGATAATGTCCAGCAAGCTCATGCCACGAGGATCACCCGATGCCAAAATCAAAGCCGATCGCAACGCAAAGAAACCGTTGTCGCCTGTCTCTGTTTGAACCGCCTTTCCCATGTTTTGCAGGAAATATTCCCCCATACCGGTATAGGCCAACTGGCTCATCGCAACTTGGTTCATCTGAAATTTGCGTTGGAGCACTTCTCGGATTTGAGCCAGATTATTTTTGCCAACCACTGTTGCATAGGGACGCAATTCTGCATCAATTTCTCCAGTTTTGGCAAAGTTTTCTATAGAGCTGACAGAAATAGTGAAATTGAGGGGGCCATAGGGTAGCTGGATCTCTTGGGCAGCCTGCGCAGCTTCAGGCATCGTTAGAATCGTGGTGATGCCAAAACTAGTCATGAGCCCTGCTAGCAATCCAATGATAGTTTGCCGCGATTGCCGACCCGATCGTGTTACCCAAGCCATAGACTTGCCTCCCTCACATCGTTTAACACTAAACCATTGATTGCCAGGGAAGTCTAGTAACCCACCCAACAGAATGTTCAAGGTTAAATCATCGTAATACCTGTGCAGATCGATGTTTGGGGTAACCACAGTTCTCAGGCGCGTTCTGCCATGATTTCCTCTCATCAATTGCGGAATCACTATCCATCACAATGATTTTGTGGGTGGGAACTCTATCAGGGTGATGCATTGTTGACGCTGCTGACCAAAGTTGTTCACCAAAAAATTTCTATGACCCATCGATCGCTTCTGACTGGAACCGCCTTGTCCCTAAGTTTGCTATTTGGTAGTACGGCTAAATCGGTTGTGGCTACCCCTAGTTCCAACCCACTGCAACGGCCTCTCGTTACCGCCCAATCTTCTACGGCCAACGAGGCCGAAAATCTCTTAGAAGCAGGCAATCGTTTTCTGGATAAGGGCGACCCTCGCCAAGCCCTACCCCTTTACCAGCAAGCACTGGCAGGCTATAGGCAAGCGGGCGATCGTCCCGGCGAAGGCACAGCGCTAACCAATTTGGGCATCACCTACTATCGCTTGGGACGACTCCAGGATGCGCTAGATTCGCTACAACCGGCTGTCACCATCCACGAAACTTATTTGAAGGATTTGGCTGCATCGTCCGCTCAAAACTCTGGGCGTTTAGTTTTGGCAGGACGGGAACGGCTACGGCTGAGTTATCGTACGATCGGTCAGGTCTATAGCCAACTGGGGCAATACGCCAAAGCCCTGCAATTTTACGAGCAAGCACTGGCACGGGGATATGGCCGCTCGATCGGGGCAGCCGATTGTGCCTGGGATAGCATCGTCCTCAGCGACATGGGCAGTGTTTATGCCAAGCAGAAAAACTACACCTACGCGCTGCGCTTCTATCGCCGCACCTTAGATATTATTGAGGAAGTGGGCTATGTCACAACTGCCAACCCTACCTCCCTGCGGCGGCTGTCCCTTTGCTTTACTAACCTAAATAACATTCTGGCTACTGGGTTGCGTCCCCAGGATGAACCCGATCCAAAAGCCTACGACCCCTTCAAATTTCAACCTTGGGCGCGCGCCCAGTTAGTGATTTCCTTTACTCAGCTTGGTGATGTCTACGCCGAACGAGGCCCCAGCAACAAATCACGAGAATTTTATCTACAAGCGTTGAAGTTTAGCCGCTTAGTGGATAATCGCCTACTGCAAGGGCAAACCCTGAACCGGGTGGGTCAGATGTACATCGATCGTGTTGGCAATTTAGCAGCAGGGCTAGAGTTGTACACCGAAGCTCTGAAGATTAGTCAGGAAACAGGCGATCGCGCACTGGAAGGCAACACCCTGCATCTGATGGGCAAAGCCTTGGTGCAAGCTGGGCGATCGGCAGAAGCTATCCCTCGCCTTCAGGGCGCAATCAAAGCATGGGAATCCCTACGTCCTGGCCTAGTCGATGAAGATCAGGTCGCCATTTTTGACACCCAGGCGGAAACCTACCGCTTGTTGCAACGTGCCCTTGTTGCACAGAAGAACCCCGAAGCCGCGCTGGAAACCGCCGAACGAGGTCGTGCCCGCGCCTTTGTAGAATTGCTA